>WNGA01014908.1_pt1 | contig 11091 bp, 9 predicted proteins | sample 5400061 | NCBI WGS metagenome assembly WNGA01 (sample SAMN13153366, study PRJNA577476) | soil metagenome | isolation source: 100 cm soil or saprolite under grassland replicate 2 | place: USA:California | collected 2016-06-15
CGGACCCTGGGGCCTCCTGGTCGCGGGCGGAGCAGGCGCGGGTGGGCGACGCCGATCCGGGTGTGCTGGCGGCGCTGGCCGCGGGCAACCTCGCCTACGAGCGGCGCTTCGGCCACGTCTTCCTGATCTTCGCCAGCGGCCGCAGCGCCGAGGACCTGCTCGCCGCGCTCCACCAGCGGCTCGACAACGATCCAGAGGTCGAGCTGCGGGTGGCGGCCGCCGAGCAGCGCAAGATCACCGCCCTCCGCCTCGACAAGCTGCTACGGCAATGAGCGTGACCACCCACGTCCTGGACCTGCGCGCCGGCCGCCCGGCCGCCGGTGTGCGGGTGGCGCTGGACGCCCGCGACGGCGACGGCTGGCGGCGGCTCGGCGAGGGCGCGACCGGCATCGACGGCCGGCTGTCCGGCCTGCTGCCGGCCGACCTGCGCCTGGCCGCCGGTGCGCACCGGCTGGTATTCCACACGGGCGCCTGGTTCGCCGATCAGGGTGTCGACGCCTTCTACCCGGAGGTGAGCGTGGTGTTCGAGGTCTCCGATCCGACCCGGCACTTCCACGTGCCGCTGCTGCTGAGCCCATTCGGCTACTCGACCTACCGGGGGAGCTGAGCGTGCTCGGGGGCAACCGCTACGGCAAGTCCGGGATCCGGCTGGTCAGGGTGGACCGGGCGGCCGCCTGGCACGACCTGGTCGACCTCACCATCGACGTGACCGTCGAGGGTGACTTCGCCGCCGCCTACGTGGCCGGTGACAACTCGGCCGTGCTGCCGACCGACACCATGCGCGGCACTGTGTACGCGCTGGCCGGCCAGGGCCCGGTCGGCGAGCCGGAGGCGTTCGGGCTGCGACTGGCCGGCCATTTCCTCGACACGATGCCAGCCGCCACACTGGCCAGGATCGACCTGGTCGCCGATCCTTGGACGAGGATCGAGGTGGGCGCCACGCCGCATCCCCACGCCTTCACCGCCGGCGCCGGCGGCCGCCGCACGGCCTCGGTGACCAGCGCGAAGACCGAGTCCTGGGTGGTCGCGGGGGTCACCGACCTGGTGGTGCTGAAGACGGCCGGCTCCGCGTTCGAGGGGTTCCTGCGCGACCGCTTCACCACCCTGGAGGAGGCCAGCGACCGGATCCTGGCGACCTCGGTCACGGCCCGCTGGCGCTACGCGGAGACGGCCGCCGACTGGTCCAAGTCCTTCGAAGCGGCGCGCCGGGCGCTGGTGGAGACCTTCGCCACCCACGACGGCAGCCGCTCGCTCCAGCACACGCTGTCCGCCATGGGCGAGGCGGTGCTGGACGCCTGCCCCGAGGTCGACGAGGTCCGCATGGTGATGCCCAACCGCCACCACGTCCTGGTCGACCTGGAGCCCTACGGCCAGACCAACGACGCCTGCGTGTTCGTCGCAACCGACCGCCCGTTTGGCGTCATCGAGGGCGAGGTCGTCCGGCCCGGCGCGCCGCTGGCCGGGCGGGCGTGGGGATGAGCCGGATGCTCCCGCCGCCCCGGCCCCTGCCCATCGAGTTCCTCCAGCCGCGGAGCTGGCGCGAGGCGCTCGAGGCCAAGGCGGCCAGGCCAGAGGCGCTGCCGATCGCCGGCGGCACCGACGTGATGGTCGACCTGAACTTCGATCGCACCAGGCCAGCGGCGATCCTTGACCTCGGCAGGGTCCGCGAGCTGGAGGGCTTCGATCGCGACGGTGGCCGCCTGCGGCTCGGCGCGCGCCTCACCTACAGCCAGGTCATCGAGCGACTCGGCGACGTCCTGCCCGGGCTGGCGATCGCCTCGCGCACGGTGGGCTCGCCGCAGATCCGCAACCGCGGGACGGTCGGCGGCAACCTCGGCTCGGCCTCGCCCGCCGGTGACGCGCACCCGCCGCTGCTGGCCGGCGACGCCGAGGTCGAGGTCGCCTCGGTGCGCGGCTCGCGGCGGCTGCCGGTGGCCGAATTCTTCACCGGGCCCAAGCGCAGCGTCCTGGAGCCCGACGAGCTGGTGGCCGCGGTGCACGTGCCCGTGGCCGGCGGGCCGCAGCAGTTCGCCAAGGTCGGCCCGCGCAACGCCATGGTCATCGCGGTGTGCTCGCTGGCGATCAGCCTGGAGCCCGAGCGCCGCCGCGTCGGCACCGGGATCGGCTCGGCCGGGCCGACGCCGCTGGTCGCCGCCGAGGCCGAGCGGTTCCTCGAGGGCGTGCTGGAGTCGGAGGGGCTGTGGGAATCGCGCGGGCCGCTGGGCGAGCCGGCCGCGGCGCGGTTCGCCGAGCTGGTCGCGGGCGCCGCGCGGCCCATCGACGACGTGCGCGGCAGCGCCGCCTACCGCCGCCACGCCCTGAAGGTGCTCGCCCGGCGGGCGCTCGACTGGGCCTGGGACAGGTACCGGAGGGGATGAGATGCGCGTCGACTGCACCGTCAACGGCGAGCCCCGGGTGGCCGACGACGTCTGGGAGGGCGAGAGCCTGCTCTACGTCCTGCGCGAGCGGCTCGGCCTGCCCGGCTCCAAGAACGCCTGCGAGCAGGGCGAGTGCGGATCCTGCTCCGTCTACCTGGACGGCACGCTGGTGTGCGCCTGCCTGGTGGCCGCCGGCCAGGCCCAGGGCGCCGAGGTCGTCACCGTCGAGGGCCTCGCCGGTGGGGGCGCGGCCGTGGAGGGCGTGGCCGATGGGGGCCCGGCGGCCGTGGAGGGGGTGGCCGGTGGGGGCCTGGCCGGCGAGGGTCTGGCCCGCGGGGGCCCCGGAGCCGACCGGCTGCATCCCGTCCAGGCCGCGTTCCTCGAGGCCGGCGCCGTCCAGTGCGGCTTCTGCACCCCCGGCCTCCTCATCGCCACCCACGACCTCCTGCGCCGCGACCCCAACCCCAGCGACGCCCGCATCCGCGAAGCCCTCGCCGGCAACCTCTGCCGCTGCACCGGCTACCAGAAAATCCTCGACGCCGTCCACCTCGCCGCCACCCGCCTGCAAGCCTCCGCCAGCGACCCCAGCGACCCCAGCGACCCCAGCCCGTCCGGTCCGGCTCCCTCGGGCGGCCGCCCTGCCCCCTGCCGCCCTGCCCCTGCCCTCCCCCCCGGCACCCTGGAGGACCGGCCGTGATCGTCATCGAGAACTGCGCGATCGCCACGGTGGATGGCGAGGGCAGCGAGCATGGCTCGGGGCACCTGGTGGTGGAGGGGGAGCGGATCGTGGCCGTGGGCCAGGGCCCGGCCCCCCGGGAGCTCCTGAGCATGGCGGGCGCCCGCCATATCGATGCCGCCGGGTGCCTGGCGACGCCCGGACTGGTCAACGCCCACCATCATCTGTACCAGTGGATCACGCGCGGCCTCGCCCAGCAGGCCAACCTGTTCGGTTGGCTGACCGAGCTGTACCCGGTGTGGGCGAGACTGGACGACGACCTGGAGCTCGCGGCCGCCCGCGCCGCGCTCGCCACCCTGCTCGTTTCCGGCTGCACGACCTCCACCGACCACCACTACGTCTTCCCCGCCGGCGCCGGCGACCTGCTCGCCCCCTCGATCGAGGCGGCCACCTCGCTCGGCATCCGCTTCCATCCGACCCGCGGGTCCATGGACCTCGGCCAGTCGCGCGGCGGCCTCCCCCCCGACGAGATCGTCGAGGACCGGGACACCGCCCTGGCGGCCACCGAGGCGGCCATCGACCGCTGGCACGACCCGGGCCCGGGCGCGATGCTGCGGATCGCGGTGGCCCCATGCTCCCCGTTCTCGGCCACCGGCGAGCTGATGACCGAGGCCGCCGCGCTGGCGCGCCGCCGAGGCGTCCGCCTCCACACCCACCTGGCCGAGACCGTCGAGGAGGAGCGGTTCTGCCGCCAGCGGTTCGGCTGCACCCCCGCCGAATACCTTGACGGACTCGCCTGGCTCGGCGACGACGTCTGGCTCGCCCACTGCGTGCACCTCGAAGCCCGGGCGGTGCGCCGCTTCGGCCGCACCGGCACGGCGGTCGCGCACTGCCCCAGCTCCAATGCGCGCCTCGGCTCCGGGATCGCCCCGGTTGCCGACCTGCTGGAGGCCGGCGCTCCGGTCGGCCTCGGCGTGGACGGCGCCGCCTCCAACGAGGCCGGCCAGCTCGGTCCCGAGCTGCGCCAGGCGCTGCTCGCCGCTCGCCTGCGGGGCGGCGCGGCGGCGCTCACCGCGCGGCAGGCGCTGGAGCTGGGCACCATCGGCGGCGCCAGGTGCCTCGGCCGCGAAGACGAGCTGGGTAGCCTCGAGCAGGGCAAGCTCGCCGACGTGGCGCTGTGGCGGGTCGACGGCCTCGGCCACGCCGACGTCGCCGATCCGGTGGCCGCGCTCGTGCTCGGACCGCCCGCGCCGGTGGAGCTGCTACTGGTCGGCGGGCGCGTCGTCGTCGAGCGCGGCGAGCTGCGGACCGGCTCCGAGCAGGAGATCGCCCGGCAGGCCCGCGCCGCCAGCCGCCGGCTGCTCAGCCTTGCCGGGGTGACCGCATGACCCCCGCGAGTCCGCAGGCCGAGGTCCGGGTGGAGCGGGCGCCCATCAGCGGCGGGCTGTTCCAGAGCGCGCCCCGACCGGACGGGACGCTCAAGGTCACCGGCGACTTCGCCTACTCCTCCGACCTGTGGGTCCAGGGCATGCTCTGGGGCGTCACCGTGCGCAGCCCGCATCCCCGGGCGCGCATCCGCTCGATCCAGATCGCCGAGGCGCTGGCGACGCCCGGGGTCGCCGCGGTGCTCACCCACGAGGACGTGCCCGGCCGGCCCACCTATGGCGTGGAGATCCACGACCAGCCCGTGCTGGCCTTCCCCGACGTCCGCTACCAGGGTGAGGCCGTGGCGCTGGTGGCCGCCGACCATCCCGAGATCGCCCGCCGAGCAGCCGCGCGGGTGCTGGTCGACTACGACGTCCTGGAGCCGCTGGCGGACGCCGAGGCGGCCATGGCCGACGACGCCCCTCGCCTGCACCCGGACGGCAACCTGCTCCGCCACGTGCGGGTCCGCCACGGCGACCCCGAGGCGACCGCCGAGGTGGTGGTCGCCGGCGAGTACGAGGTCGGCATGCAGGACCAGGCCTTCCTCGGCCCCGAGTCGGGGCTCGCGGTCCCCGACGGCGAGGGCGGCGTCGACCTGTACGTGGCGACGCAATGGCTGCACATCGACCGGGACCAGGTGGCCGCCAGTCTCGGTCTGGAGCCAGAGCGGGTGCGGCTGACCCTGGCAGGCGTCGGCGGCGCCTTCGGCGCCCGCGAGGACCTCTCCATGCAGATCCACGCCTGCATGCTCGCGCTGCGCACTGGCAGGCCCACCAAGATGCTGTACTCGCGGCAGGAGTCGTTCGTCGGCCACGTCCACCGGCACCCCGCGCGCCTGCGCTACGAGCACGGCGCCACCAGGGACGGCCGCCTGGTCTACGTTCGCGCCCGGATCGTGCTCGACGGCGGCGCGTACGCCTCCAGCTCCACCGCGGTCTGCTCCAACGCCGCCTGCTTCGCGCCCGGCCCCTATGAGGTGCCGAACGCCAGCATCGACTGCTACGTCGTCTACACCAACAACCCGCCGTGCGGAGCGATGCGCGGTTTCGGCGCGGTGCAGACCTGCTTCGCCTACGAGTCGCAGATGGACCGGCTCGCCGCCGAGCTCGGCGTCGACCCCGTCGAGCTCCGCCGCCGCAACGCCATGCGCACCGGCAGCTCGCTGCCGACCGGCCAGCGCGTCGAGGGCCCGGTCGCGGTGGCCGAGCTGCTGCGCCGCGTCCGTGACATGCCGCTCCCGCCAGCCGCGGATGCGCCGGGGGACCTGCGTGACCTGCCGGGCGGCGTCGGCAACGTCACCCATGGCGAGGGCGTGCGGCGCGGCCTCGGGTACGCCGTCGGCTACAAGAACCTGGCCTACTCCGAAGGCTTCGACGACGCCGCCACCGCGCGCGTGCGCCTGTCGGTGACCGCGGAGGAGCCCCTGGTGGAGGTGCACACCGCCGCTGTGGAGGTCGGTCAGGGCCTGGTCACGGTGCAGGCGCAGATCGCCCGCACCGAGCTCGGGGTCGAGCGGGTGGTCGTGCTCCCCGCCGACACCGCCGTCGGCTCGGCCGGCTCCTCGTCGGCCTCACGGCAGACCTGGATGACCGGCGGCGCTGTCCGCGCCGCCTGCCAGGCCGTCCGCGCCGGTGTCCTCCGGCTCGCCGCCGCGAAGCTCGGCCGCGACCCCGCCACCCTCGCCCTCTCCACCGGCGCGGTCGTCTCCCGCCTACCCGGCCACGGCGACGCCCCCGACCCGGCTGATGGCAGCGAGGGTCCCGACCCGGCCGGGCCCGGCGAGGTGCTGGTCGGGCTGGCGGAGCTGCTGGGGGCGACGGTGGTCGAGGAGACCCGGACCTACCGGCATCGCCGGACGTTTCCGCTGGATCCCGAGACCGGGCAGGGCGACGCCCACGTCGCCTTCGCCTTCGCCGCGCACCGCGCGGTGGTCGACGTGGACACCGAGCTCGGCCTGGTCAAGGTCGTGGAGGTCGCGACCGCGCAGGACGTGGGCAGGGCGCTCAACCCGCAGGCGGTCGAGGGCCAGATCGAGGGTGGGATCGCCCAGGGCCTTGGTCTCGCGTTGATGGAGGAGATCCAGCTCGACGGCGGCAAGGTCCGCAACCCCTCGTTCACCGACTACCTGATCCCCACCGTCCTCGACATGCCGCCCGTCCGCCTCGACGTCCTGGAGCTGGGGCACCCAGACTCGCCCTACGGCGTGCGGGGCGTCGGGGAGCCACCGACGATCTCGTCGACGCCCGCGATCGTCGCCGCCGTCCGCGCCGCCACCGGCCACCCGCTGACCCGCGTCCCGCTCCGCCCCGACGACGTCGCCGGCCTCGGCCCCTGACGCGGCACGACGCGTGGCGCAGCCCCGGCCAACCCCGGGTTCCGGTCAGACTTGGATGGATGTTCCCAGCTCGGCCCCCTCTTTCTCGACGCGGGCGATGAGGGTTCGCTTGGAGTCCTCGTCCAACCAGCTCGCCTCGACCCCGTCGACGCTGATCTGGACCATGTCGTCCCAGGTGTAGTCGAACGCGCCCAGCACGGAGAAGTATTCGCGGCCGAGGTCCAGGTCGGTGAGGGCCGGGTCGTCGGTGTTGAGCGTGGCCAGCAGGCCCGCCTCGCGCATGCGTCGGTAGGGGTGCAGCTCGAGCCGGGGTACCGCGTTGGCGATCACCACGTTCGAGTTCGGGCACACGGTCAGCGGGATGCGCTGGTCGGCGAGCCGCTTGGACAGCTCGGCGTCGTGGATGCTCGACAGGCCGTGGTCGATGCGCTCGCAGCCGAGCACGTCCAGGCCAGTCTCGATGTAGCTGGGGGGCGTCTCCTCACCCTGGTGCGATGTCCGGTGCAGGCCGGCCCGGCCGGCCAGCTCGAACGCCTCCGCGAACTGGGTCGGGTCCACGCCCTTCTCGGTCGAGTCCAGGCCCACGCCGATGACGCGATCGGTGCCGGGTGCCCCGGCGCGGCGCAGCTCGACCAGCCGCTCGACCAGCTCGCGACCGGCCGCTCCGCCGTAGGCCCGGTCGATGTCGCAGATGAGCATCACGCGGGCACCCGTCTCGCGCTCGCCAGCCTCCAGCCCGTCGGCCAACCCGGCGATGATCTCGGCCAGGTCCTGGCCCGCAGCCAGGTGTCGGGCCGGTGTGAAGAACGTCTCGCGGTAGACCAGGCCGTGCGCGGCGCCGTCGACGACGCTCTCGTAGGCCAGCCGGGCCCAGTCCGCGCGGCCGCCGAGGGTCGACTGCACCAGCCAGAACACCTGCAGGAAGGTGTCGAGACTGGTGTACCGGTACAGCTCGGTCGGGTCGGCGGTGGGCAGCGGGATGCCGTTTCCACGGGCCAGCTCGACCACCGTCCGCGGCCGCATCGTCCCCTCGACATGACAGTGCAGTTCGACCTTGGGCAACCGGTCCAGCGCGGTTGCGACGTCCACCCCTGCCTCCTCCGTTGGAGCGCTTTAGCTGGAACCTTAACCGCGAGGACGCCCGCGGTCGAACGGTTGTCCCACCCCCTTGCGGCCGTCCGTGAGCAAGCGTGGCGGAATGGGTTGGGGACGGTCGCGTTGACAGAGCGAGGGACCGGTCCTACGGTCGGTCGGTCCCTTACTGAGTCCCTCACACGATCCCTCGCAAGTGACGGCAGGCACTCCGGCACCACCCGAGCTGGTCGGGGAAGCCAGGGTGCCGACCTCGATGCCCGAGTTGGTGCGGATGAGCTTCGAAGCCGACGTGGTGGTGGCCGGGGCCGGGCACAACAGCCTGGTGACCGCGGCCTATCTGGCCAAGGCCGGACTGCGTTGCCTGGTCCTCGAGGGCCGGACCACGGTCGGCGGCAACACCAACTCGGAGGAGCTGACGCTGCCGGGGTTCCTGCACGACACCTGCTCGACAGCGCACAACCTGATCCAGTCCAGCCCGACCATCCGCGACGACGAGCTTGGCCTGAAGGACTACGGCCTGGAGTACCTGGCGCCCGACCCGGTGGTCCACCTGCCGTTCCCCGATGGGAGCTGGATCACGCAGTGGCGCGACCTCGACCGTTCCTGCGATGAGTTCGCGAAGTTCTCGCGGGCGGACGCCAAGGCCTACCGCTGCATGATGAGCGAGTACGAGGCGGTCGCGCCGATCTTCAACCGTGACCGCTATACGCCGGTCGGCCACGGCGAGCCGCTCGACACCATGCTCGGCCACCACCCGGACGGCATGAAATGGCTGCGGCGCCAGCAGATGACCGCGTGGGAGATCATCAGGGACCGCTTCGAGGACGAGCACACGCGGGCCTTCATGCTGTGGCTCTCGTTCATGACCCTCCAAGGTGTGGACCGGCCCGGCAGCGGGGTGCTGGCGTGGTCGCTGCCGTTCGGCCGCCAGCGTCACAGCTGGACGCTCCCGCGCGGCGGCTCCGCGGCGCTGCCGCAGGCGCTGGTCCGGATGATCGAGGACCACGGAGGCGCCATCCTCACCGGCAAGCAGGTCACCTCGCTGATCGTCGAGCAGGGCCGCTGCGTCGGCGTGGAGACGGCCGACGGCGGCAGCTACCGCGCCTCCAGAGCGGTGATCTCGACGATTCACGTGAAACATCTGGTGGAGATGGCTCCCGCCGAGACCTGGGGCGAGGACTTCCTGCACGGCGTGGAGACCTGGCAGCCGGGGATCTCCATGTTCGTCACCCACTACGCCACCACCGAGCCGCCGCGGTTCCCGGTGGATGGGGGGACGATCACTCCGGTCGCGTCCGGCACGCCGGTCTCGGTGGAGCGGCTCCTGCGGCTCGAGGCGGACTTCCGGCGCGGCTGGATCGCCCTGGATTCGCCGGTGCTGCTGGTGCTGTGCCCGACCGTGGTGGATGGCTCGCGCGCACCCGAGGGCCTCCATACGCTCAAGGTCATCGGGTTCCAGCCCTACGAGCTGAACGAGGGCCCGGCCCGCTGGGACGAGCTGCGCGAGGTGGTGTCGCAGGTCAACCTGGAGCAGCTCCGCCGCCACGCGCCCAACCTGGTGGACGCCACGCTGCTCGCCTCGCACTCGAAGAGCCCGCTCGACCTGGAGCGGATGAACGCGCACAACTGGCACGGCTCCTGCCACGGCGGGGACCAGGGGCCAGCCCAGTCCGGCGCGCTGCGCCCCGTGCCCGGCTGGGCCAGCCACCGGATGCCGCTCCCGGGCCTCTACCAGACCGGCGCGACCACCCACCCCGGCGGCTCGGTGTCCGCCGGCCCTGGCCGCAACGCCGCCGTGATCGTCCTGGAGGACCTCGGCCTGCCTACCGGGTCCGCCAGCTCGACCCCGCTGGAGACGGTGGTGAGCAGGCACTCCCTCATGGGTCGTCGAGACGTAGCTTGAGGCCCTCGTGGGTCGCCTGGAAGCCGAGCGACTCGTACAGCCGCAGCGCGTCGGGCCGCCGCTTGTCGGTGGTGAGCTGCACCAGCCGGCAGCCCCGTTCACGCGCCCGCTCGATCGCCCAGCGCAGCATCGCACCGCCGAGGCCCCGGCCCCGGTGGCGGCCGTCGACGTGGACCGCCTCGATCTGCGCGCGCTCGCCCCCGACGAAGGTGAGCGACGGGATGAAGGTGAGCTGCAGGGTGCCGACCACCCGCCTGTCCAGCTCGGCCACGACCAGCAGGTTGCGCGCGTCGGCGGCGATCGCCTCGAACGCGCGCCAGTAGGCGGCCGGCAGGTCCTGCCGCCCGGCTCGGCGGAAGATGGGACCGGGCGCGCTCATCCCAGGCCGGCCTCGCGGAGCAGCAGATTGGCCACCACTTCAGGGTCGGCGACGTCGCCGGGCAGCCCGCGGGAGACGAACCAGGCGCAGGCCGAGTGGACATCTCGCTGGAGGAATTCGTGCCCGCGCGGGTTGCTCACGATGTCGACGACCTGCGGAAGGTCGATCAGCAGCAGCTCTCCGCGGTGGACGAGCAGGTTGTAGGCGGAGAGGTCGCCGTGGGTGTGGCCGCGTCGTGCCAGGGTCACCATCGCCTCGATGAGCTGCTGCCACAGGTCGGCCAGCTCGTCCCGGTCAGGGCGGAGCTGGACCAGGCGCGGGGCGGCGGTGCCGTCGGCGTCGCCGATGAATTCCAGCAGCAGCTCGGTGCCGATGCGCTGGACGGGGTAGGGCACCGGCGCGCCGATCGCCCACAGCTCGCGCAGGGCGGCGAACTCCGCGATCGCCCACCGCTGCGCGATGAGGTTGCGCCCGAAATTGCTGCGGCGCTGCATGGCCCGCATCTCGCGGGTGGCCCTGACGCGCCGGCCCTCCAGGTAGCCGGCGTCGCGATGGAACAGCCGGTGGTCGCCCCCGCGGTAGCGCTTGGCCGCCATCAGGCAGGACCGGTCGCTGTCCGGCATCGCGCGCTCCACCAAGAACACGTCGGCTTCCTTGCCCGTCTTGATGATGCCGAGATCGGTGTCGACCGCCGCGAGCTCGGTCACCACCCAGCTCGGATGCGGCCGCGGACCCGCCTCCTCGGCGTCGCCCCAGCTCGACCAGCGGTCGCCCTGTGGAGGGGCGTCGTCGACCGCGATGGCCTCGCGCTCCTGCACGAGGCGGGCGCGAGCCTCCTCGGTCAACCGGCCCCTGGTGCGGGGGGCCGGCTCGCCGTCGCGGTTGCGACGCATCCGCGCC
>WNGA01016848.1_pt1 | contig 11091 bp, 14 predicted proteins | sample 5400061 | NCBI WGS metagenome assembly WNGA01 (sample SAMN13153366, study PRJNA577476) | soil metagenome | isolation source: 100 cm soil or saprolite under grassland replicate 2 | place: USA:California | collected 2016-06-15
ATCAGGTCGTCCCAGGTGGAGAGCTCCGCCCCGGTGACCAGGGCGATGGCCTCGGAGGTCTCCCGGGCCCGACGGAGCGGGCTGGTGAAGATGCTCACCGGGGGTCGAACCAGCAGGCGCCTTCTGGCCGCTTCGGCTTGTCGGCGCCCTTCCTCATCGAGCGGCGGGTCGAGGTGTCCACGGAACCGGCCTTCCGCGTTCAGCGCGGTACGTCCGTGCCGGACCAGGAAGATGTCGGCCACGCTCACCGGTCTCCACCGATGCGGCGGAAGAAGTCCACCGTCTTCTGCCTGCGTTCCTGATCCTCGAACTCCACCGGCTTGTAGTCGTCCACTTCGATGCGAGCGGGAACCTTCGGGTCGATGCCTTCCGGATCACGGCCCCGGGCCCGCAGCTCCTCCTCCAGCCGCCTGATCTGATCTCGCAGCTGGTTCGCCCGCACCTTGAGGCCTGGGATGACCTCCCGATTGAGCTCGATGTACCGGTTGTACACGTGCTGCTCGAACCGGGATGCTCTGGCCAGACGATCTCGGTTCTTGACGAGCTCGTAGCCGAGGGCGGCGATCGACGCCGCCTTCCGGGGGGTCCATCGCCTCAGCCAGACCAGCCGCTGCTGGATAGGAAGATGTGGATCGATCGACTCCTGCGGCTCCTCGGCGACGTGTCGGCGCCCGCGTTCCATGATCGCACTCTGGAGCTCTTCGTCGCTCATGCTCGGGTACGCTCGCCGGAGCCGTAACCAGTCGGTCTTCAGGATCTCGATGGTTCGCATCTCTCTATCCGTCCCCGAGGGCGGCTCGAAGCGCCTCGACCCGCTCCTCATACAGCTCCAACCCTTGCTCCAGGCGGGGAAGCAAGAAGCTCTCCGTGACGGCCACATCCTTTCCCCGCATGCGCGACATCAGCTCGGTGCGCTTGGCAAGGTCGCCCTTTTCGTACAGATCGAAACGTAGGGTGGGCTCGGCCGACTGGAACTTCCCCAGCACCCTGGAGAGCTGACGCTCCCGCTCGTGATCGTCCTCGTACGCGTTCCACAGCGCTCCGATGAGGAGGTCGAACAGGCCGGCGTAGACGAGGAACCTCAGCTGTCGATCCTCCGTCGGCAGCTCTGATCCGTCGACCGTCAATTCGACGGTGTCGTCGGGCAGCTCCCAATAGTTCACGTCGCGCTCGAAGCCGGCGAAAGGATCCTCTCCCCTCATCGCTGGGCGTCCCCTGCTTCGGCCTGTTCTCTCACCAGTGCGAAGGCAGCGTCGAGGGCCTCCAGGCGTCGGCGATCCGCCTCCATGGCGGCCCAGGCCGAACGGGCCTCGGTCTCGGACCGTGATCGTTCGTCCAAGGCCCGGCGGACGCCGAGGCGGAGGCTCTCGATGGTCCCTTCCAGCCGCTCGTCGAGCGCTCCCTCGAGGGCCACGCGGCTTCGGTCCAGGCGCTGCACGAAGTCCCAGCGAAGGCGACCGCAGTGCTTGTCGACCAGCTCGGGCACCTTCTCGCTGACCGTCCGCGACACGCGCCTTCTGACCACCCCGGCGGGAAGGAACCTGGACATGTCCGGCAGCAGGGACTCGAGGATGGTCGGCACCTCGAAGAACGAGTACGTGAACTGGGTCTCGGGGGCGATGCCGGCCGGCGTATCGACCGAGGACAGCTGGACCTGGAGGAGCTCCCCGCAGAGGCGGACCGTCCCCTCGATCAGGCGGTTGGTCTCCTCGACGTGGCGGGACATGGCGATCTGGAACGCTTCGCCGATCTTCCGATCCTCCTCCAGGCGCCATCGCTCGAGCTCCCGGCGGAGCGCGTCCTTCACCAGCTCGTCCACGGCATCCACCGACGGGACGTCGGGGCTCTCCGCCAGGAACCCTTCAGCCCGCCGCACCAGGCTCTTGGAGGCGTTCTGACGAAGGTGGTCGAGGTCTTCCTCGACCAGGGCGACCAGTTTCTCCGCTTCTCGACGCAGCAGCGTCCGGATGTCGTCCCGTGACTCGAGCGCCTGGGCGAAGACCCGCTCCATCTCCTCGGTCCTGGCGGCCAGGTCCTCGATCGGGATCTGCAGAGCACGCTCCTCCACGTCGAGCGCATTGCGGGCGTCCGCTAGGAGCTTCCTGCCCTGTCCGGAGATCGACGTCACGATCACCGAGCCCTTTCGCCCACCAGCTTGGCGAAGAGACCCTGCCGGGCACTGACCGGGTAGAGCTTGGGCTCTGTGCCCAAAGCCTCCTCGAGGACGTCCCTGGTGAACGCCAGGGCTTCCTGCCGATCATTCTCAGACAGGTAGTCCACCTTGTTCAGAACGAAGAACATCCGGGCAGCCTCGGCCCGCACGTCCTCGAGAAAAGTCCGCTCGCCATCGGAGATGGGGGGGATCTGCTGAGGTCAGGAACACCGCCGCGTCGGATTCCGGGACGAAGGCGTAGGCGGCCTCGGTGTTGTGACGGTAGATGCTGCCCACGCCCGGGGTGTCGACCAGGAACACCCCATCGCGGAGCTCCTCCGCCGGGTAGAAGACCATGGCCCTTTGCACCCCCAGCTCGTTTCGCGGGTTCCCCCGCTCGGTCACGTACAGGGGGAGGTCCTCCAACCCCACGCTCTCAGTCCGCCCGTTCAAGAACGAGACCTCGGCCCTGGGCTCTTCCCCCCAGGTGACGGCGGTGACGATGGAGGTCAAGGGGACCACGGCCGCAGGAAGCACATCGGCGCCGAGCAGGGCGTTGACGAACGTGGTCTTCCCTCGCTTGAACTCTCCGACCACGACCACGTTGAACAGCTCCTCGGCGAGCTTCTTGAGTAGGGAGCGCGCTCCCTCGGCGACTCGGAGAAGGGACCGCTCCTCCCCGAGCGTGGCCAGGTCGCGGAGGGCGTCCTCCAGGTCGGTTCGGGTCTTCGCGTAGGTCGGTTCGGCCATCAAAGAAGCTCCTACCTCCGGTGCTCGGTAGGAGCTATCAGCCCGGCTCGGGCGGATCAGGCGAGCTCCATCGCCTCGGTCCGCGTGACCTCCTCCAGTATAGAGGTCCAAAGGGGAAGGCCGCTATCCCGACGCGTCAGACGCCGCCACAGGATCTGGGCCATGGAGCCGGGACCGGGGTCGTGTCCTACAATCTAGTCACAGGCGATGAGGCTCGCCATGCTCGCGTCGCCCCGGCGCTGATGGCCTCTACCAGTGGATGTCGAGACCGGGGAGGAGCGCATGGTGCGAGCGGATTCGTCAATCGGCCGGTCCGAGTCCCGCCGTCACTCTCCTCTGACGACATTCCACAGCATCCTCTTCGACCGGCTCGACGACAGTCGCGACACCGACGTGCGGGACGAACCCCCGTCGTTCGCCGACCTGAATCTGGATCAAGTGCTGGAGTCGATGACCGCCGGCCGCGAAGAGTACGACCTCAAGCCCTTCTTCTACATACCATTGCGCGACGTCACTGCGGTGCGCTACCGGCACGAGATCCTGCGAGACCTGGAGAACACCGGCGTCGCGGAGCCCATCCGGGCCTTCGCAGAGCAGATGGGCAGGATGCGCGAGTTCCTCGCAATGGTAGACAAGCTCCGCTACAGGTACCAGAAGGAGCGCTGGTTCCTGGACTCGGTGGACGTCTATTGCCGCGCCGTCAGGACGTTGGCCAATGAGCTGGCCGGACTCGAGGCGGCATCGCGCGGGCTCCGGGCGTTCCGCGATTACCTCGAGAACTTCGCGGCCTCTGCGGGGTTCGACTCCCTCGCGACCCAGACGCAAGGGCTCCTCGATGCCGTGGCCGCGGTGAGATATGGCGTGCACATCAAGGGAAGCCGCGTCACGGTGAGCAAGTACGGGGGGGAGGCCGACTACAGCGCGGAGGTGGAGAGGACGTTCGCGAAGTTCAAGCAAGGAGCGGTGAAGGACTACCGGGTCAAGCTTCCCGACTACGCGGACATGACCTGGGTCGAGGGCCGCATCCTGGAGTTCGTGGCCCGGCTGCATCCCGACCTCTTCCAGGCGCTCGACCAGTACTGCACGCGCCACCGCGACTATGTCGACGAGACCATTGCCGCGTTCGACCGACAGGTCCAGTTCTACCTCGCATACCTCGAGTACATCGAGCAGTTCAAGTCGTCGGGATTGCCTTTCTGCTACCCGCGTGTGTCGGCTCGCTCCAAGGAGGTCGGCGCCCGCGAGTCGTTCGACCTGGCCCTGGCCAACACGCTGGTGCCCGAGCGCTCCGCCGTCGTCTGCAACGACTTCTCGCTGAAGGACCCGGAGCGGATCCTTGTGGTCACCGGGCCGAATCAGGGCGGCAAGACGACATTCGCCCGGATGTTCGGCCAGCTCCACTACTTGGCCAGCCTGGGCCTTCCCGTCCCCGGCCGGGAGGCGCGTCTCTTTCTTCCCGACCGGGTGTTCACTCACTTCGAGAAAGAGGAGGATCTGGCCACCCTGAGAGGGAAGCTCGACGATGAGCTGGTCAGGTTCCACGGCATCCTGGGCCGGGCCACTAGCGACAGCATCATCATCATGAACGAGATCTTCACGTCGACCACGCTCGGCGATGCTCTCTTCCTCGGGACGGAGGTGCTGAGACGGGTTGCCGAGCTGGGCTCGTTGGCCGTGTGCGTGACGTTCGTCGACGAGTTGGCTTCCCTGAACGAGGTCACGGTGAGCATGGTGGCAATGGTGGCCCCGGACAACCCAACGGTAAGGACATTCAAGGTCGTGAGAAGGCCTGCGGACGGACTGGCCTTCGCCGGGCTATCGCCCACAAATACGGTCTCACTTACGAGTCCCTGCGGAGGCGAGTCGCTCGATGAAAGCCTTCCTGATGCATCGTGGTGAGGATTTCGATCTAGAGCTGCCGCTCCCTCCGAACGAGGACGCGCTGGCGCAAGACCTCGAGCTGCCCACGCTGTTCAACGCCATGTCTGTCGGGGACAAGTTCCTGGTCGAGGTGGCCAAGAGGGCTGTTCTCTCCAGCCTGGCCGACCCGGACGCGATCCTTTACCGGCAGCATGTCCTCGCCGACTGTCTCGGCCAGCCTGCGATCGTGAGATACATCTATGGTCTTGCGGTGGAGGCGATCCAGGCCGAGAGAAGGATCTGGGGCGTGTGGATGGGCTCGGCCGACTCGGTCTTGAACAGAGGCGTGCAGGTGCTGGAGCTTTTTGTCCCCTTCCTGAAGAAGCTGCGGACCATCGCCGACGAACACGCGGGGGAGTTCCGGTCGGAGGGGTTCGTGCGGTTTTTCGCCATGCTCTCGAAGGAGCTCGACGACCGGTACTTCGAAACGGTCGAGGGCCACCTGAAGGAGCTCAAGTTCAAACGGGGCGCGCTGATGAGCTCTGAGCTCGGCAGGGGCAACAAGGGAACCCGCTACGTGCTGAGAACGCAGCCGGAAGAGGGTCGCTGGAGGTGGATGTCTCGACTAAGCCGCTCCAGCTACAGCTTCCAGATCCCCGATCGGGACGAGAATGGGTTCAGAGCCCTGTCCGACCTGCGGGGAAGGGGCATAAACCTGGTCGCCAACGCCCTGGCTCAGTCGACCGACCACATCCTCAGCTTCTTCCGGATGCTGCAAGCGGAGCTGGCCTTCTACGTCGGGTGTCTGAACCTGCACGAGCGCCTCACAGAGAAGAGGGAGCCAACGTGCTTCCCGGTGCCTCTCGCCGCCAGTCGGGGTGCGCTCTCCGCGCGGGGGCTGTACGACGTATGTCTCACCCTGAACATGGAAGACCCGGTCGTCGTCAACGAGCTGAACGCCGACGGCAAGTCGCTCGTCATGATCACCGGTGCCAACCAGGGGGGAAAGTCCACGTTTCTGCGAGGCGTTGGACTGGCCCAACTCATGATGCAGTGCAGGATGTTCGTGCCGGCCGAGTCGTTCCGCGCCAGTGTCTGCGATGGGTCTTCACGCACTACAAGCGGGAGGAAGACCCCACCATGAAGAGCGGCAAGCTCGACGAAGAGCTCAGCAGGATGAGCGACATCGCCGGCAGGATCGAGCCGAGCTCCATGCTGTTGTGCAACGAGTCATTCGCCGCGACGAACGAGCGGGAGGGGTCCCAGATCGCTCGGCAGGTCGTGCGGGCGCTGACCGAGGCCGGCATCACGGTCCTCTTCGTCACGCACCTGTTCGACTTGGCCCACAGCCTGTACCTCCGAGACATGGACACGGCCCTCTTCCTTCGTGCCGAACGGCGCCCGGGTGGCCAGCGCACGTTCCGACTCATCGAAGGCGAACCACTGCCTACAAGCTACGGCGAGGATTCCTATCGGAGGATCTTCGGCGCCACCTCCGATGCTGCAAAGGTGGACGTCCTGGAGATGGGATCGTGACGCCAGCGCGGCGCAACCGACGACGAGGGCGCTGGCGCCCCTGGCGCTCAGCATCATGGTCGCCCGCTGAGACCCCCCAGCGACCGCAGGAGGAGCGTCCGGAGCTGCTCGCGTTCCTCCTCGGTGAGGGCGCCGAACAGCTCGGCGTTCATCCGCTCGGCCGCACTGGCCCGGGCCCGGAGGGCCCGGCGGCCCGCGGGGGTGAGGTCCACCGCGTACCGCCGGCGATCGTGCTCATCCCGCTTGCGTTCCACGAACCCCGCCGACTCCAACCAGTCGACGAACCCCACGAGGTCACTGGGGTCGAGCCGGAGCCGTTCGCTGATGGCCTGCTGGCTGGCCGAGCCGAACTCCTCGAGGCAGGTCAGGACGGCGAAGTGAGGGAAGCGCATCTGCTCAGCGGGCGTCTGCGCCTCCTCCATCCCCCGATGGCCCAACCGGAACGCCTCCCGCATCAGCAGGAACATGGCGGCGCTCGGGAGGCGCAAGAGACTGGCGGGGTACTCGGGCCGTTCGCCGCTCGGCTCCCGCGTGCGCAACGCCCTGGCGAACCGCCGATTCGGCCTCGGCGGTCCACCGCGCGCTGCGTCCGGGTCCCTTCGGGTCCCGCGGCGGCGTGGGTTGACACTCATGGGCATCGTCCTTATCGTGGGCGCATCCCATGATTTACCATACCCAGGGTTCGGATGCCAGCACCGCCGTCCGGGCGGACGAGAGACACAGGGTGTCCGAGCGCGAGCCGGTCATCTCCGTGACCGGGCTGGCCAAACGGTACGGGGAGCTCCGGGCGGTCGCCGGGGTGGACTTCGAGGTGTTCCGCGGCGAGACGTTCGGATTCCTCGGGCCCAACGGAGCGGGCAAGACAACCACGATCAACATGCTGTGCACGTTGGCCACGCCCACCGCCGGATCAGCCGCCGTAGCTGGCTTCGACATCGTCCGCGAGCGCGACGACGTGCGGCGGAGCATCGGCCTGGTGTTCCAGGACACCACGCTGGACACCTACCTCACCGCCGAGCGGAACCTTCGATTCCACGCTGAGCTGTACGGCGTGCCCCGCGCCCAGGTCGATGACCGGCTGAGGCAGGTCCTGGAGATCGTGGGGCTGTGGGACCGCAGGGACTCCAAGGTCATGGAGTACTCGGGCGGGATGATGCGGCGGTTGGAGATCGCCCGCGGCCTACTCCACTACCCCCGCGTGCTGTTCCTGGACGAACCGACGATCGGGCTGGACCCCCAGACGCGGTCGCATATCTGGACCTACATCGAGGAGCTGAAGCAGCGGGAGGACATCACAATCTTCCTCACCACCCACTACATGGACGAGGCCGAGCACTGCGACCGCATCGCCATCATCGACAACGGGGCGATCGTGGCCATGAATACCCCGGAGGCGCTGAAGGCGAGCGTGGGCAAGGACCGGGTCCAGATCCAGACGCCCGACGACCCGGCCGCCATCGCCGCTCTGCGGGAGCGGTTCGGTCTCGAGGCAGCCGTACACGAGGGACAGATGACCTTCTCGGTGGAATCGGGGGAGCAATTCGTTCCCCGGTTGTTCGCCGAGCTCGGGGTCCCCATCGAGGCGGTTCGCGTGTCCCGGCCCACGCTCGACGACGTGTTCATGTCCTACACGGGCAGGACGATCCGCGATGCCGAAGCCGTGAACCCGCTCAGGGCCATGGCGAAGCTGTGGCGAGGGAGGCGGTAGCCGTGGCGGTGGAGACGGCAACTCCCAGGGCCGGCACGATACCCACTCGATCGGCTCGCCGGACATTCCTCCACGACGCCCGCGGGTCCAAGATCGTCTTCCAGCGGGAGATGATCCGCTGGTGGCAGGATCGCTCGCGGTTCGTCGTCTCTCTCGTGCAGCCGGTGCTGTTCCTCTTCGTGCTCGGGACGGGGCTGTCGAGCCTGGTGTCCAGAGGGACCGGCGGGTTGTCGCTGCGCACGTTTATCTTCCCGGGCGTGCTGGCGATGTCCACGATGTTCACGGCGATGTTCTCGGCCGCCTCCCTCGTGTGGGATCGGGAGTTCGGCTTCCTCCGCGAGATGCTGGTCGCCCCGGTGAGCCGCGGGGCGATCCTGGTCGGGAAGGCCCTCGGCGGCTCCACCGTGGCCACGATCCCGGGAGTGGTGATGCTGGCGTTCGCGGGTGCCGTCGGCGTGCCGTACGACCCACTCCTGATGCTCGTGCTCGTGGCCGAGCTGCTGCTGCTCTCGTTCGTCCTGACGGTCGTCGGACTGGTCATCGCGGGCCGCATCAAGCAGATCCAGTCGTTCATGGCGCTCACCCAACTGTTTCTCCTGCCGATGCTGTTCCTCTCGGGCGCTCTGTTCCCGCTGTCGAACCTACCGGCGTGGCTGCATGTCCTCACGCGCGTGAACCCGCTCACCTATGCGGTCGACCCCATGCGCCGGGCGGTGTTCGAGCACCTGGACGTCTCGACGGCGGTCCTCCACCGGCTGAGCCCGGGGGTCACGTGGGGCTCGTGGACGGTCCCGATCGGCCTGGAACTCCTGCTGGTCCTGGCCATGGGAGGCCTCTTGCTCGGCGTGGCCATCGCCGAGTTCCGACGCGTCGAGTAGGGACGCGAGCCGGCGGCCATCTTTCTTGCGAGTTCGGGTTGCCGACCGACGTCTCCATGCGCTTCGGACCCAACCGCCGGGCTTTACACCCGGCCCAGGAGGACGCCCAGCGTCAGGAGCGCGGCGACGGCGCCGGCGATCACGGCGAACCGCGGATCCCGGTCCTTGGCGAAGAGGAGGATCAGTGCGAGCACCCTGCTGATCGGTGTCGCCAGCAGCACGAGGATCCCTACGGCCATGAACGCAGAGGGCCTGCCCGCCGCCACCAGCCTTGGGACGTCCAGGAGACGAACGGCATGCGCCCGGAGCCTCCCCTCAGCGAAGGCGAGCACCACTCCGGTAGTCATGGACAGGCTTCCGAGCCCCAGGCCGGCTCGGAGGAGGCCCTGGACCAGGCGACGCTCCCGTAGGCAGGGGCCGATCCTATCCACGCCAAACCCCGATCGCTCGGAGCAGCATCTGGACGGACACCGCGACGAGGATGATGGCGAGCAACCTGGAACGATGCCGCCCCCGATGCCCAGCAGCGCACCAAGGGCACCGGCCCCCACGCCTGACAGCAGGAGCAACAGCAGGCCCAGGGCATCGAACGTCAAGGACGCCCCCCCATGCGCGATGCCCGAGCGTCGTTGCTCGGCTCGAAGAGGCGCTGGCTCAGTGTGGCCCGAGGATGCCTATCTCGGCCGCAGCCCCTCCCGCCTCGGGCGCGAACCCGATCGTGACGCGCACCTCGCCCTCGAGACGGTCAACGGTGAAATCGAGGAACGGACAGCACCGACGCTCGGCCTCGATGAGCGCGGTAAGAACCCGTGCTGTCTCCCCGCCGCCCCGATAGACCAGCACTTGCCCATGGGGCCGGGTCTCCATCAGAAGCAGGGCCCGGCGGTCGATGGCCCCCCACTGCCGCCGCCGAGCGGCAAGCTCCTCGTCGGTCAGTGAGCACGCGTAGGTTGGTTCGGTCATCGACGTCACCTCCGGGAATAATGCTGGCACTTCAAGTACACTTGAAGTCAAGTGTCATCGAACGAGCTGCTTCCCATCGGCGAGGTCGCCTCGCGCGCCGGGCTCCGTCCGTCCGCGCTTCGGTTCTACGAGGAGGCCGGCCTGCTGCGTCCCGCCGCTCGGGTGAGCGGTCGCCGCCGGTATGAGCCATCCGTCCTCGGCCGCTTGGCGGTCATCCGGCTGCTGCGCGACGCGGGGTTCACGATCCGGGAGATGCGCCGGCTCCTTGGGGGCGGCACGGCGCGTCGCCGGTGGCGCCCCCTCGCCGAAGCCAAGCTCCAAGAGATCAACGCCCGGATCGCCGAGGCGCAGGAGACTCGCGAGCTGATCGAGCGTGCCCTGGCCTGCGACTGCGAGACCTTGGAGGGGTGCAGCACCCTCAGGCAGGGGTACGGAACCCACCGCCGCGCAGCGAGCCGGCGTCCCCCAGGGCATCGGGCCCGCGGTCGACTCGCCTGATCAACAAATCATCTGTCCATGGATCCGGTGACCATCTACGGGGTCGGGGCGCCCTCGTTCATGATGCTCATGAACGCCTTCGAGCGGCGAGATGCTCTCTTCATCCTGGCCTTCGCCTTCGGCTGTGCCCTCGCCAGCGCCTACGGATTCTTGTCCGGCGCGTGGCCCTTCGGGTGGTCGAAATCATCTGGTGCGGGGTCGCCCTGCGCCGGTTCAGAAACGTGGGCCGGTCAAGAGAGGGCTGATCTCCCAGACGAGATGCGGTCCCTGAAGACCGCGCACTGGCTCCTGCCGAACCGCTGTCCCGTGAGCAGACTCTCGCAGCCCTTTCCTAGACAGAAATAGGAGGCATCGCGGTGTGCATCGAGGACCTGGAGAGGCGATGGGGAGCAATAGGAAAGGAACAGGAGAGGAATCGGGGACCGAGGCTTGCCCCAGTGCTTGGCCGATCACTCTCATGTCAACCTTGTTGCTCAAAGGGAGCGCAGGAACACCAGCTCAGGCGATTCGAAGACGCGTCCTAGATAGACAGTGCCCGGCCCCGGACGGGGCTAGAACCGTGCCTCGCCGGTCCCACGAGAGACCGTCGGCCGACGTCGCCAGGGCAATCTCGACCCGCCGCCCATCGTCGCTGGCATAGAACATGCGGAATGTCCCGGAGATGTCGAGGACGCACGGATGGGAAACCGCAAGCTCCCCCTCATCAGGTGTGAGGACGGTCCCCACGCGATCCCAAGACGCGCCCG
>WNGA01026095.1_pt1 | contig 11090 bp, 10 predicted proteins | sample 5400061 | NCBI WGS metagenome assembly WNGA01 (sample SAMN13153366, study PRJNA577476) | soil metagenome | isolation source: 100 cm soil or saprolite under grassland replicate 2 | place: USA:California | collected 2016-06-15
ACGTTCAGCGCGACAAGGTCGACACGAGCGACTTCTACCCAGGTCTGCTGAAGGCGTTCCAGTGGAAGGGCAAGACCTACGGGCTCCCTAAGGACTGGTCGAGCCTGGCGATGATCTGGAACGCCGAGCTGGCCAGAGAGGCTGGGCTCGACAGGCCGCCGGCAACCTGGGATGAGGTCAAGGCTGCGGCCCAGAAGCTCACCAAAGGCAAGCAGGTCTTCGGGGCGGTAACGCCGCCGGAGCTGCCTCGCCTCGGGGCCTTCGTCTACCAGGCTGGCGGCCAGCTCGTCTCCCAGGATGGCACGAAGATGGCTATCAACAGCGCGGAGGGGTTGCAGGCGCTGGACTTTTACTACGGCCTTTACAAGGACTCGTACGCGACCACACCGGCCGACACGGGCACACAGTGGCCGGGCGACACTCTCGCTAAGGGCAAGGCGGCTATGGTGTTCGAAGGCAACTGGATCTTTCCGTTCTTGAAGAAAGATGCCCCAAACCTGAGTTTCGGCATCGCCGAGCTGCCGTCCGGGCCCAAGGGCAAAGGTACCTTCGCCTTCACCGTGTCGTATTCGATCAACGCCAGGACCCAAAGCGGCGAGGCGGCCTGGCTGCTGGTCAACTACCTGACCGGACTCGAGGGCATGCAGAGGTGGACCTCGCTCGGCCTGGCGATGCCGTCGCGCAAATCGCTCGAGGCGGGCTGGATCGCGCAGTTCAAGGAGCGCGAGCCGTTCTTGAGGGCGGGCGCCTACGCCCAACCCTGGCAGCTTGGTCCGGGCGGACAGGAGATCAACGACAAAGTCGCCACTCCGGCGCTGCAGGCTGTCTTCAGCGGCCGGATGTCGCCGCAGGAAGCGCTGGCCGAGATCGAGCGCAAGGGCAACGAGGTCCTGGCCAGGCCCTCACCCTGACCCTCTCCCCCTGGAGAGGGTTAGGGTGAGGGCCACTCCGCAGCAGCGTGGTCGGCCGAAGCGGCAAGCAAGCCATCCGGCGGTGGTTGGCCGAAGACAGGCTGATGGGCTACGCGTTTATCGCGCCGACGCTGGCCGTGTTGTCCGTCTTTCACGGCTGGCCCATCCTTCAGACCTTCGGCATGTCGTTTTTCAACTGGGACCTGCTCACGCAGGAGCGGCGGTTCACAGGCCTCGAGAACTATCGCCTCCTGGCCGGTAGCGGCGAATTCTGGCTGGCGCTGCCGCCTTCTTCTTTCCCTCGATCTCCTCGTCGATCGTCGTCGCGCTGCTCTTCACCTGGATCTTCCAGGGCGGTGGGTTGGCTGATTGGCTGCTCACGCTGCTCGGTCTCTCGCCGCCCCGCCCGGCCTGGCTTTCGAATCCAAGCGGGATCTTCGAGCTGATCGCGGCGCCGCTTGGCCTGCGGCTGCCCGAGTGGGCCGTCGGCCCGAGCGTGGCCCTGATGGCGATCATGGCGCTCAATGTCTGGACGACGACGGGGACGATGATGGTGATCTTCCTGGCCGGCCTTCAGGACGTACCGCGCGAGTTGTATGAGGCCGCGTCGGTCGACGGGGCGAGCGCGCGCCAGGCCTTTCGCCGCATCACGCTGCCGCTCCTCAAGCCCGTCAGCCTGTTTGTCGTGATCATCGGCATGATCGGCGCCTTCCAGGTGTTCGACCAGATCTGGATCATGACCAGGGGGCAGAGCCAGACCACGACCCTCGCGTGGCTCGTCTACGCTGAGTCGTTCGGAGGCGGCTTCCGGGCCGGCTACGCCGCCGCGGTCGCGATGGTCCTGTTCGCGATCATCTTCGCTATCACCATGCTGCAGCGACGGCTGTTCGGCCAGCGAGCCTGGTGAAAGATGCTGGAATGAGCGGGCCCTCGGTAGCCGAGCCGGACGGGGCGAAGCTCTCGCGGCTGGTTGGCTTCGTGGCACGGCTGGTGGCGTACGCCGCGCTCGCGTGCGCGGCAGTCCTCACGCTCGTCCCGTTCGCCTGGTCGCTGAGTACTTCGTTGAAGACCAGCCCGGAGGCGGCGCTCTTCCCACCAACCATGTTGCCGCTCCAGCCCACACTCGCCGCCTACCGCACGGTCGTCCTGGAGGCCCCGTTCTGGCGCTGGTTCATCAACAGCGCCCTGGTCGCGCTGGTGGTCGTGGTGACCCGCTGCACGTTCGACACCATGGCCGGCTACGCCTTCGCACGGATCCGCTTTCCCGGTCGCGAAGCGCTGTTCGCGGCCGTCATCTCGACCCTGATGGTCTCGCCAATGGTCCTGATCATTCCGCGCTTCATACTGTTGCAGCAGATCGGGCTGGTCAACACGCTGCATGCGCTCTGGGTCCCGTTCGCGTCCGAGGCGTTCGGCGTCTTCATGATGCGGCAGTTCTTCGAGTCGATGCCGCTCGAGCTGGAGGAAGCGGCTCGGATCGACGGCGCCAGTCGGGTCCGAACGTTCGGCTGGGTGATGGTGCCCAACGCGGTGCCGGCCATCGCTGCGCTGGCCATCTTCAGCTTCCAGAGCTCGTGGAACCGGTTCCTGGACGCCGTGATCTTCATCTCAGGCGCCAACCGCGACAGCTTCACGCTGCCACTGGGGCTGGCGTACTTCAGAAGCCTGTACTACACGGACTGGCCGATCGTGATGGCCATCTCCGTGCTGACCACCCTGCCGATCGCCGCCGTCTACGTTTTCTTCCAGCGCCACTTCGTGGAGAGCGTCGCGCGCACGGGGATCAGGGGGTAGTGGGTCTCGACTTCGAGGTGCGATGGGCGAGAACCCTGAGCCCTTGTCCCTTGAGCAGGCCGGCGAGTCTTTCCGCATGAGGCAGATCGGTCAGATCCACCCCCTGGCTCACGCACAGCAGTTCGATCCCGATTGGCGTGCCATCCGCGGCGTAGTCGACCCGCCGTTCGTCGCCGAAATCTTCGCCAAAGGCGTAAGGCTTGTCAGCCAGCTTGATGTAGAGCGCGTCCGCGTCGGGGTCACGTTCCAGTTTGAGCCTCATGATGTGGGGCCTCTCTAGTCAGCCACTGTGATAACGTGCGGCGGCCTGGCCACGGCGCTCAGCACCCCCGGGCGGCTAGCGCTCGCTTCTCCTCGTCTCCGGGACGACTATGCCGGGTTCGAGGCGAGCCGCCGCATGGTCGGCAGGCTCGGGTGTGAGCAGGGCGACCAGCTTGCCGAGCACGCGGGCGGTGGCGCCCCAGATCTTGTCCTCGCCGTGGCGGTAGAAGGTTACCTGGCGCGGCGTGCCCTCCAGGTCCCAGATCTCCTCGGCGAGCGTCGTCGGGTCCAGCAGCAGCGGCAGCGGGACTTCGATGATCTGGGCGACCTCGGATGGCGCTGGGCGGAAGTCGGGCCGCCGCGGCGTGTAGGCGATGAAAGGCGCGACCAGGTAGTGGCTGACCCTGATCCGCTCCGGCTCGAGTCGGCCCCAGATCTCGAGGCTGGAGGGGTCGACCGCCAGCTCCTCCTGGGTCTCGCGAAGCGCCGTCCGCAACAGCGAGCCGTCCGCGGGGTCGAAGCGCCCGCCGGGCAGCGAGATCTGGCCGCTGTGCCGAAGAAGCGCTTCCGTCCGACGCGTCAGGACCAGGTGCGGCGTGGGCTCCTCACGCTCGTCGCGTCCGCGTAGGTAGAGCAGGATCAGGACGGCTGCGAGCGTCCGCCCCTCTGGATCAGGGTACGGGAAGACTTCGAGGCCCTCCGGACCGAGTCCTTGGCGCGTCAGCTCCTGGCGCAAGCGGGCCAACAGCGCCATATTCGCGGGCGTCCGTGCGTGGGCCGCTGTGTTTGTCCCGTCTTGCCCGCACCTGTCACCAGACATGTTCAGATTGTACGATCAGGCGGAGCCCGGGGGCGGACAAAGGGTCCCCCAACACCGGCCTGGACCCAGCCGGCGCGTGCTTCAAATCCCGGACGCCCAGCGCGGCTACGAGGCGCCATGACGAGCGCCTCGAGAACGGACGACCTCGAAGCGCATGATCGGCCTGGTCTCCGATCGGCGCGCCACCTCCACAAAGCCTGCCTGGCGGAACGCAGAACTCAGCCCGGTGAAAGCGAAGATGTCGGGCATGCTGCCCTTCTTCGGCTCAACTGGGTAACCCTCGACGATCGTTGCGCCGCGTGCCCTGGCGTGTTCGATGGCTGCCTTCAGCAGCGCCACGCTTAAGCCCTTGCGACGGAAGGGCCGGGCGACGAAGAAGCACGTGATCGACCACACCGGCTGCTCGTCGAGGCGCCTTAGCGTGCGAGACCGGTCGAGAGCTGGATAGCTCTCGCGCGGAGCCAGCGCGCACCAGCCGACTGGCTGGCCCGCAGCGTACGCGAGGATGCCCGGCTCATCACCGGCTTCGAGGATTCTTTGGAGCGCTAGCCGATTGCTCTCACCCTTCTGGGAGGCGAACTCCAAACGCTTAATGCGCCACCACATGCACCAGCACCCACCGACCGCTCCGCGTGGGCCGAACAGCGTTTCGAGATCGGCCCAGCGATCGGGAGTCAGGGGATGGAACTGGAGCTCAGTCAAGCCAGGATCTCCATGCGCAGCCCGCGCGAGTCCAGCGGCACTCGGCCGCTAGGCAGGACGAGGTGCTGTCCACGGCAGATCCGGTAGGCGGCAACCAGGCAGGCCAGCGCGTCGACAATGTCGTCCCGCGCTGCGTGCTGTGGTCCAAGACATGAACGGACCTTACCCACGGCTACGCGAGGCAGCCAGCGTGCAAGCAACTCGAGGCGCTCGTCCTCGCCAGCCGGTGTCCTCTTGCGGCTGCCAAGCCCCTGGCCGACGCCCGCGAGTGCCGCGAAGACAACCTCCGGGTGGACCTCGCGGACCCACGTCTGAAGGCGCGGCCAGGTCGCACGCTCTAGGGCCGGTCTCAGCCAGCCCGATCGGGATGTCGATCGCGATCAACGCCTGGCCGGCCCCGGCCAGCCTGGCCAGCCCCGTGAAGTCGCGCTCGATCGCGAAGTCGAGCGAGCCGAGGCCCGTGTCGCCGATCGCCAGCACCCAGCCAGCCCCACAACCGTCGACGCCGATGAGCTGCATACGGGTCAGCGGTTCAAAACTGCTTGTGCGGGTCCAGCGCGTCGCGGAGGCCATCGCCGATGTAGTTGCTGCTGAGGATGGTCAGGAAGATGAAGAAGCCTGGGAAGAAGGCCAGCCATGGCGCGGTCGTCATATCGTTCTGGGCAGCCCGCAGCATGTTGCCCCAGGTCGCCGTTGGCAGCTGAATCCCGAGGCCCAGGAATGAGAGCGTCGACTCGGTCAGGATCGCGCCGGCCACGCCAAGCGTCGCGGCCACGATGATCGGGCTGAGCGCGTTTGGCAGGATGTGCCGCCACATGATCGCCGCGGTCGGGGCGCCCAGCGCGCGAGCGGCCGTGACGAACTCCTGCTCCTTGAGCTGCAGGAACGCCGCGCGCACGAGTCGGGCGACCGGCATCCAGCGCAGCAGGCCGACCACTAGCACGATCGTCCAGAAGCCCGTTCCGAACAGCGAGGCCAGCAGGATCAGGATGAAGAGCTGCGGGAAGGCGATGAACATCTCAGTCAGCCGCATGAGCAGACTGTCCACCGCGCGTCCAAAGTAGCCCGCCAGCGCGCCGACCAGCGTGCCGACCACGATCGACACCATCATCGCCATCATCCCAACCGCGAGGGAGATGCGACCGCCGATCAGGACTCGGGTCAGCTCGTCACGGCCCAGGTCGTCGGTGCCCATCGGATGAGTCAGCGAGGGCGGCTCGAATCGGTCGAGCAGGCTGGTCCGATTGGGGTCGTAGGGCGAGACCGGGGCCAGCACGGCGGTCAGGCAGAGCGCCAGGAACGTGGCCGCCCCCGCCAGCGCCAGGCGGTGGCGCCGAAACTGGCGCCACGCTAGTGTGCGCTGCGAGAGAGCCGGCCGCGTGGCCGCGCCGAGCGGCTCGGAGACCCGTTCGATCGTCGCGCTGGCCGTCATGAGAGCCGAATCCGCGGATCGAGCCAGGCGTAGATCACGTCGGCCAGGAGGGTCGAGAGGATGACGAGCCCAGCCGTGATAGTCACCACCCCCATCAGCACCGCGTAGTCGAAGCGGAAAGCGGACTCCAGGAACAGGCGGCCCATGCCCGGCCAGGCGAAGATGCTCTCCGTGACGACCGCGCCGGAGAAGAGCATCGGCAGATCGAGGGCGATCACCGTGACGACCGGCAGGGCCGCGTTCTTGAGCGCGTGAGCCCAGATCACGGACCGATCGGCCAGCCCCTTGGCGCGGGCCGTCCTGACGTAGTCTTGATGGACTACCTCGAGCATGCTGGCGCGCACGTAGCGGGTGTAGTGGGCGGCGTTGAACAGCGCCAGCACTCCGACCGGCAGGATCAGGTGAACGATACGATCGGCGACACCGCCATCAGAGCCGAGCGTGAACATCCCCGAGGCTGGCAGCGAGGGTAGACCCCATTCTCTGAACTTGACCGAGAACAGGATGATGACCAGCAGGCCGCTCCAGAACGGCGGCGTGGCGTAGCCGACAAAGCTGAATAGCGTCGCCAGGTGGTCCAGCCAGGAATACTGGCGGATGGCCGAGATGACGCCAATGGGGAGCGCGATCAGCAGCGTGACGCCAAGCGCGACGGTCATCAAGTAGATCGTGTTGGGTAGGCGCTCGCCGATCATGGCGGCGACTTGCTGATGGGTGACCAGCGAGTACCCCAGCTCTCCCTGGACGAGCGCCCCGAGCCACTTCAAGTAGCGGACGGGGATCGGATCGTTCAGCCCGAAGCGCTCCTCGAGGCGCTTGAGGTCCTCGGTGGTCAGGGCAGGATCGTTCTCGTAGACGGAGAGCGGACCAGCCGGCAACAGCTGCAAGATGAAGAAGACCGCCACCGTGATCAAAAACAGCAGCGGCAGCGCTTCGAAGACGCGGCGGAGGAGATAGCGTGTCATGACGAGTGGGTAGTGAGTAGGGGGCAGTGGGTGGCAGACAGTAGGCAGTCACGTCTTGGGCAGCAGGCTGATGATCCCCGTCCTCTACCCACTACCCACTACGCACTCCTCACTATTTGTCCAGCCACCAGTTCTGTGCGTCCCAGGTCAGGTTGTCCCAGATGTTGACGGCGTGGCCCTTGACGTAGTTCTTCAAAGCGTCGATCTCGAGCCGGTTGTACAGCACGACGTGCCCCTTGTCGGCGTTGACGCGCTCGGCAACGGTCTGATAGGCGGCCTTGCGGGTGGCCTCGTCGATGGTCGAGCCGGCCGCGTCGAGCCCCTTGTCCAGCTCAGGATCGATGACGCGGTGGTAGTTGCGACCGCTGCGCGTCTCCTCGGTCGGGATCTGGCTGCCGTGGAAATAGCTGTGGAGATGGGCCTGCGGGTCGACGTCCGCGTTCGTCGTCCACATCAGCATGTCGAAGTTTCCCCTCGCGCGCGGGGCGTTGTCCTGCCAGGTGCCCAGCAGGACGGGCGACGGGGTGTTCCTTATTTCCACCTCGATGCCCACCGCTTGAAGGAGCTCCTGGATCACCTGCTGGGTCTGCTCGCGAAGCCGGTCGCCGGTCGTGGTCCCATACTCGATCTTGGCGCGGACGCCGTCCTTGACGCGCACGCCGTCTGGACCGACCTTCCAGCCGGCCTCCTCCAGGAGCTGCTTCGCCCTGGTTGGGTTGTACTCGCCTGGCTCGAGCTTCGCCGCGTACCAGCCGAGCGGGATGACCGACGTCGCCACCGTCGTCTTGCCGAAAAGCAGCTTGTCGACGATCGCCTTCTTGTCGATCGCCAGCTCGATGGCCTGGCGGACTCGGAGATCGCCGAGGACGGGGTGCGGGCACTTCGGGTCGCCCTGCTGGGGGCCACTCGGGCAGCTCGAATTGAGGATCAGCCGCTCCACGCGAGTGCTCGGCGTCGGCTGGATGGCGGCGTCCGCCATGGCTTCGAATTCCGGGATGTTGGCCTCGATCAGGTTCCAGAGTACGTCGATCTCGCCGACCTTGAAAGCCTGGATGGAGGCCTCGCGGCTCGGGACGATCTTGAAGATCAGGCCGTCGAGATAGGGCCTGTCCTTGTCCCGGAAGTTGGGGTTTCGCTCGAGCGTGATGTTGTCGCCGGAGGCCCATGACTTGAACTTGAACGGGCCAGTGCCGACCGGCGCGCGGTTGAACTCCTTCTTGTCGATCACCGGATCGCCGCCGAAGACGTGCTCGGGCAGGATCCTGGCGAAGTGGTCCTTGAACGCCGCGTACAGCCGTTTGTACTTGACCACGACGGTGGAGTCGTCAGGCGTGGTGACCGAGTCGATGTCTGGGTAGCCGCTTCGGATGACGACCGGGTTAGCCGGGTTCATGATGACGTTATACGTGAACAGCACGTCCTTGCTGGTGAAGGGCTGGCCATCCGACCAGGTGACGCCCTGCTTCAGCCTCCAGGTCACGGTCAGTCCGTCGGGCGAGACCCCGCCGTTCTGCCGCGTGGGGACCTCGGCCGCCAGGACCGGCTCGTAGGTGCCATCCGGAGGGTTGCTGAGGAGACCTTCGAGGATGTTCTCGGTGACGATGACGTTGACGGTCTGGCTGCCCAGCAACGTGTTGAGGATGATCGGCTCCTGCGACAGCCCGACCCTGACGACCCCGCCCCGCTTGGCCGTGGCCGCCGGCGCGACGGGGGTGGCGGCCGGCTTGGCGACCTCGGCCTGCCCTGACGGCGGAAGGGTCGGCTTCGCTTCCGTCTTCGCGGCCGGGGCGGCCGGAGCCGGGCTGCAGGCCACGGCGATGGGTAGGAGCAGCGCGGCGGCGAGACCTACCGCCAAGTGCCACGTCGCTCTTGGACGACCTCGCACGGGATGGCTTCCCCTGAGCTGCATGGCGTGCCTCCTAATCTCTTGCCGGTGAGGTTGTGAAGATCGGGTCATTCTATCTCGCTTCGTGGGCCTGAGCGCAGCCCGGCCATGTTCCCCGCCCGTGTTGGGACCACCGAGGGGCTCAGGATGACCATTGCGCGCTCGGGGTGGCGATGGGGATAGAATGCGACGGCAGACGATCTAGAGGTAGTGGATGAGCGTCGTTCGTGAGGAGTGGAAGGCTCGGATCTGTGCGGCGGTAGACGAGCTTCGCGATCATCTGGTCTCCGCCAGCCACGCGATTCACGCCGATCCCGAGCTGGCCTTCAAGGAGTTCCGCGCCAGCGCGCGACTGGCCGACGACCTGGCGCGGGCCGGTTTTGCGGTAGAACGGGGCGTTGGCGGCCTCGAAACCGCCTTTCGCGCTGAGCTGCAAGGGACCCAATCGGGGCCTTGTGTCGCGATCCTGGCCGAATACGACGCGCTGCCGGACGTCGGCCACGGCTGTGGCCACAACATCATCGCGACCAGCGCGCTCGGGGCCGGGCTGGCGCTCGCCCGTGCGAGCGATTCGTTCGCCGGGCACGTCCTGGTGGTCGGCACGCCGGCCGAGGAGGGTGGTGGCGGAAAGATCCTGCTGGCCGAGGCCGGCGTGTTCCAGGACGTCGACGCGGCGATCATGGTCCATCCCTCGACGCGCAACATCGTCCGCCGCGGCTCACTGGCCAACAGCCGCGTCGACATTACCTTCCACGGTCGCGCGGCCCACGCCGCGAGTGCGCCCGACATGGGCATCAACGCCCTGGAGGCGGTAATCCAGACGTTTGTGGCGATCAACGCCAGGCGGCTGCACATGCGCGCTGACGCCCGCGTCCACGGGATCATCACTCACGGCGGCGATGCCGTGAACATCGTCCCGTCACGCGCTGCGGCCAAATTCAGCGTGCGAGCCAAGGACCGCCCCTACCAACGCCTGCTCGTCAAGATGCTGCGCCAGTCGGCCGAGGGCGCGGCCGCCGCCACCGGCGCGCGTCTCGAGTGGGCCGAGAGCCGAGGCTACGACAACATGGCCCCCAACCCCACCATCGCCGACTTGTTCGAGCGAAACATGCGAGCGCTGGGGCTGGACGTGGTCGAGCCGACGCCGCAGGAACGTATGGGGTCGACCGACATGGGCGACATCAGCCAGCTCATGCCGGCCGTGCACGCCTACTTTGCGATCGCTCCCGAGACCACGCCCGGCCACTCGATCGAGATGGCCGCGGCCGCCGCCTCCGAAGCCGGAGACGCGGCCGTCATCAATGCGGCCAAGTCGTTGGCGATGACTGCTGTGGACCTGCTTGCCGAGCCGTCTCTCCTGGAGCGGGCCAAGACCGAATTCCGACAGATGCTGGCAGAGGGCGTGGTGGCAGGCTGGGATGGCTGGCGCGCGACTCGCCGGGCCCCGCTCGCCGCCGATTAGCCCGCCGACTCAGGCCAGGGGTATTCTCCGATCCAGCGGACCCAGGGCGCGAGCGAGCGGACGTCTCGCAGCAAGCGGCGATCATCCGTCCACAGCTCAGCGCCGAGCATCTCGGCCAGGACCACGTAGAGCGCGTCGTAGACGCTCGACAGACTATGCGCCTGCGCGAAATGGAAGGCTCGCGGGTGCAGGTCCGGGAAAGACATGAACTCGACACCAAGGTGGAGAAACGCCTGGAGCGCCCGCTGGCCCTCATCTGGACTGATACCGCTCCCCTGGCGGCGAAGCCGCTGATAGATGGCGTTGGTCACCTCGGTCTCAAGGTGCGGAGGTCCGACAATGCGACGTGGCGCGCTCTCGAAAAGGAGAGCTTGGGCAACATCCGAGAGCTCCTCTCGGAGCACCCATTTGAAGGCGACGCTGGCGTCGACCACGATCGTGTCATTCATAGCGCCTCGACAGCCTCTGCCGCTCTCGGCGGATCAATGGCCATGACGGCGGGAACGGCTTGCCACCGCGACGGGCGAGCCAGATGTCGTTCAGCTCCTTCAATTTTTCCAGCGCTGCTAACCGCTTCTTGACGACCTCATCTGGAGGAGGCTCGACCTTGAGGTCCTTTCGAAGCCGGGGCGATTCATTCACGACATCGGGACTGCTGCGTACGACAGCCTCAGGCGTCCGACGAGATTCACGCCCGTCGTCTTGCGCTGGTCGCATGAACCGATCGACCTCCTCACGGTTGATCCTGATTGTGCGGGGCCCGATCCGGCGGGCTGCCAGGTATCCGGACCGGACCCAGCGCCAAACCGTGGATCGGCTCACCTCTAGCACGCGCGCCGCTTCGGAGATGGTGTAGAA
>WNGA01012260.1_pt1 | contig 11087 bp, 14 predicted proteins | sample 5400061 | NCBI WGS metagenome assembly WNGA01 (sample SAMN13153366, study PRJNA577476) | soil metagenome | isolation source: 100 cm soil or saprolite under grassland replicate 2 | place: USA:California | collected 2016-06-15
AGGAAATCGCGATCGCGCTCACCGACGCGCATCCGGACGTCGATCCGAAGCAGGTGCGCTTCACCGACCTCTACAACTGGGTGATGGCGCTACCCGGCTTCGACGACGATCCGAAGCGCTGCGGCGAAAAGATCCTCGAGGCGATCCAGATGGCGTGGACCGAAGAGGTCGACTAGAACTCATCGGGCTACGCCTTCGATTCGTCGAGGAGCTTCTCGAAGCGCCGGTCGGGGCACAGCCAGATCGCGGCCACGAGCACGTACAGGCCGCATGCGATCCAGGGGTGCACGAAGGCGAGCGGAAGCGCGGCGATGTAGATGACGAGCGAGATGTTTCCCTTGAAGTCCTTCCCCAGCGCCTTGGCGAGCGGCGAATCCTTGGCGTGGATCGCCAGAAGCGCGCGCGTCAGGATGGTGTACGCGCACGCCGCGCCTAGCAGCACGATCCCGTAGGCTGCGACCGTTACCGCGGCAAAGTGATTTTCATCCATCCAGCCCGTGACGAAGGGCACGAGCGACAGCCAGAACAGCAGGTGCAGATTCGCCCACAGCGTCGCGCCGTTCACGTGATGCACCGCATGGAACATGTGGTGATGGTTGTTCCAGTAGATGCCGACGAACACGAAGCTGAGCACGTAGCTCAGGAACACCGGAACGAGCGGCATCAGAGCCTTCGGGTCGGAGTCGTGCGGAACCTTCAGCTCGAGCACCATGATCGTGATGATGACCGCGATCACGCCGTCGCTGAAGGCTTCCAGGCGTCCCTTCGTCACGCTTCGCGCCTCGAGGTCATAGCCGCGGAGTATGTGCCCCGCTCGTCCGCGGTGCAAGGCGGCCGGCGGTGTTAGCATCCCTCGTAGCCGGATTTTTTCATCGATGAATCGGAGGACGCTGCGATGCCTGCCCGATGCACCCATCTGAATTCCGTAAAGACAGCCGCGCCCAACAGCGACGGCTGCGAGGAATGCCTCGCCGCGGGAGACACCTGGGTGCATCTTCGCCTGTGCCGGCAGTGCGGGCACGTCGGATGCTGCGACGACTCGAAGAACAAGCACGCCACCAAGCATTTCAAGAAGACCGGGCATCCGATTATCACCTCGCTCGAGCCGGGGGAGGGCTGGAGCTGGTGCTTCGTCGACGAGATCGACCTGGAGCTTCGATGAGCGTACATAGGAGATCGACATGTTCGGATTGACACAGCTCGGAGTGATTCATACCGCGATCAGCCTGGTTGCCGTGGCCGCTGGACTCATCGCCCTCGTACGCGACAAGGAGATCTCCCCGAGGAACATGCTCGGGAAGGTCTACGTGATCACGACGGTTCTCGTTTGCCTGACCGGCTTCGGGATCTTCCAGCACGGCGGATTCGGCAAGCCCCACGCGCTCGGCATCATCACGCTCGTCGTGCTGGGGGTCGCGTACGTGGCGGGATACACCAAGTTCTACGGGCGGTTTTCGCCCTACATCGAGACGGTCAGCTACTCGGCGACATTCCTCTTCCACCTGATTCCCGGAATCACCGAAACCACGACGCGGTTGCCGCTGGGAGCGCCTCTGCTGCCGAATGCCGACGCGCCTGCCTTGCAGGCGGCGACCGCGGTGATGGGCGTCGTGTTCCTGATCGGGGCAACACTTCAAGTACGTCGGTTGCGTGCCAGGCTCGGGCACCCGGCCGCCTGAGCACCGACCCGGAGTGTAGTCAGCCTCCTGCAAGCCATCAGTGTTCAAGATATCCGGCACTTCACTGCACGGCGGCAGCATCGGTTCCAAAACCACTCTCCAGGAGAAGTCATACCATGAAGCGCTCTAATCTAATTCTCGCGAGCATCGGGTTCGCGGTCGGACTTTCCACCGCCGCCCTCGCAGCCGACGACGACTGGGCTCCGGTCGCTCAGGCGCTCGGCCGATCCGGCGCACAGTTGCCCGGCGGGGTGTACCGCGTCGGTCTCGGGCGGAGCGACCTGAAGGTCACGCTCGACGGGGTCGAGATCAAGCCAACTCTTGCTTTGGGTTCCTATCTTGCATTCCAGAAAATGGGAGGCAAGGCAATGGTGATGGGCGATCTCGTGCTCCTGCATGAAGAGGTCAACCCGGTGATGAAGAAACTCATCGAGGGCGGCATCGAGATCACGGCGCTGCACAATCATTTGCTGCGTTCCTCGCCCGCGACCATGTACATGCATTTCTACGGCCGCGGCGACCCCGTCGAGCTCGCCGCCGCGCTGCGCGCCGGCCTTGCCGAAAGCAAGACCCCATTGGCGGCGGCGCCGGCACCCGCAGGTTCTGCGCCGCCGCTCGACCTTGATACGGCCGCAATCGATCAGACGCTAGGCGCCAAGGGCACGGTCAACGGCGGTGTTTATGCGTTCAACATTCCCCGTGCCGAAACCATCATGGAGGATGGAACGTCGATTCCCATCGGCATGGGATCGGGCATCGTCATCAACTTCCAGCCGACCGGGAGTGGCAAGGCTGCGATCACCGGGGACTTCGTGCTCATCGCAAGTGAGGTCAATCCCGTGCTCAAGACTTTGCGCCAGGGCGGGATCGAGGTCACGGCGCTGCACAGCCACATGCTCACCGAACAACCGCGGCTGTTCTTCATGCATTTCTGGGCGAACGACGATGCCGGCAGGCTGGCCGGAAGCCTGAAAGCCGCCCTGAGCAAGGTCAAGCTGGCGAAAAGTTGAGCGACATAGCGAGACGCGAAATCCCGGCGATCAATTCGGCCTGGGATAAAGCCAGCCCTTGAACAGCCGGGTGAGCCGCGGAGCGACGACGTAGCTCATGGTCGGCACGACCAGCGCGGTCACTGCGAACACCTTCAAAATTGCGGGCGTGCCGGGCGGCAGGACCTGGTTGAACAATTCCGCATAAAGGTACACGAGCGGAAAAATTCCCAGCCACGTCACGACCGTCATTCTGGCGCGCTTCGGGTGCATGGCGGGCTGGGCGGGAAGGGTGAACCAGGATTCCAGGCCGGTCAGGATGTCGTAGCGCGGTTCGCCTTGCGTGTAGCGGTTGGCTGCGGCAACCAGGCGCGCATGCTCGGTCGACTCTTCCCAGGCGCGCAGGTGCTCGCAGGAATCGAACCGGTACACCATCCGGAATCCCGGTTGGGCCGGGAGCGAGGGCCGCGTCACCGTCACGCCGAGATGTCCGCGAAATTTCAACGCCGCGGCGATGAGGTTCTTCATCGCCTGTTCCAGCTGCGCGTCCATGCCTTCGCGCGGGATCCGGTCGACCACCTTGGTGACCGCGGTGTCGGGTGTAGGGTTTTCCATGGTGGATCCTCTTTGCACCGAAGTGTTCAAAACGCGCAGGCGCAGCCGCCGAAACCGTGTGGCGTGCCCCTGGGATCGAACAGTGAGCAGCGCGGCGCCTTTGCCGCGCGCGGCTCCACTCCGGCCTTCTTCATCAACGGCGCGCCGTAGCCGCCGAAAGCGGCGACCGGGGCCCACGCCGGGCTGACCGGCAGCGGCGGCGGCGACAGGTCCCTGAACTCGGCCGCGGCGTACACCGGTTTTCCGCCTACGATCGTGAGCACGGATTCGAGGCCCTTGATGTCTTCCTCGGGGATCGAGAAATAGTCCGCGGACAGCACCGCGCAGTCCGCGAGCTGCCCCGGCGCGAGCGCGCCCTTTTTTCCGTCCTCGCTCGAGAACCAGCTGCTCCCGACCGTCCACAGGCGCAGGGCTTCCATGCGCTCGAAACGCTTCGCGGCGGGATACAGGGTCGTTCCGCCGACGGTCCTGCCCGAAATCAGCCAGTACAGGGACACGAAGGGGTTGTAGCTTGCGACCCGCGTCGCGTCGGTGCCGGCGCCGACCGGCACGCCGGCGGCGAGCATCCCCTTGATCGGCGGGCTGTGCTCCGCTTGCGCTATTCCGTAGCGGTCGACGAAGGTTTCGCCCTGGTAGGCCATGCGGTGCTGCACGGCGATGCCCCCGCCCAGGGCGCGGATGCGGTCGATGTTGCGCGGCGAAATGGTCTCGGCGTGATCGATGATCCAGTGCAGCCCGTCGAACGGCACTTCGCGGTCGACCGTTTCGTATACATCGAGCGCGCGCTCTATGGTCTCGTCGTAGGTCGCGTGCAATCGGAACGGCCAGCGGTTCGCAGCGAGCAGCCTCACCACCGCCGTGAGATCGGCCTCCATGTTGGCGGGCATGTCGGGCCGCGGCTCGAGAAAATCCTCGAAGTCGGCCGCCGAGTACACCAGCATCTCGCCCGCTCCGTTGATGCGGTACAGGTCGTCGCCCTGGCCCGGCTTCACCGTCTTCGCCCAGTTCGAGAAATCCTCCAGTTCCTGCTTCGGGCGCTGCGTGAACAGGTTGGCTGCGAGCCGCACGCTCAGCTGCTCGTTTTTATGCAGCTCGGTGACGACCTGGTAATCCTGCGGGTAGTTCTGAAAACCGCCGCCGGCGTCGATCACGCTGGTGACCCCGAGCCGGTTCAGCTCGCGCATGAACTGCCGGGTCGAATTGAGCTGCTGCTCGTGCGGCAGCTTCGGCGCTTTGGCGAGCGTCGAGTAGAGGACGTAAGCACTGGGCCTGGCGATCAGGAGGCCGGTCGGATTGCCCGCCTTGTCGCGCTGGATCTCGCCCGCCGGCGGGTCGGGCGTGTCGCGGGTGTAGCCCACGGCGCGCAACGCGGCGCGGTTGAGCATCGCGCTCGCGTAGAGGTGGAGCACGAACACCGGGGTGTCGGGCGCGGCCGCGTTCAGTTCGTCCAGGGTCGGCATGCGCTTCTCGGCGAACTGGAACTCGGACCAGCCGCCGATCACGCGCACCCATTGATTCGGCGGCGTGCGCCGCGCCTGCTCGCGCAGCATGCGCATCGCATCGGCGAGCGACGGCACGCCGTCCCACCGGAGCTCGAGGTTGTAGTACAGGCCCCCGCGTATCGGGTGCGAGTGCGAATCGATCAGGCCGGGGATCACCGTGCGGCCGTTCAGCTCCACCACGCGGGTCGCGGGGCCTTTGCAGGCGATGATCGTTTTGGCGTCGCCGGTCGCGTGAATGCGGCCGTCCTTGATCGCGAGCGCGCTGACGAACGATAGTCGATCGTCCTGGGTGGCGATGCGGCCGTTCAGGAGGAGGAGATCGGCTGGAGAGCCGGCGGGTGAGAGGTTACCGGTGGTCATTGGACACAGAGCAATGATGGCCTATTCGTGTGGAAGATATCAATAGCTTGCTGGATCTTCACAACGGGTCTATGTTAGGCATCTCGCCAACTCCCCTTTTGCATCCGACGAGGTGTCCGTGGAAGAACACGATAAGGACCAATCCGTACTCGCCCATATCCAGCGCCTCGTGGCCGAAGAGCACCGGCTCCAGCAGGCTCCGGACGGCGGCAAACGCCTGACCGACGTTCAGGTCGAACTGGATCAGTGCTGGGACCTGCTGCGCCAGCGGCGCGCGCTGCGCGAAACCGGCGGCGATCCGTCCCAGGCGCACGCCCGGCCTGCCGAAGTCGTCAAGAAGTACATCGGCTGAAATAAAGGATTCATCAACTACGGGGATGGAGGTCATGAAGAAACCCGCTGTGAACGACACGCAAGACCTCGCGCAAAGACGCAAGGCCCCGCTGGCCACCTCCACCGACCTGGGAGCGGCGGCGGCCAAGGACATCGCCGGGGCCATGAACGCAATCCTTGCGGACGTGTTCGCGCTCTACCTGAAGACCAAGAACTTCCACTGGCACATGAGCGGGCCGCACTTCCGTGACTACCATTTGCTGCTGGACGAACAGGCCGACCAGCTCTACGCGATGACCGATCCCATCGCCGAGCGCGTGCGCAAGGTGGGCGGGTCCACGCTCAAATCGATCGGACACATCGTCCGCCTTCAGCGCGTGCTGGACAACGACGCAGACTACGTCGAGCCTCTGGACATGCTCGCCGAGCTTCGCGAGGACAACAAGATGCTCGCGGCGCGCTTCCGCGAGGCCCACAACGTGTGCGAGGAACACCGCGACATCGCCACCGCCAGCCTGATCGAAGTGTGGGTCGACGAGACCGAGCGACGCACCTGGTTCCTGTTCGAGGCGAGCCGCAAGGGAGGCACTACCGGACATTGAGCTGGACAGCCGCAGCAGGCGCCGACATGACAATGACGCGCGGACGAGCCTTTTCGACAGGGTGTGAAAAAAAGTTCTTGCTGTGTTCATCCTCTTGACACATTTCCACGGTAATTTGCCATAGCGGTGAGCGCCGCCCGCAGCACGGCTGCCGGCGGTCTGATCCTGACCCCTTTCTTTACACCGAACAGGAGATCGAAATGTTCACAAGCAAAAAAGCCGCGCTGTTCGTTCTGACGAGCTGCCTGCTACCCGTTTCCTCCTACGCCGACGACGGCGCCCAGGAGCGCGATGCGGACAAAGGCCGCGGTGTCCAGGTCGGGCCGCGTCCCTTTTATCTGATCGACAAGATGAGCCCCGGCCCGCTCAAGCGCAAGCTTGAGCAGTGCAGCAAGGGTCCGTTCCGCAAGACGGATTTTTCGATCGGTCACCGGGGCGGCGGCACTTTGCAATTCCCGGAGCACACCAAGGAAAGCCATGAAGCGGGCGCGCGCATGGGCGCCGGCATCCAGGAATGCGACGTGACTTTCACCAAGGACCGCGAACTGGTCTGCCGCCACGACCAGTGCGATCTGCATACCACCACCAATATTCTGGTAACGGAGCTGGCGGACAGGTGTTCCCAGCCGTTTTCCCCGGCTCACTTCGATGCCAGCGGCAAGTTCATCGCAGCCACAGCGCTGTGCTGCACCAGCGACCTGACCGTGGATGAATTCAAATCCCTCAAGGGCAAGATGGACGCCTCCAATCCCAATGCCACAACCGCGCAGGAATTTCTGGGTGGCACCCCCAACTGGCGCACCGACCTGTATTCCACAGGCGCAACGGTGCTGACACACAAGGAAAGCATCGAACTTCTCAAAGAGCTGGGCAGCAAGTACACCCCGGAGCTGAAGGGCCCGAACCGCGCCGCCAAACTGCAAGTAGAAACGGTGTTCGACAGCCAGTCGGCCTACGCCCAGGCGATGATCGACGAGTACAAAGCGGCCGGCATTTCTCCCAGAAAAGTGTTTGCGCAGTCTTTCAATAAAGACGACATCCTGTACTGGATCAGGAACGAACCGGATTTCGGCAGGCAGGCGGTGTTTCTGGACGACGCCAATGTCCCGAGCGAGCTGCCCAACGCCGCGAAGCTGAAGGGCTATGCCGACCAGGGCATCAGGATCGTTGCGCCCCCGATGTGGGCGCTGCTGGCGGTGAAAAACGGCAAGATCGTGCCCTCGCAGTACGCCAAGGATGCCAAGGCCGCCGGGCTCGACATCATCACCTGGACCCTCGAGCGTTCCGGACGCATCGTCGAGGAAGTGCTGCCTACCAACGGCACGGCCAGCCCCTCGTTCTATTTTCAGACCACGCTGGACGCCCTCCGCAACGACGGCGACCTGATGACCACGTTGGACGTGCTGGCCAGGCAGGTGGGGATCCTGGGCATCTTCTCCGACTGGGCGGGCACGGTCAGCTACTACGCGAGCTGCATGGGTCTGAAATAAGCCCGGGAAGTTCCGGCAAGCTTGCCCTCAGCGCATGATCGGCCGTCACGAGGCAAAAAATCACACGCCGGAGGAGACATGACGAAGCTTGCCGCATTCGTAGCCGCATCGCTTCTTTCGACGGTCGCGCTCGCGCAAGGCTACCCGAACCGGCCCGTGAGAGTCATCGTGCCTTGGCCGCCGGGGCAGGCCACCGACATCGCCGCGCGCGTGGTAGCCGAGAAGCTGCAACAAGCGCTCAAGCAGCCGTTCATCATCGACAACCGCGCCGGCGCCGGCGGCTCGATCGGCACCGACGCAGCAGTGAAGAGTGCGCCCGACGGCTACACCCTGCTTGCGGCGTCGAGCGGGCCGATATCGATCATGCCGCACCTGCAGAAGACGCCCTACGACCCCGACAGGGACTTTGCCCCGATCAGCCTGGTCGCGCTGGTGCCGTTCGCGCTCGTCACGCACCCGTCGTTCCCGGCGACGAACGCGAAGGAGTTCATCGCCCACCTGCGCGCGAATCCGGACAAGTACACGTTCTCGTCTTCGGGCACCGGCGCATCGGCGCACCTCATCACGGAGCTCTTCAACTCGATGGCGCAGGTCAAGGCGCGCCACGTGCCCTACAAGGGTAGCGCGCCGGCGCTCACCGACATCGTGGGCGGCCAGATCGGCTATACCATCGAGACCCTGGCCGCGACCATCGGGCACATCAAGGGCGGTCGCCTGAAGACCTTCGGCACCTCGTTCGCGCAGCGCACCGCCGGCATGCCGGATGTCCCGTCGATCGCGGAAGCAGCCGACCTTCCGGCGTACGACATCGGCGCGTGGGTCGGCTACACCGCGCCGGCCGGGACCTCGCGCGAGACTCGCGTGCGCCTCTCGGGCGAGATCCAGAAGGCCATGCAGGCGTCGGAGCTGAAGGAGCGGTTTATCTCGCTAGGCATGGACGCCGTTTCGAACACGCCCGATGAGATGGCGGCGTTCATGCGAGCGCAACAGGAGCGCTACGGCTCGATCATCAAGAGCCAGAACATCAAGATCGAGCAATAGGCATGGAGGTCAAGCGCATTTCCGGTGCGCTTGGCGCCGAGATCCTCGGGGTGGATCTCGGAAAGGACCTCGCAGACGAGACCGTCGCGGCGATCCGGCGCGCCTTCCTCGAGCACTTGGTGGTGTTCTTTCACGACCAGCCGCTCACCCCCGCCCAGTTCATGGCCTTTGCACGGCGCATGGGCAAGCCGATCGAATACCCGCTCGTCAAAGGCATAGCCGGATTCCCGGAGGTCATCGAAGTGAAAAAGCTCGAGCACGAGCGGCAGAACTTCGGCGGCTTGTGGCATTCCGACACCGCCTACCTCGAGAATCCGCCGATGGGCTCGATGCTGCTCGCGCGCGAGGTCCCGCCTTACGGCGGGGACACCGAGTTCGCCAATCAGTACGGGGCCTACGAGGCTCTGTCCGAGGGCATGCGCAAGCTGCTCGATGGCCTGGTGGCCATCAACGCTTCAACCAAAGCCGATGCCACGCGTACGCGTGAGGACCGCATGAAGGAACAGGGCCACGAGACCAGGCAGTTCCTCGCCGAGCACCCTGTTGTTCGCACCCATCCGGAAACCGGGCGCAAGGCGCTCTACGTGAACGTCGGCCACACCGTGCGCTTCAAGGACATGACCGAGGAAGAAAGCGCGCCGCTGCTGGAGTTCCTGTACCGGCACCAGGTGCGGCCCGAGCTCACCTGCCGGTTCCGCTGGCGCGTCGGCTCGCTCGCGTTCTGGGACAACCGCTGCACGCAGCACAACCCCTTGAACGACTATCAGGGGCATCGGCGGGTGATGCATCGCATCACCCTCGCGGGCGACAAGCCGCGCTGATCCAGCGCGAAATCATCAAATGTGGACCTCAAGCCTTGCGGGATTCCAGCCGGCGCTCGATCGCGATGACGGCGATCGCCAGTGCCGCAATCGCCGCCAGCGCGGCAGCGCCCCGGCACCGAACACCTCCGGAATCGCCATCGCCATTACCAGAAACCCCGCCATCGCGGCGATCGGCATTGACACAGGCTACCTGGCCGGCGTCAGCAGCGCCTTGCGCAGGGAATCCGTCGTCCCGAACTTCTTTTTGAACTCGGCGTTGGCGCGTTCGTAGTCATCGACGATCAGGTTTTTCGTGACCTCGAAGAATTCATTGCGGTGATATTGAACGGTGCCGATATAGACCGCCTTGTCCCCCGGTTTGATGGAAATCTTCAGCCCGCCGGGAAAATATGCCCGGTTCAACTCGCGGCCACCGAGTTCCAGATACAACATGCCGCCAACGATGAAAAACGGCTTGTTGCTGCTGCGGACGAAGAAGGTCTTCCCGAGTTTCGCCTCGATCCGCCCGGCGTAATCGGCCATTACAGGATCCTTCGACAGGATCCTGTAATGCTCGTCCGTGAGCAGGAACATCGTGTTCTCAAATTGGCCCGAGTTGCCCCCCTTTATCTTCTGCTCGCCGGCGTGCAGCGGCGGCACGAGCTCGATGCGTCCGACGACCAGCGTCTCGCCGCCGCCGAGCTCGGACAGGCTGTCCACCGGCGCGCGCGCCGCCCCGACACAGGCGCCGAGCGCGCCGAGCAGCAACAGATTGGCAGCCGCGAGACGGGCCCGGGCCGGACCGCGGCGGGAAGTCTTCACTTGATCTGTGCCAGGCGCGCGCGAATCCTGTCGCGCCAGGCGGATTCCTGGATTCCGCTGCCCTCGTCGAGGATGCGCTTCAGCAGATCGGCTTCCGTGGGCTTCTCGATCCTCTCGATCGCGAACTTCCCCTGCTCGAACATGCCCGTCCTCACCTTCTTGTATTTGAAGGAGCCGAGGAAATAGATGCCGGGCTTGACGATGCGCAGCGCGGTCTCGTTCCCCTGGCGGGGGAAGCTGTACTCGTGCTGGCCGGCGAAGAAGCCCGAACCGCCGAACTTCGACAGCTGATACGAGCCGGGCGGCAGGTAGGAGCTGTAGAAAAGGCCCTTGCGGACGGCGAGACCCCAGTAGGGCGTTTTCGACGGCGGCGCGACTTGCATGACAGAGGCGTACGCAACACCCGTGGGCGCATCGTCCATGTCGATGTAGCCGAAGACCAGCGAATTGGTGGGGTCGTTGATGTCCCGTTCAGGACCGCTGCTCGCGCAGCCGGCCAACAGCCCCAGCGCGATCAGCCCGAGGACAGGCCATATCCGGTGTTCCATGTTTCCTCCGTGCGCAGGTGGGTCGCTGAGAGATAAGAGCTGACAAATAACAGTATAGCCAAAGACCGAATCGGAAAATCAATCCCGCTGCAGATGGGATCAACCCCGGGGTTCCAGCCGCCGCTCGACCGCGATGACGGAGATGGCCACCGCCGCGATCGCTAGTGGAGCAGGTGCTTGCGGAAGAACGCCGCGATCCTGCGGTTCATGTCGGGGAGCACCGAGCGGTCGAAGCCGGGCGGGTCGTTCATCAGTTCGGCGGCGAGGCCGGACCGCCCGGGCGGAAAAGGCGAGAGCAGCGCG
>WNGA01014248.1_pt1 | contig 11087 bp, 7 predicted proteins | sample 5400061 | NCBI WGS metagenome assembly WNGA01 (sample SAMN13153366, study PRJNA577476) | soil metagenome | isolation source: 100 cm soil or saprolite under grassland replicate 2 | place: USA:California | collected 2016-06-15
AACTACTTCTGCTCGCTCATGGGCCCCACGTGGCCGAACCGCTTCTACCTCGCCGCCGGGACCTCCGGGGGCATCACGACGAACGGCGTGTGGGGCTACGGGGTCTTCGATTACCCGATCATCCTGGATCTGCTCGATGACGCCGGCGTGACGTGGAAGGTGTACAACGTCAGCTGGGACAGCGTCCCGTTCGGCAACACCGATAACGTCTTCGTCTTCTGGAAGCGGTGGGCGCACGATCAGCGCACGCTGGGCAGCAAGGGCAGCTACCTGAACGACCTCAAGCGAGGGAGGCTCCCACAGGTCTCGTTCATCATCCCGAGCTACGCGCGTGGGTGGGACGAGCACCCGCCGGCCGACGTGTCCGTCGGGATGGGGATCCAGGAGGAGCTGGTCATCGCGCTCCGCGAATCCTCCGCGTGGGATAGTTCGGCCTACATCATCACCTACGACGAGCACGGCGGATACTTCGAGCACGTGCCGCCGCCGCAAGTGGATGCCTTCGGCCTCGGCATCCGGATCCCCACCTGGGTGATCTCGCCGTTCGCCAACCCGGCGCACCTGGAGCCGACCACGTACGACCTGGTCTCGATCCTCAAGTTCCTGGAGGCGAACTTCGGTCTGCCCACCCTTGCATCGGTCAACCATCTGTTCGACGAGTCCACCCCCGGAGGCCCCAACTACGCGGCGGCCGAAGGCCAGCCGACCGGGCCACCGGCTGCACCGCGGGATCGGCTGCAGCAGATCGGCGACCTGATGGAGTGCTTCTCCTTCTGACGGGTAGCAGTCCGGCTGGTCCGGCTAGTCCGGCTGGTCCGCCATGCCGCTGCGTCGAGCAGCTGAGCGTCGGGCCTGCCTACGACCCCGCTGCCTCCGGGCGCCCTTCGGCGAGGCGTTGGACCAGGACGCGCATGACCGCGAGTGCCACCCCAGGTCGCTCGCGAAGCATGCTCTCGAACTCGTGACGGCCGAGCCGGATCGTACGGACGGGACCATCGGCGATGAGCGACGCGACCCTTGGCGCTTTCGCGATGAGCGACATCTCCCCGACGACGTCGCCCGAGCTGCGCCTCGCAAGCTCGCGCTCGGATCCCGCTCTGCCCTGGACCACGCGAATCGTCCCCTCGACCACGATGTGAAGCTCTTCGCCGAGTTCGCCTTCGGCAGCGATGACCTCGCCGTCGGCGTAGCCGCGCTCCTCGACCAGTTGCGCGACCCGTTCGAGGTCGGCCGGCGACAGATCGGCGAACAAGGACACCTTGCGGAGGAACAGGACGCGCGTGCGATGGACAACCACTCGCGGTTCACGCTCGCGCGTGGGCGCAGCGGCTCCCAAAGCGCTAGGAGCGGACGGACGAGCGCCGGATCGCCTGCCGTCTCGAGCGTCTCGAGCGCGGTAGCGACCTGCGCCGAGCCGCCATCGAGGTTCTCGATCGCGGTCTCCATCGCTTCTCGCCGGCGTCCCAGCATGGTTGCGGCCCAGAGCCCCGACCGGGCGATGCGACGCCCGCGGTCAACGATCGTGTCGCGGAGGAGTTCCGACGCATCATCCTCCGTCGGGATCATCATCGCGCGCGCGCGATCGCGGGTTGCTCGGGCGGCCGATGACCGGACGAAGTCTCGCACCCGGTCGCCCTTGCCGTTCACGCCGATCCTCCGAACGGCCTCGACCGCAGCCTCCGCCGTGCGAGGGTCCTCGAGCGCCTTCAAGACATGTTCCACGCGATCCGCCCCTGCGGAGCCGAGCGCCGTTCCCGCAGCGATCCGGACACCCGGGTCAGGGTCGTGGAGACCAGCCAGCGCCGGTTCCAGCGCGCGGTCGGGCGCAGCCGCGGCGAACTGCTGTAGCGCCGCCGCGCGGACTTCTGGGGCGAGGTCGGACAGGAACTCGGAGGCCAGCCGCTCTGCCCACGTAGCCGGGGCAAGCGAAAGTTGCTCGATGGTGGCGCGCCGAACGCCCTGATCCGGGTGGCCGAGGAACTGCCGAAGCCGGGACGCCGGACGGTCGTCGTCCGTGAAGTTCAGTGCCCGTGCAGCGGCTGCGGCGGCAACGGTGGCGTCGGCGTCGTCGATCATCGAGACAACGGCACCGCGTCCGGCCGGAGTGGAGATGTCGAGGACGCGGATGGCGGCCAGCCGAACGATTGGGTCATCGTCGTGGACGCCATCCAGAACGGCCGGTGTGCGACTCTCCATCGGCAGATCAGCAAGGACCTGGAACGCAACTCGCCGTTCCCGAACGTCCGATGATCGCATCGATTCCGACAGGACCCGCGCGGAATCGGCATCCACGACCAGTGGGATGGCTGTGTGCCGTGTCAAGGGGCGCTCGAATACCTGTGGTCGCCCGGCGCGGAGGGCCTCCGCGAGCGCGCCTGCATAGGAACGGCGCATGCCGATCGTCGCGAGAACGGTCAGGACCGCGGCGCCGAACCCGATCGCTGCGAACTGGTGAACTGTCAGTGCATTCTGCCCGATGATCGCGACCAGGCCGGCGATGACCGTTCCGACCTGCGTTGGGCCACCATTCAGGAATGCGCGCGTCTGGTCCCGTCTCGATTCGGGGACCACGTTCGTCAGTGTCTCCCATCCGGGCGATGCCACCCCTTGAAGCCAGGTGCCGAGCACGAACCGGAGCACTACGAGCGTCACGAAGCCTGACGCGAGGAGCAGAACGCCGAAAGCCCCCGTGTAGAGGATGGGGAGGACGATCACCATCGCGGCCACACCGAACCACGCGAAGAGGCGGTTCGTCACGAGCATCGACACGAGGAACGCCGACAGGGTGACGCCGGCCCAGAAGAGCCCGAAGAAGCCGGCGAGCTCGTCTGCGTTCGGGAACCGCTCGCTCGCGGCGCGCGCGTAGGGCAGGTACAGCAAATAGAACAGGATCGAGAAGAAGACGGCCGCGACTGTCATCCATAAGAGCAGCCGCGATCGACGGACGAAGACGAACGAGTCCGCCATGTCCCACAGCGCCGACGCACGCTTCCGCGCGACGCGCCGCATCGGCGACGCCTCCCTAGGCCCCAGCACGAGTCGTGAAAGGAAGAAGGCCGCCCCCAAACCGCCCGCCCAGACCAAGAGGAGGTTCTCGGCGCCGATCATCTGGGCCAAGGGCCTCGTCAGGACGCCCCCGAAGACCGAACCGAGGATGCCGCCGGCCGCGAAGATCGGGAACAGTCGCTTCGCCTGTCGAGTGTCGACGACGGCGCCGGCGACCCCCCAGAGAGATATCCCCAGCAGGAGCGTCCCGAGCGCCGCCGTTACCCATAGCACGAAGTAGATCCACCGGACATTCGTGAGGATCAATGCACGTTCAGCGAGCAGGACGGCGCCGAGCGCGAGAGGCGCTGCGAGGTATGTCCGACGATGGCCGAGCCTGCCCAGCGTACCGGTGAGGGCGAGCATGACGGCGAAGGAGGCTCCTCCCTGGAGGAGGTACATGACGGGGAGCGCCTGTGCACCCACTCGATCGAAGAACAGCGCGCCGATACCGCTCTCACCGACCGTGAACGCCGTCATCGCCACGAACGACAGGCCGACCACCAGTCCGGCAGTACGACCCTCACCTTTCTGGATGCGCAGGAGGCGCGAAGCGAGTCCCATATGGCCTAGCACCTCGTCATGAGCTCTTGCCGGTCGATCAGCCAGCTCGCGTTCTTGCCGATATCGGGAGCTCGGCTCCACGAGACGCCCTCGCTCGTCTGACGTCTAATCACGACCGAGGCAAAGCAGGCGTCACTCGGCATGATCCGGGACAGCTTCGAAGAGCTTTACGGGGTGGGCGATGCCCTTCAGCTCGAACTCGCCCAACTCGACCACCTGGAAACCTTTCGGCGAGATGCTGTGGACGAAGTCCTCTCCGACGAAGACCTGCCCGGCCCCGGCTTGCGACGCGATCCGCGCAGCGATGTTCACGGTCCGACCGAAGTAATCGCCCTCGTCATAGATCATCGGTCCCGCGTTCACGCCGATGTGGGCTGGTGGCAGGCCACGCGGGCGGACGCTCTCGACGATCTCGAGTGACGCTCGGACCGCGTCGACCGGATCGCGGAAGTGGAAGAGCACCCCATCGCCGAGCATCTTCACGACCTCGCCGCGGTGCCGCGCCGCGATCTCGCTCACCAGCTGCGCCAGCGTCAACGAGACCTGGGTGGCCACTTCGTCACCGGCCTCCTCGGTCAGTCTCGTGTAGCCGGAGAGGTCGGCGAACACCACCGCCTCGACACCCGGAGCCGACCTCTGACGTATCCCCGCCTCTTCGAGCGCCGTCTCGATGTGCTCGAACTGGTGCTCGGCGAAGAAGGTCTCGGCGTGACGTCGAAACAACCAGCCCAGCATCTGCTCGCCCGAGTGGCCCATCCGAACTCCGACCTCGCGGAGGGCGGCTTCGAACGCCTCGTTGTCGCGGAGGCCTCGGCGTCGGAACGGCTGTTCGATCGTGTTGTGGAAGTAGTGGGTCTGGAACTGCGCTACGCGCCGCGCACTATCGCCCCAAATGCGCACCGCACGCAGCACGTCGCCCTCCCCAACCCCGGCTCCAAAGAGGACGGGAATGGCCTTGATCACCGGGAGGTCTTCCTCTCGGACATGCTCGTCGGAATGCGGGCGCGGCAGACCGAACGCCACATAGAACCTCTGCAAGGTCTCGAAGGGGATCCCCATGTCTTCACTGAGCTGCACGAAGGTCTGATCCAAGCGAGGGAACCGCCGCACTGCGCTCTCGACGTACCCGAGGGTCAGGTGTCCGGACGCGAACGCCTCGGCGAGCCCGTTCGCGTGTATCCCTTTTGATTCCAGTTGCAGGACCACCCGCGCTCGCATGACGTCGCGACGGGGGAACGTCCCGCGCTCGGGCTCAAGGATGCCGAGGTCCGCGAGCTCTCGGACGCGTTCGACGCTCGTGCCCGCCCGCTCGGCGAGTTCGTCCTCGGTTAGCCGGTCGCGCTCCATGCACGAGCTGGGGTCAAGTGACGTACGAGATCGGGTCGGCAATGAACGCATCCCGGCAGGTCTGAGAACAGAAGTAGAACGTCTTCCCTTCGTACTCAGCCATCGACGCCGCGTCGTCTGTATCGACCCGCATCCCGCAGACGGGATCCGTAGCCATCGCCATGGCATCTCCTTTCGCCGGACCTCGATCCCCTCAACGTGAGTCCCCGCGTTTGGCGAGCTTACGCTTCTCCTGACCTCGCCGCTGTCCGAGGTGCGTCGGATTCCCCGGCCCGTCAGAGTGGCGATCCCCCGCCAGATACTCCGACCGGTCGATGTCAAGGCCCGGAGAGCACGAGCTCCACGTCGGGCCGATCCAGGAAGCTCGACCGAAGCTCCTTCTCCTCGACACTCTCCGCCATCCATTCAACGAGGCGTCGGGCTTCGGCCCGGAGCTCTCTCGCTGCCTCCGCGTTCCCCTGTACGTCCAGGATCTCGCCGAGCTCGCGGAGGATCTCCCACAGAACTCGCCGGTGCCCGCGCGTCTCCGCCTCCAGCCGGGCCTCGCCGAGCACGCGTTTGGCCTCCTCCGCCATTCCTGCCGAGGCGAGCGACCTTCCCTTGAGCAAGAGGGCGTCCGCTGCCAAGAGCCGGACCTCGAGCCCGCGCAACTGGTCGAGGATCATGTCGGCGATCTCAACAGCGCGGGCGTGCTCACCTCTCGCCAAGGCGATGCGGCCGCGGACGAGCGCGACGTGGATGGTGGCTGCAGACCGAAGGGGATCCGGAAGCAGTTCGACCTGGCTCCCCCCGACGGCGGCTTCGGCCTGGTCGAGCTCGCCAGCAAGGAGGTGGAGCTCCGACTTCGCGCCCATCACCCATGGGAGTGCGATCTGCATCCGGTCCCTCGCCACGTCGAGGGCGACGCGCACGAGCTCGTGGGCCCCCTCGAGATCGCCGAGGTACGCGTGGGCGAACGCGAGCTCGGCGCGGGTGGTCACCTGCGGAGGGATGAACCCGGCGGGTTCGGCGATCGCGATGCATTCCCGCATCGTTGCCATGGCCCTCCCCAGCTCCCCGCGATCAAGGTAGATGCCGTAGACGTTCATCAGGCTGTACGCCTGTCCCCACAGGTTGCCGATATCCTGGGCGATCCTGTGGGCTTCCTCGGCGAGGGCGAGCGCATCCCGGTCGTATCCGGCGAGGCGGGCGACCGAGGCCGAGCTGGCAAGGTTCTCGCTCAGCATCGGGAGGTTGCCGAGCTCGCGCCATAGCGCCCGCGCCTCCTCCAGGTTCGCGCGTGATGCCCCCAAGCCGCCGATCGCGATATATGGACGCCACAGATCGTTGAGCGTGAAGGCCATCTGCTCGCGCGCGTTCAGCTCACGCGCGATGGCGAGCGACCGCTCGCCGGCGTCGACGGCCTCGCGGACGTCTCCGCCGCCGTACACGTTCAGGATCATCAGGTTCCACAAGGCCTTGGACTCGGCCACGCGATCACCCAGTTGGCGCGCGAGGTCGACCGTGCGTTCCGAGAGCGCTCGGCCACGCTCTGCATCGAACTTCGGGGTGGGCGTCGAGAACAGGGTGGCGAGCGCCATATCGGCACCGAGAACCTTGGAGCTGTCGCCCCCGGCCTCGGCGAGGGCGCGCCACGACTCGTCGTTGGCAACCGCCTCGTCGTAACGCCCGGCGAGCTCGAACGCCCGGCCGCGACTCGGGAACAGACGGAGCTGCTCCTCCGAACGCCCGAGCCGCCGAGCGGCGTCCATCGCGTTCGTGTAATGGGTCACGGCGTCGGCATTGGCGTACAGCTTGGCCGCGTGATCGCCCGCGAGGGTGGCGTAGCGGAGCGTCCGGTTGTCGTCGCCGGCCTCCTGGAAGTGGCGAGCGAGCAGGGGCGCGAACTCCTCGATCCGGTCGCTGTATAGGTCCTCGAAGACCTCGCCCACCTGCCGGTGAAGGGCTCGTCGGGTGCGAAGCAGGATCGTGCCATACGTCGATTCCTGCGTCAGGCTGTGGTGGAAGGCGTACTCGCGCTCGGGAATCCGCGCCGTCTCGGTGATGAGCCCGGCCCGCTCGAGGGTTCGTAGATGCTGCTCGAAATCGTCGCCGACCGCCGCGACGGCGCGCAGAACGGGTTCGGGGAATGAGCGCCCGATGACCGAGGCGAGCTGCAGGGTTCGTCGGGTAGCCTCGTCGAGCGTGTCGAGCCGCGCAGTGATCAACGCCTGCAAGGTGGTTGGGACCGTGAGATCGTTCGCGGAATCGGGTCCCTGTTCGGTGACGGCGGCCGCCAGTTCCTCGAGGAACAGTGGGTTGCCCTCCGTCCGCTCGATGATCTGGGTTCGAACGACGTCCGAATGGTGGTGTTCGGGCAGCAGCTCGGCGAGCAGCGCGCCGGTTTCCTCGTCGGTGAGCGGAGACAGCACGATGTCGGCGGAGCGATGAGGGTACTCGGTCTCGAGCCACTGCTTCAGTCGCCACGACGGGGCACGCCGGTCGGGTCGGAACGACATCAGGAACAGGCAGGGCAGTTCGTCGACGAGCCTGGCGGTCTCGATGAGGAGGCCCATGTCGGCTTCGTCACACCAATGCAGGTCCTCGAACACCAGCAGTCGCGGTTCGGAGCCGAAGTACCGGGTGGATCCGACCACCAGGTCCGTGATGGCGCGCTTGAACTCCTCTCCCTCGAGGATTTCCTCCCCGGGCTCCCCAACTCCGAAGAGCGATCGCCAGACGAGCATGTGCGGTTCCAGCCAGTCGGCCGAGTCCTGGATGATCCGCGCGAGCTTGGTCCGGACGACGTCCGGAGCGTCCGTGTCGTTCACGCCCGCGATCCTCGCCACGTTGCGTCGATACTGTGCGTACGGTCTGGCGGCCTCGTACGAGACGCACTGCCAGTGCTGCCACATGCGACTGAGGTACCGCGAGTCGTCCAGGGTCTGGGGCCGATGCCGATCCCAATGTTCCTGGACCTCTTCGATCAACCGGCTCTTGCCCAGACCAGCCTCCGCGATCAGGGATACCACCTTGCCTCGTCCGTCGAGCGTCTCGGCGATGGCCCGCCGGAGCTCCGTCATCTCTTGCTCGCGCCCGACGAGCGCCGCCATGCGCCCGCGGACCTTCGGCCTCACCCCTTCGTTCCTGGCCACGACGCGGTACGCCGAGACCGGTTCGGCCTTGCCCTTCACTTCGACGGCGCCACGCGACTCGACTTCGAAATAGGGGGCGACGAGGCGCTGCGTCTGGGCGGTGATCTGCACGGTGCCGGGCTCGGCCGTCTGCTCCATGCGGGCCGCGACGTTGACCGCGTCGCCCATCGCCGTGTACTCGAGTCGAAGGTCCGAGCCGACTTCGCCCACGACGACGGGGCCGGTGTTGATCCCGACGCGGACATCAAGGTCCAGATCGCGATGGGCCTTCATCGTCTCGCGGTATGCGCGGACCCCCTCGACGATCTCCAGGCCGGCGGCCACCGCCCGCTGCGGGTCGTCCTCGTGGGCGATCGGAGCTCCGAAGAACGCGAAGATGGCATCGCCCATCAGCCGGGCCAGCGTGCCCTCGTAGCGATAGACGGGGGCGATGAGGTTCTCGAACGCCCCGTTCATGACCTCGGTCCATTCCTCCGGGTCGAGCTCCTCGGCCAAGGCCGTCGAGCCCGCCACGTCGCAGAACAGCATGGTTACGATGCGGCGCTCGCCTTGCATCGACCGGCCGGCGCGCGCGGCCTCGAGCTTGGCGAGCATGCCTTTGGGAAGGTAGGGCTCGAGTCGCGTCTGGCGCCCCACCGAGGAGGCTCGCCCGAGCGGCGCTCCGCAACTCGAACAGAAGCGAGCTCCGTCCGGGGTCGGCGTCGCGCACTGGGGGCAGACCATCGGCCAACCATAGCTTCGACCCTCGGACCCGTCCCGCCACGGGAAGGGCCGTGGAGGGTGCACTCGCCCGCGCCGAGCCGGCCCCGGCTGCTGGCGAGTGCCGATCCCTGTGGATACCTATACCCTGGAGGGGTACAATCGCGACCGAATACCGACGAGGACGGGGGCAACCGTTGGCACCCCAGACACGCGGGTACACCGCGACCATGGATCAGCTGATGGACCGCCTGGCCAAGATCGAGGGTCAGGTCCGGGGCGTGGCGAAGATGGTCGAGCAGGATCGCTACTGCATCGACATCGTGACCCAGATCAACGCCGTCACAGCGGCATTGGAGAAGGTCGGCTTGGGGCTCTTGGACGGCCACGTCCGCCACTGCCTGATCGGAGGTCACGGAGGCCCGACCGACCCGGAAGAACAGGCACAGGAAGTGATGGGCGCCGTGGGCCGGATGCTCTCGCGCTAAGGGGGCAGTGGTGAGGCAGGACGCGGGCGCATGGCTCACGTGAGGCGAACCCTTGGCCTCCTCGCGTCCATCGGCGCGCTCGGGGCGCTGGCCCATGCCCTGAACATCGCGTTCGGGATGACGTGGGAGATCCTCTGGGCCCTCGTGCTCGGGTTCGCCCTCTCCGCAGCCGTACAGGCGGTGGTGTCGAAGTCTGAGATGACCCGCTTGCTGCCCGACGATTCCGCGCGAACGATCACGATCGCGTGCGGACTAGGGGCCGCGTCGTCCTCATGCTCCTACGCCGCCGTGGCCCTGGCGCGTTCGATCTTTCGAAAGGGAGCGAACTTCACGGCGGCCATGGTGTTTCAGTTCGCCTCGACGAACCTCGTGGTCGAGTTGGGCATCCTCCTCGCCCTGCTGATGGGGTGGCAGTTTACGCTGGCGGAATTCGTCGGTGGTCCGATCATGATCGCGTTCCTCGCGTTCGTGTTCCGCCTCACGCTCTCGCGCCACCGGGTCGAGGAGGCACGTGTGCAGGCCAACCGTGGCCTCGTGGGTGCGATGGAGGGGCACGCCGCCATGGACATGTCGGCGGCGGGCGGCTCGATCCTTCAGCGGCTTGCCTCGCCTCGGGGCTTCACCGCCACGAGCCACTACTTCGTGATGGACTGGGCGTCGATCTGGAAGGACATCGCCGGGGGTCTCCTGATCGCCGGGGCGCTCGCGGCGTGGGTACCGGAGAGCTTCTGGCAGTCGTTCTTCCTGGTCGATCACCCGCTGCTGGCGAAGCTCTGGGGGCCGCTTGTCGGTCCGGTCGTCGCGATGCTCTCGTTCGTCTGCTCGATAGGAAACGTGCCCCTTGCGGCGGTGCTGTGGAACGGCGGGATCAGCTTCGGCGGCGTGGTGGCGTTCATCTTCGCCGACCTGATCGTGCTGCCCATCCTGAACATCTACCGGAAGTATTACGGCCCTCGCGTGAGCCTGTACCTGCTGGGGACGTTCTACACGACGATGGTGGTCGCGGGGCTCGCTGTGGAGACGCTCTTCGGGATCCTGGGACTGATTCCCGATCAACGAGATGCGGAGGTCGTCGAAGCCACTGTCAGCTGGAACTACACGAGCATCATGAACGTCGCCATGGTGCTGCTGTCGGCCGTGCTCGTCGTGCGATTCCTGAGGACGGGAGGTCCCGCGATGCTCCGCATGATGAGCCGGCCTCCCGCGGAGCCGATGAGGAACGATTCGGCAAAGGGCTCCGATCCCTCGGCCCACGTCCACCCGGAGCCGGAGTACGTCTGCCCGATGCACCCCGAGGTCGTCAGTTCCAGGCCCGGGCGATGCACGAAATGTGGCATGGACCTGCAGCCGCGCGATACAGCCGTAGAGGAATAGATCGCCGGGACCCGACATAGTCGTCGAACGATCGCCTCATCATCCAGTCGCTACATCGGGCTCATAAGCTGGAAGTAGTTGTCGTCCGGGTCGGAGAATGTGGCCACCCACATCTCGGGCGCCCCTTCCGGCTGATACGGCTCCTGGACGACGGTCCCTCCGGAGGCCTTGAGCCGTTCGAACTCGCCCTTCACGTCGGAGGTCTCGATGTTCCACATCACTCGGCCCGGGTGGGCGTTCTTTCCTTTCACCTGATCGTGCGGCCCGACGGACACGAAGCCGATGCCGATCTGCCAGCCCTTGAAGTCCTCGTCTTCCCAGGCGGGCTTGCCGAAGAGGCCTTCGTAGTAATCCGCCAAGCGCTGTGGGTCCTCGGACCCGATCATGATGCTGTTCAGGTTCATCCCTCCTCCTTCCTGAGTCGCCCGGTGAGCAC
>WNGA01021950.1_pt1 | contig 11087 bp, 9 predicted proteins | sample 5400061 | NCBI WGS metagenome assembly WNGA01 (sample SAMN13153366, study PRJNA577476) | soil metagenome | isolation source: 100 cm soil or saprolite under grassland replicate 2 | place: USA:California | collected 2016-06-15
GACGTGTACACGGATTTCTCGAAGCTCCGGAACATCGGGATCTCGGCCCACATCGACAGCGGGAAGACCACGCTGACCGAGCGGATCCTCTTCTACACGAACCGGATCCACGCCATCCACGAGGTGAAGGGCAAGGACGGCGTCGGCGCCAAGATGGACTCGATGGAGCTCGAGCGCGAGCGCGGCATCACCATCGCCTCCGCTGCGACGCACTGCGAGTGGAAGGGGCTCCACTTCAACATCATCGACACCCCCGGGCACGTCGACTTCACGATCGAGGTCGAGCGGTCGCTGCGCGTCCTGGACGGCGCGATCCTGGTGCTCTGCGGCGTCGCCGGCGTTCAGAGCCAGTCGCTGACCGTCGACCGCCAGATGCGGCGCTACAACGTGCCGCGCGTCGCGTTCGTGAACAAGTGCGACCGGTCCGGCGCGAACCCGCTCCGGGTCAAGGACCAGCTCCGGGAGAAGCTCCACCACAATCCGGTGCTGATGCAGCTCCCGATCGGCCTCGAGGACAAGTTCGAAGGCGTCGTCGACCTCGTGACGATGAAGGCGGTCCGCTTCACCGGCAAGGACGGCGAAGTCATCACGGAGTCGGAGATCCCCGCCGAGCTGCAGGCTGAGGCGTCGAAGGCGCGCGAGGAGATGCTCGACGCCGCGTCGATGTTCTCCGACGAGCTGACCGAGGCGATCCTCGAGGATAGGGTCACCGAGGAGCTCATCAGGGCGGCGATCCGCAAGGGGACGCTCGCGCTAAAGCTCACGCCGGTGTTCATGGGCTCGGCCTACAAGAACAAGGCGGTCCAGAAGCTGCTCGACGGCGTCGTCGATTACCTCCCGGATCCCACCGAGGTGGTCAACGAGGCCCACGATCTCGCCGCCGACGAGCGGAAGGTCGTGCTCTCGATCGACAACGACAAGCCGACCGTGGCGCTCGCGTTCAAGCTCGAGGACGGCCGGTACGGTCAGCTCACGTACCTGCGCGTCTACCAGGGCAGGCTCTCGCGCGACATGTTCATCACCAACATGCGCACGAAGAAGGATCACCGGATCGGACGGCTCGTGCGCATGCACTCCGACGAGATGGAGGATACGGACGCCGCGGGATCGGGCGACATCGTCGCGATGTTCGGGATCGAGTGCAACTCGGGCGACACGTTCACCGATGGCACGGTCAAGCTCAACATGACCTCGATGCACGTGCCGGATCCGGTGATCGCGCTCTCCATCAAGGCGGTCGACGCGAAGAGCGAGGCCAGCATGGGGAAGGCGCTCCGGCGATTCACCCGCGAGGACCCGACGTTCCGCGCCGGCATCGACGAGGACAGCAACGAGACGATCATCCGCGGCATGGGCGAGCTGCACCTCGAGGTCTACGTCGAGCGCATGAAGCGCGAGTACGGCGCGATCGTGGAGGTGTCCCCGCCACAGGTCGCCTACCGCGAGACCGTCAGCCAGCGCGCCGACTTCGCCTACACGCACAAGAAGCAGACGGGTGGGTCGGGGCAGTTTGGCCGGGTGTGCGGCTACATCGAGCCGTGCGAGCTGCCGTACGAGTTCGTCGACGACGTGGTGGGCGGCAAGATCCCTCGCGAGTTCATCTCGGCGGTCGAGAAGGGCTTCCGCTCGATGCTCGGGAAGGGAAGGCTGCTCGGGTTCCCGGTCGTGAACGTGCGCGTCGTCATCAACGACGGCGCAAGTCACGCGGTCGACTCGTCCGACATCGCGTTCCAGGAGGCCGCGCGCGGCGCGTGGCGTGACGGCTTCGACCGCGCGAAGCCGCGGCTGCTCGAGCCGATCATGCGGGTCGTCGTCGAGGGGCCGGCCGAGTTCTCGGGCGGGATCCTCGGCACGCTCATGCAGCGGCGCGCCATGATCGTCGGCTCGCAGGACGACGCCGGGCTCGCCCGGATCGAGGCCGAGGTGCCGCTCGCCGAGATGTTCGGCTACTCCACGACGCTCCGGTCCTCCACGCAAGGCAAGGCGGAGTTCAGCATGGAGTTCTCCCGGTACCTGCCCGTTCCGGCAGCAATGTCCGAGGAGCTCATGTCGAAGGCGGGTAAGAAGGCGGCCGAGGGCGGCAAGAGGTAGATCCAGTGCGGGGCCCATGATCCGGAAGGAAGCGATCCTCCAGAGTCCGCTGCGGATCCTCGATCGCTCGATCCGCGGCGGCCTCGGCAAGGGTCACCTCGGGGTGATCATGGCGCCGGCGGGCATGGGCAAGTCCGCTTGCCTCGTGCAGATCGGCCTCGACGCCCTGCTGCGCGAGAAGCGGGTCCTGCACGTCGCGGTCGGGCAATCCGTGGAGCACGTCGACTCCCGCTACGACGCGCTCTTCGACGATCTCGCCGAGCGCGTCGACCTCGCCGACCGCCGGGGCGTGCGCGAGCTCATCGCCCGCAGGCGGCTCATCTGGTCGTCAATGGACGGCACCTTCGGAGCGCGAGCGCTCGACGACGCGCTCGCAGCGTTCCAGGCGCATCTCGGGCTCGGGCCCTCCACCATCCTCGTCGACGGCTTCGGCTGGGAAGAGCCCGGGGCCACCGCGACGGTCGGCGCCATGAAGGCGAGCGCGGCTCGCGTCGGCGCCGAGATGTGGATGACCGCGCGCGACGCCCGAGGGCACGAGCTCGGTCCCGCCCGGCGCATCGCCCCGCTGTCGGACGACTGCGCCGCGCTCGTGGACGTCGGCGTCTTCCTTCAGCCCCGTGGCCGGCACGCGCGGCTGACGCTGGTGAAGGATTTCGAACAGTTCCCCGCGACCGACGTCCCGCTCGTGATCGAAGGGGGCACGCTGCGGCTGCCGACGGACGACGAGGAGCCGCTTCCCCTCGAGCTCTCCCCGGGATCGTTCACGTTGCTCGCGAGCTCGTCCGCCGGGGCGGAGGAGGAATTCGGTGCCTGCGCCGAGCGGTGGGGCGTCGGGGAGGTGAACTTCACGTTCGCCGGCCGTCGCAAGACCGCCCGGACGCGCGGACTCGTCGAGCTGAGCGACGACGAGCTCAGGGTGGGCGAGGTCAGCGCCGTCTACGTGAAGACGCACATGCATCGCGCGTTCTCCGAGTCGGCGGAGCTGCGGCGCGTGCTGCAAGCCATCTGGCACCAGGTGAGCACGGCGGGCGAGGTGTTCTCCGTCGGCGCAGTCAACCCCGACAAGACGGCCCGCGGTGGGACGGGCTGGGCGGTCGAGCTGGCGCGGCACTGGGGAAAGCCGGTCCACCTGTTCGATCAGGAGCGGAAGGGCTGGTTCCGGTGGAACGAGCGGGACTGGGTCGCCGAAGCGCCGCCCGCCATCACGCGCGAGAGGTTCGCGGGCGCCGGCACGCGATCCCTGTCCGACGACGGGCGCGCGGCAATCCGCGCGCTGTTCGAGCTGAGCTTCGGGGCTTCGCCGTCTCAGGCAGGCTGACGCCGTGCGCGGACCCGCGCTCGGCCTCACCGCCGCGCAGGCGCCTCGTCAGTGCAGACCTCCGAGCCGGGGAACTGCGCCCGCTCGCGGACGACGCGCAGGAGCGGGTCACCGGCTCGACGCGTGAGCACGAACAGTCCGTATCGAGTCCAAGTCCCCTCCGTCGCGCGGACGCTGGAGGACACGACGACATCCTCGTGCCCATCGCCGTCGACGTCGCCCCAGGCGAGGACGTCGAGCACCGTCTCGGACGCCGCGTCTTGCAGGACGAGCCGCGCGGGTGCGGCCTCCGCCACGCGCGCCGCGGCCCACGACGTAGATGCAGCCATACTCACCGCCCTCGGCGCAGCCACCCGGACAGCCGCACGTCATGGTCAAGCTGTTGTCCCTGCTCATCAGCGTCAGCGAGCGCAGCTTCCCGTCGGTCGACTCGACGCCCTTGCTCTCGATTCCGGGCTTGAGCGTGATGACCTGACGTGAGCGGGCCGCGAAGAACTCGTTCTCGATCCCCGCGACGACGGGCGCGCGCCCTCCGGCGCCACCTCCGACGCAGCGAAGCATCGTCTCGCGCAAGGACGACGCCGGTGGGGTGCCGGTCGACTGACATCCGCCAGCAAGGATCAGGACCAGAGCCAGCTCGAGAGGTTTCGCTCGCATCGCGCGATGATCCTACTTTCACTCATCGCACCAGTACCGTCCGTTGGGTTCCCGCGGAGGCAGGAGGGCTCACGCCGCCGCACGCGGGGCTACGGGGGCGGCGGCCGCCACGTCCCTAGCGAGACGAGTGCGCCTCGCTGGGTGGGATCGACCCCTCACCGCACGAGCGCGACTCGACGCGGGCGATCGCGCGGGGCACGGGGATGCAGGCGAACGCATGCCGGACGGGCTCGTCGAGGACAACGTGAACCAGCGGAGCGGCGGACGGCCGCGCCAGCTAGATGAGGCGCGGCGACGGGGCCGTCATCGGTGCGCCCGAGCCTGGAGCGGGAGGCGCGGATGGCAGAGAGACCGGCGATCGTGATCCTCGACGACGAGCCCGTGGCGCTGAGCGCGCTGCTCGACGCGCTCGCGCGGCGGTTCGGAAGCGACTACCGGGTGGTCTCGCACCTCAACGCCGACGCGTGTCTCGAGGCCCTCGCCGCGATGAAGTCCGCCTCGGAGGAGGTCGCGCTCATCGTCGCGGATCAGTGGATGCCCGGGATGACCGGCAGTGAGCTGCTGGCCCGGGCCTACCGGATCTTCCCCGCCGCGAAGCGCGCGCTGCTCGTCTCCTGGGGAGATCGGACCGCGGCGCCCACGATCCTCCAGAGCTGCGCCTTCGGCGAGATCGACAACTACCTCTACAAGCCCTGGAGCCCGGCGGAGGTCCACCTGTATCCGCTCGTCAGCGAGTTCCTCTCCGAGTGGACGCAGGCCTTTCGCCCGGGCCTCGAGCTCGTGAAGGTGGTCGCGCCCGACCCGTCGCCACGGGCGCACGAGCTGCGCGAGCTCCTCTCGCGCAACGGCGTGCCGCACGGGTTCTACGCCTCGGGAACTCCCGGAGCGGCGCAGATCCTGGCGGAGGCCGGCGCCGTCGATCGCGGCCAGCCGGCCGTCGTGCTCCTCGACGGGACGGTGCTTGTCGATCCGAGCAACGCGGAGCTCATGGACGCCGTCGGGGAGAGCCCGGAGGAGCTGGAGTGCGACCTGGCGATCGTGGGCGCCGGACCCGCTGGGCTCGCCGCGGCGGTGTATGCGGCATCCGAGGGTCTGCGGACCATCGTCATCGAGCGCGAGCTCGTGGGCGGTCAGGCGGGCTCGAGCGTGCTCATCCGGAACTACCTCGGCTTTCCGAGAGGGATCTCCGGTGCCGAGCTCACGCAGCGCGCCTACCAGCAGGCGTGGCTCTTCGGCGCCAAGTACGTGTTCGCCCGCGAGGTCACCCGCCTGTCCCGGTCCGGCGGGAGACGAGTCGTGTCCCTCTCCGACGGGCGCGAGATCACCTCGCGTGCAGTCCTGGTCGCGACGGGCGCACGGTACCGCCGCCTGGCGGCGCCTCGCGTCGAGTCATTCGTCGGCGCCGGTGTCTTCTACACCACGCCCGGCGAACCCGGTGTCGTCGCTGGACGCGACGTGGTGGTCGCCGGCGGCGGGAACTCCGCCGGACAGGCGGTGCTGCACCTCGCGCGGTACGCGCGCAGGGTCCTGCTCCTCGTCCGGGGTGACGATCTCGCGCAGCACATGTCGGACTACCTGGTCCAGGTCATCCGCCGCACCGACAACATCGACGTGCGCCTCGCGACCGACGTCATGGAGGTGCATGGCCTCCACCGCCTCGAGGAGCTCACGATCCGCGACCGCCTCCGCAGCGTGGTGGAGAGGGTCCCGGCCCGGTTGCTGCTCGTGCTGATCGGTGCACTCCCGCAGACCGAGTGGCTGGCGAAAGCGGTCGAGTGCGACGAGCAGGGGTTCATCGTCACAGGAGGTGACGTGACGAGCGACGTCGATCGCCGGCCGCTGCGCCTCGAGACCAGCATGCCCGGCGTCTTCGCGGCCGGAGACGTGAGGCATGGGTCCGTGAAGCGCGTCGCCTCGGCGGTCGGCGAGGGCGCGATCGCCGTCCAGCTCATCCACGAGTACCTGTCCGCCGGTGCTCCGGCCGCGCACGCCGCTCCCGTTTCCGGGCATGGCGCCCCGCCCGGCGAGCCATCGCGCGCGCCTCCGGAGGGAGCCGTCGCACACCCGCGATGATCCCAGGAGTCGCCGCTACGGTCCCATCGGCGCGACCGCGAACACGGTGAACCCCGCGTCGAGCGGGGTCCGGATCACCGCGTAGCGCGTGCTGCTGTCGGACCGGTAGAAGACGTATCGGCCATGCGCGGGGTACGCACCGCCGTTGACCACGATCTTCGGCAGCTCGATCGACGCTCCGTACGCAGGGTAGCTCGAGGGGTTCCCGGCCGAGACGGAGTAGCGCATCAGCACCGTGTCGGCTTCGGTCTGTTCGTAGTCGTTCATCGGGACGACCGAGAAGTGCTGCCTCGCCGCAGAGTGGTCGGCGTGGAGGACGAGCTGCCGCGGGTCATAGGCGCCCGGGTTTCCGAGCGCGCCAACGCGCGTGAGACTCTGTGCCGAATAGCCCGTCGGCACGGGATTCGAGTCGTAGACGTCGCCGGCCTGGCACAGGAAGCGGCTCCCGTCCTCGATGAACCAGAACGCGCTGCGCGTGAGGTAGCCCGGGCGAGCCGCGACGCGGGTAGCCAGCGATCCGCTCGGCATCGAGTAGATGTAGAAGGTGTCGTTGTAGGAGTAGTCGAGCACGTAGAGCTCGCCGTTGCCGGGGCGCAGCGCCGCCGTGCCTTCGAAGTACGAGCCGACCCAGTCGGCCTGCGACACGCAGGTGCCCAGGTCGAGCCCCAGCGTGTAGTCGCCGCGGTGGGCCACGAATCCCGGGGCGGAGTAGGCGAAGCGAGTGACCCGCGTGTTCTTGCCGGTGCCGAGCGTGAGCTCCGGCCCGACCGCCACGGCCGCGGCGTCGTAGTTCCAGGTGGTGGTTCCGTCGGTCCACTGCGTCGTGCAATCGGCCATCGACGAGGCCGTCACGAGGTCGATCTCGGTCACGCCCCCGTTCCTCCCCACCACGGCGACGAGGCCGTCCGCGCTCACCCCGACGGAGAGCGGCGGTCCCGCGGGAAGGTCGACGCGCTGCTCGATCGCGGTCGTCGGGTCGAGGATCCAGAGCGCGTTCGCCGGCGTCGTGGAGATCGTGACCAGCCGGTCCATGACCCTGCTGTAGGCGGCGCCGACCACGTCATGAGTCAGCTTCGTCATCTGAGGGTGGGCCTGCACGCTGCGCCACGTGGAGCGGGTGTCGACGCCGTCCGACGCAACGAGCGTCACGGTGTAGCTGCCCGTCAGATCGGTCGTGAACGAGGTGGTGGGCCCGGTGGCGTTCGAGAGGACCGCGGTCGTTCCGTAAGGCCCGGCCAGCATCCAGGAATAGGTGAGCGGGTCTGCGTTCGCGTCCGTGCTCGACGCCGCGCTCAGCGTCACCGTCTCCCGCGCGTTCACGGCCGCGACCCCCGTGATCCTCGGGACCGGTGGGACGTTGATGGCCGTGATGACCACCGAGTCCGACGACGAGAGCTCGCCGTCGCTCACGACGAGCGTGAGGAGGTAGTCGCCGAGGAGGTCGGGGGTGAAGCTCGTCTCCCTCGTGGTCGTGGACGAGAGCGCGGCGGTGCTCCCGGGCGGGCCGCTGATGGTCCAGGTGAAGGAGAGAGCATCCCCGTCCGGATCGCTCGAGGAGGAGTCGCTGATCTGCGCCAGGTTGTTCCGGGTCATGTCACGGTCCGCGCCCGCTCGTGCGATGGGGGGCGAGTTGACGACCGTGATCGTGGCGGAATCGGTGGAGGTGTACTGGCCGTCGCTCACGGTGACCGTCGCGAGGTACGTTCCGACGACGTCGGTGACGAACGACGGTGACGCCGAGGAGGGCGACGAGAGCGTCGCTGCGCTCCCCGTCGGCCTCGAGAGCGACCAGGTGTAGCTGAGCGGGTCGCCGTCGGGGTCGGACGAGCCGCCCAGCCCGACCGTCTGGCGCTTGTTCACGGCCGCGTCGGGCCCTGCGTCGGCGACGGGCGGGCGGTTCGGCCCGCACGTCCCGATCGGCCTGCAGTGGCCCATGCAGCACTGGTCGTCGGAGGCGCAGACGTCGAGCTCCTGGCGGCAGCTCGCGGTGGCGCAGATCCGGCTCACGCAGACACCGTCCGCGCAGTCGTTGGTCGTTGCGCACTTCCCGCCGTTTGCGCTCGGCAGGCAGAAGCCTAGTAGGCAGGTGCCGCAGCAGTCGGCCGACTTGCTGCACTCGGCGATGGCCGGGAGGCACGCGGAAGGCGGAGGGGGCGGCGGAGGCGGAGGCGTGTCGCCCCCGGTTGTGCCGGCCGAGCCGCCGCCCGCGCACCCCCAGAACATGACCGCGAAGACGAAGCCCAGGGATCCGCGCGTGTGCCGCATGGTGAACCCTCCCGCCGCACACGATACACGAACCGTCACGCTGGAGCCGATGACGAGCAGCGCCGCGCCGGCGCCGCATCCACAGCTGACCACATCGGAACACAGCGGCCAGGGTCAGACGACGTAGAGCGTGTTGCAGCGCGGGTCGGCCGGGTCGTAGAGGACGACGATCTGCTCGGCGAGGCCGAAGGGCTCGAGCTCGAGGAGCTTCATCGAGGTGAGGGAGCCCTCGAAGACCTCGCCCGTCGGACCCCTGAATTCCCACCGGATCATGAACGGGTGACGTCCGTTGAACGATGTCGACTCGTCCTGCCCACGAAAAGTCACGCGTGCGAGCACCGGAAGGCCATGGATGAAGGCCCTCATCTCCCGCCGGTTCGCGCGAACGGTGAAGAAGAGCATCGCGGCGCCGAGAGCCGGAAACAGGAGCGGGAACAGGGCGAAGTAGCCCAGGGACGCGTACGTCGAGCCCTCGATCCGGCTCCAGTCTGGAGCGAAGGACGCGTATTCGATCGCGATGCCGGTTCCCCGTGCCGGCGGAGCGATGAGCGCTTCGTGCTCGCCACGCCTGGTGATCCCGCCGGCCACGTACTCGTAGCGTACGCGGGACGGGTGCTGGCCGAGGATCTTCGTATTGGGGTTCCACTCGGCGCTGACGACCGTGCCGCCCGTCGCTCGAGTACCGCGCCGAGAGTGATCAGCCTCCTCCCTGCTTTCACGTCGAAGCACGGCGCGCGCTCCGGGCCGCGGTGTCGCCCCCGGTTTCCCAGAAGCACGCCGTCGCGCGAGGGCTCGTACGGCGTGCCCGATGGCACCGCGTCGCGCTCGAGCCCGGTCGCTCGGCCCCGGTCGCTCCGTGCATCCGGGCAACTCGAACGTCGCGTTCCTAGCCTCCCTGGACGCGCCGGGATCCCCCCGGGCGCATCGGACAGGTGGAACTCGACATGAATCGGATCGTGAAGGCGCTGGTCGCGATGGTCGCGCTCGGGGTGCTCGCGCACGCTCGCCCCGCGAGCGCCTGCGACGCGCAGCAGAAGACGACGATGGCGAAGGCCGACAAGGCGCAGCCCGACGAGAAGGCGCAGCCCGAGAAGGCCGCGAAGTCGAAGGAGAGCCGTAAGGCTGCGAAGGCGCAGCAGAGACACGACAGCGGCGCCGAGGCGAAGAACGTCGTCGCAGCCGAGCGCGCCGAGCAGAGGTGACGCCGGGCGACGCGCGCCGGCGGGGGGTGACACGGTTGCCGTGGCGCGCACATCCGAGGCCCCGATCGCGAGCGCGGTCGGGGCCTTCGTGTTTCGGGTGCGCCGAGAGCTGGGCGCTCACCGTTCGACACGTATCCGGGGATGCGCTCCGTTCGCTGGCTTCGCGCGTCGTGCCGTCTCCGACGTGGGGACAAGCGCGCCGCCGCGAAGCTCGTAGTGGGTGACGCGCTCGCGCGACGGCGCCGCGTGGTCCGGATCTGGAATCGCCTCTCGCGTCTCCAGCGCTCCGCCCCGGGTGACGACGATCTCGCCCATGCCCAAGTCCTCGAGATCGAGGAGGGGGACGAGCGCGCCGTCACGGAGCGCGAGGACGACGAGCTCCATCCCCGCGCAGCTGCCGCCACAATGCGCCGCCCCAGCGAGGATGACCGTCGTCCGTTCCTTCGCGCGTCGAGAGCCGAGAGCAGCGATCTCCAGCGGAAGCGCGACGCCAGCCATCGTCCGGGATTCGAGGACGCGCCCGTTCCAGCTCACCGCAACCGTGAGCTCGCCGCGATCATCCCCTTCGCGCGCTGCGTCCGGATCTCGGACGGCGACGAGCGAGATCCGCTCCGGCCGACCGTCGCCGTCGAGATCGGCCGCCTTGTCGGTTACGACATGCTCGCTCGCGCGATTGTCGCCCTGCGTGGCCGACCGGGTGTCGGCCGCATCGCGTGTCGGTGATTGAAAGGCGAGCATCGAAACAGCCACAAGAGCGATCGGGTCCATCGGGGCCTCCCCCTCGGAGGCACGAAGCGGTTCGCGTACGCGCCCTTGTACTCGTTGTCCCCCGCCACCGTCGATGCAAGCGCCGCCCAGTGAGGGCCCTCGCGACGTCGCGAGGTTGAATGAGACGACCTCCGCGCCGCGAGCGCCGTGGGGCTCAGGACCCCCTTCGTCTCGCGCCCCCCTCGAGTTCGGATCCGACCGCCGGGGCGACGCGCCGCGCGACGGGGAGGTCGACGTGGCCGCGGCGGACTTCGAGGAGCTGGCAGCTCGGCTCGGGTGCGGCCGGCCGTGAGCGGCCGATCCGGTGAGCGCGACGCCGTTCCTTCAGCGCGGCGCAGCGATGTGCGCCTTGGTCCCGCGCACGGCCCACGCGCGGGCGGCGAGCGCGATCGACCCGTCCGGCGCGATCGGCAGGGACGCGCGGATCGCCTCGCGCAGCGCCACGCGGCGGTCGTCGGACAACGACATGGCGTACGCCGGTGCGGGACCCTGCCCTCCGAGGAACGGCGACGTCGTGAACGGGGCGCTCCTCGGGCAAGATCGTCTCGCGACGCGGCACGGCTCACTCCGCGAACCACGTCCGGAGCCGCGCGTACACGTCCTGGCGGCTGAGCAGCGCGAAATGGTCCGCGCCCTGCGCAACCCACTGGCGCTCTTCCGGGATCGCCAGCGCGAACAGCGGGTCGGGGTGACGGCCGAGCGCGCTGTCGACG
>WNGA01012261.1_pt1 | contig 11086 bp, 10 predicted proteins | sample 5400061 | NCBI WGS metagenome assembly WNGA01 (sample SAMN13153366, study PRJNA577476) | soil metagenome | isolation source: 100 cm soil or saprolite under grassland replicate 2 | place: USA:California | collected 2016-06-15
TGCTCGAACACCGGCCCGATCACGGCCTCCAACCCCTGCTCCGAATACATGCACCTCGATGACAGCGCCTGCAACCTGGCGAGCATCAACCTGCTGAAGTTTCTTCGCGAGGAGTCAGGAGTCAGGAGTCAGGAGTTAGGACCAGATTTAAGGCTGAATCCTGACTCCTCTCTCCCGACTCCTTCGCTCGACATCGAGGCCTACAAACGCACGATCGCCATCTCGATCACGGCGCAGGAGATCATCGTCTCCAACTCCTCCTACCCGACGGAGAAGATCCGCCAGAACGCGGTCGATTACCGGCAGCTGGGGCTCGGCTACTCGAACCTGGGCGCGCTGCTGATGTGCCTCGGCATTCCGTACGACTCCGACGAGGGCCGCTCCTGGTGCGGCGCTCTGACCGCGATTATGACCGGCCACGCTTACGCCACGTCCGCCGCGATCGCCGCCCGCATGGGCCCGTTCGCCGGCTACGAGCGGAACGCTGAACCGATGCTGCGGGTGATCGAGAAGCACCGGGCGGCCGTGGAAGAGATCCCAACCGTAGGGGCTGAGCAACTTTGGGGAGATGGGCTGAATCCGACAAGCCATTCGCTTGAAGTTGCTCAGCCCCTACTCGATGCCGCGCGCGACTGCTGGGACAACGCGCTCGCGCTCGGCCGCGAGTACGGGTACCGAAACTCTCAGGCCACGGTCATCGCGCCCACCGGCACCATCAGCTTCATGATGGACTGCGACACGACCGGCATCGAGCCGGACATAGCGATCGTGAAGTACAAGACGCTGGTGGGCGGCGGTCTGATGAAGATCGTGAACAGCACGGTGCCCCGCGCGCTGAAGACCCTCGGCTACGACGAGGCGCAGACAGCGGATATCATCGCCCACATCGATGAGACCGGCACGATCGAGGGCGCGCCGCATCTCGCTGACGAGCACCTGCCGGTGTTCGATTGCGCCTTCCGGCCGCAGAACGGCGTTCGCACGATCCACTGGCTGGGCCACGTCAAGATGATGGGCGCTGCACAACCGTTCATCTCGGGCGCCATCTCCAAGACCGTCAATCTGCCAGAGGAATCGACCGTCGAGGAGATCGAGCAGGCGTACATCGAGGGCTGGCGGCACGGCCTCAAGGCGCTCGCCATCTACCGCGACGGGTCGAAGCGGGCGCAGGTGCTCTCGACGTCGAAGGAGCAAGGAACAGGGAGCAAGGAACAAGGGGAGGCCGCCACCCCGCATCCGGTAAGGCGGCGGTTGCCGGCGACGCGCACGTCGCTGACGCACAAGTTCTCGATCGAAGGGCACGAGGGGTACCTGACGGCGGGGCTGTACGAGGACGGCAAGCCGGGCGAGATCTGGCTGACGATGGCGAAGGAGGGGAGCACGCTCTCCGGCATGATGGACGCCTTCGCCACCTCGATCTCGATCGCGCTCCAATACGGCGTGCCTCTGCGCGATCTCGTGAACAAGTTCTCGCACATGCGCTTCGAGCCTTCCGGCCGCACGGAGAACAGCGAGATACCGGTGGCGCAGTCGATCGCGGACTACATCTTCCGCTGGATGGCGTCGCAGTTCCTGAGCGAGGAGGAGAAAGAGGAGTTCGGAGTCCTCTCACCGGCGGTGAAGGCGAAAATGATGGCCGCGGAATACGGCCAGCCGGGAACGCCCGGGAACGGCGCCTCGTACGGCAACGGAACGCAAACGGACGCGCCGCCGTGCAGCAACTGCGGCTGGATCATGACGCGCTGCGGCGCTTGCTACCGCTGCGACAACTGCGGGTCGACTAGCGGCTGCGGCTAGGACGTGGCAATCAAATGCGCCGAAAACGATGTATTCAGTGCGGAAAGCCGGCAATCGGCTCATTGGGCAAAGACCCCTTCTGTGTCGATTGCACCGTGAAATCGCAGACCATCTTGGATGCAGAGCAAGCTAGGAACGCAAGTATGTTGAACTTTATGCTGGATCAGGCCGAAATCTCGTCGGGCACGTATGGACTTGCCCCTCGTGCGCGGCTCGTCGTTCCGCAGCGTCGCGTACACACGGGTCCTGTGGCATTCAATAACATTCGCGTCGATAGGAGCGTTGTTGGCGCTATCAACACCGGCGAGCTCGGCACACTGGATGTGCGGATGGACCAGATTCGTCTGACCGGCGACCCAGACTTAGCCGATGCGCTGAGGGACTTTACACAGGCAGTAATTGAGGCCCACGAGTTGTCGGATGAGGATAGACATGATATCTTGCAGCATCTTTCGTTCCTTACTAAACCGTCTGAAACCCAACCGCGTTCCGTTCTTAAGACTGCCCTGCTTGGGCTCGAGAGGTTCGTCGCCAATTCTGGGTCGCTAGCGTCACTTTGGACGGTTCTCAAGCCGCTGCTTGAGAAATCGTTGGGGTGACCAGATCAGGAGGTGAGGATAATGTCAAAGCCCAAGAAGGTCACGAGCAAAAGGATCGCCAAGGTTGCTGGGAAGTTGCTGCCAAGTAAGCGCATAAAGAAGCGCATTAAGGGACCAATAGCCAGCGCGCTGAGCCAACGGGAGAATTAGCTTGCCTAACGCTGCCGGCTACCCCTAATCGCGAAAGTTCCCCCTGCTGGGGCGCCTTCGGGCGCCCCAGTTCGTCTCTCGGGGACGCTTGACTGTAACGTGCGCGAGCGCCGTCGCGTCCGTATTGAGGACGTATACGAAAGGTGAACCTATGGAAGACGGCCAGTTAGACAGTGGCAGCACGCAGGTAGAATCCCCGGCCGTATGGCCTCCTCTGCCCAAGCAGCTATTTGACCCGCAGCAGCAGCCCGCGGCGGCATCGCCGGCGGAGCCGGCGACGGAAACCGCCGTAACCATGCCGAAGGCTCCGGAAACGCTGGAAGAGATCGGGCTGTCACCCTCGTTCCTGCTCGAGCACGTGATCAAGGTCATCCACTACGCAGAGGCGCCGACGGCGGAGCACGTGGCCCGCGTCGTCGGCCTGCCCACGCGGCAAGTGGTCGAGCTGCTGGATGCGCTCAAGAGCGACCGCATGTGCGAGATCATCGGCGGTTCAACCTACGACCTTTCGAGCACGTACCGCTTTCGCCTTACGGATAAAGGGAAGGCGCGTGCAGAACAGGCGCTGGAGCACTGCCGCTATGCCGGGGCTGCGCCGGTAACCGTCTCGCAGTACGAGAAAGTGATCACAGGAATGGGCACGAGCCGGCGCCCGACCCTCGAAGCGATCCGCGAGGCGCTCGCGTCGCTGATCCTGGACCCCACCGCCGCAACGTTCCTCGAGCGGGCGTTCCATTCCGGCCGGTCGACGATGGTCTTCGGGCCATCCGGCAACGGCAAGACCCACGTCATCACGGAGTTCATCCGCCGGCTCGGCGGCCAGGTCCTCGTTCCTTACGCCATTTATGCCTACGGGCAGATCATCCGCATATACGACCCGCTGAACCACGAACAAGTCAGGGATGAAGATACGGGACGCGAGGAGATGGGCCAGGGCTTCAAGCGGACGGCAGCGCGGGACGATCTCGTGGACCGGCGCTGGGTCAAAATCAAGCGGCCAGGGCTAATCGTCGGCGGCGAACTGACCGCCGAATCGCTGGAGCTGGGCTACGATCCAATGACGCACTTCTATCAGGCGCCAAAGCACTTGAAGGCGCAGGGCGGCTTCCTGGTCGTCGATGACTTCGGAAGGCAGAAGGTGAGCCCGACCGAGCTGCTCAATCGCTGGATCATGGCGATGGAGCGCGGCCGCGACAACCTGCTCCTGCGCACGGGTGAGAGCATTGACGTGCCGTTCCACATCACGCTGCTGCTCTCGACCAACCTCAACCCGGCGGACCTGGCGGACGCCGCCTTCCTGAGGCGTATCCCCTACAAGGCGTACATCCCGGCGACGAGCCCCGAACAGTTCGGAAAGATCCTCACGAAGGTCAGCGGGGAATACGGCGCCACACTCCGGGAGGATATCCTCAAGTTCACGGTCGATGCCGTAGACAAAGTGGCCGCAAACGGACTTAGCGGCTCCCTAGCGCGCGACCTGGTTTCGATCGTCGTCGACACCGCCAAGATGGAGGGAACCACACCCGAAATCACGGCGGCAGCTATGACGATGGCTTACAAGCAGTTCAGCGGCTTCGCCCAGCAGAGTGCCGCAGCGGAGTCAGTCCCGGCCCGGAAGTCGACGCGGCAACAGCCGGCGACCGCCGCACAGTCAGCCTCGGCCTAGGGATCGCAGCAAGTCAGCAGGAAGCCGCAGGCCTTGCAGAGCCACTTCCCGCCGGAGCTGCGCTCCATGGGGCGGCTGCAGACGTAACAGGCGCCGGCCGGCAGGCACTCCAGACGAAGGGGCGCCGGCTTCGCGGCCAGATCTTCTCTGCGCTCGACTTCATTCAACCTCGTGGGCATGCCACCACCTCCTTTACAAGCTTCGAAATCCGAAACTCGATAGTCGAAAGCGATTCGCACGGTTTTCGAGTTTCGTTTCTTTCCGTTATCGATCCTTACAGCCGCCGTAGCACAGGCCGCGGCAGTCGCTCGCGCAGGTACTGGGCGAGGGCGCGGACGTATTTCGCGCCCGTGTGCCGCACCATGTAGTGACCCCGCGTGGTGTGCCAGAAACCCCCGCTTCGGCCGACGTCCGAGAGGACATCGAAGATCTTCGCCTGCGAGAAGTCGTCCGCCGAACGGCAGAGCTCAATCACATCCGGGAAGATCTGGTGCAACGCGCCCGCCCCCAGCGGCTTCTGGATGACGTACTCCTTCGGCTCCTCGAACGCGCTCTGCCAGCGCTCGCGGGCCGCCTTCCAGTAGTTCAGAAGCAGCCTGCCGGCCTCGTCATCGCCCAGCCGTTTGACAAGTCCATCGTTGACTACCGGGTCGAGCGAGGAGACCATGCTGTGCTGCTTCATAAGGTGTTCCGCTCTCAGGTGCTCCCCCGGCATGCGGATCATGCCGTGCCAGGGGCTGTCGGGCGCGCTATTCAGCAGGTCGGTAAGCATGGTGGCTCGCCCTCGCTGATAATCGCGCTCGCCCTGGCGCTCCAGCAGAGCCGCGCCTTCCTCCTCGCGCATTGAGAGCAGGTGCCGGTCGACAACATCCGTTGGAACGCCCCTGTGACGGGTGTTTATGACGTGGAAGTAGCGCATCTCCTCGTAGGCGTCGATGCCCTCGACGATGACGACAGGGAGATGGTAGTCCTCCAGCCAACCGGCTTTGTCGTGCGTGAGCGCGCGCTGGAGCCCGTACAGACGGTGCTGGCCGTCAACGACCCAGAGCGGGACGTCAGCATCGATTCGTAGAAGGCCCGTCTCGCCCCCGCTGTTGGACTCGACGGCCGACTCGAAGTCGGCCCGGTAAGGCTGCCGGACGCAAAGCACGATGGAGGTTGGCAGCATCCCCTCTTCATCTCGCATATAGGCGGAGATCTGTCGCAGCCGAGACGGCGTTACGGGGCGCTGGTAACCACGCCGGTTATCCACGCGATAAGTATCGGCACGGAAGCGGCCGAGCAAGCCTTTAAGCGGCAGCGCCGTAACGTACAAGTTCACGTCCGGGCGTTTCTGCCGGAAGCGCACGGCAAAGGCTTTCAGAGTCTTTCCAGACGCGGCACCCTCCTTAGATTCCGTGAGCAGAGCAGTTGAGACCGACATGACTTTCGCCCCCTTTGCGGCCGGCTAGCTAAATATTAACTCGATTATGCATATAGTCAATATACTGAGTGACATTTCACGTGGTTATCGACAAAATCCCGATGCTACAATTGATTTCGCCATGACTACGCGCGACCGCGAACCGGCGACGCTCGAGCTCTCAGAGAATGCGCGCCTTGTGCTGGAGCGGCGATATCTGGCCCGGGACGAAAACGGCCGGCCGCTGGAAGCGCCGGAGGCCCTGTTTCAGCGCGTCGCCAACAACATCGCGCAGGCGGAGCTCATCTACAAACCTCAAGATGTTGGCAACGTCGCGCACTGGGAAGCCCGCTTCCTCGAGCTTATGACAGGGCTCGCCTTCTTGCCGAACTCCCCCACGCTCATGAACGCGGGCCGCGAGCTACAACAGCTCTCGGCCTGCTTCGTACTCCCGGTCGAGGACAGCATCGAGGGCATCTTCCAGGCAATCAAGGACACGGCGCGCATCCACCAGTCCGGCGGCGGCACAGGGTTCGCCTTCTCGCGCCTCAGACCGCAGGGCGACCGCGTGCGCTCGACGATGGGCGTAGCCTCCGGGCCGGTATCGTTCCTCAAGGTGTTCGACGCCGCGACGGAGGCGATCAAACAGGGCGGCACGCGCCGGGGCGCCAACATGGGCATCCTCGCCGTCAACCATCCGGATATCGAGCAGTTCATCACGCTGAAGGGCGATATGCGGACGCTTGTCAACTTTAACATCTCGGTGGCTGTCACCGAGGAGTTCATGCGCGCGGTCGAGAACGACGACGAGTACGAGCTCATCAACCCGCGAAACGGCGAGGTGACCGGCTGGCGGCGGGCGCGTCATATCTTCGAACTGCTCGTGGCAAACGCTTGGCGCAACGGCGACCCCGGCATCGTCTTCATCGACCGCATCAACCGCGACAACCCGACGCCCAACCTTGGCCAGATCGAGGCGACGAACCCCTGCGGCGAGCAACCGCTGCTCCCGTATGAATCTTGCAACCTGGGCTCCCTCAACCTGGCCCGGTTCGTTACGGTCGAGGGCGACAAACCTCGCTTCGACTGGGAGCGGCTGGCTCGCGTCATCCCCGACTGCGCCCGCTTCCTGGACGACGTGATCGACATGAACCGCTATCCGATCGAGGAGATCGATCGCGCGACGAAGCTTACCCGCAAGATCGGCCTCGGCCTGATGGGCTGGCACGACGCGCTCATCCAGCTCGGCGTACCTTACGACTCCGAGGAGGCGCTGGCGCTGGCGGAGGAGATCGCGCGCTTCATCCAGGAGAAGGCGAACGAGGCGTCCCTGGACCTTGCCCGCGAGCGCGGAACCTTCCCCGCGTGGGCGGGCTCTCGCTACGACCCGGAGAGCCCTTATCGGAACGCGACGCGCACGACGGTAGCGCCCACGGGCACGATATCGATCATCGCCGACTGCTCTTCGGGCGTCGAGCCGGTGTTCGCGCTGGCCTACACGCGTCAGCATTACCTCGACGCCAACGACGCGGCGAAGCTGACTTCACTCCGCGAAGCGAATCGGTATTTCGTCCAGGCCGCGAAAGACGGCGGCTTCTACAGCGAGGAGCTAACGGACCACGTTGCGGCTGGCGGCAGCCTCGCCGAGCGCGAGGAGGTGCCGGAATGGGCGAAGCGGCTGTTTGTGACGGCGCACGAGATCACTCCCGAGTGGCATGTGCGCATGCAGGCCGTATTCCAGCGGCACACGGACAACGCCGTCTCCAAGACGATCAACTTCGCGCACTCCGCGACGGAGGCCGACGTCGCAGCCGCCTTCTGGCTCGCCTACCGCGAGGGCTGCAAAGGGATCACCGTCTACCGCGAAGGCTCGCGCGACTTCTCGGTCCTTTCGCACACGACGGCGAACGTGAAGGGGCCGGAGCAGGAGACAGCGCCGGCACTCGAGGAGATGGCGGGCGCCAGCCTCCCATCCGCTCGCCCTGAGCTTGTCGAAGGGCTTCGTCCGCGGCGCGAGTTCTTGCCGGACGAGCGGAAGTCAATCACCCACAAGTTCCGCGTCGGCGACCAGGAGGGCTACATCACCGTCGGCCTTTACGATGACGGCCGCCCCGGCGAGATCTTCGTCAAGATCAACAAAGAGGGCTCAACCGTCTCCGGCCTCACGGACGCGGTCGCCAAGCTCGCCTCCATCGCCCTCCAGTACGGCGTCCCGCTGGACGACCTCGCCCCGAAGATGCGCAACACCCGCTTCGAGCCGTACGGCCCGACCGGGAATGCGCAGGTGCCCTGGGCAACAAGCGTCGTGGACTACATCTTCCACTGGCTCCAGGTCCGCTTCGGCACGGAGGAACCCGCCGATGTAGGGGCGGGTCATGACCCACCCACCGACGCCGCGACCGGCGACTCCGGCATCGGCTGCCCGGATTGCGGGTCGCTGCTGGCGTACCAAGAAGGCTGTTTGGTGTGCAGATCCTGCGGGTATAACCGCTGCGGGTAACGGCAAACCTCACGATGGATCCTGAACATTTAGCGAGCGAATTAGGAATCTCAGGCAAAACGTTACGTTCTTGGCTACGACGAAGCTTTCCCAGGCCCCTTTCTAAGAAGTGGCAACGCTGGCAACTGTCCGCGCACGAAGCGCGAGCCGCGAGAGCCCATTTCGGCAATCGAGCACCTCGACTCGGCACAGCGATTGCCCCCAGACGGCGATCCCTGAGTGACGAGGCCTACGTGATCGATGTCTGCGATGAATTACTGCAGGAAAGAGCACTAAGACAACATCGATTCGATTGGCTTCGGGGCGACCCTGGAAAGGGCGGGCGTAGGTCGCGCTTGCCAGTGGACGCCTATTATCCAGGGCACTCCCTGGTGATCGAGTACGATGAACCGCAGCACGCCAACCCAGCCGCGTTCTTTGACAAGGAATCGGTAATTACCGTCAGTGGTGTGCATCGAGGGATTCAGCGTCGACTCTACGGCGAGCGCATGCGAACTGAGATTCCTAAGCATGCTTTGAAATACATCGTGATCGGCTATTCAGAACTGGACTCTAACTCACGTGGGCGTTTGCGCCGGAATGCACCATTTGACAAGGCTGAGATACAGCGAATTCTTTCCGAACACACAGGCGACCGGTCATGACCCGCCCGACAACGCCTCGACTGGGAACTCCGAGTGGGCTGTCCGGACTGCGGCACCCTGTTGGCGTACCAGGAGAGCTGTCTCGTCTGCCGCTCCTGCGGCTATAACGGCGTGGGTAGTGGTCGCGTGAACTATCTTCCCTGCCCTGAACTCAAGGAGATTCTCCTCAGGGCATTTTCCCCCTCTGATTCACACGCCGGTTACTGCTTGCATGACGCTCCTTGGATTCCAGAAGCGGGACATGTCCCACGTGGATTCGTTGGGGCGCTCGGATCTCTCGACGAGGTTGAGTTGGCGCTTGTGACCGCTGAACCAGGGAACCCGGCAAAGCGAAAGTATCGTGGCGCCCCCGCAGACGAGAAGTATTCGGTGTCGTTTCCTCTGGATCGGTTAGGGCTGATGGCTCAAACCTGTGAATACACTTTTGTTGCCTACGAGAAATGGAACGACAGATTTCATGCCAAGACACGTGAGATTTTGAACCAGTGCTTCGGAGAGGTCGGACTGGCGGCTCAACTGCGACGAGCATGGCTTGTCGACGCGTACCTGTGTTCAGCTCCGGTCTCCGGCGGTCAGGTGCCCAAACAGACTTGGATGCCATGCGCGCGTGATTTTCTTTGCCCTCAGCTTCGGTTGCTCCAAGAGAAGGGTAGCAATCCATTGATAGTGGCGCTTGGAGGTAAAGCCTCCAAGAGAGTCAGGTATTGTGGCGTGGATTTTGTGAGCGCGTATCATCCGTCGTATCGATACCCGCTCAAGCAGAAAGAAGCTCAGCAGTCGTGGGATGATATATGCAATGCTGATGAGCGACAAGCGATTAGCCGAGCGCCGCTAAGACAGAATGGGCCCAGGTCGCGGCACCTCAAATCCTTCGTGCCTTAGTGCCTTCGTGTTGTAAACTCCGCCTCGATGAAGGTCACCCTCGAACCCGTCGATTCTGTCACCGTTACGACGCTTGTCGACAACACGATGGACATGCTCTTGATGGACCAGGGGCCAGCGAAGCGGCCGCCCCTTGGCGACCCGCGCGCGCCGCGGCGCTCGGCCTCAACGCTTGAGGGAGGCGAGACCCTTGATGCCCTCCTCGCCGAGCACGGGTTCTCGATCCAGATAACCGTCCGCAACAACGGAAAGGAGCGGCGCGCCCTGTTCGATACCGGGCTGACTCCAGACGGGCTCAGTGAGAACATGCGCCGCCTGGATCTCACGCCGAAGGACCTTGAGGTAATCGTCCTCAGCCACGGGCACTTCGACCACACGACGGGAATGGACGGGCTCATCCGGTGGCTGAGGCGTCCAAATCTTCCGGTTATCATTCACCCAGAGTTCTGGACCCAGCGCCGCATCGTCATCCCCGGCCGCGAGCCTATCGAAATTCCGTCTACAAGCCGCCAGGCGCTCCTCGGCGCCGGATTCGAGATCATCGAGGAGAAGCAACCGTCATTCCTGTTCGACCGCTCACTCCTCATAACCGGCGAGGTGGACCGGACCACCGAGTTCGAGAACGGCTTCCCGATCCACCAGGCGAAGCGAAACGGCGAGTGGCAGCCCGACCCGCTGATCCTGGACGACCAGGCAGCAATCGTGAACGTGCGGGACAAGGGCCTCGTTGTCCTCACGGGCTGCGGTCACGCCGGAATCGTCAATATCCTGCGCTACGCCCGCAAGCTGACCGGAGTGGAGCGCATTTACGCCGTGATCGGGGGGTTCCACTTGAACGGGCCGTTGTTCGAGCCGATAATCCCGCTTGTGTGCGACGCGTTCGCTGACATAGCGCCGCAGGTGATTGTACCGACGCACTGCACAGGCTGGAAGGCGGTCCACGCGCTGGCGGCACAGTTCCCGAGCGCTTTCATCCAGAACAGCGTGGGCACCCGGTTCGAACTCTAGGCGATAGGAGCTCATTATGAAGGTCCACCGCATCTCGTCCGAGGCAGCCGTGCCTGCCGGCGAGCAGTTCTTCGTCGGCGAGGTGCGCGTGCAGCCCGTCGTGCCGGGTACGGAGGGCATCGAGATCATCGTCGTGCGGTTCAGCGCCGGGGCGCGGACGTACCTGCACTCGCACGCCGTGCCACAGGTGCTGCACTGCATCGAGGGGCGGGGCATCCTGGCGACTGAGAGCGAGCGCAACGAGGTCGGCCCCGGCGATATCGTGCACGTGCCGGCGGGCGAGATGCATTGGCACGGCGCAGCGCCGGAAAGTGACTTCGTCCATCTCTCGATCCGCCCTCCGGGCGAGACCAACTGGACGAAGATCGACCCGCTGGCCTAGGCGAAAGTCGAAAATGGAAACTCGAAAAATGCCAAACAAATTCGGAATACTAACGT
>WNGA01012265.1_pt1 | contig 11084 bp, 10 predicted proteins | sample 5400061 | NCBI WGS metagenome assembly WNGA01 (sample SAMN13153366, study PRJNA577476) | soil metagenome | isolation source: 100 cm soil or saprolite under grassland replicate 2 | place: USA:California | collected 2016-06-15
TTCACCTCTCCCCGCTTGCGGGGAGAGGTCGACGCGCGAAGCGCGTCGGGTGAGGGGGCTTTCCACCATCCGAGCACTAACGAAAATGCCCCTCACCCCGACCCTCTCAGCCGAAATCGGATGTTTCCGATTTCGGCCAACCCATTAAGTGCCCGAACTCGGGTGAACCCGAGTTCGGGTGCAAGCGGGGAGAGGGAGAAGAGAGGCTGTGAGACGTTCGCATGGTCGAAATTTTCGGCATCCCCTCGCAGGCCCTGTTCGGGCAATTGCTGCTCGGCCTGATCAACGGTTCGTTTTACGCGCTGTTGAGCCTTGGCCTTGCGGTCATTTTCGGGATGCTCAACATCATCAACTTCACCCACGGCGCCCAGTACATGCTGGGTGCCTTCACCGCGTATTTCCTGCTGCAATATGCCGGGCTCAATTATTGGTGGGCGCTGATCCTGGCGCCGATCATCGTCGGCGCGACCGGCATCCTGATCGAGCGGCTGTTCCTGCAATGGCTCTATAAGCTCGACCATCTCTATGGCCTGCTACTCACGTTCGGCATTGCACTGATCATCGAAGGCGCTTTCCGTAACCAGTTCGGCTCGTCGGGGCTGCCGTACCGTGTCCCGCCGCAACTAACCGGCGGGCAGAACCTCGGCTTCATGTTCCTTCCGAACTACCGCGCTTGGGTCGTAGTATTCTCGCTCGCGATCTGCCTGAGCACGTGGTTCATAATCGAGCGCACGCGGCTTGGGGCGTATCTGCGCGCCGCCACCGAAAATCCCACGCTGGTGCGCGCGTTCGGCATCAACGTGCCGCGAATGATCACGCTCACCTACGGTTTCGGCGTGGCATTGGCGGCACTTGCCGGGGTGATGGCGGCGCCGATCTACAATGTGTCGCCGCAGATGGGCGCGAGCCTCATCATCGTCGTATTCGCGGTGGTGGTGATCGGCGGGATGGGCTCCATCATGGGGGCGATCGTGACCGGCTTCGCGCTCGGCCTGATCGAAGGCCTCACCAAAGTGTTCTTCCCCGAGGCGTCGAACACGGTGATTTTTATCATCATGGCGATTGTGCTGCTCATCAGGCCCGCCGGCCTGTTCGGAAAGACTGCGTAGCATGGCTCAAATCGCCGACCGCGCTCCGGCGCCCGCGCGCGTGCCTTATCTGTCGAGCGAGGCCGTCGCCTTCATCGTGATGGTGGTCGTGCTGATCATCGCGCCGGCGTTCGTCTACCCGGTTTCAGTGATGAAGGCGCTGTGCTTTGCGCTGTTCGCCTGCGCGTTCAACTTGCTGATCGGCTATGTCGGCCTATTGTCGTTCGGGCACGCGCTGTTCTTCGGCTGGGCAGCGTATGTCAGCGCTCATGCGGCGAAGGTCTGGGGCGTGACGCCGGAGATCGCGATCCTGCTCGGCACGGCGGCGGCCGCCGGCCTGGGCTTCGTCGCTGGTGCACTGGCGATCCGCCGCCAGGGCATCTACTTCGCGATGATCACGCTCGCGCTTGCGCAGATGATGTTCTTTTTCGCTGTGCAAGCTCCGTTCACCCATGGCGAGGACGGCATTCAGGCGGTTCCGCGTGGGCGGCTGTTCGGGGTGATCGACCTGAACAATCAAACCGCGATGTACGTCACCGTGCTGGTGATCTTTCTCGCCTGCTTCCTCCTGATCTATCGCATCATCAATTCGCCATTCGGCGAGGTGCTCAAGGCGATCCGCGAGAACGAGGCGCGCGCGATTTCGCTCGGCTACAAGACCGAACGCTACAAGCTGCTTGCTTTCGTGCTCTCCGCGATGCTTGCCGGCACCGCCGGCGCGACCAAGGCGCTCGTATTTCAGCTTGCGTCGCTGACCGATGTCGATTGGCCGATGTCCGGCGAGGTCGTGCTGATGACGCTGGTCGGCGGCCTGGGAACCGTGTTCGGGCCGGTCGTCGGCGCATTCATCGTCATTGCGATGCAGGATAATTTGGCCCAGTACGGGCAATGGGTGCTGGTGATCCAAGGCGTGATCTTTGTCGCCTGCGTGCTGTTGTTCCGCCGCGGCATTGTTGGTGAATTGGCGAACTATTTCCGCATCAAGCTGTAGCCGAGTCACGTCTGCTGCAGGTAGTACCTCAGCGAGACACTACCTCCTGTGTAAATCCTTGATTTAATATGGTTTTCGCGATAGTCCTCGTGGCCTTGGGGGCGTTCAGGTCGCGTGGCGTTGATGTCGGACAAGGGTGACTCGGGAAAGCCTGACGCGGTCGCGCGGCGATGGCAGTCGCTCGCCGAGCGCCGCCGCCAGCATCTGCTCGAACTCTATCGTAGCGGCCGCTGGCGTCGCTATTATACCGAAGACCAGCTGATGGCGCAGATGCACGACGCGGTGCGCGGCATCGAGCAATGGGGCAAAGCCGCCGATCCGGATGCGCCGAGCAGCGAACTCAAGGACGCGGCCGAATAATCCATTCAGGTTCCGCAAGAACGCCGCTCGCCTTGTAACGAACTGGTATCATCCGCTCGGCCTCTAGACTGGTCGGTCACCCTTTTGAACCGTGAGGGTGCGCGCATCGACACCGGGCAGCATGCGGGCCGGATCGCGCGTGACCACGATGTCGAGCACCGTCGGCGTGGACGTATTCGTCATCCCTTCGCGCAATGCGTCCCGCAGTTTTCCCGGCTCGGTAACGCGAATGCCGTTGCAGCCCATCGCGCGGGCGATCGCCGCATAATCGAGTTCCACCAGATCCGATGACTGATAATTGCCCGCACCAAACATCGAGTGCTGCAGCGCCTTCACGTAGCCGGATGCCGCGTTGTTAAACACGCAGATGACGAACGCCGCGCCGGCACGGCGCGCCGTTTCCAACTCCCCGAGCGCCATGTTGAAGCCGCCGTCGCCGGTGAGGGCGACGACGCGACGCGCACCGGCGGCGAGCTGTGCGCCAAGGCCGCCCGGCACACCATAGCCGATCGAGGCGAAGCCGCGATCGGCGATGAAGTGCCGGCCGGCCTGCTTGGTATCATAGAGCAAGCCGCCCCAGTGTCCGGCAAAGCCACCGTCGGCCACCAGGATAGAGTCTGCGGGCATCAGGCCGTTCAATTCATGAAGCAGCCGGCCGACATTGATCGGCATCTCGTCCGATTGGAGGCGGTCGGCAGCGCCTTCGCGCCACTTCGCCATGCGCGCCGGCACCTCGTCGCGGTAGCCTTTGCGCCGCACCGCAGGCCCGCTGCCGAGTGCGGCGGCGAGATCCTGCAACGCGAGCCGCGCGTCGGCGGCAAGTGCGATATCGGCGCGAGTGGTGCGGCCGATCTCCTCGGGACAGATGTCGATGTGGATCACCGGCCTGCCGGGTGGAATCAACTGGAACCGCCGAGTGGCAATCTCGCCAAGCTTGCAGCCGACCACGATCAGTGCGTCTGATGCCGCGACCAGCTCATTGGCGATGCGCGAATAGCGGCCGAACAGGCCCGCCGAAAGCGGATGTGTGCAGGCGATCGCCCCCTTGCCGGACATCGTATGCGCGACAGGGATGCCCTGCGTTTCGGCGAGGGCGCGCAGCGCCTCGTAAGCTTGTGAAATGTGGACCCCGCCGCCGACCAGCAGCAGCGGGCGCTCGGCCCTGGCGACGATTGCGGCCGCGCGATCAAGCTCCGCCGGATCGGGACGCGTGCGCCGTGCCTGCGCCTGCAGCGTTGCAGGATCGATCCAGAAATCCGCGGCATCGAATTCGTGTTCGCCGTGGCAGACGTCCTCCGGCACATCGAGCACCACCGGCCCGCAGCGTCCGCTGGTTGCGATCGTGAAGGCGCGGCGCACCAGCTCCGGAATGCGCTTCGTCGACTCGATACGGATTACGTCCTTGACGGCGGGTTTGAGGATTTCGATCTGCCGCGCCTCTTGCGTCATGTTCTTCCAGGAATGGTCGCGATGCGTGTCGCCGACCAGCGCGATGAGCGGAATGCCGGCGTTCAACGACTCCACGAGTCCAGTCACGAGATTAGTTGCCCCAGGACCCAGCGTGCCGTCGCACACGCCTGGCCGATTGGTTACGCGCGCATAGGCGTCGGCCGCGAATGCGCCGCAACGCTCGTCGTTGATGAGATAGTGGCGCAGCCCGAGCGCGCGCACTGCGTCATAAAACGGCAGCAGCTGAAAGCCGCCCATGCCGAACATCGGGCCGACGCCGGCGAGCTGCAGCATCTCGGCGAGCGCCTGGCCTCCGTTGAGCTGACGCGCGGCATTGGAGAGGGGCGCCGTCACCTGCGGCACTCCTTGCGGTGCGCTTCGGCAAAACGGCGGACGAGCTCAGCCGCAGAACTGCCGATTTCTCCACCATAACGCGCGGCGGTTTCATTGAGGGCCGTGACAAAACCGTCGCGATAAATGGAAAGTCCATCTCCTATGCGGGCGCTCCACGCGCTCACGGTCGCACCGGCAATACCGCGCGCATCGAGCGCCGGCAGCCGCGAAACGCCGGCATTATCGGCGCCGAAATCGGCATCGTTGAAGATTGCTGCGAACACGTCGTGCTTGATCGCGGTCTCCGCTCGCCCGCCAAGCAGCGCGCCATGCGACCCGGCGAGAACGATCGCGCCGCTATCACCCGCCTCTACCAGCGACACGGAGTCGAGCGCGTAAACTGGCATCTCCGGCGCCTCGTTGTCGCTGATCCTGCGGCGCGTCTCCTGCCGCGGCGGCGGCTCGCGCCCGGGCGGCCGATCGGCTTCCGCCAATCGTTCGAGCGCATGGCGCGCCATCATGCCGACGCTCACGCCGAGCGATGCCGCGGGGGCATTCGCATAGGTGATGATGCCGCGCTCCAGGCAATCCCTGCCGTCCCCGATGCGCGCCGAGCGATGTCCGACCGCAGCCGCGGCGACGCCGAACTGCTCGAGATAAAACAGACCCGCGATGCCGGCGCGCTCACGCCCGACGCCGGCGTCGCTCAGAATGACGCCTTTCAACCCCGCCTTCGCGGCAAGATAGGCTGCATAGATACCGCCATGCGAGGCAGCGAGCGCCGCGCGCCCGCGTGCCTCCGGACCCAAGGTCGTGACGCTGTCGGTGATCATTGGGCTGGTTGGGTGCCCGGCTTGCGGGAGGGAAGCGTTTCGCCTAAGCGGACGAGTCCGTCGCGTTTGAACCATCCTTCCTCTGTCTGCGCAAGTTGACGCAATTTTCGAGCGCCCGATGAGCGATCCCGGCGACAATCTCAAACGCCTGCTCGACCTCTACCGCACGATGGTGCGCATTCGCGCCTTCGAGGAGACCGCGCTGGAAGCACACAAGGCCGGCGAGATTCCGGGACCGCTGCACGTCTCCATCGGTCAGGAGGGTGTGGCCGCCGGTGTCTGCATCAATCTGCGCAATGACGACCGGCTCACGTCGAACCATCGCGGTCACGGTCACGCCATTGCCAAGGGTGCGGATCCTGCGCGCATGATGGCCGAGCTTTACGGCCGCGCCAGCGGTTACTGCAGCGGCAAGGGCGGTTCGATGCATATCGCCGATTTCTCCGTCGGGATGTTGGGCGCCAATGGCGTCGTCGCCGGCGGCATACCGATCGGCTGTGGTGCCGCCCAGGGGCTGAAGCTGCTCAAGTCGGACGCGATCGTCGCGTGCATGTTCGGCGACGGCGCGGTCAATCGCGGGCCGTTTCTCGAGGGACTTAACTGGGCGGCGCTGTATCGGCTGCCGGTCCTGTTCGTCTGCGAGGATAACGGCGTCGCCGCCTTCACGCGCGCTGAGAGCGTCACTGCGGGCCCCGGAGCGGTGGCGCGTGCCGAGGCCTGCGGCCTGCCGGCGGTGAGCATCGACGGAAACGACGTGATGGCGGTGGACGAGGCGGTTGCCGATGCGGTCGCGACGGTCCGGCGCGGTGAGGGCCCGCGCTTCGTGCACGCTCGCACGTATCGGCTGATGGGGCACACCTCGACCGATGCGGCAGCGTGGCGATCGGCGAACGAGGTCGAGGCCGCGCATACGCGCGAGCCGATCGGGCGGCTGGCGAACGTGCTCAACGAGCGCGGGATCGCTGACGAGGCGCTCGCCGTGATCAGCGCGCAGGCGGCGGCGGAGATTCGTGCCGCACAGGAGGCGGCGCGCGCCGCACCGTGGCCGGCGCCGGAGCTCGCGTTTACGGACGTGCAGGACATTGGTGCCCTCATCGTTAAGACGTCGTCCTGAGAGTCTGACCGGAAATGCGGCACAACCCGTGTCCCGGGCGCAGCGCGGCACAAGCGTAGCGCAGTGATGCGCTGCAGACCCGGAATTGCCCATTATACGTCTGTGTCTAACGGTCCCGGATTGCGCTGCATCACTTCGTGCTGCAGCGTGTCCGGGACACGAGTCCGGATCAGTCGATTGAGGCAACAGCAATGCGCACCGTAACCCTGCTCGAAGCGACGCGATTGGCAGTGCTGCAGGAGATGCGGCGCGACCCACGCGTCTGGGTGCTGGGGGAGGATGTGGCACGCGGCGGGCTGTGGGGGCAGTACAAGGGTGCGCTGGAGGAATTCGGACCGGAGCGCGCGGTGTCCACGCCGATTTCGGAGGCGACCATCATGGGCGCAGGGCTCGGCGCCGCACTCGTCGGCACGCGGCCGATCATCGAGATGCGCATCTTCGATTTCGTGATGTGCGCGATGGATGAACTGGTCAATCAGATCGCCAAGATCCGTTACATGTTCGGCGGCCAAGCCAAGCCCGCCGTGGTGGTGCGCATGCCGCATGGCATGTGGCGCAACTCGGCGGCGCAACATTCGCAGATGCTCGAGGCATGGTTCGCGCACCTGCCGGGCGTGACGGTGGTCACGCCGTCGAGCGCCGCCGATGCTGCAGGCTTGCTCGTGCAGGCGATCCGCTGTGACGATCCGGTGCTATTCTTCGACCCGAAGGATCTTTGGACCGCGACTGGCGAAGTGGCGGAGCCGATCGCGCCGATCCCGTTTGGCGCCGCGCGCAAGCTGCGCGACGGCGAGGCCGCGACACTCGTCACCTGGTCGGCGGCGGTGCCGGTTGCGGAAAGAGCCGCCACGACGCTCGCGGCCGAAGCAATCCCGATCGACCTTATCGACCTGCGCACGCTCTGGCCCTGGGACGAGGAAGCGGTGCTTGCGTCGGTGAAGAAGACCGGACGCCTGCTGGTCGTGCATGAGGCCGTGGAAGTCGGCGGCTTCGGCGGCGAGGTAGTCGCCCGCGTGCTCGATCGACTCGGCCCTTCGGCGCTCAAGGCGGCGAAGCGCCTCGGCGCCCCGCGCGTTCCGATTCCTTTCTCGCCGCCGCTCGAGGCGGAGGTGCGGGTGACGCCGGAGAAGGTGGTGCGGGCGGTGCGGACATTGATGGGAAACTGAGGACCTCGGACCCTTCCTCCGGACACCGCGCGCCTCGCGAATCCTGTGGACTGTTGCTAGCACGCGACAGTTGCGGGCGCACGACTCCCGTATCCTGCGCTCCGTTGCCAGATTCGGTGATTGCGCGGTTCTCGTCGCACCACCGTTCCGGCCGGCGTGAAGAGGGCGGGGGCGCCTCATGACGCATGGTTCCAGGCTGGCAGGCCTTTGCGCTGGAGCCGTAGGGCTTGTGCTTGCTTGCGTGCAGGCGGGAGCAAGCCCCGTCCCGTACCAGGACCCGCCGATTTTGTCGGGCGTCCAGACGACGCGCGACCTTCTCGCGGAGACGCGCCTTTATTGCCTGGCGCTCGCCGTCTATTTCGAAGGCGGCTCTACCGCTGAAACCGAAGAGGGTCAGCGACACATCGCCAGCGTCGTCGCCGAGCGCGCGAGGGCGAACCGGCGCAAATGGGGCGGAGGCGACATCTGCGACGTCGTGTTTTATCGGCGCGCCGGCGTTTGCCAGTTCTCATTCGCCTGCCTGCCGGTCGCACGGCGCACACCGAAGAACGGTCCGGCGTGGAGGTTTTCGCTGGCAATCGCGCGGGACGAGCTTGAGCGGCGCAGCACGGTCCAGGAGCGCTTGATCCGCTACTACATGAATCCGGCATTGACGCCCGATCGCAATGCATGCCGGTTCCGCAAGGAGTTCGTGCCGGTGTTGGACGCCGGACGCCATCAATTCTTCCGCGAACCGACGGCCGCAGAACTGGCAGCGCTGAAGCAGGAGGAGCCTCTGGAGTGCAAGCGCTATAGGGAAGCGCTCGAGTTGAAGAAGCGTCTCGCGCTGGAAGCCAAAAAACGGGCAGAAGCCAAGAAACGGGCGGAAGCCAAGAAGCGTCTTGCGTTGAAGGCCAACAAGCGTCTCGCGCAAAAGGGAAAGAAGCTTTTCGCCCGGGTGCTGAGCAAGGCCAAGCACGCGAGCGTGAAAATCAAAAACAAAGGCAAGAAAGCGAAATACGCCCGGCGGTAAAGCGGCGAACAAGTAGGGCGGGTTAGCCGCATGCGTAACCCGCCGTTCAGGACGGGCGTGGAATGGCGGATTACGCTTCGCTAATCCGCCCTACGGACTGACCCGCGCTCGCCCTTCACGGAACGATCCGCTCCGCGCGGAACCGGCGCATGAGCCGCACGAACATCTCTTCGCTGTCGACCACGTCGTGGAAGCCGAAACTTCGTGATTTCGTGACATCCGACATCACGTCCCAATCGCAGCCGAAGACGTAATCGGCAAAGGGCCACGCCACCAGCTGATCGTATGGAAAAGGTCTCAGTCGATATTTCTCCGTCACGGCGCGCCAGAGGGGTTCCTTGTCGGCCATGTGTTGCGTGAGGCTGATCGTCTGCGGGTCGCCGGCCGGCATGTCGAATGCGGCGGCGAGCTTCGGCCACAGATTGCTCCAGCGGAAATAGTCGCCGTTGGTGATGTTGAATGCCTCGAGGCCGCAGCGCGGCTCGGTTGCCGCCCAAAGCGCGGCATTGGCGAAGTGCGTCGATTCGGTGACCTGATAGATCGACGTATAGGCGCCGAGCTTGCCGGGGAAGCGCAGCGGCAGCCCGAGCTCCTTGCTGATCGCAGCATAGACCGCGATCGCCGGGCCGAGACTCATGGGAGTGCCGGGCGCGAAGCCGATCAGCGTCTGCGGCCGCAGCTCCACGAAATCCCAACCTTTGCCGCGCTGAAACTCGGTCAACCAGTCGATCTGATCGAAATAATAGTCCGGCGGCATGTGACGCGGATCGCTTTCGCGCGCCGGCGTCTTGAAGGGACCGAGATGCGAGCCGTAGTATTTGGTGCCTGTGACGAGGACAACGCGGCGCAGCGCGGGCGATGCGGCGTCGACCGCCGTCACGGCATTGACCAGCATATCGCGATTGGGGCCGATATTCGAGGCATAGCTGGCGGCGGCGCCGGTCGAAGCTTGAAACGCCGCGTAGAAGACGTGAGTGACTTCCGGCAGGCCGCTGAGCTTGGCGTCCGTGTCCTGCCGGTCGAGCAGATCGACGCTGATGTGGCGATAGCGCGGCGCCGCCTCGGCCGTACGGCGGGACAGCCCGACCACGGACCAGCCATCCTCCTTCAGCAGCCGCTCGACGATATAGCGCCCGATGACCCCGAGCGCCCCAACGACGACGGCGCGATTGGGCTGCGGCATGGCGACTCCGGCGGTGCGTTGTGCGCATCGTAAGCTGTAGCCCGGATGGAGCGGCAGCGAAATCCGGGGATCATAAGATTACGCGGATTGCGCTTCGCCCCGTCCGAGCTACGATCGCTACTCTCCTGTCCATCCGAGCAACTTCCCTTACGAGGTCCCCATGTCCCTGCGCGCCAACGAGCGGGTCGCCTGGTTCAACGGCGAATTCATGCCGGAACGCGAAGTACGCATCCCGTTCCGCGATTCGAGCTGGGTCTATGGCGACGGCTGCTTCGACATGACACGCAGCTTCGGCCACCGGCTGTTCAAGGTGAAGGAGCACGTCGACCGGCTCTATCGCTCGCTCAAATATCTGCGCATCGACCCGGCGTTCGGACCGCAGAGGATGTGCGAGCTGACCGAGGAGCTGTTCGCGCGCAACCGGCACCTGCTCGGGCCGGATGACGACTACTGGGTCGGCCAGCGGATCAGCCGGGGTGTCAAGCAGGTCGAGGGCGACAATCTCGATCACCACGGCCCCAACATCGTGCTCGAATGCGCGCCGCTGCCCTTCGTGCAACGCGCGAAGCTGTTCAAGGAGGGGATCCGGGTGCTCGTGCCGGCGCATCGGCGCGTGCCGCCGGATTCGCTCACGCCGCGTGCCAAGACCCACAACTACCTCAACCTGATCGTCGCCAATCAGGAGGTGCAGAGCATCGACCCGGAGGCCTGGGCGGTGCTGCTCGACGTCAATGGCAACCTGGCCGAGGGGATGGGCTCGAACATCTTCATCGTGCGCGGCGGCGAAATTCTCACGCCGCGGGAAAAATTCGTGCTGCCAGGCGTGAGCCGCCAGACCGTGATCGACCTCGCGCGCGAGGCTGGCTTGACGCTCCTCGAAGCCGACATCGACCTCTACGACGCCTACAATGCCGACGAGGTGTTCCTTACCTCGACGTCGTTATGCATCTGCCCGGTGACGCAGGTGAATGGGGTGCGGATCGGGCCCGAGCGACAGGTCTGGGGACCGGCCACCAAGCGGCTCGCCGATGCCTATCAGCGTTTCGTCGATTTCGATTTCGTCGGCCAATATCTCAGCCGTTATGTCGAGGGTATGGAGGCGCGGGCGTTTTGACCCTCCGACTCCTCCAGCTCGATCAGGCCGGCGCCAGCGAACCCGCCGTCGACCGCGATGATCTGGCCGGTTACGTAGCTTGATAGACGCTCGTCCAGCAGAAACTCGGCGGCCGCGGCGACCTCTGTCGAGGTTCCATACCGCCGCATCGGCACGTGATGCAGATAGGCGCGCCGCGTCTTCGGGTCGTGCAACGCGGCGACCAACGGCGTGTCGATCGGTCCCGGCGCCAGCGCATTGACGCGGATGCCGAAGCGCGCGAGGTCGACTGCCATCACCTGGGTGAGGGTAACGACGGCGCCTTTCGAGGCGCCGTAGGCTGCGCGGCCCTTCGAGCCGCGCAGCCCGGCAATCGACGCCAGATTGACGATCGACCCGGAGCGCTGCTCGCGCATGATCCGCGCTGCGGCGCGGGCGACGATGAAGGTGCCGACGACATTG
>WNGA01015479.1_pt1 | contig 11084 bp, 8 predicted proteins | sample 5400061 | NCBI WGS metagenome assembly WNGA01 (sample SAMN13153366, study PRJNA577476) | soil metagenome | isolation source: 100 cm soil or saprolite under grassland replicate 2 | place: USA:California | collected 2016-06-15
GCGTCTTCCACGCGGGCCTTCTTCTCCTTCATCGCCGTCTCGGTCGCGGCGCCCACCTTGATCACCGCCACGCCGCCGGCCAGCTTGGCCAGCCGCTCCTGCAGCTTCTCGCGGTCGTAGTCCGAGGTCGTCTCCTCGACCTGAGCCCGGATCTGCTTGATCCGCCCCTCGATGGCCGCCGTCTTGCCGGCCCCCTCGACGATCGTCGTGTTGTCCTTGTCCACCACCACCTTCTTGGCCTTGCCCAGGTCCTCGAGCTTGATGTTCTCGAGCTTGATCCCCAGGTCCTCGGTGATGGCCTTGCCGCCGGTCAGGGTGGCGATGTCCTCGAGCATGGCCTTGCGCCGGTCGCCGAAGCCGGGCGCCTTGACCGCGACGCAGCTCAGCGTGCCGCGCAGCTTGTTGACCACGAGCGTGGCGAGCGCCTCGCCCTCCATCTCCTCGGCGATCACCAGGAACGGCTTGCCCGAGCGAGCCACCTGCTCCAGCAGCGGCAGCATGTCCTTCATGACGCTGATCTTCTTCTCGTGGATCAGGATCTGCGCGTCCTCCAGCACGCACTCCATCCGCTCGGCGTCGGTCACGAAGTAGGGCGACAGGTACCCGCGGTCGAACTGCATGCCCTCGACCAGGTCCAGCACCGTCTCGGCGGACTTGGACTCCTCCACGGTGATGACCCCGTCCTTACCCACCTTCTCCATGGCCTCGGCGATCAGGTCCCCGATCGTCTTGTCGTTGTTGGAGGCGATGGTGGCGACCTGGGCGATCTCCTTCTTGTCCTTGGTCGACTTGGACATCCTCTTCAGCTCGTCGACCACCACGTCCACGGCCTTGTCGACGCCGCGCTTGAGCCCCATCGGGTTGGCCCCGGCGGTGACGTTCTTCAGGCCCTCGCGGACGATCGCCTGCGCCAGCACCGTCGCAGTGGTGGTCCCGTCGCCCGCGATGTCGGAGGTCTTGGAGGCCACCTCCTTGAGCATCTGGGCACCCATGTTCTCGAAGTGATCCTTGAGCTCGATCTCCTTGGCGACCGTCACACCATCCTTGGTGATGGTCGGGCTGCCGAACTTCTTGTCGATCACCACGTTGCGCCCCTTGGGGCCCAGGGTGGCCTTGACAGCGGCCGCCATGATGTTGACGCCTCGGAGCAGGGCGGCCCGCCCCTCGTCACTGAACATGACTTGCTTTGGCATCTTGGTGCTCCTCCTCGTTGTGCGAGACCAGTGACCGGTCCGCGCGGCCCGGTCGGATTGGCTGTCCGGGCCCGGCTACTCGATGATCGCGAGCACGTCCTCTTCCTTCATGATCAGGTACTCCTCCTCGTCGACCTTGACCTCGGAACCCGAGTACTTGCCGAAGAGGATGCGGTCGTGGGCCTTCACGTCCAGCGGGATCTTCTTGCCGTCCTCCGTCACCTTCCCGTTGCCCACCGCAATCACCTTGCCCTCCTGGGGCTTCTCCTTCGCGGTGTCGGGAATGATGATGCGGCCCTTCTTGGCGTCTTTCTCTTCCTCGCGCTTGACGAGGATCCGGTCATGCAACGGACGAATCTTCATGGGCGATCTCCTCCCGATTGGTAAAATGTTGCACCTCCGGACCAATCCTGATCAGCGGGGCCTTAGCACTCAACTGGGTCGAGTGCTAATCGATCAGCATGGCCCCACCATCTACAGCAGGTTGTATGGTGCTGAGTCAGCCGGATTCCGCCGCCAACGGCGACGTCAGGCCGTCAGCGTTGGAGTGAAGATCGGTTCTTCAATGAGCTTGGGGGTTCCCCCTCATGCAGGAAGGTACGATCGTGGAGGCATGAAATCGCCACCGACGCCGAGATTCAGAAGTTCGTGCAGCATCACCACGGCTTCATCCCAAAAATGGGGTCGATCGCTCATGTCAAGGAGGTTCACGGCATGCCGACGCTGCGTGGGGCGAACCGGGCCAGTCGGGATCGTGACATAGAGCCGTGCCCGCCCGAAAAGCGTGAGGCAATCGAAGAGGCGCTTCGGCATTTCGGCATGATGTGACGGCGGCCGGCGTCTACTTCAAACGCTCGGTCCCTTCGCGTCCCCCAGGTAGTCGCGCTTGGCGCGATCGAGTTCCTCGACGATCTCGCGGCGCTCGGCGAGGAGGCGCCTCGCTTCCTGAGCGCGCGTGAGGAGGAGCGCGCCGAACCTGAGCTGGTGGCGCAATCGCCCCGTGCCGACCAGATATCGATACGCGATCAGACCTCCGAGCGGGAGTGAGAGGAAGAAGGCGAGCGCCCACCGGAGACCGGCCGCCCACCCCACGAGCGCCGTCTCGAGCGCCCAGAAGAGCGGGAATGCAACAACGCTCGCGAGGAGCCGGGTCGTCGCGTAGTCCGTCTGCCTGCGCGACGTCCGCGCCGCGAGCCACCCGGGCAGGTAGTAGGGGAGGAAGTTCACGGTGGCGCCGTAGGTGAAGAGCGGGAGGCCTACGATCGTCTGCCATGACCGTGCCACCCGCTGCCGCTCCGCCGTCCGCTCGAGGCGCGTCCGCACCGCCTCGTCACGGAGCCGGTAGGCGGCCAGTCCGGCGTGGTAACCGAGAATCCGCTGCCAGAGCCGCTCGATGCGCTCAGGGTCTTGTTTGCGGAAGTGCTCGACCGCGTCCGCGATCCACCCAGCGGGCTGCAACGGGTCGATCTGCCGTCCCGAGAGCCCGCGCTCCTCCCACAGTTCGCGCTCGATCTCGCCGCGGTAGAGCGTCTCCACCGCGCGCGCGAGCGCCGCCGTGTCGATGCCCTCGACGTGGACCACCTCGCGCTCCATCGCCCACTGGATCGCTGTCGTGAGCGTATTCAGCGCCTTCGCCGGCTCCTCGCGGTAGACGGCGAGGGACAACGAGACGGCGACCGGCTCGCCGAGAGAGACGAGGACGCGCCCGCGGAACCTCTTCCGGGCCTCGAAACTGAGCCCTACCGGCACGACGGTGAGGCGGCCCGGGGCGTGCGCCTCGTAGCCGAGCGCGATCCGCGCCGCGCCCGTCTTGATCCGTTGCAGGTGCGCCTCCGAGTGGGTGGCGCCTTCCGGGTAGATGGCGATGAGCCGTCCGCGGTCGAATGCCTCGTCACACGCCGCGAACGCCTCCATGTTGCGGTCCATCTTGTCCGGGTCGTCTGCCTTCCGGTAAACGGGAATCACGCCCAAGGCGACGAGGAACCGCGCGATGAGCGCATTACGGAAAAGCGCGGCGGTGGCGAGGTAGTGCACCTTCCGCGGGAGCACCGCCCCCACGAGGAGCGAGTCGATCAGGTTGTTCGGATGGTTGATGCACAGGAGCACCGGACCCATGCGCGGTACCCGCTCGGGGTGCCGGACCTCGACGCGCTCGAAGAAGAACCAGATCCAGAACCGCGCGATCAGCCTGACGACAGCGTAGAAGGGGTCCACTATTTTGCTCGTCCTTCGACCCAGTGACAGGTCGCCATCCCGAGCGCTCACGGCGTCGGCGAATGTGACTTGGCTGGCTCCTGACCCAGGCGCTCCTTCCCGACGCGACGATGCCATCGCCACACCCAGACGACCAGCATCGTCGCCAGCGCCAGGAGGCCGGCGAGACCGAACCAGCGCTCTGCCCGGTGCACATCGGCCATGATGGCTTTGATCTGATCGGTGAAGAAGTAAGCCAACCAGAACGCCAACGGGACGCCGAACAAGGCGGCGCCCGCGTCCGCCACCACGAACTTCCAGAACGGCACGCGCGCACTGCCCGCCGTCAGAAACGCGGCAGCACGGAGTCCCATGACGTGCCGCGCCGTGACGACCGTCTTCAGCGCATGCCGTCGATACGCTGCCTGCAGCCACTGCTCCCGCGCGGGCGACAGTACCAGCCGGGCCAGTCGCCAGTTGAGGACCTGCTCACCCCAGTGCCGGCCGACCCAGTAGAGCACCATATCGCCGGATAGCACCCCCAGCAGGCAGACGGGCAGCGCAAGCCACCACCGGACGATGCCCTCGTGGCTCAACACGGCGGCCGCGATGATCGGCATTTCCTCCGGGATGGGCGCTCCCAGGCTCCCGAGCAGGAGCACGGCGAAAATGCCGAGGTACGTAAAGTTGTCGACGAAGTCTTGGAGTGCCTCCACGGCGTTCCCGCCGGACGACGCTACGCGTGCCCGGGCCCTTCATGCAGTGTAACCGGTCCCCGACCGCGATCTCGCCCGCTTCGTCGACACGCCCGCTGTCCCAGCCGCACCCGGGGCACCACCTGGCAGGACTTCGCCGGCACCCTGGCCGTCGATGCGCTCGGCGTCGGGTTGGCCGCCTTCGGTCTTCTCGGTCCGCTTTTCGCGGCATTCATTCACCTCGCGTCGGAGCTGCCCTGCATTCGAAGAGGAATATCTTTGGTAGCTCACCTTCACCACAAATCTTGAACGATCCGAAGTCTTTGTGCCAGGGGTCGGCAGGCGCCTCCGGCTCAGACTCGCACCAGAGTTTCAGGTTATAAAGGTGCTCGGCTGCTATTTGGGGCGTCGCAACTCGATCAAAGAGGTGCTGACGGAGGACTCGGTGGAAGATTGGTCCACCGAATCTTCGGCATCAGTCACCAAAGGTCATCCGCGCAAGTTCTTCTTTCAATCGCTCCCGCTCGGCAGAGTCCGGGGATTCAGTAAGTCGCTCCACGCGCAACAAGAAACGTTCCTTCTCGGCTTCTCATGCAGCACGGCGAGCACCGCGGCGCACTCGTCGATCGGCGTCATCAGGTGAGTCACGATGAGACCGAGCGCCTGGCCACCAAGCCGCCCACCACCGCGGCGGCGAGGGAGGCGCGCGAGGCGGAGCCGTCGCCCTCGCCCAGCGCCACCGGCAGCATGCCGGCGATGATGGCGAGCGTGGTTATAGAGGATGGGGCGGGATTCCCCTGCCCGCGCAGAAGGCGGCCTTCGCGCTCTTGCCCGGGTTGAGGGAGCCCGGTCGCGCTGACCCTGACGGCCCGGGAAGCGACCCCCCCCTCCACGATGATCCGCGCCGCCGAGGGCCCGGGCGGTCGTGTTACTCTTCGCCCAGAATGCAACCTTCCATCGCCGGGATCACGCCATGAGCAAGCCGGGCCGGAACGAGCCCTGTCCCTGTGGCAGCGGCAAGAAGTTCAAGAAGTGCTGCCTTCTCGCAGGTCCTGCATCCGGACCAGCGCCCGATCGCGCCAGCTACACGGGAGCGGAGCGCCTCTCGGCCCTGGCCCGGCTCGAGCGCTTCATCGAGGATCGTCTCGGCCCCGAGGACGACACCGCCCTGGAGGCGTTCTGGGGCAGGTATCTCGATCACCCCGCGGAACCGGACGAGACGACGAGGCGCCTGAGCGATGATGCCTTCGACATGTGGTTTGCCTTCGATTTCACCCTGGACGATGGCCGGCTCGTGGTGGATCGCTTCCTGCAGGAGCACCCTGGGCTCTCGACCGGGGAGCGCGCCTACCTCCGGACCCTCGCCGGCACGGCGATGCACATCTACGAGGTGGTGGATGCGCTTCCTGGCGTGTCGCTCACCCTGCGCGACGTGCTCGAGGGAGACCAGGTGACGGTCCGGGAGCGGCTCGGCTCCCGGACGCTCAATCGGTTCGACTGGATCGCCGCCCGCATCGTTCCCCGCGGTGCTTCCGGCCAGCCGGAGATCGAAGCCGGGCTGCTCCCTCTTCCCCCGCTCCTTCACGGGCCGGTGCGGTCGCAGCTCTCCTGCTTGCGCGAGGCCTTCCTCCGCGAGCGTCCCGGCGCGGGCGTCGGCGCGTTCTACAAGGAGACGGCGCCGTTCTTCCACGACGCCTGGATCGGCGCGATTCTCGAGCCCTTCGTGCCCGACCTGCGGAACACCGACGGGGAGCCGATGGTCGTCACGCGGGTGCTCTTCGACGTGCTCGACGCCCCGGCGCTCGTGCGGTCGCTCGACGGCCAGGAGCGAATCGAACGGGTCGGGGAGTCAGAGTACGCCTGGTCGGGAACGAATGCGCGCAACGAGCCGGTCAGTCTCGGGCGCCTCGAGTACCGCGACGGAGGCCTTGTCCTGGAGACCAACTCGGTCGAGCGAGGCGAACGCGGGCGCGCCATGATCCAATCGATCGTGGGAAGTGCGATCCGCCATCGAGCCACGAGCCACGAGGACCTCGCTCGGCGCGTCCGGGAGAGCTTGCGGCCGGGTGTGCGGGAAGACAAGTCCGAGAGGTCCGGGGCCGAGGCGCTTCCACCCGGCGTGGCCGAGGCTCTCACCCTGAACTACTACGCGAGGTACTACCGCGCGTGGCTGGACGAATCCATCCCTGCCCTGGACGGCCGCACGCCCCGGGAGGCCGCCAGGGACTCGGCCGTGCGCCCGAGGCTGGCCGAACTGATCTGCGGCCTGGAGGGCATGTACCAGAGGGCGCTCAAGGACGGCCACCCGGCCTACGACCCGTCGTGGATGTGGAGCGAGCTCGGATTCGAGGAGCATGCCGCGCCCACGCACCCGCCTCCGCTCGCCCACGAGCGTGCGGCCGAGATGGTCCCGGGGAGCGGTGAGCTCAGCCGGAGGGTGGCCGAGCAAGTGCGCCGCGACCCTGGCTTCGAGGATGCCATCACGGTCCTGCGCGAGGAGGGATTCCGCGCCAACCTGGACCTCCAGCGGTTCCTGCGCGAGTGGGAGGCGAGGCACCGCCCGGTGAACGCTCCGGCAGATCGGCCGCCGGCACTCTCGCCCTTCTTGCGGGTGATGGTCAACTTCGAGCTGCACCGCCGGAAGACGTTCTGGGTCGACGAGTCGCTCGCCTACATGCTCGACCACACCGACCTCGACGTCGCCGGACGGGAACTGCGCGCCCCCTTCCCCTCCTGTGCGCTGGTCTTCACGGATCGACACGTCCTTTCCCTGGCCGAGCGGATGCTCGCTGGCGACCGGACCTGTCCGCTGTCGGGTCAGCTCCTCCGCGTGGCGACCGTGTACGTCACCGAGGAGCGCCTCGGCGACGTGAGAACCCTGGAGATCTGTTTCGCACTCGATGCGCTGGGAGCCGACCTCCCTCACCTGGTCCGTCACACGATGGCCCTCGAGGAAGACTCCCCGGTCGAGACCTACCTCGACGCGGTCGCCTCGCGCATCACCGTCGAGCCGGCGATTCCCGACTCGCACCCGCTTCGCGGACTAATCCGCGTCACCATCAACGCCATCCTCTACGCCACGAGCGCAGGCGTCGACCAGCAGGTCCGGCCCGCTCCGCGCCATCATGTGAAGGGGCCCCGTCATCGCCCCGGAGCACCCCTCACGTACAGCTCGGAGGAGGTCTACTTCCTGCCGGGAGCGATCGAGATCTCGAAGGTGCGCCGGATGCAGGAGCTGGAAAGGGTCCCCGACGGCCGCACCATTCTCCGCCGGTTCATGGTCCGCGGGCACTGGCGCCGGGCAGCCGCCCACTGGACCGATCGGCACATGCGCTGGATCCAGCCCTACTGGAAGGGGCCGGACATGGCGACGATCATCGAGCGGACCTACAAGCTCAAGCCGTGAGCCACCTTCAGCGTCGCCGGGCCGCGGCTCGTGTCGCCCAGGATCAGTCGATCTCGCCCAGGTCGAGCCCGAGATAGAACCGCACGGCAGCCCTGCCACGACCACCACGTCGGGATCCGGAGGCCCCGCGCACCATGGGCGCGAAGCACCGCGTCGCAGCGACGGAGGGCGCGCCCGGCGATGCCGCGACGCCGGTGCCGGGGCGTCACGTAGAGACTCCGGACGGACACGACGTCGGCACCGGCGAGGCTGTTCGCCAGCGCGATGGTCCCGACCCGCTCACCGGCGGCGAGCAGCCAGAACGGGCTCAGGTACCAGGCGCGTTCGTGCGGGCTCTCGATCCGCTCGTCGGGACGCGTGGCCCGCGCCGTCCAGGCCCGACGGAGATCGTCGGTCAGCATCGTCGGGTCCATCATCTCGAAGGCGGTTCTCGACGAAGGACGCGAGGTCACAGTCCATCCAGCGCTGCGTGTCGTGCGTGTCCGAGGCGAGCGGCTCGAGCACGCCGTCGGCGACGAGCGCCCGGTGACCATCGGCCAGGCGTCGCGCCGCTTCCTCGAGGGATCGCCCTTGGATCGGAATCGAGGGTACAGCATCCGACGGATCCCGGCCCCGCGCCCGACCACGACATTCGTTCTCGGGAAGTCCATCAGTCCGACGGCTCCGCACCAGGCGCCGTCGTCTGCAGCCCGCCTGCCATTCCGGCTCCGGCCACGCCCGGCTGCTGCTCGAGCCGCGATGCCCCCGGAAGGCGGCGCCGCCCCCGCGGCGGATCAGCGTGGAGCCGCGACCGTCAGACCAACGAGCGCCGCCGCTGCCGCCATTCGGCGATCGTAGGTCACGAGGGCTGTCAGCTCGCCGCCGAACAGCTGCGCCGCCGCCAGATGAATGGCGTCGAGACTGCGCAAGACGCGCGGGTCGAGCGCCGCCGCTGCATCGAGAAGCTCTTCGTCGATCTGCACGAGGTTCAACCGCTCCAGGAGTCGTCGGGCCCGGGTCAGCGCCCGAGGACCGTGCCCACGGACCGCGCGAAGGACCTCGACCCGGGCCAGGGCACAGGAGGCCCGTCCAGGCTCCTCGCCAAGATAGCGGCGGAGCGCCGAGGACTCGGGCTCGGTGATGACCAGCTTCACCAGCGCGGAGGAGTCCAGGTACACCACCCGCGTCTATCGCTCCCGGGACCGCCCGCGAAGGAGCACGGTGCTCGGGCGGGGCCTGCCGGCCACGGGCGCCAGCGGTGGGCCGAGATCGAGCAAATCAGCCGTCGGCGGGATCACGCGCCCGCGGCGGACCAGGCGCTCGACATGGCCGGTGCCGCGCAAGGGGACAAGCAGGGCGACGGGCCGCCCGCGCGCGGTGATTTCCAAAGCCTGCCCCGCCTCGACATGGCGGAGATACTCGCTTGCCCGCTGTCGCAGCTCCCGGACACCGATGGATTTCATGGTGCTACATTGTAGCACTTCGGCTCAGCTCGCGCAAACGCGCCCTCGGCTTCGTCAACCCCCCTGAACTCCCGCCCGACTTCACGCCCGCACTGCCTGCGCCACACCTTCGCCTCGCTCCCTCTCCAGCAAGGCGAGAGCCCGGCCTACGTCCAGCGTCAGCTCGGTCACGCGAGCATCCAGCTGCCGGTCGACACCTACGGCCGCTGGCTCCCGATGGGCAACACAGCGGCCGTCGATCGCCTCGACGAGGCGACTCCGGGCGCAAGTGGTAGCAAAGTGGTAGCAAACGCCGTGTTCGGCGGGACAGGTGCTTCGGAACTGCCTGAATTAGCTGGAGCCGGGGGCGGGAGTTGAACCCGCGACCTACTGATTACGAATCCCGGTCCAGAGCCAACTCAGCCGGATCAAGAGAACCCAACCGAGCAAACTGACGAGCCTTCCGCGTGACCGAATGCCCGGATGGTACGCGGTGGACCGGCCACGTTTGGCACCAGCTTGGCACCAGATCTGTCCGACACCACGAGCTGACACGTCGCGCTACGCCTGGAGACTTACGGTGAGCCGTCCATGGGCGGCGCGGCCATGCTGCCGAGCGGAGCCTGCCAACAGGGATGCGACAGCGGGTCGCGAGAATAGGATAGGAGTGCCTTCCCGTCGCTCGGATCTTGCGCGGGTTGAGGCACGCGCGTCGCGCGCGCCAAGCGCGGTCGCGGCCACGAGCGCGCCGCCCCCCGCGAGGAGCTGGCGCCGCGTCAAACGCGGTGGATGGCAGGTTGCGGGGGTAGAACCGCGACCCCGCGCGTCTCATCGTGCCGGAACCGACGCGGGCCGGAGCAACGCCGCAAGCAGCGCACGCCCGGACCGCTGGGTCCATGGCCGTGGACCGATGGCCCGCCCGAGGAGCATGCCATCCCGCCCGATCAGGTAGGCCGTGGGCGTCCCCGTGACCCGGTAGGTTTCACTCGCGCGGCCGTCGGGATCCAGGAGCACGCGAGCCGTGTAGCCGCGCGCAGCCACGACCTGAGCGACGGTCTCACGCGGCTCGGCGATGTCCACGAGCAGGACCGTCAGTCCGTCTTTCCCGAACTCCGTCTGGAGAGCATCGATCGAGGGCAACTCCCTCGTGCAATGCGGTCACCACGTCGCCCAGAAGTACAGCATGACCAGCCGGCCCCGGAAGTGCTGGAGGTCCACCGGCTTGCCGGAGAGGTCGCCCAGCTGGAGTGCCGGCGCCTGCACCGACCGCGGGAATGGGACGATCCCGGCCGCGCGCCATACTGCGGCCTCGACGGCCGGCTCGGCAGCCGCCGGCGAGATTCGCGCCATGCCTCCGGCGGCGACCAGCCCCACCATCGCCGCGATGATCACCCGTCGAATCATCGTGTGTCCTCCTCGTGTGCCCTCGCCCCATCAAGGTACGCAGGAACGTCGATCTCGACCTCGCTCAGAATCTCGACGGAGCGGTCCCCGAACGGGTCGGCGCCGCCGTGGGCGATGCGATACCGCTGGACGCCCCGCTCCTTCGCGCCCGGCAGCGTCTCGATCTCTCTCCGGAACGCCTGGAACATCAGGTTGATGAACCGGACGAGGCGGGCGTCCCCTTTTCGCGACTCGATGCCGTACTGGCGCGTGTAGCGCGTGAGATCCTCCGGCGAGGCGTAGGCATCGCCGATCGACCAGAGATTGGGGGTGAACAGCGCCCGCGGCCATCCGGTGTGCGCCATTGAGATCGCCACCAGGTGCACGGTGCGATCCCGGAAGAGCCGAACGGTGTGGAAGTGCCGGGCCTCGTGCTCGGCACCGGCGTGGGCGTGGTAGAAGGACTGGCTGTGCCCCCTGCGATCGAAGATCCCGTACTCGTCGGGGTAGAGGGTCCAGGGCTCCTGCGGCCGCCCGCCCGGCGCGCGTGCCATCACCGAGGTGTGCCCGCGCGATCGAGCCCCGCGATCAGCCGCGTCAGGTCGACCAGTGCCGTCACGGCGCGCTGTAGACCGACGTCGTGGGGTTGAAGGCGGCCCAGGCGAACCAGAACGCGTCCACGTGGGGAATGGCGCGCAGCCGCTTGCCGGCCAGCTCTCCCTTCACCGCGTGACCGAGGAGGCTCCACGTGCTCCCGGTCTCGCGGTCTCGGAAGCCCTCGGGCACGCGCTCG
>WNGA01025939.1_pt1 | contig 11084 bp, 6 predicted proteins | sample 5400061 | NCBI WGS metagenome assembly WNGA01 (sample SAMN13153366, study PRJNA577476) | soil metagenome | isolation source: 100 cm soil or saprolite under grassland replicate 2 | place: USA:California | collected 2016-06-15
AGACCGAGAACAACTCCGCCTGTGGCCTGGACCGTGACGCCGGGAGCGATGGTCACTCCGCTCACAAGGTAATCCAGCGGATCATAATGATATCCTATGTCCGGCAAATCAGTGTCGCGCAGGGCCTGCGGGCTGAGGGTTAGCTCGCTCTCAATCGAACTGGCCAAGAGAATCGGCGGATAAGTCGTGCGTTGCTTCAGTTGGGCCAGCAGGTTCGTGTCGATGTTTGTCGTGCCCGCGTTGCGATGGGCGCTTCCGGCAGCCAGATAGTGCGCGCCACCACCCACGGTCTGGAATATGCCGGCGTCGTTCAAGTTGCTGATGACGTTTTGTCCAGTGTAAAGGACATTGCTTGTGATGGAGATGATGAGCGAGTTCGTGAGGTAGGTTTTATAACTGCTTGGCAAATTAGCGCTCCGCAGGAACGCCACTCGATGAAACGTCACATGTTCGCCGTGGTGATTTGTTCCACCGCCGCCGTAGGCGTAGGTGGCGTCGTGTATGAGCACGTTACGCAGCCTGGACTTCCCGTTGACCACCGCCGTATAATTGCTGCTGATCTGCGCGTTCCGGAGGATCAGTGATGAGGAGGAATCCATCCTGATGCCATAGTAGCCGCGGCGCATTCGCACATCGTGCAAGTCGATCTCGTTTGTATTGCCGGCCAAATCCAAATAGTAGCCGTAATAACTCGTCGTTGGGTTTCCTGTAGATCCGGGGATAATTTCTCCGATTGAATCGTCGTCCTTTCCTGCAAAAATGGCCGGCCTGTGGCTGTCAGTGCGGCAATCCAGCGGTCCTTGAATCTTCAATTCGGCGGCTGTGTTTCCGTTTGTAAACTTTATAACTGCCGACTCCAGCAGGGTTGTACCTGAGAGCGTTATGATGCCACTTACAAAAAAGGTTGTATCCCCCTTTAGGGTCATGTTATTTGCCGTCACGACCGTTGAATAATCCAAAACGAAGCCCTTTTCGGAGTTCAAGATCGAGGACTGCGCACCGCCAGAATGCACGGAGGCGGGTACCCGCGAGTTTTCACTTGGGACGTCAGCTTTCTGCTGGCTGCTCACACCTGGCTTGTTCTCATCGAGTGGCCGGGGAGTGGAAGCCATGGGAATGCGCACAGCCGGGTCATTCGGTCTGACGCCCGGAGCCGGCGGCATATTCCGCGCAACTTGAACCTCGCCTTTCGGGTCGCGAGCCGGCGCGCGGGCCTGTTGCACGTCTTGGCGGCGGGGCAGTAGCGCGGCGGTTGCTGGCAGCGCCTGCACCTGAGCTTTCACAGCCGCCCATTCTATGCCCTCGATCATGAAGGTCCTGCCTTGTATTTGCGTGAATGACTTTACAACGGGCTCTCTCTCGGTCTCGTCCGCTTGGGGGCCGAGCGGAAAGGCCTGGCCGCGTCCGACCATCAATGAGCCCCACCAAAGAGTTTCATCGACCAGGTCAGGGATGGCCATGGCCTGACGGCGGGCCTCGTCGTTCTCGCGACGAAGGGTAGTCTGAATTCTCACCGGAGGTGGCGCCTCAATGAACTCACTGAGCACTTCCAGCCGATAAAGGCCATTGGGCGGCAACCCCCAATCCACGGGTGAGGCGCCCACCGGCCAGGTACGAATGATCACGTCCTGCTCAAGTCCTTGCCGGGTGACGGTGTACCGCAAGTCCGCCACCACCCCGTCACCTCGCAGGGCACCGCGATAGAGGATTTGAGCCGGCGCGATCAACTCGCCAATGGAATCTGTCAGTTCTGCGATCAAGATGCTCTCTCCCGATACTCTGTCGATTATCGTAATGCCCAAAACATGGCTGCGGCATCGCTGGCCTTCGGGTCCTCTCCAATCCACCGCACCAGCGGTGTTCGCATTGGGTGCCAGGATGACCTGCGTCTGCGCCTGCCGTGCAATGGCGCCCCCAGGGAACAGCTCGAAGAGGGGCCTCGCTTCCGTCCAGACGCCCTGGCCATTGAGATAGTGCATGCCGCCTGCAAGTTCTTGATACGAGTTCGTCTCGTAGCACACACGCCCGCTGGGCAGCGTGATTTGCGTTACGCGCGACCAAGTTCTGTGATGCGGGCCGCGCTCCGTGACGACGGGTTCTGACAGCCGTACGGCCCCAGATAGTGCGCCGGCTTGGGCGACCGCCTCGCGGGGTTGGAAGGCCAGCGATAGGGCGAGGACGAGACGGAATGACTGACGCATAAGGTTTTCCTTGGTTTGAACCTCCCCGATGGTTTCGAGAAAAGGGCTTCTGTCAGGAGGTTGATGACATGCTCGCATCCGTACCGAAAGCGCGCGCGGCGTCTATCGTGGGAACGAGGATTGTGGCATCGTGAAATCCATGATGCCCGCGCTGCGGCAAATGACTCCACTGCCACCAATAGGTGCTCCGCCTGCTGCAACGACTCGCTTTCATGCCTGGTTGATGGCAAATCCATGCTAATGGGCAAGGCCGGGGGCGGCGGCGAAATCCGGCGGAACGAATATCTTGCCGCGAGCGTTTTCGTCCACGGCATCGTCGTAGCCCTTCTGCATCGCCTCTATTTGCAAATCGGCCAATTCCTGAAGCTCCGGCCGTTCTGTCGTGATTTTCCTGGCACGCAAGGACGGCAGATTGTGTTTCACTTCCAAGGCGCGATTCCCTGCGCCATAGCGCCGAAATCGACGAATGAAATCCTCCCGGCCTTCGGGGAATCGGTGTTTAACGATCGCCTTCGCTGCCCATCCTATCATTCCCAGTCGCCGGATCCGAAGACCCAAATCCAGATCTTCACCTGCCGCCTGCTTGAAGGTTTCATCGAATCCGCCGACGAAGCTGAGTGCGATTCCCGAGATGAGGGCGTTCGCGGTGACGACGGCCTGCGGCACCATCATGTCGTAAAGCACCTTCTCTTTGGGCGGATTGAGCACGCCCTGTTCTGTCATGAATTTGTTAATCGGGCCGTCGCCGTCCCCGGTGACTGGCCCCGAGATGGCGACGCAGGAGTCGCCCGTCTCCCTCCACGCCTTTTCAAATTCTGAAAAGAGGTTGGCCGCGTGTTCGCAACCGGAGTCCGTGAAGTAAAACCAGTCGATGTCGTGGCGCCATCGAAATTCCGATGGTGGCGTTCCCCGTTGCTCCAATCGAGGGTCATCGCGCAACGCCCGGTGCGGCGTTGGGTCGTATTGAGGGCCGGAGGACGCACTGAGAAGGTAACGATAGCGCTGAGTAGCTGGAAACCCGAACCCGATGTTCCGCGCGTAGGCCGGCCCCCGATTGCCTTCGTACGCAGGCGCGAGCGTCACCCGATACTCCTTCAGCCAGGTTGGCTCGCTCTTGAACGGGTTGTCGTCCACCACGGTGATTCTCTCTGGCGCAGGGTTGAGGCGGCGAAGGCTCTGCAATGTTTTTCGCAGGCCGTCCCAGTCATTCAACGTCGGGATAATCGCGTGAATCCTGGAGGCAATGACGGGCTTTGACCTGAAGGTTGCTCTCGACCCGTGAGAGGGAGGGATCTCGTAGCTGGCGGTCATGTCAGTGGTCCCCGGTGAAGGCGCGGTGGAGGAGCGTTTGAAAGAGATGCTCCGCTTGGCGCAATGACTCGCGCTGAACCGTCCGCAGGCGCTCGTGACGCGTTACCAGCTTCGCGAAGCACATTTGCAAGGAGAGCGGAGGGGCAGGAACTCGGATCTCCGCGAATGACGACTTCTTGAGAATCGGGAGCGTCGTTGACCGCCCCCGTTTGGCGACGACCTCGGCGAAGAAGCGCATCAGGTGAAGGCCGAACGCATCATCTATTCGGCTGCCCCACTCGATTGCGTTTATCTGCTGATTGAATGCAGAGCGAAATCGCGCACGGTCGGTCTTTCCGATTGTCGCGCCGATGCAACAAACCATCGTTGCTCCTGCCCGCACTGTTGTGCTTTCTGCTGCCCCTTCACCCGTCACCCACCGCGCGGGCTGAGGCGCGTTCGATTCCAAGTCACCGGGAGTTAGGAACGGAATACTCCCGCCGAACATGCCCGGCTTTTCGCTGGGTGGTGTTCCGCCGGTTGTGACTTTGCCGAGTTCGTCGACACATTCGATCGGCCAGTCTTTCGTGTTGCGGACCGGGTCGCCGAAAAGTTGGAGGAAGGCGGCGGGGAGGAAGGTGTCGCTGAGTTCGAGGGCGTAGCGGCGCGTGCGGCGCAGCCGGTCCGCCTGCTCCAACTGCCACGCTATCCGCTGCTGCTCGCTCAACGGAGGAAGGGGCAACAAGAGGGAACTGAGCGTGGTTGAGTTTACCCCGCCTTGAGCGGCGCCCCTGACCGCACCGTTGATTTGGTGCCAATAAAGCTGGCTCTGGCAGAATGCGGCGAGGTATTCCGGGAGAATTTCGCGGCTGGCCCGCAGTCGAATGAGGTATGACGCGAACACGGCTCGTGGTGCGTGGCGTATTAAGAAGCTCTTGCCGGTTGTTGCGCCCGTTCGCGCGAAAACGATGTCACCGACTTCCAAGCGGTTCTCGTTTTCCTCGTCGGCGCTGATTTTACACCCGGGGACGTGTCCCCAGTCCACAGTGCCTTCCTGGATGTCGGTGATTCGAAGAAGACGCGGTTCCTTGATGGCGAAATCGGCGCTCGCCGTGAAGCCGCTTGGGGTATTGGATGGTCTGCATCGCTACGAGGATGTCAGCCCTACGGGCTTCAGGCTGGTTTGGCTGAAAGCATTTTTTCCAATGCGGCCACGTCGCTTTCCGCCGCCTGTTCCAACTGCCGCATCCGCTCCAGCGTGACGGTGGGTTTTTCGTAAAACACTTCCTCCTGCTCGACCTGCCGGTAGCGGCTGGCGGAAAGGTCGTATTTGTTGGCGACGACGTTGTCCTTGGTCACCCAGAACTGACGGGTGAGCTGGTTGATTTCCTTTTCCAGCGGGGCGATGCGGGATTGGAGTTCGGCCAGTTCGGCTTCGGCCTTTTCGCGCGCGGCACGGGCGGAATCTGCCGATGCTGTGGGTTGAGAGTTGATGGTTGAGGGACTGGATTTTCCCCTCACCCCGGCCCTCTCCCCATCGGATGGGGCGAGGGAGGCGCCGGCGATGACTTCCTCGAACTTCAAGCGATGGATGATGGCATGGTGGTCGATGCGGTCTTTCTTGAACGGGGCGATTTTCTTCTGCAGCTCGGCCAAACGTGCATCGCGCTTCTTCTGGAATTTCGGGTCGTGACGGTGTTCCCAGCAGGCGAGCAGGTCTGGAATGTCGTTTTCCGGCACGCGCTGGCGCTTGTCATCCAGCGAAAAGCCGTCGTGCTCCATGTCGTAAAACCAGATGCGTTCCGTCGCCGCACCCTTGGTGAACAGCAGCACGGCTGTCGAGACTCCTGCATACGGCCTGAAGACGCCGGAGGGCATCGAGACCACGCCGTCCAGTCGATTCTCGTCGATGAGCTTCTTGCGAATGGCCACATGCGCTCTTGAGGAACCGAACAGCACGCCATCCGGGACGATGACCGCCGCGCGTCCGCCGTTCTCCAGCATACGGAGGAAAAGATAGAGGAACAGAATTTCAGTTTTCCGGCATCCGGTCGGGAGGGACGGGTTCACGTCCGCGGCATCAATGGCGCCCTTGAAAGGTGGATTGGCAAGAACGACATCGTAGGCGCGCTCTTCCTTGAAGGCTTTCGAGAGCGTGTCGGCGTAGTGGAACCGCGGTGCGGTCAGTCCATGAAGCATCAGGTTCATGCTGCCAATGCGCAGCATGGTCATGCCGGAGTCGCTGTCGAACCCGGTGAAGCCCTGCGACTGTGCGAATTTCCAGTCTTCACCGGCGAGCCGCGACCCGGTGAGGCCGTGCGGAAAGCCCTCCTCATCATATTGAAGGTCGCGCGGGTCAGTGTGGCTCTCAACGAGATGCTGCCAGGCGTTGACGAGGAAGCCACAAGTGCCGGCAGCAGGGTCAACGATACGCTCGCGCGGGCGCGGATTCACCATCTTGACCATCATGCGGATGATGTGCCGCGGGGTGCGGAACTGGCCGTTCTGTCCGGCGGTGTTGAGCTTGCTGAGAAGGTATTCGTAAAGATCGCCCTGCACGTCCTGATTCTGGCCGGAGATGTCCGTCGCTTCGATGGCTCGGCAGGCTTCGATGAGCAGGCTGGGCTTGTTGATTTTGAATTCCGCGTTGGCCATGTGCGCGCCGAAGGAACCAGCGGCTTCGCCGAGGTTCTTGAGGTAGGGGAAGACTTTCTCCTTCACCTGCTTCAATGCCCTCTCGGCGGGAAGCTGGCTCCAGTGCGACCAGCGGAGCTTCTGTCCCTCGTCGGTCTTCGGGAAGAGGGGTTCAAACTTCTTGCCACGCCGCCCGGCGCGCTCGGCATCCTGTTCGCGTTCGTCGAGCTGCTTGAGAAACAGGAGGAAGCTCAACTGCTCGATGGCGTCGGCCGGATTGGCGAGGCCGCCGGACCAGAGTTTGTCCCAGAGGGCATCGACCTTGGAACGGAGTTGCGGGTCGGTGAGCATGGAAACTAATTCACCACGGATGGACGCGGATGGACACGGATAGCAATCATGGGGATCAAATGGGCCATTGAGTTAGATGAGTTGAACGAGGATGCTGGATCAGTCTTTTGCAGGACTTTCTTTGAGAGGCTTATGAGCCTCGCTGGGCTCAGGGCTTGGGAGTCGTTTCTCTGGCTCGCTGGCGCTTATGGTGCCCCCTAACTTTGTGAGGATATCTTGGGCGAAGCGTTCGCTAAAGCCGGACATGAAGGCAGCGATCAAAAAGAGAGCGGGCGGGGTGGGTTCAGTGCCCGCCCCCAAATGGAAATCCACAATTCGGAGGGCCAGGACGAGGTAAATAACAAGAGCAAAGAAGAGGCCGGTGACCGGGCGAGCCATGCCTGAGATATAGATCATCCACACGCTCGCCTGGTCGCGAAGATCGATTGAGGACAAGCGGGTGAGAACACTGGTGATGCTGCCCATGCCGGCAAACAGGAGGATTAAAGGCACGAGCGATAAGGGAATGACGGCACCGGGAGAGTTCAAGAGACTGGAGAGGAGAAAGCCGAAACCGAGCAGGGCCATAATTCCGGCGAGCATGCCTCCCAGATATCGAAGGCGGTTTTTTGCTTGAATATGCTGGTGATAGACTGCCTCGGCATGATCGAGCAGAGCGCGGGCGGCATCGGACTCGCGAATCTGGAGGAAACCAATCACGTTAAGGAGCAGGCGATACACTTCTCCCCGATCTGGGGTTGCACCAAGCATGCGAAGCGACCGGTGATCCACCCGCACGATGTCCTTAGTGATAATGACCTCGACCGGCAACGGCTCGTCCGGCATCGCAAAGGTGATAGGACGGCCCCAGTGCGCTCTGTCATCCCGGACCGCTTCCGAGTGAGGCTTCGATGTTCCTGAATTTTCCGTATGTTGATTTCGCGACATGGCGTGCTCAGTGTGAGACCATTAGATGGCAAGGTGATCAGTCAAGGCGACGATTTCTTTGATTTCGGCGGGGGTGAAGAAGCGCTCGACGGCGTTGCGGCCGAAGTTGGTCAGCGGCGGCTCGTACAGGTCAGCCTCCGAAAGCCGGCGCTGGGCGAGGAATACTTCCTGTACCGATCGGAGGAAGCGAATCTGGTCGCCGGTGTAATTGTGGCTGGTGACGTGAGCCTGAAATCCCTGCGCCACGACCGCTTCGTAATCGGGGATGTTCTCGATTTCGAGCACGTGGCGCACGAAGCCGAGGAAGCCGAGCCGGTTGTCCATGCGCAACCCGTAGGCTTTACGCACGAGGTCGGGCGAGAGTTGAATGTCGCCGCCGGTTAGTTCGTTGTGCAATACCCGCTCCAGGTCGATGAGTTGGTCCTCGGTCGGCTCGCGTCCCTCTCGGATGGCGACAATCGCGGGATGGCTGTCGGCAATCTGCTGGATGCGGCGTTCGACGCGCGCCCGGTACTCCTCGACGTGAATGGGCGGCTGGCCAGGCTTGACGATGAGGTAGCCCTTCGTCGCGACGAAATCGGGCAGGTCAATCGTGAGGAACGCGCTTGGCCGGTCCCGGCGGTTCTTCATCTCGTCCGCCAGGTCAGTGATGAGCCGGGTCAGTTGCTCCGGCGTGGCCTGCATGAGTGAGTTCGAGGGAGACAACACGAGGTCGATGGAGGGCTTCTTGGCGGTGTTCTGGTGCACGTAGCCGGGCAGCCGGCTCACGTCGTCCGCGATGGAAGTTAGCAACTCTTGCGAGAGCTTGCCCTGAAGCGTTTGCAGCTTCAGACGTTCGACCTTGTTCGAGAACGTCTCGGCAGCCACGTCCACGTCGGCGGCGAACCGAAGCAGCGGCCCGACCCTCAGTCGCAGGAAGTTAATCTTGTCCTGAGTCGCCAACACCCAAAACGGGTCTGTCCACGCCTCCTCGATTTCCATCCACACCTTGCGGACTGGGAAGGAGTCCTTCGGGATGCGGGTGAGCATCGCCCGGCAATCGAGAATGGCTTGCTTGTGCGCAAAACCCTCGCGGGTGTTCAGCGTCGCAGCCAGGATGTCCAGGCGTGTGTTGAACAGGCGCACCAGCACTGGCACTTCGGGAGGGACCGGGTCATCGACCTGCTTGCCGAAGTCGTTTTTCCAGAAGTCGATGATGAGGAACTCGGTCTTCTGGCCGTTCGGCAGACGGTTGTGATACTTGCACGCCACTTGATTACGCGTGCCCCTCCCGATCATCTGCCAGAGCTTGATGCGCGACTGGACGGGCTTGAGGAACACGAGATTCACGACCTCCGGCACGTCCAAGCCCGTATCGAGCATGTCCACAGACACGGCGATACGCGGCTTGTCCTCCTTCTTGAACTTGCTGATTAGACCGTCTCCGTAGCTGCCATCATGGACGCGCTCGACGCCGTGGTGGATGACCGGGAGCAATCCGACGTGCTGCGGGTACATCTCCTCGAATACGTCCCGGATTCGCTTGGCATGGTCCTTGGTCATGGCGAAGACGATGGTCTTGGCCGGAAGCTGACCGCCTTGATCCAGCAGGCAGTGCTCCATGATGTCCTCCCACTGTCGGCGCAGCGTATCGCGGTTGCTGACGAGCACTTCGATGTCCGTGCCCGCGTAGTCGATTTGGTCTGGGTCGATGCCCTGTTCGACAAGACAGTTCCGGTCCTCTTCGTTGAGGTTCACTCCTTTGATGCCGTCGCGCTGGAAGCCGGTATGCGCCTGATAGAGGCGGAAGTCGACCAGGTGCTTATCGTCCACAGCCTGCTTGTAGGTGTAGAGAAACGTCGGTGCGGAGTCGCGACAATCAAAGGTGCGGAACGTGTCGCGGTCGAGGAAATTGGCGGGCGTGGCCGTCAGGCCGACCATTCGCGCGTCGAAGTACTCGATGACCTCAGTAAAGCGATTGAAAATCGAGCGGTGGGCCTCGTCGAAAATGATGAGGTCGAAGAATCCTGGACTGAATCTCTCGAAGCACCGCCCCATTGTCTGGAGTGTCGCCACGTAGAGTCGCTTTGTTTCGTCGATGTTGGCCGTGTGAATGCGCACGCGCGGCTCGTGCGGCAGATGCGCTTTGAAGCCGTCGTTGAGTGCCTGCTCGACAAGGGCATCACGATCAGCCACGAACAGAATCTTCTGTGCCTGAGACGTGCGCAGGAACAGGTCAATCAAACCCATCACAGTTCGGGTCTTGCCCGTGCCGGTCGCCATCACGAGGAGCGCACGGCGCCGGGCCACAGCGAACGCCTCGCAAACCCGACGGATCGCCTCGTGCTGGTAAGTGCGGTCCACGATGGCGTTATTGATGGCAGCACTTACCAGGGGCTGGCGGTTCTGGCGAAGGAACCGCAATCGCTCAAGGTCAGCCGGTGTGAAGAACCCGGCCGCGAGCCGAGGATGCTCCAACTCCACTTCCCAAAAGTAGGTGTTCAGGCCATTCGACATGAAGCCGAACGGGGCGAACGACTGGTTCCGGGCGATTTCAGTCACGTACTGACGCAGTTGCTCTTCGCCCTCTCGCGGGTTGCGGCTGCATCGCTTGGCTTCGACCACGGCCAGCACGTCGCCTCCGGGGTGGTAAAGGCAGTAATCGGTGATGCCGTTCCACGGCTGCGGGTCATACCCGACAACCGGAACCTCGAATCGTACCTGTGTCCGGTCGTCGAGCTTCCAGCGAGCTTGCACGAGCAGCGGATTCACGAGCAAAGCACGCGCAGCAGCTTCGTTGAGCCGGGAGACGGGTTCCGAGGGCATCGCAGCGGCGTTTTACCCAAGAAGCAAAGGCGAATCCAGACTTGTTCGTTGAGCCATCAAGGGGGAGGCGATTTCGCAGGCGTCAGCACCAATCCTCTGAACCCTGCGACGAGAGGATCTTAACCTCCAGTTCCAAAGCTCTTTTAGGCTGCAGAGTTTTTCAACCTGCCGTTTCCCGACCACGCCCTCAAATGATTTATACATCCAGCGGTCGCGACGCTAGCGAGGCTCTTTTACGTGTCACAAAAACTTCAAGTTTCCCTTCGCCACACTCCCCGGAACGACGGCACTGGCAACGTCCAGGCGGCGCGAGTCCGAACGGCTCTTTAGCCCCAAAATTTTCTCGGCCCATCCCATCGGCTCCTGCAGCCTCAGCCGGAACCCGTACCCCCCCTCCCCCCCTCTCTGACAATTCCTGACTCGCGAACACGGATTTTGCTGCGCCATCGTGCGCGAAAGTGAAATTGACCTCCAACCGTCCAACACAGAGAATCGCCCATATTGACGCGGGTGAGAACACGATGGGCGCAGGATGAGCGCAGATTCACGCAAGCGACCTTTCCCATTCGATTCGTACCCTCTCCGCCATGTCTCGTTGCACAGTTGACATCGGCCTCCAACGACATTCCAGTCGGCGAAACCGCATGACCGTTGGGAGACTCATGAGAATTCCTCGTCGCTTCCTCCGCCGATCGAGCCTTTTCGTTCTGATGGTGCTGATCGTGGGACTGGCGGGCACAGGTTGCGTTTGCCTGAGTCCACACGTCCAGCGCACCGACGGTATTCCTTATGGGATGCGCGGAGAGCGAACGTTGTACCTGGACGTGATCCGACCCGATCATCCCAACGGCCTCGGCGTCCTCGTGCTGGTCAGCG
>WNGA01012267.1_pt1 | contig 11083 bp, 10 predicted proteins | sample 5400061 | NCBI WGS metagenome assembly WNGA01 (sample SAMN13153366, study PRJNA577476) | soil metagenome | isolation source: 100 cm soil or saprolite under grassland replicate 2 | place: USA:California | collected 2016-06-15
GCGCGGAGTTTCGCATCGAGGGCGGCGATACGGTCGAGATGAGCGCGAACCACCTCGACGGGCGACACTTGCTTGGTCGCGATCATCCGGCCGAGGTCGGCCATGGAGGCCCAGAAGAGCTCGCTCATCTCATCGTCCGCTCGCCGCGAACCTGGAAGCTCTAGCCCCCGGTCGGTCCTGCGGCTCGCATGGGCGCTCAGAGCACCCGGTACTGCGTCGTCGGCTCGAGCTCGCCGATGGGCACGGCCTCCAGACGCTCCAGCATCTCTAGGAGGCGCTCGACGGTGGGCCGGAGCGACTCGAGCTCCGCGTCGGTCCAGGCGAACCCGCCGAAGGCGGCCAAGCGCCTCAGGGTCTCCACGTCTATTTCCATGCGCGCGAGCATACCACTAGAATGAGGGGCCATGGCCGTCGCGCTGACAGTCCTCCACGATCCCGGCAACGTCGCGTCGCGCCGGACGCTCAGCGTTGCGCCCGGGACGACGATCCTCAAGGCGGCGCACGCCGGTGGTGTCGACATCACCGCGACGTGTGGCGGGCGCGGCCGGTGCACCTCGTGCCGGGTCAAGTTCCTGGCGGGCCTGCCACCGCCGCCGACGATCATGGACCAGGTTCAGCTCGGCGATGACCTTGTCCGCGAGGGGTATCGCCTCTCCTGCCAATGCGTTCTCCACGAGCCCGTCACTGTGCAGGTCGCGCCGCCGCTCGAGGAACGCTCGTTCCAGATCCTCGGCGCCGGACCCGGCGTCCGGCAACTCGGCCGCGTCACGCTCGACTCGGGAATCGCCAAGCAGGTCGTCAAGGTCACGCTGCCGCGCGAGGAGCATCATCAGACGTCCGACCTCGAGCAGCTCCTCGAGGCCGTCGGCCTCACGACCGCCGACGTCGGCCCCGCGGTGCTCCAGGGATTACCGCAAGCCCTCCGCGCCGACCCCGCCGGCGTGACCGTGGCGACATTTGTCTCGGGCGGCGCCGCGGGTGGCCGGCAGCGGATCCTTGCGGTCGAGCGCGGCGACACCGCCGGGATGAAGTTCGGCCTCGCGATCGACATCGGCACGACCAGCGTGGTGACCACTCTCATCGAGCTCGAGTCGGGCGAGCAGCTCGCGTCGGTCTCGAGCCTCAACCCCCAGGCGGTCTTCGGCGGCGACCTCATGTCGCGCATCGCCTTCGCGCAGTTCAACCCCGGCAATCTGCGAAAGCTCCACACCCGGATCATCGGCCTCCTGAACCAGCACGTCGAGCAGATCTGCCGCGAGTCCGGAGTGCTCGCGAAGTGGATCTACAAGGTCGTCGTCGTCGGCAATACCTGCATGCATCACATCCTCCTCGGCATCGACCCCTCCCACGTCGGCCTCGCCCCTTATGCGCCCGTCATGCGCCACGCGGTGACGCTGTCCGCCCGCGAGCTCTTCCTGAAGGTCGCGCCCGAGGCGCGCGTGTGCCTCCTACCCCTGGTGGCGGGGTTCGTCGGCGCCGACGCCGTCGGGGTCGCGCTCGCCACGCGCATCTACGAGAGCGCCGAGATCCGCATCGCGGTCGACATTGGCACCAACGGCGAGGTGCTGCTGGGCTCGCGCGACCGACTCTGGGCGTGCTCGGCGCCCGCCGGTCCAGCTCTCGAGGGCGCCCAGATCCGCCACGGCATGCGCGGCGCGCTCGGCGCCATCGACCGCGTCAGCGTCGACGATGACATCCACGTCCACACGATCGGCGAGACGGACGCGCTCGGCATCTGCGGCTCCGGGATCATCGACCTGCTGGCCGGTCTCCTCGAGGCCGGGGTCATCGACTGGACGGGCCTCATCCAGGTGGAGACGCGCCATGCCCTCTCGTCGAAGCTCTCCGAGCGCGTCGTCGTCAGGGGCGAGGAGCGTCAGGTCATCGTGCTCCGGCCGGGCGAGGCTGGGGCACGTCAGGAGATCGTGCTGACCCAGGACGACGTGCGGCAGGTCCAGCTGGCGAAGGGGGCGATCGCGTCGGGCGTGATGATGCTCCAGCACGTCGCCGGCGTTCCGGGGGAGACGGTCGTGGAGCTGATGCTGGCGGGCGGCTTCGGCAACTACGTGTCGATCGAGAGCGCGCTCCGGATCGGATTGATTCCGCCGCTACCCCGCGAGCGCATCCGCTATGTCGGCAACGCCGCCTCGCTCGGCGCGCAGCTCTGCCTCGTGTCCGAGACCGAGCGCGCCCGCGCCGAGGCGGTGGCGGCGCGGATCGAGCACGTCTCGCTCGCGGCCCACCCGGATTTCGAGGGGATCTTCGTCGACTGCATGAATTTTCCACGACCGTCATGACCGGACGCGAAGTCGGACGCGCGACGATCCCGGGGAAGATCGCCGGGACGGAGGTCGGCGCCCTGAGCACCTCGCTCGACGCGCGGTGGTTGATGGCGTATGCGGCGGCGCTCGGCCTCGACGACGCGCGATACTACGACACCCTCGCCGCCGGCGGGCCGGTCGCCCACCCGCTCTTCTCGGTGTGCTACGAGTGGCCGGCCGCCGTCGCCCTGCGGACCAAGACCGTGCGGGAGGCGTGGGCGCTGCTCGGCGTTCACGCGACCCATCACGTGATCATCCACCGGCTGCCCTCGGCGGACGACCGGCTCCTCACGCGTGCGCAGATCGTCGAGGTACGGCCGAGCCGCGCCGGCACGCTCGTCGTGGCGCGCTTCTCCACGGTGGACCGGAACGGCCGACCAGTGACGACGACCGACTACGGCTCCGTCTACCGAGGTGTTGCGACCGATGCCGAGATGCGCCCGGCGCTCGAGCCCCTGGCCCGACCAGCGCCTCCGGCTTCCGCCGAGCCGCGCTGGAGCGCGGCGGTCCTGGTCGCGGCCCATGCCGCGCACGTGTACTCGGAGTGCGCCCGCATCTGGAACCCGATCCACACCGACGTCGCCATCGCGCGCACGGCCGGGCTGACGGCCCCGATCCTGCACGGCTCGGCCACGCTCGCGCTCGCCGTGTCTCAGGTGATCCAGCAGGACCTCGACGGCGACCCATCGCGCGTCAGGGAGATCGCCGCGCGCTTTACCGGGCCGGTGTTCATGCCGTCGACCTTCACGGTGCGCGGCCGCGCGCGCGCGGCTGACCTGTTCGCGTTCGACGCCGTCGACGAGCGAGGGGAGCCGGTGCTGAGCGATGGGGTGCTACGAGCATGAAGCAGATGAGTCGGCGCGAGCGCGTTCTCGCGGCGGTCAACCGCCAGCCCGTCGACCGCGTCCCTTACGCGGTCTGGCGCCATTTTCCGAGCGTGGACCACTCGCCCGCGGGCCTGGCGCAGGCGACACTCCGATTCCACGAGCGGTACGGCTCGGACTTCCTCAAGATCACCCCACGCGGTGGCTATGCCGTCGAAGCCTGGGGGTGCGTTGAGGGCGACGCCGTCCGCGAGGATGGCCACCGACCGTGCGCCAGCTGCGCGGTGCGCTCGAGAGAGGACTGGAAGAAGATCCGCGTCCTCGATCCCGCCGTCGCGCCCGGCTACGCTGGAGAGATCGAGACGATCATTCGCCTCGGCTTCGATCGTCGGATCGGGGACGCACCGGTCGTGCCGACGCTCTTCTCGCCGTTGTCACTCGCGAAGAAACTCTCGGGCGACCGGCTCCAGCGCGATCTGCGCGACCATCCCGCGGCGGTCGCCGGCGCGCTCGAGGCGATCACCGAGACGCTCATCAAGTTCGCCCTCCTCGCTCTCGCGGAGGGCGTGTCCGGCATCTTCTACTCGATCCAGGCGGCCAGCCGATCGGCCAACTCCGACGAGGACTACGCCCGCTTCGGCGAGCCCTACGATCGGCAGTTCCTCGAGGCGATCCACTCGAAATCAGCGCTGACGATCATCCACTGCCACGGCGACTGTCTTATGTTCGACCGGTTGGCGCGTCTGCCCGGACACGCCTGGAACTGGGACGACCGCGCGACGCCGCCGTCACTGGGCGACGCCCGCGCCCAGGTGCCGGGGGCGGTCATCGGGGGGCTCCACCAGTGGAGGACGCTCCGCGACGGCACGGCGGAGCAGGCGGTCGGCGAGGTCCAGGACGCGATCGCTCAGACCGAGGGCACCGGGCTCGTCGTCGGTCCGGGCTGCGTGCTACCGATGAACACGCCGGACGCGACGGTCGCAGCGGTCGTGCAGGCGCTCGGCGGACCGCTCAAGCGGATCCCTGGCGTCGCCCTGTAGAGCCGCCGTCACTTTCCCACGTTGAACCGGAAGTGGCAGATCTCACCGTCCCGGACGACGTAGTCCTTGCCCTCGAGCCTCAGCTGCCCCCGCGCGCGGAGATCGGCGAACGAGCCGTCGACCCCGACCAGATCGTCGTAGCTGTTGACCTCCGCCCGGATGAACCCCCGACTGATATCGGAGTGAACGGTGCCCGCCGCGTCTTGAGCCCGCGTGCCCTCGGGGATCGGCCACGCGCGGACCTCGTCCTCCCCCACGGTGAAAAAGGACACGAGCCCGAGCAAGGCATAACAGTCACTTAGCACCCGGTGGATCGCAGGCTCGTTGAGGCCGAGATCGGCGAGGAAGGCGCGCTGCTCCTCCCCGTCGAGCTGGGCCACCTCGGCTTCGATCACCGCCGAGACCCAGCCGATCCGAGTCCGGGCGCGTTGCGCTACCGCGTCCAGCCCGAACTGCTCGACCGCCCGGGGCCCGTCGCCAATCGCCTTCTCGTCGAGGTTCAAGCAATGGAGGATGGGCTTCTGGGAAAGAAAGGTGAACCCTCGGATCGCCCCGGCCTCGTCCAGCGTGAGCGCCACGGCGCGGAGCGGCGTCTCGCTCTCGAGCTCCTTCTTCAGGCGGCCCAGAATTCCCTGCTCCTTGAGCTCGGCCTCTTTCCGCTGCTTCTTGATCGACGCCTCGAGGCGCTCCAGACGCCGCTCGATGACCTCCAGATCCGCGAGGATGAGCTCGGTCTCGAGATCCTCGATGTCCCGCTTCGGCGCCGGAGCCCCCAACGCGTCGTCGGCGAAAGCCCTGACCACGTGGAGCAGCGCGTCGGCGTTCCTGAAGTCCTTGGTGTCGAGCCCCGCCCGCTCGCCCCGCTCGATTCCCGCGAGGTCAACGACCTCGAACGTGGCATACGTCGTCTTCCGCGGCTTGAACAGGGCGGTGAGCCGATCGACGCGCGGATCGCGCACGCGCGCGACCCCGGTGTGCAGCTCAGCGCGCCCGGAGTCGTAGCGCGCGGTCGCGACCTGGGAGCCAGTGAGCAGGTTGAAGAGGGTGGTCTTTCCCGACTTGGGGAGTCCGATCAGGCCGATCTTCATGAGGTGATTATGCCAGGTGTCGTATCCTCGAGAGCGTTCTGTGAGCCATCCGGCGAAAGACATGGACCTCAAGGGCGCGGCCATGGCCGTGCTCATCTCGATCCTCTGGGGCGCCAACACCGTCGTGATCAAGATGGGCCTCGAGGACGCCCCGCCGCTCCGCCTGGCGTGCATGCGCTTCGTAGTCGGGGGCGTCGTGATCTGCCACTGGGCCTGGGCCACGGGCCGCTTCGCCAGCTTCCGCATCGAGCCCGCCGAGTGGCGCCCGCTCGCGCTTCTGGGCCTCTTGTTCAGCGTGCAGATGGCCGCGACGAACGTCGGGACCTGGCTCACGAGCGCGGCGCACGCGTCCATCCTGCTCAACCTCTACGCCGTGCACACGGTCGTGCTCGCCCACTTCCTGATCCCGGGCGACCGGCTCTCCGTCAAGAAGCTCGCGGGGGTCCTTGTCGCCTACTCCGGAATCGTCCTGCTCTTCGCCGGCCAGGTGGCCCACGGCTCGCCGACGCTCCTCGGTGACGTGGTGGTGACGGTGGCAGGCTTCCTCCTGGCCGAGCGCACCGTGTACCTGGCGCGGGCGGTTCAGCGCCTGGACCCCGTGAAGCTGCTCCTCGCGCAGGCGGTGGTGGGGACCGCGCTCTTCGTCGTCGTCTCCGGCCTCGTCGAGCCGGCGCCGACCCGCTGGACCGCGCGGCTCGGCGTCTCGATCGCCTACCAGGGCGTGCTGATCTCCGGGTTCAACTTCGTGGTGAACCTCGCGCTCCTGCGCAAGTACCGCCCGAGCGCGCTCTCGGCGTTCTTTCTCACGCAGCCGATCTTCGGCGTCGTCGCGGCGGCGCTGGTCGCCGGGGACCCGCTCACGCTCGAGCTCGTGCTCGCCTGCGCGGCCGTCGCCGTGGGCATTGGACTGACGAGCCGCTGAGGGGGCCTTGAGTATAATCGCGCCATGACCACCGCGCCGTCGAAGACGCTCGAGGTCGTGCCGAACCCGCACCCGGACCGCGACTACGAGGTCGCGATGACGGTGCCCGAGTTCACGTGCCTCTGCCCCCGCACGGGCCAGCCGGACTTCGCGACGATCCGTATCCGATACGTGCCCGACCAGCACCTGGTCGAGCTGAAGTCGCTCAAGCTCTATCTGTGGTCGTACCGACAGGAGGGCGCCTTCCACGAGGACGTGACCAACCGGATCCTCGACGACTTCGTGCGCGTCGCCCGGCCGCGCTGGCTCGAGGTGACGGGCGACTTCAACGTACGGGGCGGCATCAAGACCGAGATCCGCGCGACGCACGGCAAGCGGCCGGAGATCTAGAGGCGCCTCGTCCCGGGGTTACGTCGCGAGCGCCAGCAGCGTCATCCCCAGGAGCACGGAGCGGCGCCCAGAGCGAGATCCGCGCGCTTCTCACGTTCAGCAGGTACACGCCGGTCGCGCTCAAGAGCACGCCCGCCACCCCGAGGTCGCTCGGCCGCTCGCCGATCACCCCCATCCCGAGGAGGATCAGCCGCCTCACCTTCCAGAGCGCGGTGACGAGCGAGATCGCCGACAGCTCGAGCTCCTTCGAGAGGGCGAGGGTCGAGAGCGTCTGGCAGACGCCGAACGCCAGACACCAGGCGAAGAAGCCGGGCTTGAGCTCGGGCCAACCGCTCAACACGCAGGCGACGAAGGCGAACGGCAGGAGGAAGGCGATTCTATCCCGGGGGGGCCAGCGCGACTGGTCCCACGAGCGCGCTAGAACGTCGAGCGACTCGCCGCCACTGCGCGCGGCCGGCGGCGACGTGCCGCCGCGTAGGGCATCAGATCTCCAGCGCGACCTTGATCGAGGCGGTGCCGGCGTGCGCGGCGAACGCCTCGCCGATCCGGTCGAGGCTGAACCGGTGCGTGATGAGCGGTGCGGTCCGCACCGCACCGCTGTCGACGAGCCTCAGCGCCTCCGGGAACTCGTCCTGGTAAATCATCGAGCCCGTGATGGTGACCTCGCGGCGCACGACCGAGAAGAACGGCACCAGCGTCGGCTCATGGGGAAGTCCGGTGAGCACGACCCGCCCCCCCGGTCTCACCAGCTCGAGCGCATGCGTCACGGCCTCGGCGGAGCCGGCGGTCTCGACGACGAGATCCACGCCCTCCCGGCCGGAAAACCTGCGACCGGCGTCCACGAAGCCGACGTCGCCGGTCGTGTGCGTGGCCTCGGCGCCGAGCTCGCTCGCGAGGGCGAAGCGCCGCCGCGAGCGGCTCACGACGAGGACGCGTGCGCCGCGCGCGCGAAGCACCTGGAGGGCCAGGAGCCCGAGGGTTCCCGCCCCGACGATCGCCACCGTCTCGCCTCGCTTCGGGGCGCCGCGCTCGACGGCGCGGACGACGACGGCGAGGGGCTCGGTGAGCAGGAGCGCATCGGGCCCGGCGGCCGGCGGCGCCGGCCAGCAGCAGCGCGCGGGCAGCCGGACAAGCTCGGCGAAGCCGCCGTCGACGTCGATGCCGATCGCCGTGCGCGTGAGACAGAGATTACGGTTGCCCTCGCGACAGAGCGGGCACCGCCCGCACGAGTAGTTCGGCTCGACGACGACTCGATCTCCAGAACGGACGCGCGTCACGTCGGACGCTACGGCCTCGACATGGCCGACGAGCTCGTGGCCCATCACCCTGGGGTAGGCGACGGGCCGCTCGCCGGTCCAGATCCGGTAGTCCGTGCCGCAGAGCCCCGCCGCGACGATGCGAACCACGACGTCCCCGGACTCGGGTCGCGGCTCCCGCGCGGTCTCGACACGAAGATCGCGCGGCCCGTGAAGAATGGCCGCTTTCATGGCGCACAATCTACTCGACCACCCCCGGTCCAGCAACTCCCGGAGAGGCCCCGGCCGGCACCCGAGACGCAAGCCGTCCGCGGCCTCTATGCGGCCGAGTGGCCGCCGTCGAGAAAAAGCGTCTGGCCGGTCATGAAATCGGAGCTCGACGACGCGAGATAGACCGCCAGCGGACCGATCTCCTCGGGCCGCCCGATCCTCCGCGCAGGAACGTCGCGCGTCAGCCGCTCGTTGATCGCCGGATTCGCAAAAGCCTCGTGGGTCATGTCGGTCGCGAACCAGCCGGGCGCGATCGCGTTCACCTGCACGTTGTGGCGTGCCCATTCCACGCCCAGCGCGCGCGTGAGCGCGATGATGCCGCCCTTCGTCGCTCCGTAGATCGTGTAACCCGGCAGGCCCACCTGACCGAGGACCGAAGCGACGTTGATCACCTTGCCGGACCTTTGGGCGATCAGGTGGGGCGCCGCCGCGCGACATCCGTTGAACACGCCGGTCAGGTTCACGTCGAGCATGAAGCGCCAGTCCTCCGGCGTCATCTCGGCCAGCGGGGCAACCCTGGCCACGCCCGAGTTGTTGACGACAATGTCGAGGCGACCGAGCTCGCGGACCGTACGCTGGACAAGCGTGTCCACCTCGGCATAGCGCGCGACGTCGGTGGGCGCGACGACCGCTCGACGGCCGGCCCGCGCCGCGAGGTGCGCGGTCTCCTCGAGCGCGGCCTTGGAGCGGGCGGCGAGAGCAACGTCGGCGCCCGCGTCGGCCAGCGCCACGGCGATCGCGCGGCCGAGGCCGCGGCTGGCGCCCGTGATCACCGCGACCTTTCCGGCGAGCGCGCCGGACCCTTCGGTCAGCGGTAGAGCTCCTCGATCGCGTCCTTGTACTTCTGCGAGACCACCCTGCGTTTCACCTTGAGGGTCGGCGTCAACTCGCCGCCGTCGAGCGTGAAGTCGGTGGCGAGCACCGTGAATCGCTTGATCTTGGCGTACGACTGGAGCTGCGTGTTCTTCTCCTCCACCGTGCGCCCGACGCGCTCCACGACCTTCGGGTGCTTGACGATGGTCGCCGCCGCGCTGGTGAGGATCCCCTGCTCGCGTGCGAACTTCGACAGCTCTTCGGGGTTCACGGTGATGAGCGCCACCGGGTACGGGCGTCGATCGCCGTAGATCATGACCTGACTGATGAACGGGTCGGCCTTCAGGAGATTCTCGATGTTCTGGGGCGCGATATTCATGCCGCCCGCGGTGACGATGAGGTCCTTCTTGCGGTCGGTAATGACCAGGAAGCCGTCCCCGTCGATCGTCCCGATGTCACCGGTGTGGAACCACCCGTCCAGATCGAAGACTTCGCGCGTCGCCTCCGGTTGCTTGAAGTAACCGAGCGTGGCGATGTTCGGTCCGCGCGCCAGGATCTCGCCGTCCGCGGCGATCCTCAGCTGGACGCCCGGCAGGGTCTGGCCGACGGAGCCGAACTTGAAGCGATCGGGCCGGTTGAACGTGAGGGCCGGACACGTCTCGGTGAGCCCGTAGCCCTCCAGGAGGAGGATGCCGGCGGCGTGGAAGAACTCGGCGATGTCACGCGAGAGCGGGGCCCCACCGGACACGGCCCACTGGAGCCGCCCGCCGAGGGCCGCGTGCAGTTTCGAGAAGACCAGCCTGTGGGCGAGCTTGCGTTTGAGCTCGAGCGTCGCGGGCACGGGCTGGCCGCGCTGCTGATGGCGGCTCACGTCCCTTCCGACCGACACCGCCCAACCAAAGATCTTCCTCTTCGCGGGCGAGCCGGCCTCGACGCCGGCGAGGATCTTCCCGTAGACCTTCTCGAAGACGCGCGGCACGCTGCAGATGAAGTGCGGCCGCGTCTCCTTCAGGTTCTCGCCGACCTTGTCCAGGTTCTCCGCGAACGCCGTCGTCAGGCCGTGCGCGACGCCGAGGAACGACTCGAGCCGCGCAAAGGAATGCGCCAGCGGGAGGAACAGGAGATGGACCCATCCCTCCTCCACGGGAGTCGCCTGTTTCGAGGCGGTCACGGCGGCGATGTGGTTGCCGTGGGTCTGCATCACCCCCTTCGGGGGGCCCGTGGTGCCGGACGTGTACACGATGGTCGCGAGATCGGTGGGGCGTGTCGACGCCACGCGCTCGGCGAGGGTGCTCCGATGCGCGTCCACGCTGTCACGTCCCAGCCGGCGAAGCGTGTCCCAGGTCATGACCATCTTGGGGGGCTGCGGCGCGTCGTAGCCTGACATGACCACGATCTGTTCGAGGCCCGGCGTTTTGTCGCGCGCCTCGAGCACCTTCGAGAGCTGCCCGGGATCCTCCACGATGATTGTCTTCGCCCCTGAATCGTTCACCACGTAGGCGATTAGATCAGGAGGATAGGTCGGATAGACCGGGACCGTTACGCAGCCGGCACTGAAGATCGCAAAGTCGGCCTGGACCCATTCGGCCCGACTGGTCGACAGGAGCGCCACAGCGTCACCCTTGCCGCGACCGAGCGCCAGAAGGCCGAGCGCGACCTCGCGCACCACGTCCCCGACCTCTCGCCACGTAATCGTCTTCCAGTCGGCGCTCTGCTTGAACTGATGAGCAGGACGGTCACCGCTCCGCTCGACGCGGTCCCAGAACATCCTCGCGAGGGTGTCGGGTGCCATGGCTGAACCTCCCTGTAAAGCATCAATCTCAAAGGGATAACCGACCGTAACATACGCTTACTAACGCAATGCGTGAAAAATGTCTTGATGTCCTAACGCGGCGCGTTATACTCGATCTCGACGCCGAAGTGAAGTCGTGGACGCCGGGAAGAAAACGAAACCGAAGACGGAGGAGGGATCAATGGACGATCCGATGAAGGCCCAGGAGCTGCTCGGTCAGATGGCCGGCAAAGCGGTCAAGACGATGACGGTGTGGGCAGACGCCAACCAGCGTGTGCTGCGCGAGCTCGTGGAGTTCTCCGCGGCCACGGCCAAGGAAGGCGTGAGACTCTATGCCGAGCTTCAGCAGGGCGCCATCGAGGTGCTG
>WNGA01012269.1_pt1 | contig 11083 bp, 8 predicted proteins | sample 5400061 | NCBI WGS metagenome assembly WNGA01 (sample SAMN13153366, study PRJNA577476) | soil metagenome | isolation source: 100 cm soil or saprolite under grassland replicate 2 | place: USA:California | collected 2016-06-15
GTATCCAGCAAATGAATTTTTGTTTCCTGGAAATCGAAGCTCGCCACCGCGAGCTTGAGGGAGTGCCGCAGCTGCTTCTCGAGCGGGGTGTAGTCGCACACGGTAGTGCCGCGCTCGACGCTGCCCGGCGCGGGGATCGCCCCCGCTCTCGCGAGCAGCGCCTCGGCCAGGGCGGTCTTTCCCGCTCCTGCCTGGCCGACGAGCGCAATGGTCCTGATGCGTTTGATCGAATGAGTCACGGGGGCCGCCTCCTCTGGCGAAATTGATCTTACCGCGGCACGTGCCGCGGGGTCGAGACAGCCAGGAAGATTTCGCGCAGGAACAGCAGCAGGCAGGCGATCAGCGCCACCACCGCGAAGACGAACAGGACGGCGATGGTGTAGGAGATGTCGGTTTTCACGAAGGTGGCGAGGAAGGCGCCGGCGATGAGCAGGCAGATGAACAGCCCCGAAACCACCGCGGCTGTTATCGCGAAATAGACGAAGCGGATGCGCCGCGCGATGGTGGCGAGCTCGTCGCGCGCCGGGCCGATCTCGTCGTCGGGCATCGCCGGCAGCTCCTGCTCGAGGACGCGGCGCCGGTCGACCGCCCGTCCGAGCCGGATGTTGAGCGCGGCGACGAGGGTGCCGACTGCGGTCAGCATGAACACTGGCGCGACCGCGAGCTGGATCACCCCGGCGATTTCCGGGATATGCGGCTCGAATGCCACCGGCCAAGTCTAGCAGGACGGTTTTTCTATTTCCTCGTGCCTTCCTTCTTCTCGAGAAGCTCCGAGCGCTTCTTCAGCGTATCGGCCAATTTTGACTTGGGCATGAGCAACAGATGATCCGAAAGCAGCTTCTCGCGCGGCTTCACAGGCTCGCCCGAAGCGCGGAACGCAACGTAGTAGTCCTCGCCCGCGAGCTTGCCGACACGGATGGCGTAGGAGCGGCCATCGAGCGTGGTGGCGTTGATGAGCGTCGGCGTGTCGAGCCCGGCGTCCTTCGCGTCCTGCGGCGCCACGTCCGCGAGCTCGAGCAGGCTGAGCGAGTACGTGGCGGCGTTCGCCCTGCCCGAGTCGAGCTTCTCGCCGGGCTTCGCAGCCGCGAGCTTCCAGGGCGCGTTCTCGCCGCCGCGCTCGATGCGCCAGCCGCCGCCTGCGGGGTAGCGGACTTCGAGCGCCTTCACCTTCTCCACCTGGAACGAGGCGCGGTCGATCCAGTCGGCGGACCTGGCGCTCGCCTGCGACAGCGGATCGGAGACGATATAGACCAGCTTGGCCTCGCCGGGCAGGCCGACGAAGCGGCCATCGGCCGCCGCGCGGTCGGGATTGTCGACCTCGCGCCGGAAGTATTTCTTGCCGACGATCAGGCGCCCGAGCGTCTTGCCGTCCGCGCCGCCGAACTCGACCTGGGTCCCGGACGCGTCCAGGTTGAGCCGGGCGCGATCCCGCTCGGCCGCCGGCTCGCTCTGGCCGATCTTCAGCTCGATCATCTTGAGGACGAATTCGCGCACCTTGCCGATATCGGCAGGGAATCCGCCGCGCTCGGCGATCACCCAGCCGCACTCCTTGCGCTGCAGGGTGAGCGTGGCCTTCGGCTCGACGATGCGGATCTGCGCGATGGCGGCTGCCGGCAGCTGCTTGAGCAGCGGCTGCCCGAGCGTGGCGACGTTTTCCGGCCGGCGCGCGCTCTCCTCGCGCTGGAAGAGCAGCGCCGCGCCGCCCAGCACCACCAGCAGCACCACCAGGATCGCCGCCACCCGGGCGTTCATGCCGTTCTTGTTTTTCTGATGAAAGCAATCAATAAACCCGCGAGCGCGACCAGCAGCGGCATCAGCACGATGTTCGCCAGCTTGGTCCAGAACACCAGGCTCTCGGCGTCCTGGCGCAGGTTCTTGCGCACTTCCTTCAGTGCGAGCCGCGCCTCGGCCACGGTCTTGCGGAAGCGCTCGAGCTCCGCCTGCTGCTCGGGGGTGAGGATCTGGCCCGACTTGCCGGCGCCGCTGCCTTGCGCTTTCTGCAGCTCCTGCAGCTTGGCGGTGGTCTTCTGCAGCTCGTCCTCGAGACCCTGGATCTTGCCGAAGTACTGCTTCTGCGCCTCGGCCTCGAGCTCGCGCACCACGGTGAGCGGCCGGAACGCTGTGGCGCGGCTCCTGAGCGAGATCAGCTCGTTGCCCGCGGCGAACTGCTCGACCATGCCGAGCGCAAGCGCGAGATTGCCGTTCGAGGGCACCACCACCCGGCGGCCGAACGCGTCCTGCACGTCGACCGCGGCGCCGTCGGCGAGCATGTCGACGTCTGCGACCAGGATCAGCGCGTTTTCGCCCGACGATTCGCGCAGCTGCGGCGTCCCCGGGAGCGGTTTTTTGTCGATCGATAAACCCTCTGGAAACGCAGTCCTGAACTTGCCCGTTAGGCGCACGGCGAGCGGCAGCGGCTTTCCGGTGGGCTTGAAGCTCTGGGTCGCCTCGTCGCCGGACTTGGTGGCGTTCGCGCTGTCCACGAGCATCGAGTTCGGCGAGCTTCTTACCAGCTGCGTGATCTTCAACTCGGAGTTGTTGATTTCGAGCGCGCCGCCAAACGCGTAGAGCAGAGTCTCGATGGTGCCGGTGACGATGTCATCGCGGCTGAAGGCCGTACGGTTGAGCGAGAGCACGGTGGGCGTGTAGCGCGCGCCCGAGCCTGAACCGAACACCACGTCGGACACCACCTTGCCGGGGTCCATCTGCACGCCCCAGGCCTTGAACAGCGTCGGCAGGGTCGAACTGCTGCCCTGCTGCGGCGGCATGCCCGGCATGGTCGGCGTCTGGTCGAAATAGGCGTAGGGGTCGACGAACGCGATGAGTTTCCCGCCGCGCAGCACGAACTGGTCGAGCGCGTACTCGGTCTCGGGCTGGATGTCGCGCGGGTGGATCACCAGCAGCACGCCGATGTCCTTGCCGATCTCCTTGGCGCTCATCGGCACTTCCTTCACCTCGAACTCGCGCTTGAGCTCGTTGGCGAGCACCCAGGGATCGGAGCTCTGGCGCGTGAACGGGTTGAAGCGCTCGCCGAGCACCGGCAGCCCGGCCATGAGTCCGACGCGCGGCCGCTCGGGCTGGGCGACGCGCGCGATGGCGCGGATCAGGTCGTATTCCAGCAGCCGCTCGCGCTGCGGGGAGATCGCGGCGATCGCCTGTTTGCGGTCGAGCTGGCTTACCGCCGCGCCGAGATAGAACTGCTCGCCCGAGTAGAGCTGCTGCGGCTCGATGCCGTCGAGCTGCGCGGCGTCCTCTTCCTCCGAGTCGGGCTTGGGGTTATAGCGCTCGACGCTCAGGTTGGAGCCCGCCACCGCCTTGAACTCGCGCACCAGGTCCTCGACGCGCTGCGAGAAGCTGCGCAGCGGCACGGGCACCGTCTCGCCCTGCGAGATGTAGAGCTTGAGACGCACCGGCGAAGCGAGCCCGCGCAGGATCTTCTTGGTGCCGTCGGAGAGCGTGTAGAGCCTGCCGTCGGTGAGGTCGGCGAGGCGGCCGGGGACGCGCGAGATGAGGTAGTTTGCCGCCACCAGCAGCAGCAACAGCGCCGCGAGGCCGATCGCCGAATAGAGCAGGTGCTCGTATTTCTTCATGCTCTCAGCCCGAGCGGTGGCCGCGGATCACCACTCCGGTCGCGAACAACGCGAAGCCGATCAGCGACAGGAAGAACGCCAGATCGCGCGCGTCGATGACGCCGCGCTGGAAGCCGTCGAAATGCGTCACCACCGAGAACGCCGCCACCGTGTCGACCAGCGCGGGGCTCGCCCAGCGCGCGAGCAGATCGGTCACCGGGTTGAAGCCGGCGAGGATCAGGAACAGGCACAACCCCACCGAAAGGATGAAGGCGACCACCTGGTTGCGTGTCATCGCCGAAGTCATGCAGGTGATGGCGAGATAGGCGCCGGCGAGCAGCAGGCTGCCAAGGTAGCCCGCGACGATGACGCCGTTGTCCGGCTCGCCCAGCACGTTGACCGTGATGATCGCGGGAAAAGTGAGCGCGAGCGCGAAGGCGAGGAACAGCCAGGGGGCGAGGAACTTGGCGACGATCGCCTGCCAGGTCGCGACCGGCATGGTGAGCAACAGCTCCATCGTCCCCGAGCGCCGCTCTTCGGCCCAGACGCGCATGCCGACAGCCGGCACGAGGACCAGGTACAGCCAGGGATGCCAGCCGAAGAACGCCGCCAGGCTCGCCTCGCCGCGCTCGAAGAAATTGCCCGCGGTGAAGGTGAAGAAGCCGGTGAGCAGCAGGAAGATCACCAGGAACACGTACGCCACCGGGGAGTTGAAATAGGCCGCGAGCTCGCGCTTGGCGATGGTCCAGATGATCCTCATTTCTTCACCGTGTCCTGCTTCACGGTGTCCGGCAGCGTGATGCGGCGGAACACCTCGTCGAGCTGCCCGGCCTCGTTGTACATGCCCTCGACCTTCCAGCCTTCGCGCGCCACCAGCTCGATCACCGCCTGTGCAAGCTGCTTCGATTTCGATTTGTCGGCCGGATAGATGCGGAATGCGCCGTCCAGTTCTTCAACTTTGCCTATTCTGGATAATGCTTCGAGCGAGGCGCCCCGCGCCTGGAGCGTCACCGCGCCGGCGAGCTGCGACATGCCGCGCAGCTCCTCGGGGGTGCCGTTGGCGACGAGCTTGCCGCGATCGATGATGATGGCGCGCGTGCAGGCGGCGTCGACCTCCTCCAGGATGTGGGTGGAGAACACGATCGCCTTGTTCGCGCCCAGCTCGCGGATCAGGTTGCGCACCTCGTGCTTCTGGTTGGGATCGAGGCCGTCGGTCGGCTCGTCCATGATCAGCACCTGCGGGTCGTGGATCAGCGCCTGCGCGAGGCAGGTGCGGTGCTTGTAGCCCTTGGAGAGCGTGTCGATCGGCTGCTGCAGCACCGAGTCGAGGAAGCACAGCTCGACCACGCGATGCACCGCCTTCCTGCGCGCCGCGCCCTGCAGGCCGCGCAGCTCGGCGGCGAAATTCAGAAAGCCCTGCACCGTCATGTCGGGATACGAGGCGGCGTTCTCGGGCAGGTAGCCGATTAGGCGCTTCGCCTCGAGCGGCGACTCGGCGACGTCATGGGCGCCGATCGAGATCTTTCCCGAGGTCGGCGGCATGAAGCCGGTGATCATGCGCATGGTGGTCGACTTGCCGGCGCCGTTCGGGCCGAGGAAGCCGAGCACCTCGCCGCGCTCGACGCTGAACGAGATGTCGTCCACGGCGCGCTTGGCACCAAACGCCTTCACCAGATTTTCGATCTTGATCATGGACTAGAATTGCGAAGGGCGCGATTATCGCGCAAGTTCAGGCCAAGTCCACATCGATGTTCCCCCGAGGAAAGAGATCATGCGCGCGCTATTTGGTTCCGTGTTCGCGACTCTGCTTGCCTTTTCGACTGCGGCCCAGGCGCAGCAGTATCCGGTCAAGCCGGTGCGGATCGTCGTTCCCTTCGCGCCGGGCGGCGGCTCCGATTTCATCGCCCGATTCATCGCGCAGCGGCTTGGCGCGGGCCTCGGGCAGCAGGCGATCGTCGAGAACAAGCCCGGCGCTGGCGGCATGCTCGGCATCGAGGCCGGAGTCAAGTCGCCGCCGGACGGCTACACGCTTACCCTGATCGCCTCCAGCTACACCGTGAATCCGAGCATCTACAAGTTCAGCTTCGACCCGGTGAGCGACATCACGCCGATCATCCAGCTGTCCCAGGGGCCGCTGCTCGTCGTGGTTAGGCCCTCTCTGCCCGTGAAATCGACGCAGGAGCTGATCGCGCTGGCGAAGGCGAAGCCGGGCCAGATCAACTTCGCCTCGTCGGGGCAGGGGAGCGTGATTCACATGGCGACAGAGCTGTTCCAAAGCATGGCGGGAATCAAGATGAACCACATTCCCTACAAGGGAACGGGCCCGGCGCTTACCGACACGATTGGAGGACAGACCGACGTCTTCTTCAGCAGCACCGCCACGGCGGTGCCGCACGTGCAGTCGGGCAAGCTGCGGGCGATCGCAGTCACTTCCGCGAAGCGCATCGCGGCGCTCCCCAACGTACTGACCATGGCCGAGTCGGGTTTGCCCGGCTACGAGGTCACGCTGTGGCACGGCCTGATCGGGCCCAAGGGGCTGCCGCGCCCGATCGTGGAGCGGCTCAACGGCGAAGCGACGAAGGCGCTCAAGCTCAAGGAGACGGCCGCGCAGCTGCAAAACGACGGCGTCGCCCCGGCGGGAGGCACGCCCGAGCAGTTCCTCGCCCAGATCAAGAGAGAAATCGGCGTCTGGCGCAAGGTCGCCTCCGACGCCGGCGTCAAGGCGGAATAGCACGGCCTTCGACGTAATCGTCGTCGGCGCCGGCTCCGCCGGGCTCGCCGCGGCGCGCGAGCTTGCCGAGGCCGGGCGCTCCGTGCTGGTGCTCGAGGCGCGCGATCGCGTCGGCGGGCGCTGCTGGACGCGCCGCATGCCGGGGCTCGAGATTCCCGTCGAGCTCGGCGCCGAGTTCATCCACGGCGGGCCCGAAATCACGCTCGCGCTGCTTCGCGAGGCGGGCATTCCCGCGGTCGAATCCACGCGCGAGCAGCGCTATCTCGAGGGCGGACGGCTGCGTTCCATCGACGCCTTCGCCCACGCGCGGCAGGCGGTGCAGCAGGTATCGGTGCTCGAGAGGGACGTATCGTTTCAGACCTTTCTTGCCCGGCGACGCCTGCCGCAGAAAACCCGGAGCTTCGCGCGCATGATGGTCCAGGGCTTCGACGCCGCCGATCCGAAACGCGTGAGCGCGCGCTCGATTGCGCAGGAGTGGGGCGAGGCCGGAGCGCTCGGCGCCTCGCAGCCGCGGCCGCTCGGCGGCTACGGCGCGCTGCTGGACTGGCTCGCGCATTCTGCCGTCAAAAAGGGAGCGTGCCTGCAGCTCGAATCGACCGTCCGCGAGCTACGTTGGAAACGCGGTGCCGTGATCGTGCGCGGAAGCTTCCTCGGCCAAGCATTCGTCGCCAAAGCGGCGCGCGCCATCGTCGCGCTGCCGCTAGGGGTACTGCAGTCCGGGGCGGTCCATTTCGCGCCGCCGCTGCAGGAAAAGCGCCCTGCGCTCAAAAAGCTGGCCGTCGGACCTGTGATCCGCGTTGCGCTGTGCTTCCAAAGCGCCTTCTGGGAGCGGCGCTATCCGGGCGTCGCGTTCTTTCACAACCCCAAAGCGTCGTTTCCGACGTTCTGGACGCCGCTGCCGATGCGCGCTCCGCTGCTTACGGCGTGGGCTGGAGGCCCGAAAGCAGCGCGGCTCACCGCGTCGGCAAAGCATGTTCTTGTGCGCCAAGCGCTCGCCAGCGTACAGGCGGTGTTCGAAAACACCGCAGGCCTCGCCGCGGCCTATGTGCAGGACTGGCAGCAGGATCCGCATTCGCGCGGCGGCTACAGCTATTTGCTGGTCGGCGGCGAGGGTGCCCGTGAACGGCTCGCCGAGCCGCTGAACGGTACTCTGTTTTTCGCCGGCGAGGCGACCGACGCCGAAGAGGCAGGCACCGTCGCCGGCGCGCTGCGCAGCGGCTACCGCGCAGCGCGCGAGCTCGTCACGTCTTAGACTACAGACTGTCGCCGCTAGGCGACAGTCTGTGCTGCGACACGGAAAACCCAACGTTGAATCGTTCACGCAGCAGCAGCGAATTACCTGTCTTGCGGTCGCCATAAGGGTGAAAATGTGGATGGGAGTTTGCTGGACGTCGGAGGTGATATGCCGACCGCAGCGATCAGAGCTTTCGCAGTTCCGCATTGGGCCAGAGTCGGCGTGCTCGCGCTCTGCTATTTCGCCGCCGCCAAGGTCTCACTCGTCTTCGCAATTCCGCCGGGCTACGCGACCGCAGTGTGGCCTCCGTCCGGGATCGCGCTAGCCGCGCTGCTCCTTTGGGGCGTACGCGCCTGGCCGGGCGTGTGGCTCGGCGCGGCGCTCACGAACTATTCGATCGATCTCTCGATGCCGGCGGCGCTTGGCATCGCGACCGGCAATACCCTCGAGGGCGTCTGCGCGGCGTGGCTCGTAAGCCGCCTGACCGATAGCAACGCCGAGTTCAGGCATCCCGAGACGGTGTTTGGGTTCGCCGCGGTCGCAGCGCTGGCGAGCGCCATCGCCTCGAGCGTCGGCGTCTGGAGCCTTTATTTCATCGGCGCGGTGGCAGCAGAGCAGTTCCTCGGCAACTGGTATACCTGGTGGCAGGGCGACACCACCGGGATCCTGCTCGTCACTCCCTGCGTCCTGGCATGGGCCCGCGGCGCGCGCGATGGCGAAACTCGCGCCGGCTCGCTCGAGCTCGTGCTGTTCGGCGCGTTGCTCATCGCCACGCTGCTCGCGGTGTTCGCGCGCGGCCCCGAGGTGTTCGACACGCGACCGCTCGCATTTCTCGCGGTGCCGTTCTTCGTCTGGGCGGCTTGCCGATTCAGCGAACGCGCCGTCACGCTGACCGTGCTGGCCGCGAACGGCTGGGCGATCTGGTGCACCGTCAACGGGCTGGGCCCATTCCAGTACACGCTGTCGCTCAACGACGCGCTGCTGATGCTCCAGGCCTTCACCAGCACGGGAGCGCTGGTCGCCCTGGTGCTCTGGACCCTGCTGAGGTACCGCGCGGAGGCGCTCCGGCAACTGCAAACCTCGAAGGACGCGCTTGGGCAAAGCGCGTGGTCGCGCATGCGCGCGTTGCGCGAGCAGATCGAGGCGCACAGGGACGCGCAGGCTCTGGCGCACATCGGCTCGTGGAGCTGGGACGCCAGCTCGAACCGCGTCGTGTGGTCCGAGGAGCTGTGCCGGATCTTTGGCATCGAGTCGACGAACTTCGAGGGCTCGCTCGAAGCTTACTTCGCCCGCGTGCATCCGGACGACCGGGAGCGCGTGAGGGCGACGATCAAGGACGCGCGTGCGAGGCAGCTCTCGTGGGACAGCACGGAGCGCATCATCCGTCCCGATGGCGAGACCCGCATCCTGAGGAGCATCGGCCGCGCCGCCCCGCGCAAGGGCGCCGCGGCGGCGCACATTCACGGCGTATTCATCGACGTCACCGAGGGCGCGCGGCCGGAGGGGATCCAGGATGCGCAGGAGCTCCTCGAGATGCTGCGCGTCTACGCCGAGCAGTTCGAGCGGCACAACGGGATCAGCGTCGAGGTGGTGGCAGGCAACCCTGCGGTCGGCCTGGACCAGCGCACGGTACGGGTGCTGTTCTGGATCGCGCAGGAGGCGTTGCACAACGTGGCCGAGCATGCCCGGGCGCACCGGGCTGTGGTGGAGTTCGAATGCGAAGCCGGGCTTGCGACGCTGACGGTGCGCGACGACGGCAAGGGGTTTGCCCCCGAACGGCAGCCAAAGCCCGGGACCGGCATGGCGCTCATGCGCGAGCGTGCCGAAGCGGCGAATGGCAAGTTCTGGATCGAATCGACGCCCGGGAACGGCACCACGCTGCGGGTGACGGCGCGGGGCTGAACGCCGGCCTGGCTCAGGCGGCGGCGCGCTCGGCGCGCTTGCGCTCGTGTTCCTGCAGGTAGCGCTTGCGCAGGCGGATCGACTTGGGCGTGATCTCGGCGAGCTCGTCATCGCCGATAAACTCGACGGCGTACTCGAGCGTGAGACCGATCGGCGGCGTGAGGTCGATCGCTTCGTCCTTGCCCGAAGCGCGGATGTTGGTGAGCTGCTTGGTCTTGATCGGGTTCACCACCAGGTCGTTGTCGCGGGTGTGGATGCCGACGATCATGCCCTCGTAGACCGGGTCGCCGGGTGAGACGAACATGCGGCCGCGCTCCTGCAGCTTCCACAACGCATAGGCGACCGCGACGCCGTCGTCCTGCGACACCAGCACGCCGTTGCGGTGCTCCTCCAGCTCGTCTTTCGCCGGCGCATAGTCGTCGAACACATGACTCATGATGCCGGTGCCGCGCGTGAGCGTCATGAATTCGCCCTGGAAGCCGATCAGTCCGCGCGCGGTAATGCGGTAATCGAGCCGCACGCGCCCTTTTCCGTCGGGATGCATCTCGAGCAGCTCACCGCGCCGGCGGCCAAGCTCTTCCATGACGCCGCCCTGATTGGCATCTTCGACGTCGACGGTGAGCACTTCGTAGGGCTCGCAGCGCACGCCATCGAGGGTCTTGTAGATCACGCGCGGCCGCGAAACCGCGATCTCGTAGCCCTCGCGGCGCATGTTTTCCAGCAAGATCGTCAGGTGCAGCTCGCCACGCCCGTGCACGATGAACGTGTCGGTGTCGGCGGGATACTCGACCCGCATCGCGACGTTGCTCTTGGTCTCGCGCTCCAGCCGCTCGCGGATCTGGCGGCTGGTGACGTACTTGCCTTCCTTGCCGGCCAGCGGCGAGGCATTCACCAGGAAGTTCATGGTGAGGGTCGGCTCATCCACGCGCAAAAGCGGCAGCGCGTCCGGATGTTCGAGGTCGCACAGGGTGGTGCCGATGCCGATCTCGTCGATGCCGTTCAGGAGGACGATGTCGCCGGCTTCGGCCTCCTCGACCTGCACGCGCGCGAGGCCCTCGAACATCAGTACCTGGTTGACCTTGGCCTTGAACGGCGCCGAGTCCGGCCCGTTCATCACCAGCACTTCCTGCGCGGCGCGCAAGCGACCGCGGCGGATGCGGCCGATGCCGATCTTGCCGACGTAGCTCGAGTAGTCGAGCGAGCAGATCTGCAGCTGCAGCGGCGCGTTGGGATCCTCGTCGCGCATCGGCACGTACTCCAGGATGGCCTCGAACAGCGGCGTCATGTCCTTGCCGATTTCGTTCACATTCCTGGACGCCCAGCCGAGCAGGGCCGAGGCGTAGATCACCGGAAAATCGAGCTGGTCCTCGGCTGCGCCCAGCTTGTCGAACAGATCGAAGGTCTGGTTGACCACCCAGTCGGGCCGCGCGCCCGGGCGGTCGACCTTGTTCACCACCACGATCGGTTTCAGAGCGTGCGCGAGCGCTTTGCGCAGGACGAATCGCGTCTGCGGCATCGGCCCGTCCACCGCGTCGATCAGCAGCAGCACGCCGTCGACCATGGACAGCACGCGCTCCACCTCGCCGCGAAAATCCGCGTGCCCCGGCGTGTCGACGATATTGATATGCGTGCCGCGGTAGCGCACCG
>WNGA01016353.1_pt1 | contig 11081 bp, 9 predicted proteins | sample 5400061 | NCBI WGS metagenome assembly WNGA01 (sample SAMN13153366, study PRJNA577476) | soil metagenome | isolation source: 100 cm soil or saprolite under grassland replicate 2 | place: USA:California | collected 2016-06-15
GCGCGATCTTTCGCTCCGAAGCCAAATGGTGAAAAGTCAGTAGTATAAAAACTCAAATTAGCCGCAGATGAACGTAATTGATTTAGAATTTAGAATTGCGGATTTTGAGTAAATCGGCCTGCACGTAAGTGGCTACTTTTAAATTCTAAATTCTAAATTCTAAATCAATTATGTTACCCCGATCAGATGTTCGCCCGGTTTCGTCAGGTTTGCCTCGTCAAACGTGAGATCTGAACCTTCGTCGAGCGGAACGCTCGTGCAGTTACGACCAGATCGCTTCGAGTTGTAAAGCGCCCGATCGGCTGCCACGACAATAGTGTCGCGCGAGGACGCATGAGTCGGAAATGTTGCCACACCGAACGAAGCTGTCATTGGCCCATAACCCGGAATTTCAGTCTCCTCGATACGTTGACGTAGCCGTTCGGCAACAATCTTGGCGCCTTCGATCGAAGCCTGGGGCAAAATTATCGCAAATTCGTCGCCGCCGAATCTTGCCGCAGTATCTACGGCTCGCAATTCCCTTCGCAGCGTGTCAGCCAGCGTGCGCAAAGCCAGGTCACCTGTATCGTGTCCTGCACGATCATTAAGGCTTTTGAAGTGGTCGAGGTCCAGCATGATTAGCGAAATCGGCTGACGCATTCGCGTGGCAAGATGTAGGTCGCGCTCAAGTTGCAATTCAAACGAGCGGCGGTTAAAGCAGCCCGTTAGGCCGTCGGTTAGAGCTTGCTCCTGCATTTCTGCGAAGAGGTGCGCCTGTTTCACTGCGACCGCAAGTTGATCCGCAACCGTTTGCAATAACAACAGCTCGTTGTCCGCCCAGACGCGAGCAGGATCGTCCGACTCTGCACGCAGGACACCGATAAATACACCTTTGTAGATCAGTGGTACCGTTGCCTCGGCAAAACTGCCTTTGGGGCTGACGTCACCATCCACGACCACACACTTCGGCGCTCGTGCAATAACTTCAGTCGTTTTATCCAGCTGGGCCAACAGTTTCTTCCGGGCGGAATCGTCGCTAGAGACATCGGGACGGAAAAACCATTTGACCGTAGGCTCTCCCGCCAAGTTATCGGCAATAGAAACGGCGCAACTCCTCACGTTGAGTGAACGTCCAACTTCATTCGCAGCAGTTTGAAGAATGCTGTCGAGTTCCAATGAGTCGCGCATTGCCGTGGCGATGCGATTAATAGCAATCTCGCGTTCCGCCTGTTCCTGGATCAACCGCGCCAGCTTGGTGGTGACTCCGAGGGCGAGTTGCAGTGAAGTGGCTTTTGGCATTGAAAGGCGCACTGCCTTCGCGAAAGCCGCAGCGTGAAAGGAGTTTTCCGCCGTAACGCGGGCCATAAGGTATTCGAGTGCGGAATAGACAACATCAGGTTCGAAAGTCCAAACCACCAGATCACCGCCTGATGATTCGTTCGTTTCATCTGTGCGAATCGAGGCCAGGAGTGCGGAAAAACGTCCATCCGCTATTACCACAAAGCGTTCGTTGGCGTAGCCCTGGTCAACTCGTCGTAGAACAACCGGTTGATTACTATCTTTGCCGCCCGCCAGGATTAAACGAGCTAGCGGGTCTTCCGGAGAAACAAAGAGGAAGAAATCTCGCGCAGCCTTAGCTACCTCTCTTACGCGTGATATCTCCCGCAGAGAGCGTTCGGCCGCCGTTGGCCAGGTTTCGATTACCAGAGCACCCAGATTGTTTTCGATGACTACGTCTTCAAAGTAACGATGCAACTGGGCAATCGTCGACGGAGCGCAACAGACCGATGTCAGTTGGCGAGGGTGCTGAGCCAACAAGGAATGGTAAAGAGAGTACATGTAGAACGAGAGACCAGGTAAAGTTCAAGCTGAGTTAGCAGACAGGCAGGACCGTTAAGAGCCGCAACAGCTAGGCAAACAACATTTTACATAGCTAAACAATGTCTGTCTATGAGAATGTTGGCCCCAGAGAACAATTACGTGTGGGCGAGTCTAATGTAAGTGCTAAGTGCTGTGGCCGCTAGACTTCCATCATCACTCGATACTTCCGCCGATACAGCGATCAGCCGTCGGCCGACTCGCAGAACCCTGGCTGTTGCCCTCGCACGTCCCGTAAGCAGGGGTCGCAGATAACTGATTGTGAGATTCGCGAAAGGGACCTGGTCAAGCGCTTGCCGAACGCGTTTTTCCTGGGCTGCGGTAAGCTTCGCAGACTTCATGAACGGTAACTCTCACCAGGATTTTCGGGTTCCACAATGACTGCGGTGCCATACGCCAGGACCTCAGTAACCCCGGCAGAGATCTCGGTGGTGTCGTAACGCGCCCCGACGATGGCATTGGCGCCAATTTCCGAAGCGTGTTGGATCATGATTTCAAAAGCGTCTTCGCGCGTTTGTTCACAGAGCTTTGTCCAAACGGTGATGTTGCCACCAACAATGGTCTGCAATCCCGCACCAATCGTAGCGAAGATGTTCCGCGAACGAACGACGATTCCGCGCACGACTCCCAGGTTCTGAATAATGCGGTGGTTCGGCAGTTCGAAGGCCGTCGTCACCATCTGCGGCGACACTGAATAGCGCGGCGCACTGACTGCATAAGGCACCCTCTGTTGTGGGGACTCCATGCTCATCGTTTTTCCTTCCTGCTTTGTGAACGCTGCTTGAACAGAGTGGTTCTGACTTGCGGCCATGCTTGACCCTTAGGAATCCACAGGTAAGTCTGCAAATCACATCGCCCTAGCTTGTTGAATTTTACGCCCTCAGCTTCGAGCATGCGCTGTTGTTTATCTTGAGGAAGTACAACTCGTCCGGTGGAGCAAGCTCCCTGTGCGTTGATTACGCGATGCCAGGGAGTACCGCTATCGGAAGAATGCATGGCGAAGCCTACCGTTCGCGGGGTATATCCATCGCCCAGCAATTCCGCAATTTGGCCATAGGTCATTACTCGCCCGCGCGGTATGCGTCGGACCAATTTGTACACACGTTCTCGATAGTTTGATTCTTCGTCCATGGAATGTTCAATCGATCGTACGTAAGACGGCGCGTGCTGGAGCTCCATCGCCGGCACCATCTCTAATTCTCAAAGGCAGGCAAATAAGCTCGTAAGCGCCCGTTGAAACCTCGCGGAGATCCAGACCCTCGACGATAACGACCTTGTGCGTCAGAAGCAGGTGGTGAGTGGCAAAGTCCTCCGACTTGAATTGCTCAACTGACAAATAATCGATTCCGACGAGTTTAACCTCATGCTCGACTAACGCGCGCGCTCCTCCCAGACTTATGTAGGTGTAGTCAGGACGGAAAGCCGCACGTGGATCGTTCCAGAATGTGGAATTGCGAGTCTTGAAAAGGATTCGGCCTGGGCCAGAGCGGCAGGCCTTCTCCACCAAATGCTCGTCAATCGCATCTGATTCCGGCGGAACCTCAAACACCAGTGCTTTACCAATCAACACATCGAGCGGCAAGGATTCCACTCGGGCGGCCCCTTCGATGAAATGGGCTGGCGCATCCACGTGAGTGCCCGTATGTGCACCAAACTTAATGTAAGTAACGTTTGCGGGATCACCGTGCTCAAGCGTCAGCCAGTTGGCAATCTCGATGCCCGGATCGCCGGGATATGTCGGCATGGTCGCGTAAAGCGGAACGCTGACATCGTAGGTTGGCATTAAGTAAGTTTCCCCGATCAGGGTTGCGAGGCATAGTAGTGGTCATGGGAGAAATGTGTCAACGCTCCATTATAGTTTAGAGGTCAACCTTCAGGTTGTCTTTGGGACACGCAAGCTAAAGCTTGAACTCTAAACTGGACATTACTCTTCTTGCGAGTGGTGAGATCGATGCGTTAGCATCACATTACAGCAACAATCGTACGAAGGAGAGTACCAGCCATCGTTTCGTCTGATTCTGAGGAACACCCGCCGCTCGTTGCCGCCTCAACTTATCTGAACAGTGCCCCGTTGATTTGGAGCTTCTTACGTGGTCCAAGGCGTGGCGAGGTAAGACTTATCGACGCTGTACCCGCCCGTTGCGCGACGTTGTTGTCACAAGCGGAAGTCGAAGTCGCCTTAGTTCCGGTGATCGAGTATCAGCGGATACCGGATCTCTTCGTAATACCGGACGTGTGCGTTGGATCGAAGAGGGAAGTGCGAAGCGTTGTATTGGTATCGCGGCGCGACGATCTCAAAGAGATTCGTAGCATGGCTCTTGACCAATCTTCACGCACTTCCGCAACGTTGGTAAAGATAATCTTTCGTGAATTCGTCGGCCACGAACCCACCTGGACCACTTATTCTCCCGATTTACGGCGTATGTTGAGCGAGAATGACGCCGCTTTGATTATTGGCGATCCGGGTATGACTTTTTCGCGCGAGGGAATGCGAGTGTGGGACATGGCAGGCCTGTGGAACCAATACACGGGGCTTGGCTTTGTCTTTGCGATGTGGATGGTGCGGGAACAGGCGCTACATCATGCTCGTAGCGTCGACTTTCGAAGAGTCTGTGAAGAGGGGCTCGCTCGAGTGGAAGAGATCGCTAAAGAGTACGAGTCTGTACTGGGTCTCCCGACCGCCGAACTTCAGCACTATTTGCAAGAGAACATCTCGTTTCGCATGGATGACGGGATGCGGAGTGGTTTGCAGCTATACTTCGAACTCGCCAATAAACACAAACTGATCACTGCAGTGAAGCCTTTGAAAACCCTGTAGGCTTAGCTTAGTATCAATCATAAAGATGACTCCCGCTTACAACATTCAGGACATTCTACGTCGCACAATTGCCGGCGAGCGGATGAGCGCGGACGAGTGCACGACGCTGCTCGAGTCGTACGATATTGCCAGCATCGGCGCCGCCGCCGATGAGATTCGCAGGCGCAGACACCCGGACAACATCGTAACTTACATCATTGACCGCAACATCAATTACACGAATGTTTGCAACGTTGTTTGCACGTTCTGCGCGTTCTACCGCCGGCCGGGGTCTCCTGATACATACGTGCGCACCTTCGAGGAGATTTGCGCAAAAATCGACGAGACGATTGCGCTTGGCGGTACAGGCGTGTTGATGCAGGGCGGCCTTCATCCTGATTTTGGAATCGAGTGGTACGAACAACTGCTTCGCGACCTGCGCAGGAAGTATCCCGGATTTCAACTCCATTGCTTCTCGCCTCCCGAAATACACAACATCCATCTGATATCGGGTCTCGACTACGAAACGATTATGGGCCGTTTGAAAGAGGCCGGACTGTACAGTTTACCTGGAGGCGGCGCTGAGATTCTGGACGACGAGGTGCGCAAGCGCGTAGCAACCAAGTGCACAACCGACGAGTGGCTTGCAGTTATGCGTGCGGTTCATCAGGTCGGCCTGAGATCTACGGCGACGATGATGTTTGGTATCGGAGACAAGGTCGAACACCGCGTCAGTCACCTGCGAAGAATCCGCGATCTACAGGACGAAACGGGTGGATTTACGGCTTTTATTCCCTGGACATTTCAGCGCGAGAATACAGCCCTGGGGCGGCGGATTAAGGACGAACCGACGGGAATCGATTATTTGAAGATGCTTTCGGTTTCGCGATTGTTTCTGGACAACATTGAAAACTTCCAGTCGTCATGGTTGACGCAGGGGTTGCGCTTGGGCCAGGTCGCGTTGCGCTTTGGGGCAAACGACATGGGCTCAATCATGATAGAGGAAAATGTGGTCTCAGCTGCTGGAGCAAAAAACGAAGCCGATGAAAAAATGCTCCGCTATCTGATCTCGGAAGCAGGATTCATCCCGCAGCAACGAGACATTCTTTACCGTCACGTGAATCGCGAACCGGTAGGCTCTCTGGAATCTGCAGAAAGATCGCTGGTGCAACTCACGGTCTCCTAAACTCAGATCACAATTTTGCAAGGACGTGTGAACTGTCGAGGCGCTGTCACGCTCTCCTTCAGCCCGGGGATGAATGAGACATAGACATGGCGCGCTGCAACTCGCTACTCTTTAGTACCGAAAAATGCCCATATGCTGAAGTGTGTAACGTGGCCTACGATGTCACACGAATGACAAATGATGAATAATGATGAACGATAAAAGAAAAATGGTTCACGCTTTCATCGGCGACCAAAAACACAGGACCAAAGACCAACGCTTCCTAAGATGACTTACCGTTTGCGTTCAATTACAACGGTCCTGTTCGATTGGGACGGCACTGTCGTCGATTCAGCTCATCTCGGTCTGGTCGCGTTTCAAAAAACCTTCGCTGTCCTTGGCTTGCCGTTTCCGCAACCGATATACGAAGCGAAGTATTCGCCAAACTGGTATTCACTTTACGAAGCAATGGGTTTGCCGCAGGAGAAGTGGGAAGAAGCGGATAGCCTTTGGATTAGACATTATGGCGAGCAGACAGCTGCTTTCATCGGCGGGGCAGAGGACGGAATCCGATATCTGCAGCGTAAAGGGTATAAGTTGGGAGTCGTTAGCAGCGGCAGCCATAGTAGGGTTACGCGGGAGATAGAACACCTCGGCCTGACTAAAGCTTTCGGAGTGGTTATCTGCAACGAACACATCGCCAACAAAAAGCCGCACCCTGAGGGTTTGCAAACCGCGATGCGGATGTTCGATTGCGCTGCTGAGTGCACGTGCTACGTCGGTGATAGCCCGGAAGACATCGAAATGGGCAAAAGTGCCGGCGTGATGACAGTTGGAGTACGCAGCGCGTACCCGACTAGCTGGCGCTTGGCCGAGTCACAACCGGATGTTTGCTTAGACACGCTCGCTAAAATAACTGAGCACTTCTAAAGTTCTGCCTGCCGGGAAACAGCAGATGCTATTCCCGACAGACTCCTGGCGCTTCCTATTTCAACGTCGTTCGTAACGGGGTTTCACCCCGTCAGCGTCTGTCGGAAAATCGGATTTCTCCGTGGAGCCTCGGTGATCTCCGTGGCTCCGTGTTGAAATTTGGTACCGGAAAAAGACCACCACGGAGGCACGGAGATCACTGAGAAACTTTCCCGACAAAGTCTACCGGGGGTGAAGACCAGGAAATCGCGAACACTTAGAAAGTGAACTTGATCGCCAGCTGCAACTGTAGTGGATCACCAACTCCCGCGCGTAAGAATCCGTCGAAGTTGAACAGCGCAGGTGTGCTCAATGGATTGATGTTATTGGCGTTGTTGAAAGTATTGAACATCTCCACGATCGGGATAAGCGCGTATCGTTCGCCGAACTTGAACGGCCGTTGCACGCGCCAGTCAAATGAGAAGTATTGGTTGTCCTTGCGAGCGGTGTTTCTGTTCGTCGCAGTTCGGACGCCCCCGGGTGTTTCAGGCTGAGCCGTTCTGCCTTGAATGCGGGTGTTCAGCTCGAAGCCCGCAGGAAGATCGAAGAGCGCAAAGAAATTGAACTTGTGTCGGATGTCGCGGTCTGACAGAGCGTAGTCCAACTGCAAATTGAAGAGATCGAACGATCGGTCGGTAAATGGATCACGTTCGTTGGAATCGTCGTCGAGATCCTTCGAGAAAACGTAATTCCATTCAAACTGGTAATGCTTGCTAAACCGTTTTCTCATGCCTACCGTAAAGCCGCGATAGAGCGACTTACCAACGGCACTCGCGACAAATACGTCACCCAGTTGCGGGGCGAAGAACGGAGTTCGACCATAGTTCAGAAAGCGGGTCATGTGAACGCCTTTCGCGTGGGTGAAATCGAAGTAGAGCGTTAGATCCTTGGTCAGCTCCTGTTCGAACTGCACATTGGTTGTATAGATTCGTGGGTTCGCGTAATCCTTGCTGAAGACACGAACTCCCGTGAAGCAAGGAAACGGGTTGGGTGGACAGGGAGCGAATGATCCCGGAAGCAGGTTGGGCCATACCGGAGCAGGCACGCCAAACTGGCGAATGTTGTCGGAACTCGCAAAGTTGGTCCTTTGCTGAGCGCCATTGGTTGTGATCGAGCCCACCTGCGACAGCATGTTTTGCCGTCCGTAAAAAATGCCGTAGCTCGCACGCAGCACAGATTTGCTGCCGCCTCCGATGTTCCAGGCGAACCCAACCCTGGGCTGGAACTCCTTTTTCGGACTGTGCAAAGTACCATCAGACGGGAAATTTGGGTTATTCAGAAAGATTCCATAAGCAGTTTGCGCCGGTGGAATAATCGTCCCCGGAAAAATCTGTGCCTCCCACCGTAAGCCCAAATTAAGAGCGAGGTTGGGCCGAACCTGCCACTTATCCTGGATGAAAAGGCCGAGGTCGTCGTTCGTAATGTTTGACGCCCCCGGAGCAGGAAGCCCTGTTACTCCGCTGGGAATTCCGTCCTGCAAGAAAAAGAGAAGTGGCCCGCCCGTTGGCGTTGTGCCCGCCGGACAAGCTGTCGGTAGTGTTACATAAGTTGTAGTCGTTGCGTTTGAGCAGCCGATCGTTTGTGGGCCAAAGCCACCGGCTGCAGGCGCAGAGGTGTAGCGAAGGAATCCGGTGACGCTGTCGAAGAGGTATCGCGTGGTGAAAAAGCCACGAAAGACCTGGTCATTCAGCGAATGAATCCACTCACCACCAAACTTGAGTGTGTGGTTTCCGCTGACGATCGAAAAGTTGTCCTTGACGTGTGTCCGCCATAGAAGCTCATCAACTGTGGGCTGAAGAAAGAAGGGATTTCCGAACCTAAACGTGGGGGCAAATCCGATCCCCGTATCGGCCGGCAGACTCGAAGGGGTCGCTGCCCGAGGTCGCAACTCGCGAGAATAAGAGAAGTGCGCTTCGTTTATTTTGGTCGCCGAGACGGTGGTGAAGAGATTGAGATTTATCACATTGATCTTTGACGGACCCTCGATGCCATTCGCTGAATCGCCGTAAGTCGCCACATCAAACGTCTGGTTTGTGTTCTTCGAATAATCGAAGTTGTATGAGATTGACAACTTGTTGGAAGGGTTAAGCTCCCAGTCTACCTTCGATAGGAAGGCGTAGTTTCTGATCGGCCGCTGGATGGGCAGTCCTTCTTCCTGACTCAATCTTGCCCTCATGAAGTTGATCAAGGCTAACCGCTGGCAATCGGCGTTCGCGTTGATGAGAGCTTCGTTAGCCGCAAGCGTCGGCGTCGCAACCGGGCAGGGAGTTGATCCGATCGGTTCGCTCAGATTAGGCCGGGTTAACGTTTCGTGAATCCCTTCGAACGCGAAAAAGTAAAAAGCCTTGTCTTTCTTGATTGGGCCGCCAATCGTCCCGCCAAACTGTTCACGGTGAAAATCGGTCAGCGGTTTCCCATCCGAAGTGTTCGCCGTCAATGCTTCCAGTCGCTGAAAGTAGAACAGGCTTCCGTGTACGTCATTCGTGCCCGACTTGGTAATGACGTTGATAACGCCACCAGCCGTGCGGCCAAATTCCGCAGATGCTCCAGTGGCCACAACCTGGAATTCTTTGACGGCCTCCAGCGTAATGTCGATGGCCGCGCGCTGACCGCCGAGTTGCTCCCCAAAGAAACCGTTGTTGTAGTCGCCACCATCCAGACTGACGTTGTTGAAGACGCCACGCTGCCCGGCAAAGTTAATTTCGTCGCCGTCCGGGCCTTGAACAATACTCACACCAGGAGTGAGGGTTAGTAGATCTTCAAACTTGCGGCCCAGGATTGGAGTTGTCTCGACCGTGCTTTCGGTAATGGTCGAACTCGACTCGGTCTTAAGCGTGTCCACAGTCGGTGTTCCTGAAATTGTCACGCGCTCTTCCACGCCGGAAACTTTCATTGTGATGGGAAGATTTAAGGCCTGGCCAACGGTCAGCTCAACTTTTTCAACCGTTAGAGTCGCGAACCCCGTCTTCGTAACGGTCACGCTGTATCTGCCCGACGGCAGTTGCAGAGCCACGAACCGGCCTCCTTCGTCAGTACTTAGATTTCGGATAAGGTTTGTTTCCAAATTCCGAATTTCAACGTTGGCTCCGGGAATGGCCCCGCCGTTTGGGTCAAGAACGGTACCTTGTATCGTTCCTCCGGTTATTTGAGTTTGGGCTTGCAAAGCCACGACCATTGAAAGCACGGCAAGCAGACAAATTCCGATTCCTTTGATCCGCACGGCAAAGGAGGGAAGCAATGCGTTCCGCATAATTTTCTCCTGTCGATTGATTCAGGTTTAGTTTCTCAATGTTGAGAACGCTTTAAGAATGCCGAAAGTACGGCAAAAGCCGAGGTTGGTGGAGCTTAGTTACTACAAACAACAGCTGTTCGTCTCCTCGTGGTGTGCTAGCTATCGGCGGGCATCTTAGATAAGCGAACCATCACGTGTCAACGATTTGATTTGTGTGTGGCCTGGCACTAAACGCGCGTGAGACTGTATTCAGATTTAATGGCTGGTATAAACATCGGTAATTTCAGAATAGTAGAAACATTCAGTGCGTGCAGTAATGACTAAATGTTGTAAGGAGCGTGGCTAGGCGGCGGCAGATCGCGCGCGAAAGGTATTGCGCACCAGGGTATTGAATCTTTCCGGGTGCTCTTGTTCGGGCATCATCCTGCAATAGTCAAACACTTCCAGGCTGGCACGCGGATTCGTTTGCGTTAGGGCCTCGGCCTTGGAAACCGGTGTGGTGAGATCTTGTTTGCCACAGACCAGCGTCACCGGCTGGTCGAGTCGGGCGAAAGCCGCGCGTGTGTCCGTATTCAAATACCCGGATAGGAATGCCGCGATTGCATGTTGTGCGCCCTGTTGATGACTGGTGGCATAGAGATGCGCGACCAACCTGTTTGTTACCCGACGATGATCATAGAAGAGATGATTTCGCGCATACTCTCGGATGCTGCGTTCGCTTGCCATCACGTTGTAGAAGGACGTTCCCAACACGGGAGACTGCAGCATTCCATAGAAAGCAGCACCCGCCATTCTGGGGCGAGTGTTTAAAGTGTCGTAACCCACTGAGGCGTTGAGGATGAGTGATTTGACCAGTTCGGGGTGCTCTTCGGCCATCCGTACACAGTAGGCGGCGCCCAAAGAACTAGCGATAATGTTGACCGGTGGGCCAACAACTTCGCGAACAAAGTCGGTCATCAACTCTACGTAGAGATCAGCGGAGTAGGGAACGGTGGCTGGCTTGTCTGAAAAGCCGAAGCCAAGCAGATCAAGAGCATAAACGCGAAAGTCATCGGCCAACG
>WNGA01029158.1_pt1 | contig 11079 bp, 9 predicted proteins | sample 5400061 | NCBI WGS metagenome assembly WNGA01 (sample SAMN13153366, study PRJNA577476) | soil metagenome | isolation source: 100 cm soil or saprolite under grassland replicate 2 | place: USA:California | collected 2016-06-15
CTTCGTCCGACGAGCGCGAGCAAGCGGACGGGCGCCGCGGTTCGAGCGGCGGCGTCCGGGCCGCGCGCTCAGCCTCACGTGCCTGCGTCCATGGGTTCATACGACGCGTGCCCCTGTTTCGTGCGGGCTCGAACGCCGGCGCTCGAGCCATCGCTACCTTCCGCACGATGGCGCTCGTCGGACGAAGGGATGCGGCGCCCCGCCGACGGGCAGGCCTAGCTCGTCGGACGAAGGGATGCGATCAGCTTCCGCACGTCGACCGCGGTCATGCCGGCGCGGTGGGCGGCTTCGAGGCCGATGTCGGTGTCTTCGTAGACGATGCAGTGGGCGGGCTCGACGTCGATCCGGCGGGCGGCTTCCAGAAAAACGTCGGGCTCGGGCTTGTGTTTCACCGTGTCCTCGGCCGCCACCACCGCCGCGAACCAGTCGGTGATGCCGAGCGCGGCGAGCGTGCGGTCGACCAGCCGACGCACGCTACCCGACGCGATCGCCATCGGCCCCTCGGCCCGGTGCTGGCGGGCGAGCTCGAGCACGACGTCGATGGGCTTGATCGCGGCGCCGTTCGCGAGGCTGTCGTAGTACGCCTGCTCCTTCTCCTTGGCGATCGCCACCGGGTCGAGGGTGAGGCCCGCCTCGGAGATGAGGATGCCGGCGATCTTGGCGGTGGGCACACCGCCGAGCGCGTAGAAGCGCGGCTCCGGGAAGCTGAACCCGTGGCGCCTCGCGATCTCGGTCCACGCCCGGTAGTGGGTCGGCATCGTGTCGACCAGCGTCCCGTCGAGGTCGAAGATGAAGCCGCGTTTCGGATTCGCCATTTTGGGACACACTAACAGCATGGCGAACGTCGACGAATTGCAGAAGCAACACGAAGCGCGGCTGTCGGCCTTGGTGACGGAGCTCGTCGGTCGCGGGGCGGAGTCGGACCTCGCGCTGGTTCGGGCGCTGATCCACCGCGGCATCCACCTCGCGGCCGAGCGCAAGGCGATCGAGTTCTGCGCGCTCGCGAGCTTCCTGGGCGAGATGATCGGCCACGGTCACCAGCTGCTCCACGGCGGGGACAAGGCCGCGCCTGTCCATCACGACGTGGTCCACTGAGGCATCCGGGAGGCACCGGCCCGGGGTCCTGATATGCTCTAGATCTCGTGCCTATCTGTGCGGTTTGCCACACCGAGTACCCGACGGGGACGGAGGTGTGCCCGAAGGACGGCGCGGCGCTGGGCGCGAAGCGTGACGCGGCGTTCGCGGCCACGATGCCGACGCCGGTCGGGCTGGCGATGACGATGCCGACGCCGGCCGGGCTGATGGCGGGTGCGGGGCAACCGGCGCTGGCGCAAACATCGTCGGCGCGGGTGCCGGCGGAGACCGAGCCGTCGCCCGGGACAGATGAGAGGTTCGACTCGCTCATCGGGTCGGTGCTCGCCGGGCGTTACGAGGTGGTGCGCCGGATCGGCGAGGGCGGGATGGGCGCGGTGTACGAGGCCAAACACGCGCTCATCGGCAAGCGGGTCGCGGTCAAGGTGTTGCTGGAGAAGTTCGTCGCCAAGAGCGACTTCGTCGCGCGCCTCTTGCAAGAGGCGCGGCTGGCGAGCTCGATCGGGCACGAGCACATCGTCGACGTCACCGACTTCGGCACCACCGACGACGGGCGCTCGTTCGTCGTCATGGAGTTCCTCGACGGAGAGTCGCTGGCACAGCTGGCGATTCGCGAGGCGCCGCTGCCGATCGACCGCTGCCTGCGCATCGCGCGCCAGGCGGCGAGCGCGCTCGGCGCCGCCCACGCGAAGGGCATCTTTCACCGCGACGTGAAGCCGGAGAACATCTACCTCATCCGGCGCGCCGACGCCGACTTCGTCAAGGTGGTGGACTTCGGTATCTCGAAGGCGGTCAAGCCGGGCGGCGACGAGGGCGGCGAAGGCTACCGGCTCACGCACACGGGGCTACTGCTGGGGACGCCGCTCTACATGTCGCCCGAGCAGGCACGCGGCGCCGAGGACCTCGACCACCGCGTCGACATCTGGGCGCTGGGCGTCTTGATGTACGAGTGCCTGACCGGCGAGGTGCCGTTCCGCGCCGCGAACTACCTCGGCATCATCGCGCAGGTGTTGGGCCACAGCCCGATGCCGCCGTCGGAGCTGCGGCCGGAGCTGGGGATCCCGGCCGCGGTCGAGGCGGTGGTGATGCGGGCGATGGAGAAGGATCGCGACCGCCGCTACCAGACGATGGCCGAGCTGGAGCGCGACATCGAGCGGCTGCTCGCGGGCGACCAGAACGTGGGCTCGGTACCGATGACGGCGGCCGGCGGGATGGCGGCGCCCGCGCGCCCGCCGCGACGTTGGCCGCTGGTCGCGCTGGCGGCGGTCGTGCTGGCGGGGGGCGCGGTGGTTGCGCTGCGGTCGTCGCCGCCGTCGCCGGTCGCGGGCACGCCGCCGGTCACGGCCAGCCCGGCAATCGCGCCGCCGTCTCCACCCTTGCAGCCGCCATCTCCGCCCGTGGTCGCGCCACCCGAACCCGCCGTGGCACCGTCGCCCAGCGATCGAGCCGGCGCCGAAAGGGTGGGCGCCGTCCGCCGCGCCAAGCCGCGCGCCGAGAAACCCGCCATCAAGCCGGCGGGCAAGGACGGCGCTCCGAGCTCCGACTCGGTCAAACGCGGCGTGTTGCCCTCGGGCTCGCGCGAAGGCTACCCGGATAAGTGATCGGCGGCGGCCGCTGTCGGGTGCTGATGGTCGCGGGCCTCGCGCTCGCCCATGTCGGCGCCGGCGCGGGCGCGGGCCCGGTCGCGCATGCGGCCGACGACGGCACGGCCGAGGCGCGCTCGCACTACGAGGTCGGGCTCAAGCTGTTCGACGCGCGCGAGCACGAGCAGGCGTTGATCGAGTTCTCGCGCGCCAACGAAATCAAGCCGCGCCCCGCGGCGCTGTTCATGATGGCGCAGTGCGAGTACCTGCTCGGGCGGCTCCGGGACGCGCGTGCCCACTACCAAGGCTACGTCACCGAGGTCCCGGACGGTGAGTTCGCGGCGCTCGCGCGCGACCGGGTCGGGAGCATCGACAAGCGCCGGAGCACGTTCGCGATCAACACCGTGCCCGACGACGCGACGGTACGCATCTCGCCCGAGGCCGAGCTCGGCAAGGTGGTCGCGAGCGGCCAGGCCCCCAACAACTTCTCGATCCCGCGCGGGCGCTACCGTGTCGACGTCACCAAGCCCAACTACCAGGGCCAGACCCGCATCGTCGAGGTCGACATCGCGGAGACCAAGCCGCTGTTCTTCAAGCTCGAGCCGATCCCGGCCCGGCTCGAGATCGAGACCGTGCCCCCGACCGCGACCCTGTACGTGAACGGCAACCGCGCGCGCAACCCCTACCGCCAGGATCTCGTCCCTGGCCACGTCGAGATCTTCGCGGAGGCGCCCGAGTACCAGTCGACGACGATCGACCTCAACCTGGCCCCGAGCGAGCGCAAGCTGCTCACCGGGAACGACAGCGTGCGGTTGCCGTACCGCCAGCGCTCGGGACGGCCCGAGCTGCTCGCTGCGGCAACCATCATGGGTGGCCTGGTCGGCGGCGGCGCAGTCGCGGCGGCGATCGGCGGCCCGCTTCAGAACGCCAACGTTTCGGCGCTGCTGCTGACCACCGGCGGTGCGGTCGCGGGCGGCATCGTGGGCGCGCTGGTCGCGACCCCTGTCGTGCCCCAGTACATTCCCGACAACCGCGCCTTCTTCATCCTCGGCGGGATGTGGATCGGCGGCGCCGAAGGCGCGACGGTGGGGGTCGTCGCGCAGCAGATCTCCACCAGCAAGGGCGAGCGGGTGGATCCCTGCCCGGGCCCCGGCCCCTGTCGCGGCCCGATCGGCAATCAGCTGCGCGCGGGGTTCATCGGCAGCCTCCCGGGTTGGGCGGTCGGTCTCACCGCCGGAGCGCTGTTCGCGAAGAAGGCGCCTACCTACGGCCGCGTCGCCATCATCCAGAGTGCGGTCCTGGCTGGGGGAATCTTCGGAGCGGTTGGCCAGCTCGCGGTTGGTTGGAAACCGTACGGGGTGGGATGGGGGTTCACCGTCCGAACTGTCGACACGCCTCCGAACGTGGCTGCGGGGACTCCAGTTCAGGGCGGGTACATGTACGATCCGAGCACCGGGATGAAGGTGGAGTGCATCTACAAGGGAGCGATGGTCGGCGAAGGGACCGAGTGCGCCTTCAGCGAAAGCAGCGCCCTCGATCTCCTGCCCGGGGCGCTCATCGGAATGAACCTCGGTTTGGCCGCGGGGCTTCTTGGCGCCTATCTGCCGAATCAGTCACGCTACGGCCCGAGTTGGAAGCGGGTCGTGTTCATCGATCTGGCCGTGGGCGCGGGCGCGATCGCCGGCGCCACGTTCGGTTGCGTGTCGAACCCCAAGTGCCTCAATCAGAGGCCTCTGGATGAAGACCGCGCCATCGCAGCGGGCGCCGCCCTGCTCGGTGGCGCGCTCGGCCTCGCGGGCGGCATCCTCCTCACCAGGCACATCGACGACGGCATCTCCGATGCGCCGGCAGCTTCCCCGCCGACGATGCCGGTGGCCACGTTCGCTCCCATCCGCGACGCGGCCGGCGGGATGGGCCCCGGCGTCGCAGCGATGGGCACGTTCTAGATCGACGCGATCTAGTAACATCTAGTCCGATGTCGTCGCTGCGCGAGGTGTTCGTGGTCGACGCGGTGCGGACGCCGGTGGGACGGTACCGGGGGGCGCTCTGCGAGGTGCGGCCGGACGATCTGGGCGCGATCGCGATTGCGGACCTCGTCCGGCGCACGGGCGTGGACCCGGCGGCGATCGACGACGTGGTCATGGGGTGCGCGAATCAGGCGGGCGAGGACAACCGCAACCTCGCGCGCATGAGCCTGCTGCTCGCCGGGCTGCCGGTGGAGGTGCCGGGCGGGACGGTGAACCGGCTGTGCGGGTCGGGGCTCGAGGCGGTGGTTGCGGGCGCGCGCGCGATCGCGGCCGGCGAGGTGGACGTGGTGATCGCGGGCGGCGTCGAGTGCGCGAGGGCTACCCGCGCGGCGACGTCACCCTGCACGACAGCACGCTCGGCTGGCGGTTCGTGAACCCCCGCATGGAAGCGATGCACGGGACCCACGCGCTGGGCGAAACCGCGGAGCTCGTGGCCGAGAAGTACGCCGTCACGCGCGAGGCGCAGGACGCGTTCGCGCTCGGCAGCCAGCAGCGTTGGGCGGCCGCGCACGCGGCGGGCAAGTTCGCGGCCGAGCTCTGCGCGGTCGAGATCCCGGCGCGCAGCAAGAAGGACAAACCGAGGCGCGTCGAGGTGGACGAGCACCCGCGGCCCGAAACCACCGCCGCCGAGCTGGCGGCGCTGGCGCCCGCGTTCCGGAAGCAGGGCGGCACCGTGACCGCGGGCAACGCGTCCGGGATCAACGACGGCGCGGCGGCGTTGCTGCTCGTGTCGCGCGCGGGTCTCGACCGGCTCGCCAAGCAGCCGCTCGCGCGTTACGTCGCCGCGGCCGTCGCAGGGGTCGAGCCCCGGCTGATGGGCATGGGCCCGGTCCCGGCGACGCGCAAGCTGCTCGCGCGCGCGGACGTCGCCGCCGCGGACCTCGATCTCGTCGAGCTCAACGAGGCGTTCGCGGCGCAGGCGATCCCGTGCGTGCGCGAGCTCGGCCTCGACCCGGTGCGCGTCAACGTCAACGGCGGCGCGATCGCGATCGGCCACCCGCTGGGCGCGTCGGGCGCGCGGCTCGTGACCACGCTCGTGCACGAGCTCGCTCGCCGCGGCGGGCGCTTCGGTCTCGCCAGCATGTGCATCGGCGTCGGCCAGGGGATCTCGGCGCTGTTCGAGCGAACATGACCCCGCGCAAGCGCACGTCTTCGCCCGCCGCCGCGGGGCCCACCGGCGTCGATGAGACCTCCGCCGTGTTCGGCGCCGCCGCGCACGAGATCAAGAACGCGCTCGGCCCGCTCGCGATGACGCTGCAGTTGGCCGAGCGCCAGGCGCTGACCGGCCAGCCCGTCGCGCACGCCGACCTCGCATTCGCGCGCGCGCAGGTCCAGCGCATCTCGCGGCTGGTCGTCGATCTCATGGATCTCACCCGCGCCGATCTCGGCCAACTCGTGATTCATCCCGCGCCCTGTGATCTTCGCGCGACGATCGCCTCCGCGGTCGAGACCTTCCGCCGCGGCCACCCCAGCGACATCACGCTCGAGCTTCCCAACGGCGCGATGCCGATGTCGTTCGACGCCGCGCGCGTCGAGCAGGTGGTCCTGAACCTGCTCGAGAACGCCGCGCGCTACTCGCCCGCCGGGGCGCCGGTCGTGGTCGAGCTCTCGCGCACCACCGCGTTCGCGCGCATCGCGGTCCGCGACCGCGGCCCCGGCGTCGCCGACCACGAGCAGGCGCGCATCTTCGAGCGCTTCGTCCGGGGCGCCGCCGCGCGGGCAACACAAAACGGGGGTCTCGGCATCGGCCTCTACCTTTGTCGCTTGATCGTCGAGCGACACGGCGGCGCGATCGGCGTCGACAGCGTCCCCGGCGCGGGCGCCAGCTTCTGGTTCGAGCTGCCTTGCCGCTAACCGGTAGGGTCGTTATCCTGTTCACCGCCGACGATGCCACGCGATCCCAAGATCACGCCCATCACCCGCCACGAGCCGCGGACGTTCTACGCGACCCGGGTGACCCGCACCCAGGCCGGCGAGTCGTGGGACCTCTGGTCGGTGGAGGACGGGCGGCGCGTCGGGTTCCTGTCGGTGGTGGACGACGGCCACGTCGTGTACGCGCTCTCGACCGTGAAGCGCGGCACCTCGCACGAGGAGGTCGCGGATTTGGTGGAGGGCTTCTTCACGCCCTCCTCGACCGACGCCCACAATCGCGAGATCATCATCTCGGACTATGACGAAGAGCCCGAGATGCTGGAATCAGACATTCGGCAGAGCTAGCCCGTGACGGATACCGGCGGGTCGTCGGGGAACTTCGGGCGCTTCGTTCCCTTCGACGAGCGAGCGGCCGACGGCTTGTTTGGCCGGGCCGCCGAAGTGGAGCGGCTGGTCGCGGCGGTCACCAGCGCCGACCCGCGGATCGTGCTCGTCACCGGCCCGTCGGGCGTGGGCAAGACGTCGCTGTTGCGGGCGGGCCTCGCGCCCGCGCTCGGGCGGCGCGGGCTCACGGTGGTGACGCTCGGCCACTACGGCGACATCGAGCGCGAGCTGGTGCGCGCGACCAGCCTGGTCGGGATCGCGCCCCCGGTGCCGGGCCAAGATCCGGCGGACTACCTCGGCTACGTGGCCCGCGACGGCAAACACGGTCTCGTGCTGGTGCTCGACCACCTCGAGGAGGCGCTCGCGGGTGGCGCGATCGCGACCGACGTCGCGTCGCTTGTCGCGCGTGTTCGCGAGGAGGCGGGCCCGCGCTTGCGGCTCGTGCTCGTGATCGACGAGCTCGCGTTCTCCAAGCTGGAGGCGATGCTCGCGACCCCCGCGGCCAAGCCCGAGGCGCGCGCGGTGGTGACGCTCGGGCCGCTCGACCAAGCGGCCGTGACCGATGTGCTGGAGAAGGGCGCGGTGCAGTCGGGCACGCCGTTCCAAGCCGAGTTGCCGTCGGCCGTCGCCCAAGACCTATGCCAGCGCGGGCCCTGCCTGCCCATCGATCTGCAGCTGGCGGTGCGCGCCATCGTCGACCTGCGGCTCGCGTCGCTGCGGCGGTATCGCAAAAGCGGCGGGCCGACGGTGATGACCGCGGTGTGGCTGGGCGACGTGTGCCGGGCGGCGGGGGGCGCGCTCGCGCGCCGGGCGTTGCTAGCCGCCTGCAACGGCGACGGTATCACCGCCGCCGAGCTCGGCGGGCCGGTGGGCCGCGGTCGCGACCGCGGCGCCGAGGCGTTGGCGGCGCTACGCGCGCGTGGCTTGCTGATTGCGAGCGCGCGCGGCAAGGCCGAGGTGTTCGCGCTCGCGCACCCCGCGCTGCGCGAGCGCGTGCGCGAGTTCGCGATCGTCGATCACGCGCGTGCGGTGGTGGCGCGGCGCGCGCTCGGGCGCCGGATCGCGACTGGGGAGCGGCTGCGCGTGCCCGAGCTCGGGGCCGTGTTTCGCCATCTGCGCGGGACGTTGTCCCCCGACGAGCAGACGGCGGTGCGCCGCGGCCTGCGCGACGGGTTGCTGCGCGTCGGCCTGGTGATGTCGCTGGTCATGCTGGCGGTGGCGGGGATGTTCGCCGACTCCCGGCGCTCGTACACGCTCGCGTTCGATCCGCCCGACGGCGGAGGCTCCGCGCGCGTGGTGGTCCGGCTCGGGCGCCACCGGTTTTCGTTCCTGGACTTTCTGCCCAGCACGCCCAAGCTCGGATCGATCATCGCGGACACCGGGTTCGCGGCGTCCGGGCTCGGACCGGAGACCGTCGGCCGGATCGCCGCCGGCAAGATCTCGACCCGCCTCGATCCCTCGCCCGGGCATGGGGTGCCGACCTGGCTACGCGATGTCCTCAACGGTCTGCGGCCGGTGCCGCGCGGGATCGCCAAGGAGCTGCTCGGCGATCCCGACGGCATCGTGGCGCTCAAACAGGCGTTCAGCGATCCGGCGCTGCGCGGCGACATCCTCTCGGTGCTCGCGGTGATAGGCCACGGCGGCGCGGGCGAGGACGAGATCCTCGCGGGCGCGCTGGCGGACGGCGCGGCGGAGATCCGTCGCCGCGGCGTCACCGTCGCGGCGGCGATAGCCCGCCGCCAGGCGGGCGAGAAGGCAGACGGCCGCCAGGCGGGCGAGAGCACGGACGGGCGTCAGCGGGCGCTCGGCGACAGTCGGGCCCACGCGGCGACGCTGCGCACGGCGCTCGCGGACCGTTCGCCGGACGTGCGCGCCACCGTGTTGCAGGAGGCGGCCTCGCTGTCCGCGCCCGACGCGGCGAGCATCGTCACGCTGGCGCTGCGCGATCCGGATCCGACGTTGCGACGGCGCGCCGAAGACGCGACCAACGCGCTCGCGCAGAAGGCGCCCGCCGCGGTCGTCGACGCGCTCGCGCGCTTGCTCGAGAGTGGCGACGCGGGTGCGCGGCGCGCGGCGCTGGCGCTGTTCGAGCCGATCGCGGCGCGCGCGCCCGCGGCCTGCGCGCCGGTGCTGGTGCGCGTGGTGCTCGGCGAGCGCGTTCCCGACGACGCACGGGTCGCGGCGCTGTCGATCCTGCGTCGCACCGGCCCGCCGCCGGCGTCGCTGCGGCCGGCGCTGGAAAAGGCGATCGTCCCCGAGGCGTCGCCCCGGCTGCGCGCGGCGGCGTTGCCGCTCTACGCCCGGCTGGTGTCACCCGCCGAGGCGGAGGAGATCGCGCGTGCCGAGATGAAGGGCTCGCCGGCGGCGCGCGCCGCGAGCGCGGCGGTGTGGGCGGCGGTCGCGGCGACCCGTCCCGAGGAGGCCGCAAAGCCGCTCCGGGCGATGCTCTCCGACCCGGCGCCCGAGGTGCGCGTCGAGGCCGCGCGCGCGTTTGGTTCGCTGCGCCGCGAAGGCCTGGAGCTGGTCGAGAAGGCGCTCGCCGACCCGAGCGTGGAGGTGGAGCGCGCCGCGCTGGAATCCGCGCTGCAGCTCGCGGCCGCCAACCCATTTGCGGTTGCCGACATCCTCGGACGCGCGGTCAAGACCGTGCGTCCCGCCGTGCGCCGCAACCTGGTGGAGGCGCTCGCCCGGTTGGGCGAAAGCCGGCCTGCGGTCGCGCTACCGCCGCTCGCGCGCGCGGTGAAGGACAGCGACACGGCGACGCGCGTGGCGGCCGCCAACGGGTTCTGCGCGCTCGCCAAGAAGTCGGCGAACGCGCTCGCGTCGGCGCCCTTCCTGCGCATCGCCGCGCGCGACGACAACGAGGAGGTGCGCACCGCCGCCGCCGCGTGCCTCGGCGACGTCGCCGCCGGCGATCCCAAGGGCGCGGCGCGCATCGCCGCCGAGCTGGCGGCGGCGAGCCAGCCCGCGGTGCGGATCGCGGCCGCGCAGGCGCTCGCGGGCGTGGGCGCCGAGACCGTGACGTTCGCGCTGCCCACGCTGCTCAAGCTGCTGGGCGACGCCGACGCGCCGGTGCGTACCGCCGCCGAGCAGGCGTTCGCGAGCGCGATTGCGCACGTGCCCGCGCTCGATAAGCGGCGTTCGGGTGAGGCCGAGCGCGCGCTCGAGAACGCGCTCGCGCAGGGCGATGTGGCCGAACGCCGCCTGATTGTCACCGCGGCAGCAAAAGCTGGGCTGTGGGGCCTCCTGCGGCAAGCCGCCCGCGACGGCGACGACTCGGTTCGCCTGGAGGCGGTGCGGGCCGCGGGGGCCGGCAAGGGGCCCGGGCTCGACATCGTGCGCGGCGCGGTGGACGACCACGCGCAGGGCGTGCGCGCCGAAGCGATGCGCGTGCTGGCGGGCGGCGCGGGCGGCGGTGCCCGCGACGTGCTCCCGACGTTCGAGACCATGCTGCGCAGCGGGGACCACTCGGCGCGCGAGGCCGCCACCGCGGGCATCGGGGAGCTCGTGGATCCGGGCGACGCAGGCATCCGGCTCTTGGGCGAGGCGCTGGGCGCGCGCAGCGAATCGCTGCGGGAGGCCGCCGCGCGCGCTCTCGGCCGGCTGGCCGCGCGCGAGCCAGCGCGCGTCGCGCCGTTGCTCGAGCGCGCCGTGCACGATCCCGCGTATGACGTCCGGGACGCCGCGTTGCCCGGTCTGGCGGTCGCGTGGTCTCACCGCATGACCGCGCACGAGCTCGGGCGCATGCTCGCGACCTCGGACACCGATAGCACGCGCCGCTTGGTCGCGCTCGAGGCGCTGGTCGCCATCGGGCAGGGCCGCGGCACCCCCGGCGAGCGCGCCTCCGCGCGCGCCGAGCTCGACCGCATCGCCGACGCCGGTCCCGCGTTGGCCCGCCTCGCCGCCCGCATCGGCAAAAGCTTCCTCGACGCCCCCCCCGGCGAAATGCACGCCTTCATCGAACGCCTGTTCGGCGGCTAGTTACAGCGCGTCGGGTAATTCGGGCGGGTGATCGGCCGCGAACCAGGTGAACCCGATACGCGCAGCGCGGGTGCCCACTCCCGGCCGCACCCGGTCCGCCGCGGCGTTGCGCTCTTACGCGACGAGGCGCCGACGCTCCA
>WNGA01019788.1_pt1 | contig 11077 bp, 10 predicted proteins | sample 5400061 | NCBI WGS metagenome assembly WNGA01 (sample SAMN13153366, study PRJNA577476) | soil metagenome | isolation source: 100 cm soil or saprolite under grassland replicate 2 | place: USA:California | collected 2016-06-15
GTTCCTGCTCCAGTGTGAACTGTGACCAATAGGAAACCAGCGGCGCGGGTGTGACAAGCGTGACAGTACACCCTTGTTCAGCAAGAAATTCTGCTAATACTCCGCCCATGTAATAATGATCGTCATCGTAAATTACTACGTTATCACTCAGTAGTTTTCCATCCATCAAATCATCAGGACTGAATACAGTCTGTAAATCATATCCGCGAATTGGTTTTCGCAGCGTACGGCCTATCCCATCACGCCGCCAAGTTGCGCCGGTGGCAAGGATGATATTTTGCGCGCCCGTTTCAAGTATCTCCTCTGCGGTCATTGGGCTGGATGGGTAGGCCGCGACATTCTTCATCTTCTTAATTTGAGTCAAGCGCCAGTCCACCACCCGGCGCCATTCATTCAGTCCAGGCAACGCGGATTCGCGGATCACGCGTCCGCCGAGTTCCTTATGCGCCTCGAGCAAGGTCACTTGATAGCCGCGTTGTCCAAGCGCCCGCGCCGCCTCCAGGCCCGCAGGTCCGGCGCCGACAATCATCACTTCCTTATCGCTTTTCTTCGGTAAAATGAACTCTGGATGCCAGCCGCGCCGCCATTCCTCGCCCATCGTCGGATTTTGTGTACATCGAATAGGGACAAAGCGTGTATCCCCGGTCACACAGATATTGCAGCCGATGCATTCACGAATATCCTCGATGCGTCCCTCTTTGATTTTCGTTGGCAGGAACGGGTCAGCAATCGAAGGTCTCGCCGCGCCGACGAAGTCCATGACGCCGCGTTTGATCGCAGAGACCATCGAATCTGGAGATGTATAACGCCCCACCCCTACAACCGGTTTTGTCGTCAACTGCTTGACGAACGAAATATATTTTTCCTGATGGCCTTCTTTTCCAAAGCGCGAAGTGATTGAATCGTTGCTCCAGTTGCTAACATTCACATCCCAGAGATCAGGCAATTCGGCAAGCATCGCTACCACCTCATACGCTTCGCCTTGGGATGTGATTTCATCTTCACCAAGTAACTCATCCACAGCAAAACGGACAGCCACTGCGCATGTATCGCCAACGACTTCTTTTGTTTCTTCGATTAATTCTCGAAGGAAACGCACGCGATTTTCAAGCGAACCGCCATATTCATCCGTTCGATCGTTGAAACGTTTCAAGATGAATTGGATCGCCGCGCTCATGCCATGCGCCGCGTAACAATAAACAATGTCAAATCCTGCGCGCTTGGCACGCAATGCTGCATCCCGATGCCACCTGCGAACGTTGCGAATATCTTCCTTATCCATGCGCCGCGTTTGCACCGGGTCATAACCTGAACCACCGATGGTTCCCATCGAACTTGGCGCAAGCGATGGTGCCCGCGAATATAGATTCGGCGCGTCGTATCCGTTGTAGGAAAGTTCAACCCCAGCCAGCGAACCATGTAGATCACTCGAGTGATGAATCTCGGTCTCTTCTGTACAAACCACACCCCAGCCTCCTTCCGCTTTCATGCCGCGCATGGCTGCCAACGCCTGAGGCATACGATGGCCGAATCCGTTGCAATGTGGCACCTGATAAAAACGGTTCGGAGCGATTACAGGACCGATCCGAACCGTTTCAAATAAGATATCATATGAATTATTCATAAACTTCCCTTTCGCGCAGAGCGGAACGCAGTGCAGACGAAGCGCATATTTACATGCTATTATCCTTCGACTGCGTTCGTCGCTTCGTTCAGGACGAAGACAATAGCTTGGGAATCACTTCCAGCATCTCGTTCAGTACCTGACGAAACACCTGCATCCGTTCCTCAGGCGTGCCTTCCGCCTTGGCAGGATCCACAAAATCATGATGGACACGTCTCCCCGCTTTTCCGGGCCATACGGGGCATTCCTCTGCCGCTGAATTGCAGACCGTGACGACGAGATCGAAATCTTTTGTGGGCAGATCGTTGATATGTTTTGATTCCCCGGAATGTGTAATGTCTATTTCATTCAACGCTTCGATCGCCAACTCATGGACGTATCCCGCGGGCTTTGTCCCGGCGGAAAATGCTTTCCATTCCGGGTAGCGTGCTTTGACAATGGCTTCCGCCATTTGCGAACGACATGAATTGCCTGTACAGAGGAAAAGAACGGTTTTTTGATTCATAAATTAGTATCCTCGCGCTCCCGAAAAGCACCGGGACTGTAGTGAGCGGAGCCATAGGTGCAGTCGAAGCGCATTTATTGGAAGTTTAACTATCTTTTAATACGCACTTCGTCTTCACTCGCCTGTCGGCTCGTTCCGCTCAGCGCGAAAGAAGCTATCCAAACCTTCCGGTAATGTAATCTTCCGTCCGTTTTTGTTTGGGCGCGGTGAAGAGTGATTTCCCTTCGCCATACTCAACCAATTCACCCTGCAGGAAGAAGGCTGCGTAATCGGCGGTGCGCCCTGCCTGCTGCACGGAATGAGGCACGAGAATAATCGTGTATTCCTTCTTGAGTTCCTGCAACGCAGATTCCACCTTGCCGGTTGAGATTGGGTCAAGGCCAGAGGTGGGCTCATCAAGCAAGATAATTTCGGGCTGAAGGGCAAGGGAACGCGCCAGACATAAGCGCTGTTGCTGTCCACCTGAAAGAGCGATGGCGGGATCATCCAAGCGGTCTTTGACCTCCTCCCATAACGCGGCCAATTTCAGGCTTCGTTCGACCGCTTCATCCAGCTTGGACCTGCGTTTCTCGCCCGCAAGCTCCAATCCATACGTCAAATTTCCGCGAATGCTCAAGGGCAGGACAACAGGACGCGCAAAGACCATGCCAATTTTGCGTCGCAAGGCGATTACATCTATACTTGGGTCAAGAATATTTTGACCATCAATTAAGATTCGGCCCGATACCGCTTTGACTTCCGTAAGATCATTGAGACGATTTAGACAGCGCAATAACGTAGACTTACCGCCTCCTGCGGGGCCAAAGAGAACGGTCACCGCTTTTTCGCGGATTCCCAAACTGATACCGCGCAATGATTCATTCCCATCTGAATATTGGAGTGAGAGATTTTCAATAATGATTTTATCCATCTTATTTTCTCGGTGGTCGAGGCCACCTATTTCATTATAAATTTTCCTGTAACGGGTGGTCTCGACTGCTTGCGTCTCGACCACCGTGATCACCATTGTCGTCTCGCCCTCGCTCGCGAGCGGATGACGGTTGCGATCAGATTCATCGTGAGCTGATTGGCATTTCAGGCACTTGGGTCGAGATGACAAAAAGATGATAAGGCAAAGCCATGGTCGCATCAAATGGCGAATGGGGAAGGCGTGGCAGGAAGAACGCCGCGCCCGTAAAAAGGATCGGCGCAGTCTCGCCCGCCGCCCGTTCCAGACCAAGGATGACTCCAGTGAGAATGCCTGGAAGTGCCTCTTTCAGCACAATGCGACGAATCGTCTGCCAACGCGTGGCGCCCAGTGAAATGCTGACTGTACGGAATGCCTGCGGCACTGAGCGTAATGATTCTTCCGCGGTGCTGATAATGACGGGCAAGGTCATGATCGAAAGAGTCAAAGAAGCTGCCAGAATGGATGTGCCAAAATTCAAGAAGATGACAAAAAGACCCAAGCCAAATAATCCATAGACAACGGATGGGATCCCCGCCAGGTTGATAATTGCGATGCGGATCGTGCGTGTGAGGGGAGTATCAGAAGCATATTCAGAAAGATAAATGGCTGCGGCGATGCCAAGCGGCACCGAGAATACGGCTGTACCAATGGTCAAATAAAGTGTTCCGATGATCGCTGGCAGGATTCCGCCGGCGCGCATGCCATCATGTGGAAAACCTGTTAGAAACTCCCATGAGATCGCAGGCAAACCTTGAATAAGAATGTAAATGACCACTGCGATAATTGGCAGAACCGTTGCAAATGCTATCAGGGTGATGATGATAAACCCTGTGCGTTGCGCGAGGTGACGATTGATGGGAAGAGCGCGTCTCACGATAAAATCCTCTCCGCGCGTTTCTTGGCCCGGAAGACAACCGAGGAGGCCGCAATGTTCACGCCCAATGAGATGAGGAATAAAACCATGCCGATAAAAAAAAGAACGTGATAGTGAGTGCTTCCGCTGGCAACTTCACCCATTTCCGCCGCGATGGTCGCGGTCATCGTGCGGACGGGGGAGAAGAGACTGCCAAGTTTCACTGCGAGGACAGGCGCATTGCCGGTAACCATCATGACGGTCATGGTTTCGCCGATGGCGCGCCCCACACCCAGCATCACAGCGGTCAATACGCCAGAGCGCGCTGCAGGAAACGTCACGCGCCAGATCGTTTGCCAGCGGGTGGCCCCTAATGCCCAGGCGCCTTCACGATAGGATCTTGGCACAGCGTCCAGCGCGTCTTCTGCCACCGATACAACCGTAGGGATCGCGATTCCGCCCAACAGGAGTGAGCCTGTAAGGGCTGTCAGACCCGTTGGGAGGTTAAGCAAGACTCGCAGATACGGAGAAAGGACGAGAATCCCCAGAAATCCAAGTACAACGGAGGGAAGTCCACCTAGTAATTCAACCAATGGCTTGAGAATTTCACGCATCCAGCGCGGCGCAATTTCAGAGATATAAACCGCTGTGCCGAGCCCAAATGGAACTGCGACAAACGCCGCACCGATGGTCACCATGAGTGAGCCGGTAATGAGCGGCAAAATTCCAAAGTGGTCTTCGATGGGATACCAGCGAATGCTAAGGAGCGAAGAAAGACTAGTCTCCGCAAACGTGGGAATGCCTTCGCGCACAAGGAAGAAAAAGATGAGTGCCACAAAAATGATGGCTGAATACCCTGAAGCCTTGATCAAACGAGTGATAATGAATTCATACCAATTGAGTGATTTTTCCATGGTTGTTCTCCCCCCTCTCCCTTAGGAAGAGGAGTCGGGCAATGCAGGCACAAAACCGAGATCTGCCACGATCTGCTGCGCCTCCGAAGAAAGGATCCAATCGAGATAGGTTTTAACGATCCCGGTCGGTTCGCCGTCGGTATACATATAAAGGTCGCGTGCAATGGGATAGGACTTATCGTTCACCGTCGCAATGGAGGGTAAGACGTACGCACCGCCCTCCTCTTCAGCAATGGCAATCATTTTCAAATCCTTTGGCACATAGCCCAGCCCGTCATAGCCAATCGCATTTGGGTTTTGGCGCACTTCGGCAATAATTCCTTCGGAAGAAGGAAGCAATAATGTGTCCATGGAGAAGAGCGTTTTATCGTCTTTTTTCCCCAATCGCAGAACAGTCTCGAGGAAATACACATGAGTGCCCGAGTTTGTCTCGCGCGAGAGTCGCACAATCGGCCTGTCTTCTCCTCCGACCTCAGACCAATTGCTGATTTTGCCGCTGTAAATATCTGAAATTTGTTTCAGAGTCAATTGGCTAACAGGATTTTCTGGATTCACGATGACCGCAATGGCATCCCGCGCGATGATGTGCTCCACCGGCTCTACACCATTAGCCTTGGCTTCACTAAGCTCTTCATCCTTGATTTTGCGGGATGCGTTGGCGATATCCACAGTTTTGTTGATCAGCGAAGCGATCCCTGTTCCAGACCCTCCACCTGTCACCGATATACGGACTTCTGGATGCTCGGCCTGATATTTTTCTGCCCAGGCGAGCGCCAGATTGACAATCGTATCCGAACCTTTGTTCTCGATATAGTTAGCCGAAGAATCAGATGCGGCCCCCTCTGAGGAAGATTTAGGGCCGCATGATGTAGAAAAGAGAAGTACAAATATTGTAATAGCAGGCAAGATGAAACGGTTCATTGACCTGAATTATAGTCGAAAGTTTTTCGCATTTCATTGACATGATAAAATCGAAACATGTCTGATACACAATCCGCATTCATTGTCGAAGATCTTGATTTTTATTATGGTTCATCAAAGGCTCTCTCAAAGATCAATATCGAGATCGAGCCGCGTAAAGTGACCGCGCTGATCGGACCCTCCGGGTGTGGCAAGTCCACGTTTCTGCGTTGTCTTAATCGAATGAACGATACGATCCCCGACACGCATGTGGATGGCAAAATCCTGCTGGATGGCGAAAATATTTACGGCGAAGATATGGATGTTGTTGCACTCCGGCAAAGAGTAGGAATGGTCTTTCAAAAGCCGAATCCATTCCCGCAATCGATCTACGACAACGTGGCATTTGGCCCACGTATAACGGGCATGGACGTGAAGATGGATGAAGTCGTTGAAAAATCTCTGCGATCCGCAGCCTTATGGGATGAAGTGAAGGATGACCTGAAGTCAGATGCGCTGGGTCTTTCGCTGGGTCAGCAACAGAGATTGTGTATTGCGCGAGTCATTGCTGTCCAGCCGGAAGTGATCTTGATGGATGAATCGACTTCAGCACTTGACCCAATCGCCACATTGCGCATCGAGGAATTGATCGCTGAATTGAAGAAGGATTATACGATTGTAATCGTCACACATAATATGCAGCAGGCCGCACGCGTCTCAGATTACACAGGTCTGTTCTGGCTGGGGGAGTTGGTGGAATTTTCTGAGACCCAAGTAGTGTTTACCAAGCCAAAACAAGAATTAACAGAGGCCTATATTACAGGAAGAATGGGTTAGAAAATTTTTCTGGAATAAAAAATCCGTCAGCACGCCCTTTGGCGGCTGGCGGATTTTACATCAATTTCCCTGCTTTTGCCGTTGCCAGAACTCGTCGTCTGTAGATTTTATCTCAGACATCTCACCGGTAGCGATGAAGACGGTTCTTTCACAGATATTCGTTACGCGGTCAGCCACCCGCTCGAGATTATGCGCCACCCACAGAAGCCAGTTGGCACGTTCAATGGCTTTAGGGTCAGCAATAACGTAGGTCATCAGTTCGCGATACACCTGGTTGTAAAGCGCATCCACTTCATCGTCCTCAACCGGGATGGTTTTCGCGGTTTCTACATCCTCATTTACGAAGGCGCTCAGTGCCCGGTGAAGCATATCGGCACCGATTTGAGCCATGCGTGGAATATCAATCAGTGGCTTGAGGAGTGGAGCATCGCCCATGCGGATGTTGATATTGGAAATCCCTTTCGCGTAATCACCCATGCGTTCCAGCTCTGAAATGATCTCCATGCAGGATGCCAACAAACGCAGGTCATGAGCCATTGGCTGTTGCGTAGCAATCAGAATCATCAACTTGTTTTCGATTTCAAATCGCTTCGCGTTGATTTCTTTATCGTTTTCAAAGAGTTTTTCCGATGCTTTTATGTCACGTTTTTTAAGCGCTTCCACGGACCCCAGAATGGCTTGCTCCACCATACTACCAAGCACAAGCACGTCATCCTTAACCTGTTGGATTTCGGTTTCAAATGTTTTACGCAACATGATGTCCTCGTTTCTCTTACTGGTCGTCATATTATACTCTTCTTCCTTTTCGTCTCTATTTTGTCTTCAATGGGTTGCGTACCGTTATCCAAATCGGCCTGTAACGTAATCTTCTGTGCGCTTGTCTTTGGGATTCGTGAAGATCACTTTTGTATCGTCGAATTCAATAACAGTGCCTGAGCGTGCCTGACGGTCAACAAGCATCATCATGGCCGTATAATCTGATACGCGCGCGGCTTGCTGCATGTTGTGGGTCACGATCACAATGGTATATTGCTTTTTGAGTTCCTGCATCAACTCCTCGATTTTGAGGGTGGCAATCGGGTCGAGCGCGGAGGCGGGCTCGTCCATCAAAATGACCTCGGGTTTAATGGAAATAGCGCGCGCGATGCACAGGCGCTGCTGCTGCCCTCCTGAGAGCGATAAACCGGATTGTTGCAATTTATCCTTCACTTCATCCCACAACGCAGCTTGTCGCAAGGAGTTTTCTACCAGTTCATTCATGTTGCCTTTGTAGCCATGAATACGTGCAGTCCAGGCGATGTTTTCATAGATGCTCTTGGGAAAAGGATTGGGTTTCTGAAATACCATACCAATGCGATAGCGGACTTCGACCGGATCGACCTGCGGCGCGTAGATATCCTCTCCATCGAACATGACCTGTCCCCTAATGGACGTGCCGGCGTAGAGTTCGTTCATGCGATTGAAGGCGCGCAGTAAAGTGGACTTGCCGCAACCAGACGGTCCAATAATGGCCGTAATCGCGTTTCTTTTGACCTTCATATTGACCCCGGTCACGGCTTTGAAATTGCCGTAATAAATATCGAGGTCGCGGGCTTCCATAACGTACTTGTCTTCAGAGTTGTTATTTGTGGTCATACTTAGAATCTCCGGCTGAAACGATTGCGTAATAAGACTGCGGATGCGTTCAAGCTCAACAACAACACGAGAAGCACAAGAATGGCTGCCGCGGCAAGGCTCCGGAATTCATCCTGTGGGCGCGATGTCCACTGGTAAATTTGCATGGGTAGAGTTGTGAACTTCGAAAAAGGCGAGTTTGGATCGAAACTGATGGCTGTAGAGGCGCCCACTACTACGAGTGGCGCCGTCTCACCAATGGCGCGCGAGACAGCTAGGATGGTCCCAGTCAAAATGCCGGGTATGGCGGTTGGGAGTACATGCGACCAAACCGTTTGCCATTTGGTCGCACCGACACCAAAACTTGCATTGCGGAGCGAACGGGGAACGGCGCGGATCGCCTCCTGCGCGTTGATGATAATAATGGGGAGCACGAGCAAGCCCAGGGTGAGCCCTCCCGAAAGCACCGTCCTGCCACTCGCTGTCGTTGGATCCACCAATCCAAAAATCTTTCCACTCGTGAGGGGTTCGAGCGTACGAACAAAAATAGCTAGTCCCAAAATACCATAAATAATGGAAGGCACGCCTGCCAGGTTGTTGATATTGGTCTGGATGATTCGATTGAGCCAATTGTCCGAAGCATACTCTTCCAGATAGATGGCGGCTCCCACACCAATTGGAAAGGCGAGCAAAATCGTGAACAGAATCGTCCAGAGTGACCCCAAAATGGCGGTGCGCACGCCAGCCGTGAGCGGTTCACTAGTCTGAGGCCGTGCGATGAAGCCAGGGGTGAGCCAGGAGATGAAATCCAATTCCGCTTTTGGATGATCTTTCGCAACCGTCGCGCGAATTTCATCTGCCTGGGTGAGGGAGGGCCATAAGTTCCAAACCCCAACAATCTGGGGTCGGATAATTCTGTCGATGACCAGTTGATATACTTCCTCGCGTGATCGGGATTCAAACGACTTATCATTTTCCAGTTTATTGAACGCGCCACTCGAAAGAGTGGATTGAAGAAGAGCCATCAACTGTTCCTTACTTTGGTCTTGGACGGGTATACCGTCCACGGCAAGCGTATCAGGGTCCACTTTTGCTTCGTAGGCAACATATCCAAAGGCACCATTGATGATATTGAGCATGAGCGCGATCAGCGCAATAATGCCGACAATGGTGGATGCTAGAAAGAGTATTTGCCAGAGCACACCTCTGCGGTTGCGCGCGCTTAGATTATCAGCAAATCCCTCAACGACTGCTTTTTCTTTCATTCGTAGACCTCACGGAAACGGCGCACAATTGCCTGGCTGATGATATTGAGTGTCAGAGTAATAATAAACAGTAACAACCCAAGCGCGAAAATACTGTTGTAATCTATGGAGTCGTAACTTAAGTCACCACCCGAAATTCTCACAATGTGCCCGGTAATGGTCTCTGCTCCGACGAATGGATTGAAAGTGAAATTGGGTCCCGCACCGGCGGCAACTGCCACGATCATGGTCTCGCCAATTGCACGGGAGATACCAACAATAATGGCGGCGGCAATACCAGAAAGAGCGGCAGGAACTACCACCTGTACTGCCACCTCCAGTTTGGTCGCGCCCATGCCATAAGCCGCCTCACGCAACGAGCGGGGAACGGCGGTCAAGGCGTCCTCAGTCATGGAACTAATGAGAGGCAGGATGAGGATCCCCATCACCAGACCAGCTGACCCTGTATTGTAAATTTGAACAACATTCCTGCCGAAGATCTCGCGCAGGAGAGGGGTCATGAACGTAAGAGCGAAAAAGCCATAGACGATAGTAGGGATCCCAGCTAGCACTTCCAGGATTGGTTTTAGAATATTACGCACTCTTGGAGTGGCATATTCACTCAGGTAAATTGCCACGCCCATTCCCAGCGGGATAGCGATCAGCATTGCAATGACCGTTGTCATCAGTGTGGAAGTGACCAGGGGCCAGATGCCAAAATTTCCCGTGTGCGGCTGCCATTTTGTAGTTGTGAGACTTGCAAGGATGTTCACTTGTGGCATTTGGAAGAAAAGCAAAGCCTCCTTGCCAAGTTCATAGACGATACCGAGGGTTACAAAAATGGAAAAAAAGCCGCTAAAGAATAACAATGACTGTATGATTGTTTCACCCCAACGCGGTCTTCGGCGCAAATTGATTATAGATGCTCTCTTTTCGACATTCTCCTTCAATGACAACTCAGCCATGAAAGCACCTCCTTACAAATAGAATTATGTAACATTTTAGAACAAATCACCTTCCCACCCCGTTTGGAGGTGGGAAGGCTCAACTTTACACTTTGAGGATTCAAATGATTACATACCCGTCGCCGTTTTCCAGGCATCAATACCTTCCTGAAGTTTGGCATCACTGATTGGGAAGTAACCGACATCACCGATCTCGTTATTCACGTTGTTGAGGAAGAACCAGATGAACGAGGCCACCTGGGGTTTTTCCTGCATAATGTTCGCATCGCTATAGATGAACAGCGGGCGAGCCAGAGGATATTCACCAGACTCAGCGGTTTCAGCAGTAGGAGCGATGCCTTCCACAGAAAGAATATTGAGTCGATCGGCATTTTCCTGATAGTAAGCATAGCCAAAATAACCGATGGCAAACTCACTGCCTTCCACACCCTGCACGAGGACATTGTCATCTTCAGAGAGCTGGATGTCCGCGGCATTCAGGATGGCTTCCTCACCTTTGGCGAGATCCGCTTTGCCAGCCGCATCCAAATTGGCAGGTCCCATGATGGCTTCAACAAAGTAGTCAAATGTGCCAGAGTCAGTGCCCGGGCTAAAGCGTTGGATGGGTTCTGCGGGCCATTCCGGGCGCACGTCGGACCAGTTGGTAGCGGTCGAGAAGATCTGTGCCAATTC
>WNGA01012281.1_pt1 | contig 11076 bp, 8 predicted proteins | sample 5400061 | NCBI WGS metagenome assembly WNGA01 (sample SAMN13153366, study PRJNA577476) | soil metagenome | isolation source: 100 cm soil or saprolite under grassland replicate 2 | place: USA:California | collected 2016-06-15
TGGCCTCGCAGCACGCCGCCGCCGCACGGGCAGCCGAACTCAGTTGTACGCAACTGCTGGCCGAACGCACCCGCGCTGCCGACGAGCTTGCCAGTCGGCCCCACCTGGCGCGTGCCCTGGCTGAACGGCGACGGCTGGCACAGGAGCAAGCGGAGGCTGCCCAGCGGGCCGAGGCCGAACGCGCCAGTCGGCTGGCTCACGGCATGGCCGCCGTGCGCGCGGCGCTCGGCGCCAACCAACTCGACGAGGCGGAGCGCCTACTCGGGCCGCTGACACGCGAGTTTCCACACGAACGGGAGTGCAAAGCCTGACCGATGTGCTTCGCTGGCGGGACCGGCAGCGCCTGGTCGTGCCGGCTGAGGATGGCCTGCGCGATATTCTTCGCCGACCCTACCGCGATGATCCCGAGGCTACTGCCGCTCGCGACCGATCGGCGGATGCCTCCCAGTTCTCGGGAAACTGGGCATTCGCACGTTTTGCGGCGCTCGCCCGTTCCATCGCGGTCTGCGGTGGTGGTGCCCATTAGGGCAGGAAGAGGAAGCCCTGGGAAGGAGATGTGGGTACCCGATGTATTTCATCGAAAAGCGCAACGTTCTCGTCGCCGATGTCGAACCGGGCATCTTAACGGAGGCCCGACTGTGGCCATGCTGGTCGTCGGCGCTTGGTGCAGAACAGCCAACCCGCCGGATGACCTGATCGGGGCCGCGCTGCGGCCCGCTTGCGACGCCACGGCCAGCGATCAAGGAGGCGGTAGGCCAAGAACCCACAGGCCGCCTGGCCCCAGCGCCACATACGCGTGCTGGTCGCGTATGCCGCCGACCTGGGCCAGCCACAACCAACAAGCGGGTGATCCAGAGGGCCCTGGAAAGCAGTTGTCGAAATGGTGATACCCGGTCCAGCGCGGGTGAGCCGGGTCGGACACGTCCGCGGCGAGCAGCCCATACGTGTCGGTCAGCAGCGCCTGCTGGTCCGCGATAAAGACGCCCCACGTGCCTGCACTGGCCGGCGTGGGAAGGTAACTGACCGTTGTGGGCCTCCGCGCTTCGGTGAGGTTCAGGATCGTCAGCCCCCATGGCTCGGCGTACCGAATCATGCCGACCTGCCAGCTCAGGTAGGCGTACTTCCCATTGAGCGCAATCGCATTCGCCTCCTGCGGGGTGGTTCCGACCTGGGTAGGACGGCTCACGTCCGAGATATCGATCACCGCCGTCCCAGACAGCGCCCCTGTGAGGCTGTAGTACGGACTGACGTAGGCGGTGTCACCGAAGATTGCCACGGCACTCGCATAGCGGAAGCCGTTTGGCTGCGTATCGATCTGACCGACGACCTGCGGCTGGGTAGGGTCCGCCACGTCCACCACGGCAAAGCCGTTGTGGCCTGCCACGTAGAGGTAGGAACCATTCAGGGTTAAGCTCGAGCCATCCAGGTCCACCGTCCCCACTGATACCGGCGCGGACGGGTCCGAGATGTCCAGCACGTGCACCCGCTGAGCGGCCAGGACGTACATAAAGGATTCGCTCGCGACGAGTGGGCGGACTCGGCCACCCAGACTCCCAGATTCGCCGACGAGCGCCGGATGAACCGGGTCGGTGAGGTCGAGGACCTGGACGGTGTCATCCCCTCCGACGACCAGGTAGTCGCCCGCGAACCCCGCTGACCAGACCGCCTGATCGAGGTGCCCCTCGACCGGCAACTCCGGGAGGGCTGGCGCATCGGCAGCCACGGGCGCCACCAGGGTCCACACCGCGGCGAGACTGACGAAGGCGGCCGCGATGTGTCTACCGTGACTCATGTCGCCTCCTGCGAGACCCAACGGCCCGTCTGCCCTCGCGTTGCAGCATGGGTTTCCAGAAACAGAACGAACTGGAGACGTCCGGTGACCCGCGTACCGGCACAAGCTTGAGGTCTACGTTGTTCGGCGTCTCGGCGCCTACTTGGCGGCGACGCGGGTTGGGGTCGTTAGGTCTTCGAGCAGGCGCTGATAGCACTCGAAGGTCTCGGGCTCGGGGTCCATGGCGACCACCTCCGGACCGTGATGAAGGAGCAGCCGATCGATGCTATGACGCCACTCAGCTTTCTGTGCGACCGGGCGCGGCCTTCGGCAAGGTCGTGCTGGCGATGGTAAGTCCTACACGACATTTCCAACATTGTCGTGTCGGTTCGAATCCGGCCGCCTAGCTGCAGGTAGGGCTGGCGTGGCCCGCAACCTGCCATGGCCGCGAGTATGACGATTTGGCGACCCCGGCTGGCGCCATACCTGGCCATGTTAATGGCACTGTGTCTAGGGCTTGCGAGAGCGCCGGCAGCAGCAGCGGCACCGACCAAACCGGCGAACCTACAGGAGTATGCGCAGCAGGTCGCACAGAACGTTCGGGTCACGTGGTCGCACGCAGATCGCATCTGGAAGGGTGCCGACTACATGCAGCTCATGCTGGTCCTCACGGACGTCAAGGAAGCATGGGCGATTACGGCCGATGCCACACACGAGCTCACACCCGAAGAGCGCGCCAATCTGCCGATGCCACGTCTGTCGGGGAGCGTCAACTACCAGCCATTCGACGATTTCCAGGGTCATCGCGGTCTGACGATTTCGGTGCCACGGAACTATTTCGGGACGACCTGGGACCAGTTCGAACCACAGTACCTGTCAACATTCGCATTCCACGTCGCCTCTCACGAGTTGTTCCACTTCCAGGTTCAGGACCTGGCGCGCGGCGGTTGGTCGTTACCAGTTGGGGACCACCCTGCATCGCGAGGCACCCTGTACCCGCTCGAAATCGCGCCGCGGGTCGCGCGCCTGGAACTGTTCGACACCTTGTTGCACGCCTACGCCGAACCGGCCCGGCGAGCCGAGCATCTTGGCGCCGCGGCCTACTGGTACAACGTTTGGGCGAGCGAGTCCGGCGAGGCAGGGGAGCAGTCGATGACTGACCTGACGGAGGGAACCGCCGAGTATTTCGCTGTCGTCGCCGGTGCGCGGGCCGCGCTCGGCTTCGATGCTCTTGCCGAAACCTACCGCCGCACGCTCATCGGCGAACTGGAGAAGCGACGGGATCAACAGTGGATCCCGCAACTCGACTTGGAGTCTTATCACATCGGTGTTGCCGCCGGACTGCTCGCCGAAGAACAAGGCCTCGATTGGCAAGCCGACGCCGCGCGCGGAACCGCTCCGGTCACGTTCCTTCTGCAGAATGTGCCGCCCGTAGCCCAGGAGCCGACGCCCCGGACTGTGGCGCGGATCAGCAGCGCCGTCGCAGACGAGAACGCACAGGTGGCACCGCGTCTCGACCCGCTGATCGACGCTCTGGCGGATCCGTCGCACGCTGTACTCGCATTACCGGCGACCGGAATGGTCGGCACATTTGCGCCGGGCCAGGGCTTCTACCACGCAGAGGACATGCCTGATCTGCAGTTGATGCCCAGCGTATCCGCGCGCTTCGAGTTACCAGCCGGTGGCGTAAACGTCAATCATCGCGCAGCAGCATTCGGTGATGCCCCGTGTCCATTGGATCCACCGCCGCCCGCCGATGTCGGTCAGGCGCAACGGGCGGCACTCTCGGCATTTCTCCTGGTGCCTTTGGGTCCGCAGGAGATTGAGGATGCAACCTCGGATCTGACGATTACTAGTGGGACGCTGATAACCCGGGTGCACGTGAACCGGGTGCAGGACGACACCGGACGACCGGTTTACTGTGCAGTGGCACCTGAGACGTGATCAGCTGTTAGGAGTATTGGACAACGGTGCTAGCCTGGCGGGCAGCGAAACTCTCGCGAAGTGTTGTGGGGACGAAGATTGTCAGTCTCGGCGGCTCACGAGGCGATTGCAAGGAGGACCAGGACCGGCTGGTCAAGCCGCTGGCGTACGTGCAGCTCAGGCCGGCGTGAACGGCTCGCCGGAGCTGACGCGCGAGCTGCGGGAGTTCCTTGCGCAGCAAGCTTGCAGACTACAACCGGCCGCGCTGGGTGGAGTTCGTGGAGGCGCTGCCCAAGACGGCCACCGGCAAGACCTAGCGCTTCAAGCTGCGCGAGCAGTCGGCGGCGGCGTCCGTGGCGCTCCCGCTAGCCAGGCTCAAAGGCGAACGTCAGGTCGCTGGCGGGCAGCTCGGGAGGACGACAGAGCCAGCCGGGGGCGCCGCGGCAATACTGGCGGAACAAGCGGCTGGCGCCGGACTGCTGGCGCAGGTCGCCGGGTAGCTCCGCGCCGTTGCGGAGAATCTGCTTCAGGTAGTCGGCCAGCAGGATGCCCTGGGTCTGCCCGGTGCTGGCGTCGAAGTGCAGGATGCCGCGCTGGAAGCGCTGGTAGACGAAGCTCGGGTTAGTTGGGTCGGCCGTCGGCTGGCTGATGGGTGCGCCCCATATCTCCAGGTCCAGCAGCCCCAGCAAGTTGGGGTCGTCGGTGCCGGCCATCACGGGCGTGACCGAGCTGAAGAAGGTGCTGCCGAAGTGGACTGGCTGGCCCTTCCACTCGTCCGGGGCGGTGGCCTGCACGAAGTCGAGGATGGCGGTGGCGTAGTCTGGCGTGCCCACCTTCGGGGTGGCGGCCTTGACGGTTTCATCGGGCGCCGGGAAGGTGCTGCCGTTCACGTGGGTAAAGGGGAACAGGTCCGGATCGAGCAGGTTCAGCAACGTCACGCCGGCATTGCGAGAAGCGCAGGCCTGGCCGACCTGGCGCTGGAAGACCTGGACCGGACAGCCCAAGAGCGTGAACGCGCGGCTGACCGGGTAGCCAAAGGTGTCAAGCCCGCCCCGCGCGTTGAAGTAGGCCCAGATGGCGTCGTCTTCCACCCGAAACCCGGTCTCGCCGAAGTAGCGCTCGTCGTGCGGCACCGGCGGCGCCTGGCCTGGTGCCGTGGGCGCCGGCGAGCCGGCCGGGAAGTAGCGGCCGCCGTCGCCGAGAGGGCGGGGCTGGTAGCTGCCCCCACCGCTGGCGCCGCCCCAGACGATCATCTCGCGCCCGGTCCAGACGGCGGTGTGGCGGCTCCGGGGGCTGGGGGCGCTGTCGACGGGCAAGGGCTGCCATGTGTCCGTCGCCGGGGCGTAGGCTGCTCCGTCGCCGAGATCTTCGCGCCCGAGCGTCATGCCGCCCCAGACCAGCAGTGCGGCTCCTGTCCAGACCGCGGTGTGGTCGATTCGGGACGAGGGCGCACCGGAGGCGGACAACGCGGAGCATGCGCCGCTGGCAGCGAACAGGCGGGTGGAAGGGGCGGGCACAGTTATGCGCGCGCCCTCGCCGCCCCAATAGATCGCCTCACGGCGCGTCCACACGGCCGTGCCGCGCACACCGCCCAGTAGGCAGGGCAGCGGAGTCCAGGCATCGGTGGAGGGGTCGTAGCGGCCGCCGGGGCCAGCGGTGACGCACTTTGCGGGCGGGCAGACGGCGCCGCCGGCCACAATCATCTCCGTTCCCGTCCACAGTGCGGTCTGGCCGAAACGGGGCACCGTGCCGGTAGGTTCGACCGGGACGGGGCGCCACGTGTCGGTGGCCGGGTTGTAGGCGGCGTTAGTGGTGGCGCAGCAGAGCATCATCTCGCGGCCGGTCCAGACCCCCGTCGCGTCGGCGGCGGCTGGGAAGGGCGAAGGCGGCAGGGGGTGCCAGGTGTCGGTGGTGGGGTTGTAGGCTGCCCCGTGAGCCAGGGCGTTGAAGCTGTTGCCGCGCCCGCCCCAGATCAGCATCTCGGTGCCCGTCCAGACGGCGACGTGGCCCGAGCGCGAGGACGGCGCGCCGGTGGTGGAGATCGGGACCCAGGAGTTGGTGACCGGCGAATAGCGGGCGCCATCGCCCAAGTTGGCCGGTGCCGAACCCGCGCCGATGCCGCCCCAGACCAGCATCTCAGTACCCGTCCACAGGGCGGTGTGGTCGTGGCGCGGCGAGGGGGCATTGGCTGCCGAGACCGGGACCCAGACGTTTCCCTCCTGGGCCGGACCGGCGGTCTGGGTCGCCGCCGGAGGCCGCAGCAGCAGGTCGGCGCGGGTGACCTGACCCGGCTGGACCACTACGGTCAACTGGCTGGTCCAAGTAGCGTCCTGGTACTGGGCCTGGGCGCTCAGGGCGTACGTACCCGGCGCCAGGGGCGAGAGCAGGTACCGGCCGCGCGCGTCCACAAATGCGGTACCCTGGCCCGTTCGGTCCGGGTTGTTCAGCCACACCGCGGCTCCACTCACCTTGGGATCGGTAGCGTCCATCTGTCCGTTCAGGTTCGTATCGGCGACGGTCTCGCCCCATAGCAGGCCGCCGTCGCGCGGGGCGCCGACGGTGAAGGGGGCGCTGGCGGATTGTCCCGAGGTGGCATCGCGGACCTCGATGCTGTAGCGGCCGGGCACCACGGTCAGGTTGGTCCGGCTGCCCCGCCCGAACAGGGTGGGCGGCACCTGGCTGGCCGCCGCGAACGTGCCGTCGGCGGCGACGAGGATCGGGCCGCCGACGCTGGCGCCCGCGGTGCCGGGGTTGGCTCCCCCTTGACCGGCGGCCTCGTAGAAGGCGGCGCTAAGGGTCGCCCCGGCGGCCCAGCCGGCGCCGCGCAGGGTGAACGGCTCACTCGGCGCGGCACTGGCCGGAATAGCCTCTGCCTGAGAGTTCGGCGCGGTCTGAGCGAGCAGCCGTCCCGGCGGCGCCACCACGTTCAGCGCCATTGGCAGCAGCAACACGCCAATCAAGAGAGAACGGACGCGTCTGATCCGCACCGCTTGAGACCGTGCAGGGGAAGTTGATGAGGGTGTTGAGAGTGGCACAGGCAGTGCGGCCGGTGAGTGGGCAAGAGCACCACGGGCTAGCGTGCACGATCTGGCGCTAAGCACCGGACGGTTTCTACCTTTTCGCGGCTACCGACTCTTGCCTCTGGCGCGAACCTGCTGTCGGATACTGATCCGGCGCATCGTCCAAAGGCAGAGTTGCAATGCTTGAATTTGTCTCCAAGAGTACCCACGTTTTGCGCCGACTGAGACCCAGGCGCCTCTGGCAGGCTACAGCTCGTAGCCAGCGGTCACGGCGAGTACCATGAGCGCCGGAGCATGCTCGGGCACCCATGCCTCGGCAGGGTGATTCTTCCGACCCTTAGCACCTAACACACTTCCGGGGTTGAGCAACGGCCAAGGGGGTGGCGCCGCGTTAGGCGTGAAGCCGGAATACTCGCACCGGCTGGTCCTCGGCGCCGGGCTGCAGCGCAGTACCAGGCGGGCTGTGCCGTCTACGGGGTGTCCTCGAACTGCGCCCACGCCTCGTCCGAGAACCCGCCTCCGTCGGAGACGGCGAAGATGGTCCCGGACTGCCCCGGCGGCCCTGGCACATAGAAGAGGTAGCCGCCGTCCTCGAAGCGCTGCACGGCCACCATCGACGGACTCGCCTGGGCCGCTGTACTGGTATCCCCGCCCATAGTGTTGCTTCTCCCCGACGCTCGCGTGATGGTAGCCGCCGTTCTCGGGGAATGCAGCGGGAGTGAGGACGACGTAGTTCGGCGAGTCGTCGTCCGGCCAGAGGGTGAGGTGGCCGCTCGCGGGATGATCGTGCCAGACGCGGATCGGCGTGTTGTGCTCGGGCGCGAGTGGGCAGCCGAGCCAGTTCCTCAGATGGGCGTCCTGCTGGAAAACGCGGGCGAACCCAGCCACGATCGGCTGCGCGCACGGCAGGGCACCGTTACTGGGTGGCAGACCCGTTCCCAGCGCGAACAGGCCACCGGACCCATCCCGGGGACGAAACCCCACCAGGATTGACCCCGACCTTGCTGCGGTCGGTGCGGAACTCACCAGGCCGGCCAAGTAGGGACCAAGCTGGAAGGGAACCCAGGTCTGACCAGCATCATCGGACCACTGTTCCCGAGCCGTCACCGACACGTGCGCGAGCGTCTTACCCTGCACGGACGAGAACCCCGGATCCTGGCAGTATGAGTACTGAAACGTCGTTTTGAGCACGCTGGTCCAGGTGAGGCCACGGTCGCTCGAGCGCCGGAGCCGGCACGAGCCGCTCGCGGGCGAGCTGGGCTTGTCGTTTCGCGCCCAGAGCATCACCCCATCGTGCGCAAAGTCTGGCGAGAAGGCGAGCTGCTGGACAGTCGGGAAGGGAAGTGGACCGTCGACTGCGACCACATCCCAGGAAGCGCCGCCGTCCACGCTGCGGAACAGCGCTCGCTTCATGGCCGCCACGGGCGTTCCGAACGGCCTGCTCTGCGATGGGTCACCCCACGCGAAGGCGAACATCGTGCCGTCCTTGGGATACGCGGGCGAGAGGAAGATGCGCTGCACGGCGAGATACGGCTGATCGTCCACCGCCAGGCCACTGGACAGCAGCTGGGTCCATGTATCGCCCCCGTCGGTGGAGACCAGCACTCCGCTGCTGTCGGCGGGATCGGAAGACGGGAACGCGTCGGGCGTCAGCGAGGTCTGGAAAAAGCCGCCACCGGCCACGGCCGCGACGACGGTGGCGTCGTCCCCGTAGTCCGGCGAGAGCTGGTAGCTCTGCACGAGCTGTCCCGGCGCGGGGTCGAGGGGCTGCCAGTTGCGCGCCGCGTCGCGGGAGCAGCCACAACCGCCCGTCCGCAGAAAGATAGGCGGTTCCGTCCCGAGCGAAACCAGGCGAGACCTGGATATCCGGGCCGACTGCGGGAGCGCCATACTGCGGCGGGTTATCACACCGCGGTGGCTCGGAGACGGCCAGGTCCTGGGTGCAGCGCACGTCGAACGTCAGCTCCCAGGTCTGTCCGAGGTCGGCGGAGCGGTAGCCCTGGCCATCGTTTGTACGCACCCAGGAGGACAGACGAGTCCGGTGTGCCAGCCAGGATGAAGTTCCCCAGCGCGCCGCTCCCAGTGTTTGACCGCCGTCTCGGGTCAGGATGACGTCGGCTCCACGCTCGGCGACGATCGTGGGGTTTGCCGGCCAGGTGGGGAACACGGCGAGCGTCCGCGGCCCTTGCGGGCCGAGGGCGCCGAGCGGCGTCCAATCGACGGCGCTGGCGCCCAACGGGACACGGTCAGACTGCGCCGCCGACGGCTGAGACCCGCCGAGCTGGGTGACCAGCGCCAGCGCCATGGCGCTGGCGAGCCGCGCGAAGCGCCTCCCCTCTCATTCGTCCAACCTACCCCCGAGTCTGGCCGGCGTGCAGATGGACGGTCTGCCCGACGACCTGGCGCGGCGCGTCTTTGGCCTGTGGTCGAACGCGTGCGCTCAGTTGGTCCAGCAACGCAGCTGGCACGAGCCATACCGCTATGCACCGACCACCAGCCGCGGCGTGGTCTTCGCCCGCCCAGCGCCGCAGGGGCCATACGAAGTGATCAGCGCGCTTGGCTTGCCTGACTGGCAGCCGGGCCAGACGTTCAAGGCCCTCCCTCGCGGGGCACGCGAACTACTGGCGCGCTAAGTCGGGCATCGACACGGGCGTGGTGGCTTTCAGCTTGGCCGGCAGGTCGTACCTCCAGCGGAGGCCACCACGCCTAACCGCCCTGCTGGCGCAATCAATTGCGACGGGCCCACAATCAAGGAGCAGCGTATGAGCTCGCACATGTCCTCTCCCCAGATCGGCATCACCCGCGTTGTACGAGACCCGCACGTCCAGGGCGGCGAACCCGTCGTCAAGGGCACACGTGTGACCGTCGCCTCAGTGATGCTCGCAGAACGCGAGTGGGGTGGCGTCGACGGCGTGCTCTACGCCTACCCGCACCTCACTGCAGAGCAGGTCGCTGACGCGCTCGCGTTCTACCTGGAGCACCGGGACGAGATTGACCGGTACATCCGGGAGCAGGCCGATGACGCCGAGCCCGAGGTCTGATCGGCCGCGTGTCTACGCTGACGAGGACATCGACCGACCGCTGATCGAAGCCCTGCGTGCGCGGGGTTTCGACGTGCTCACGGTGCAGATCACGCGCTCGTTCGGCGAAGACGACCCGGCGCAGCTCGAACGCGCCGCGGCGGAGGGGCGGGTCTTGCTCACGTTCAACCGTCGCCACTTTCGGGGGCACCACGCTGCATGGCTTGAGGCCGGTCGCGTGCATCCAGGCATCGTAACCATCCCGCAGGGCGGCACCGCAGAACGACGCGCGCTACGCGCCGCGATGTTGCTCGATTGGATGGGAGCAGCGCGGCTTTCATCGCAGTTCGTCGCCTGGATCGATCTACAAAAGCGACTCCACACTGGTGAGCGCATCGAGGGCTATACCGAGGAGGATGCGCGCGTGGCGCTCGGTCTTCGTTGAGCCCCGGCTGGTGTAGTGCGTCCGCCATCTCCGTTGAACAGATTTATCGGCACCTCTGGCCAACAGTCAGAGGCGTGATGTACGGCTGCCGCGAATGTCCCGGTGGCGACTCGACAGACACCACGCTCATTACGGACGTTGAGGCCGGGCCGTGCGGCTAGCTGGCGGGCCAGACGGTCAAGGCCTCCCGGTGCCGCTCGGGCATTAGCTACTCGGTAGCCACGCGTCCATACGACGCACAACGGTTGGAAGCCTGCCCAGAGGGCTGCGCGCTCGATGGGCAGGCGACCGTCACCCTCGGAACCGCAGACGTTGCTGTTTACCTCGGATGAGCCAGCCGACCTGGTCCCCACGGCCGGATGGTGTCGACCACCCGCGGTCCCTCCTGACGCGGGCTGTTCACGCAGCACCCTGGCAGATCGTCGGCCGCAGTCCGCCGCAAGGCTCAGGCCTGGCTCGCTGCGCTCGGCCTTGCTGCTCGGCCGTCGCTCGGCCGGACGGGCGCATCACAGCCCCGCTCCCCAGGAGGGACCACCCGATGATCACCAACAGCAGCCGCAAGGACGAGACGCTCGAGCGGCTCACCAACGGAATCGCCCAACTCACGAGCTCCGATTCGCGGACGACGTGGCTGCGCGTTCAGGCGCGGTTCCACCGGTACAGTTTCTCCAACGCTTTGCTGGTGGCCCTCCAGTGCCCCGGAGCGACACGCGTCACCGGTTTCCACACGTGGCGCCGGCTCGGCCGAACGGTGCGTCGCGGCGAGAGTGCGCTGTGGATTCTTGCACCTGTTACGCGGCGTGTCGTCTCAGACGACACAGAACAACAGACCGGCGTCGTGACCGCCTTCAGAGCGGTGCCGGTGTTTGACATTTCGCAAACGACTGGTCAGGACCT
>WNGA01017948.1_pt1 | contig 11076 bp, 7 predicted proteins | sample 5400061 | NCBI WGS metagenome assembly WNGA01 (sample SAMN13153366, study PRJNA577476) | soil metagenome | isolation source: 100 cm soil or saprolite under grassland replicate 2 | place: USA:California | collected 2016-06-15
GTCACCGAGCCCGGCCAGGCGGTGAAGGTGGACACGAGCAGCCGCCTGATCATCTCCACCGGCTGGATCTTCTCGCTGCTCGCGCTGATCGTCGGCGGCATCGGCGTTACGAACACGATGGCGATGTCGGTGCTCGAGCGGGTGCGCGAGATCGGGATCCTGCGGGCCGTCGGTTGGAGGACGCGGCGGATCGCGGCGATGATCGTCAGCGAGGCGCTCGCGATCGGACTGCTCTCGCTCGGGCTCGGACTGCTGCTCGGCTATGCGGGCGCCGAGCTGTTCACGAGCCGCGGCGACCTCTCGACCCTCGTCGAGCCCGACTTCACAGCCGGTGTCTTCGCGTGGGGCCTGGCGTTCTCGCTCGGCGTCGGCGTGATCGGCGCTATCTATCCGGCCTGGCGGGCGGCGAGGCTCACCCCGATCGAGGCGCTCCGGCGGGAGTAGAGCTTTCGCTTCGCGAAAGCTCTAGTGGCTACTAAAGAACGGATGTGCTCGGCTTCGCAGAACGGGCAGGCCAGCCGCGATCGCAACGGTTGGGCTACGGCACCGCACTAGTCTTCTCGGCATCAGCCGAGAAGACAAGGCCGTCGCGCATCTGCAGCGTCCGGTCGGCACGATCGGCGACGGCGAGGTCGTTGGTGACGAGCAGGATCGTCATCCGGTGCTGGTCGCGCAGCCTCTCGAGCAGCGTCAGGATCTGGGCTCCGGTGGCGGAGTCGAGCGCCCCGGTCGGCTCGTCCGCGAGCAGCAGCCTTGGGCGATTCGCAAGCGCACGGGCGATCGCCACCCGCTGGCGCTCCCCGCCGGAGAGCGTCGGAGGATAGCTCTCGGAGCGATGCGCGATGTTGACCTCGCGCAGGAGCTCCTCGGCCCGCTCGACCCGTTCCCTCCGCGGCAGACCCCGCCCCAGCATCGCCACCTGGACGTTCTCGAGCGCCGTCAGCGTCGAGATCAGGTTGTGGAACTGAAAGACGAACCCGACGACCTCCGCGCGGTACTCGGCCGGATCGGCGAGCTTGTCGACGCGCTCGCCGCCGACCGCGATCGTCCCCGCATCCGGCCGGTCGAGCGCGCCGACCAGGTTGAGCAGCGTGCTCTTCCCGCATCCGGACGGGCCGATCAGCGCGACGAACTCGGCCGGCTCGATCCGGAGCGACACGTCCTCGAGTGCCTTGATCCGGCCGCTCTCGAACGATTTGCCAACGTGGTCGAGGACGACCTCGGCTCCGCCGTTCATCTCGGCGTGACCGGGTACGTCAGGCTGACCTTCCCCTTCGACGTCGCCGCAATCACCCGGAAGGTGAGCCGAAAGCCGCGAGCGTCGGCCGGAAACTCCGCGTAATCCCGGAAGGTGCCCCTGAACGGCCTGCGGGTGATGTTCTGCTTCGTGTCGTCGTACTGAACCGCGTGGGCCGTGCCGAGAGGATCGACAATCTGGACGGTGAGCCTGCCGGAGAGCGGCCGGCCCCGACGATCGGTGACCTTGACCGTGTAGCGCCACTTCGCGTTGATCTTCGGGTTGTGGGTCGGCGCGACGAGCGTCGCCTTGACCGCACCGGCGGAGGCGGTGGCGGGGGGAGCAGGTGGAGGAGGGGGCGGAGGCGCGGGCTTGGAGGACTTCGGGCTCGAGCCGCCGCAGCCGGCGGCGAGCAGAACCGCGCCGAGAACGGTCAGCCGCACTCGCACGGAAGCGATGTTACGCCGTGTGAAGAACGAACCGGCGCGTGCCGTGCCAGAGAAGCGTGCTGACAACGACCGCGGCACCGGCCATCACGGCGAGTGTCTGGGTCGCCAGCGCGAAGTCGATCGCCGAGTTGGCGGCCACACCGGAGGCAACGAGGATGACGGCTCCTCCGCCGGCCTGGGTTGCGGCTCCGGCAGGCCCGACTGGGAGCGCGGCCGAGGCAGCGCCCGCGCACAGGAAAAGCATTGCGAGGGGCAGTGAGAGCCCGAGTCCGAGCCCTCCCAGCAGCAGCAGGACACCGACGGCCCGCACGAGCCAGGACGCGTGCACGATTACGGTCGCCTTCGCCGCCTCGCGCGCGGACGGCGCCCTGACCTGCACCCAGCGCGCGAGCCTGAACCGGATCAGCCGGCCGCAGGCCATGACGCGAGGAAGCACGATGATGACGGCTGCAGCCGCGATTCCGGCGGCCGCAACCAATGCGAGCGCGATCCGCACGCCGGTCGAACTGGTCAGGGCCGCCGACGTGGAGGCGAGCGGAACGAGCGCGACGGCGTCGATCAGAGCGAGGGCGAAGAGTGAGAACGCCAGCGCGCGGACACCAGCGGGACAGTCCGGATAGCGCCGAACGACGGCAACGCGGACGACGTCGTCGAAGCGCCCGGGCAGCGCGATCCCGGTGACCGAGGCAGCGCCGCCGGCCGCGGCCAGCGCCGAGGTCTTCGGCCGCTCGTCTGCATTGAACAACCTCCGCCACCCCCACGCCTTCACCGGATAGGCGAGCAGGAACAGCAGGGCCGCGCCGACGATCAGCCAGGGACTTCCGTGCAACGGCCAGCCGGTCGACGAGAACCGCCACGCCGCGACCCCGGTCATGCTGACCGCAAGGGCGATAAACCCGATTTTGGTCGCAAGCCTCGCTCTGGGCGATCCCCACAGCTCGGTTGCGATCCGTAGAGTGCGCCTCAGGACCGGCTTGACCCCGAAAGGTCAGGGCGTTCTTGACGGCGAAGCCCTCCTGGTCGTTGTTGAAGTACGCGAAAACCTCCACGCCCGTGCGCCAGGAGGCGATCCGGCGCTTCCAGCGCTCGAGCTCGGACTCGGAATAATTGCCACGACGACCCCGAGAGCCCTTGTGGAACCGCACGAACGTCCAGTCGGCGGTCAGCTCATGAGTCTGGAAAGGGCGCTCGGGCGTGTCGCCGATCACAAGCGCGGCGTCGTGGCGGCGAAGCAGGTCGTAGACGGCAGAGTCGAACCAGCTCTCGTGGCGAAACTCGAAGCAGTGGCGCCCAGGCGGAAGCTGCTTCAGGGCCGAGGCGAGGCGCTCGTCGTCACGGTGGAAGTTGGCGGGGAGCTGCCACAGCACCGGGCCCATCTTCGGCGACTCGACGAGCGGCTCGATCCGCTCGTAGAAGCGCTCGAGCCCGCGACCAAGGTCGGTGAGCCGCTTCATGTGGGTCAGGTAACGGCTCGCCTTGACCGCGAACAGGAATCCGGGCGTTGTTTGCTCGACCCACCCGGAGACGGCTCGGCGGGTGGGGAGCCGGTAGAAGGTGTTGTTGACCTCGACCGTGTCGAACAGCGTCGCGTAGTGCTCGAGCCACCGGGCGGGCGGAAGGCCCTTCGGATAGACCCGGCCGCGCCAGTGGTCGTAGTTCCAGCCGGAACATCCGACCCAGACCTTCCTCACCCCAGAAGCGCCTCCGCGAGTTGCGAGCAGATCTCGGGTGTGGCCGCGGCTACGACGCGTGATCGCCCTTCGGTATCGAGCGGCGCCTCGTCGAACGGCGGAGACTCGGGGAGATCGATCGCAAGCCCGCATTCGCGGATCAGGAGCTGAGCGGCCGCGATGTCGACCGCGCGTGCCGCCTTCAACGAGCAGACGCCGTCAACTCTCCCCGCGGCGAGGTGGCAGAGCGAGAGCGCGAGCGAGCCCATCACCCGGATCCGCCCGGCCAGCTCTCGAAACCGTTCGACCCGGTCCGCGATCACCGCGGTCACGGTCGCCTCGAACGAGAGGATCTCGAGCTGCTCCTTCGGCCGGATCGCGCCGAGAGGGCTGCCGTTCAGCCATGCGCCTGCGCCCCGCTCGGCCGTCCACTCCTCACCGCTGCCGAAGTCGTAGACGTAGCCGTAGTGGACGTCTGCCATCGCCGGCCCGTCCGCAACGGCGAGCGAGAGGGCGAAGAACGGGATCCCTCTCTTCGAGTTGACGGAGCCGTCGATCGGGTCGACCACGACGTACGTGTCTCCCGCTCCGAACCGGCGCTCGCCGAGCTCCTCGGAGACGAGCGTGAACTCGAGGCCGTCCTCGTGGGCCCGCTCGAGCCGCGCGACGATTGCCGCCTCGGCGGCTGCGTCGATCGCCGTCGTGTCGTCGCCGCCCTCGCCGGTTCCCATCACCGGCTCGCGCTCCACACGCGTCGGGAGGTCCGCCAGGACGCCCCGAACGTCCTCGACGGCCGCCCGGCAGATCTCGGGCCAGGGGCTCAAAGGAGATCGAGCGCCAGGAAGAGCAGGCCTGAGAGGAGCTTCGGATAGAAGTAGGTGCTCTTCTGCGGCATCGTCTCACCACGCTCGGCCACGGCGGTTACCTGCTCGACCCGCAGTGGACGCAGCAGCAGCGCGGCTTCCGCTTGTCCGGAATCGACGCGCCCGACCGCCTCGTCCGCGTTGGGCGTATATGTGATCCCCTCGAGCCCGAGCCGCTCGACGAAACGAGCGTCCGGCTCGGCCTCCTTTCCCGTGAGCAGAAGCGTCTCGCCCTTCCGGTACAGCACGGCGGCCGGCAGCCCAGGCGGCAGCGCGTTGAGCTCGCGAAGGCCCTCGTACGGCCCTCCCGGGACGGCCTGCGAGATCGAGCCGTTGACCTTCTCGAGACTCGACACGGCGCGGTGCGTCGGGAAGATCTGGAGACCCGGGTCGCCGGCCGAGACGAGCACGGCCATCATGTAGGCGCTGGCCGGAGATCCGTCCTCCGCGCTGAAGGCAAGCGTCGTCTCGTAGCGGTGATGTCCGTCGGCGATCAGGAGCTTGCGGTCGGCGAACCAGCCAGTCACCGCCTCGTGCACGCCCGGGTCGTCGATCCGCCAGAGCCGGCTTGCGGCTCCGGCGCCATCGGCCTCGAGCTCGGGCTCGCCGCCCGGAAACTCGAGCGGCGCCTGCCCCTCGTAGAGGAGGAAGATCGGCTCCAGCTGCGCGCGGACCGCTCGGAGCAGCCGCAGGCGCCCCTCTTTCGGTCCCGCGTGCGTGCGTTCGTGAGGAAGGACGACGCGCTGCTCGTAGGGCTCCGTGCGGAGCGCGGCCAGGAGGCCGCGGCGGGTGCGGCGGACGCCGTCGGGCCCGACGTAGTCCTGCTCCAGCGCCCAGAGCGCCGGGGCTTCCTGCGCCACAAGGACGCCGTCGTGGCGCCAGGAAGCGAAATCGTCGGCCGCCCGCTGCTCCGAGTCGGGAAGCGTCAAGTGGACGACGTTGTACGGGCTGCGGGCGAGGTAGTCGAGCCGCTCCTCCGGGTCGATGACGTCGTAGGGCGGCGCGACGAGCGCGGCCAGCGGCCCGGCCTGGTCCTCGTCGTAGCGGATCGCCCGGAACGGCTTGATCTCCGCCACGCGCCGGAGCGTACCAGCGCCGTGCGCGGGCCGAATCGGCACGGAACCGGAACAGACAGGTGGGGATTGTCCGGTTAGATTGGCGCGTGTATCAGGAGGATGGCCCCCCACCCTGGGTGGGCGACCGTCTTCGGCTGGGGCCGGTGTCCGTCTCGGAACCTAGACTCGGCCTGTGGCTGCGATCGCGGAGCTGGACGAGGATCGGGTAGTCGAGGGAACGTTCGCGGTCGCGCGGAAGCAGCGCCTCCGTACCCGCGGCGGTGCGCCTTACCTGGCGCTCGAGCTGGTCGACCCGAGCGGGCGAATCGACGCCCGCGTCTGGAACGACGTCGAACTGCTCGACGCCCGTTTTGCGGAGGGGGACGCCGTCAAGGTCCTCGGGCGCGTCGAGCGCTTCCGCGACCGCCTGCAGCTGGAGGTTCGCTCGCTCGAAGCGGCCCCCGAGACCGATCCCGCCGGGCTCTCGCCGGCACTCAGGCGTGACCCCGACGAGCTCGACGGCTTTCTCGAGTTCCTGGCCGGAGACCTCCACCATCCCGGGCTCTCACGAACGGTTCGCGCATTCCTCGACGACCCAAAGCTCCGATCTGCGTTCCGCTCGCTCCCGGCGGCGGCGCCGGACGGCCACCACGGCTACGCGGGCGGGCTGCTCGAGCACACAGTCGGAGTCGCGACGATCTGCCGCGAGACGGCCCAGCTGCATCCTCGGCTTCGCGCCGACCTCCTGCTGGCAGCGGCCCTTCTCCACGACATCGGCCGGACCGCGGAGCTCGGCCCCGGCCCGACCTACCACCAGACGCCGGAGGGCCGCCTGCTCGGCCACGTCCACCTCGGCCTGCGATTGCTCGAGGAGCGGTCGCCCTCGCTCGACCGGGGAACCAGGGCCGAGCTCCTGCACGCGGTCGCCTCGCACCACGACGCCCGCAGCGCGCGAACCGCAGAGGCGGCCGTCCTCTACCACGCGAACCAGCTCGACGCGCTGGCGGGAACGCGCCCGGTATCGGATCCGTAGCTCGCTAGCGGCGGGCCGCCCCCGACCTTCTTCGGGCGAGCCAAAGTCCCTCTCGCCTTCGCCTCCGGCTAGGGCTTCTTCTTCGGCGGCTGCGAGATCTTGACGATCAGCTTGGCGAGGGTCGCCGGCCTGACCGGCTTCATCAGGGCCCACGCGGTGCCCTTGGGCTTGATCCGGTAGAGCTCGACGACTCTCTGAGGCGAGCTCGTCAGTCCGATGAACTTCATGTTCGGGAACACCATGTGGAGATCGCGCACGAAATCGACGCCGAAGCCCGGCACGTCAACGTCGATCACCAGGATCGAGACGTTCCGGGACGGGCTCGACCCGTCGTCCCACACTTGCTCCGCCTCACTCGTCTGGGTGATCTCGTACCGAGATGGGAGGGGCAGCGACGGCGGCGCAGTGGTGGCGACGATCGTGACGCCGACCTTCGGGCCGAGCTTGACGATCGGCGGGATCGTGCGCTTGAACGTGATCGTCGCGCGACGAATCTTCGTCTGAAGGTGGCCGCTCGCGACGGACGTCAGCGAGTAGAGGCCGGGGTTGCTGACCCGTGGGACGAGCTTGAGCGTCGGGTACGACACGCCAGAACGACTCTTCACCTTCCACGCTGACACGGGCGTCCCGCGCCTCGTCCTGAGCGTGAACGTGACCGTCACGGGCAGGTTGACCGAGACGCGGACGTTGAAGCTCGTCTTGCTCAGCGTGAGGCGCTTGGGCGAGTTGACCTTGAACTGCAGCGGAGCGCCCGGCTTCGGCTTCGCCAGCATGTAAGCGGTCAGGTGCACGGTGAGGATGTGGAGGCAGAACGGCTCGGGCACCGAGTCCTTGCACTTCTTGTTGTCGATGTAGTAGCCGTCCCTCCAGCCTGCCGGAAGCTCGTGCGGATTCTGAATCTCCTCGAGTTGCCGCCAGTCGCTCCCGTCCTCGTGGACGAACGGCACCAGCGCCAGATCCGCGATCGCCATCGTGAAGTGGAGCGGCGCCGAAAAGCTCTTGACAGGCGTGCCGGCCTTCACCATTTGGGCCGTGATGTCGAAGAGGTCGCTTCCGACCTCCCACCCGTCCGCGGGCGGGCTCTGCGTCTCCTGCTGGTCGATCACGATCTCCAGCGCATCCGAGTCGGGGACGTCGGCGACCGCAGCCGCGGGCCATTCCATCGTGAATGAGCCGTCGCTGGTCGTGAGCGACCCGGGCTCCCCGGTCACCGCGGTCGCTGCTACCGGCTGAGTCGTCGTCCCACCCGGAGACGGAATGGTGAAGTGGATCACTGCGAGAACCGGCGCGTTGACGCCGTCGCTGATCGTCGCCCGGACCGTGTACAGCGACGGCACCGTCGCCGAGAAGTTGGAGCTGTACTCGACCCCGTCCGCAAGGTTGGCCAGGGTCGTGACGTTCCCGTCAGACAGGCGGGTCACGGTCACGTCCGTCCACTGGACGCTCTCGTCGGCGGTCAGCGTCAAGCCAGACACAGACTGCACCGAGGCCCCGTCCTTCGGATCGGACGCGATCAGCCGCGGCGCCGGATTGACCGACCAGGTGTAGCTGGCCGGTGTCTGGTCGGTGTTGCCGGCCCTGTCGGTCGCGCGCACCTGGAAGGTGTGGCTGCCCTCCGAGAGGTCGGCGTAGCTCTTCGGGCTGGTGCAGGGCTCGAAGGCACCCCCGTCGAGCATGCACTCGAAGGTCGAGCCGGCCTCGTTGGCGCTGAACGTGAAGACTACGGATGAAGCGGACGGGCTCAGCGGCGCCGAGTCGAGCGAGGTCTCGGGCGCGGTCTGGTCACCGGCCTGGACCGTCCACCTGAACACCGCCGGCGACGGATCCATATTCCCGCTCGCATCGGTGGCCTTGACGCGGAAGGCGTGCTGGCCGTCGGAGAGTTTGTTGTAGGCCTGCGGGCTCGTGCAGGCCTGGAACGGGCCGTCGTCCAGCTGGCACTCAAAGGTCGAGCCGGGCTCGTTCGACGTGAAGGTGAAGCTCACGGAGGCACCCGACGGACTGGACGGGCTCGAGTCGATCGCGGTCTCCGGCGGTGTGAGGTCGATCGTCCACGTGAAGCTCGCGGGCGTCGGGTCGGCGTGGCCGTGAGCGACGGCCCGACCGCGGAAGGTGTGGCTTCCCTCCGTGAGCCCAGAGAGCGTGAGCGGGCTCGAGCAGGCCGCGAAGTCGGACTCGTCGAGCGAGCACTCGAACGTCGAGCCCGAGACGCCGGAGCTGAAGGTGAACGTGGGCGAAGCGTCGTTCGAGGGATCGGCCGGGTGGGTCTCGATCGTGGTGTCGGGGACCGTTCCCGCGGTGATCGTCACCTCCACCGCCGCGACGTTGCTGTCCTCGCTGCCGTCGCTCGCCTTGTACGAGAAGCGGTCGGAGCCAGTCGCGTTCGCGTCCGGGACGTAGTGGAGCCGGCCGTCGACCACTGACGCCATCCCCTTGTCGCCCTGGGAGACGACCGAGAAGGTCAGTGTGTCACCGTCAGGGTCCGAGCAATCCGGCTCGGCATCGCCCGGCGTGTTCTGGTACGTCGCCAGCGTCGTGTCCTCGCACGTCGGCGCGTGGTTGACGGCGGTGAGCTCGACCGTCCCGTCGTCGGTGATCGCGTCGCCGGCGATCGTGCCCGTGATGGTCGCCGTGCCCGCAGAGGTCGACGTCAGCGTCGCGGTATAGGTGCCGTTGCCGTTGTCGGTGACGTCTGAGAGCGAGCCGGCCGTGGTTGAGAGCGTGACCGTGCCACCCGAGCTCGTCAGGGTGTTCCCGGCTGCATCCTTGGCCTGCACGGTGATCGTGGAGCTGGTCGTGCCGTCCGCCACGATCGCGGTCGGATTGGCCGAGATGGTGGTCGTGGCGCTCGAGGCAGCGCCGGGAACGACATCGAACGAGATCGTGCCGCTGGTGAGGCTGGCCGCGCTCGCCTGGATCGTCACCGGGCCGGCGAGCTGGCCGGTAACGGTCGTCGTGGCGACCCCCGACGACGCGGTCCCCGAGCCGGTGCCGGTCACCGAGCCGGCGCCGGCGCTCTGGCTGAACGTCACCTGCGTCGAGTTGTCGGTCGTGACCACGTTGCCCTGGGCGTCGTGAATCGTGGCGGTGATCGTCCGGTTGGACGCGGACCCGAGATTCCCGGCCGAGCCGGTCACCTCGATCCACGCCGCCGAGCCGGGGACGACCGTGAACGAGATCGAGCCGGAGGTCAGCCCGGTCGAAGAGGCCGTGATCGTGACTGAGCCGGCCGTCTTTCCGGTCACCGTCTTGGTGGCGACGCCGTTGACCGCGTTGACCGAGCCAGTGCCGGTTATCGAGCCGGTTCCGCCCGTCTGCTGGAAGCTGACCAGGGCCGAGCTCGAGGTGACGGTGTTGTCGAAGGCGTCCTCGATCGTTGCCGTCAGCGTCCGATCGGAGCCGGCGCCGAGATCGGCGCTCAAGCCGCTCAATACGACCTTGACGGCCGCGCCCGGCACAACCGTGATCGAGGGCGACGTGGCGGACGACTTCGCCCCGTCGGTCGCGTCCGCGGCCGTCAGCGTGGTCGGCGTCGCCGTCTTCAGCGTCACCGACAGGGTGGTGGTACCGCTTACCAGGGCGGTGTCGGCGGGCAGCTCGGCGTTCCCGTCCGAGGATTCGAGGTGGACGGTGTCCGTGATGGTGCCGACCACGTTCCAGTTCGCGTCGACGGCGTTGACGGTGACGGTGAAGGCGCTGCCGGCGGTCTGGGCGGTGGGGGTGCCGGTCTTGCCGCTGGCGGTGCCGGGGGCGGCCGTCTCGCCGGGGACGAGCAGCTGCAGCTTGCTGAAGGCGCCGGGGTCGACGGTGATCGCGGGCGACGTGGCGGACGACTTCGTCCCGTCGCTCAGGTCAGAGGCAGTCAGCGTCCTCGAGCCGGCCGTCTTCAGCGTGACCGACAGGTCCTTGGTGCCGGCGACCAGGGCGGCGTTGGCGGGCAGGGTCGCGTTCGCGTCCGAGGAGCTGAGCGAGACGGTGTCGGTGACCGTGTTGACCAGGTTCCAGTTCGCGTCGACCGCGTTGACGGTGACGGTGAAGGCGCTGCCGGCGGTCTGGGCGGTGGGGGTGCCGGTCTTGCCGCTGGCGGTGCCGGGGGCGGCCGTCTCGCCGGGGACGAGCAGCTGCAGCTTGCTGAAGGCGCCCGCGTTGATGGTGAAGGTAACGGTGCCGGTGGTCAGCCCGCTCGCCGTGGCCTCGATCGTGATCGAGCCCGCGGCCAGCCCCGTAACCGACTTCGAGGCGTTGCCCCCGGAGGTGGTGTCGGTGCCAGGAAGGCCCGACACGGTGCCGGCGCCCGACTGCTTGGCAAAGCTGACCGTGCGGCCGTTGTCAGTGACGAGGTTCTCGTTCGCGTCCCTCACGTCCACGGTCAAAGTGCGCGAGTCGCCAGACGTGAGCGCATTCGAGGAGTTGCCGATGAAGGAGAGGTGGTCGGCCGGCCCGGGAACGATCGTGAACGTCGTCGTCGCCGAGGTCAGGCCCTGGGACGTGGCCTTGATCGTGATCGACCCGGCCGTGTGCGCGGTGACGGAATCGGAGGCAGTGCCACCGGACGTCGTCACGGAGCTGGCCAGGTCGTCGACCGTGCCGGTGCTCCCGCCCTGCCTCGAGAGGCTGATGCTGCGCCCACTGTCGGTCGTGACCTTGTTGTTGTTCGCGTCCCTGACCTCGACCGTCAGCGTGCGGGCGGAGCCCGAGGTGAGGTCGGTGGTCGAGGAGGTGAAGGTAAGGTGGTCGGCCGAGCCGGCGACGATCGTGAAGGTGGTCGT
>WNGA01016567.1_pt1 | contig 11074 bp, 12 predicted proteins | sample 5400061 | NCBI WGS metagenome assembly WNGA01 (sample SAMN13153366, study PRJNA577476) | soil metagenome | isolation source: 100 cm soil or saprolite under grassland replicate 2 | place: USA:California | collected 2016-06-15
CGGCACGATGCGATGCTCGCAGGAGAAGCTGGTGCCGATTACGTGATGTTCGGCGAGCCGGACCCGGCGGGACGTCGCCCGAGCTTTGAGGCGCTCATCGCGCGGGTTGCGTGGTGGAGCGAGCTGTTCGAGCTTCCTTGCGTAGGGTTCGCGCAGGGTCCGGAGGAGATCGGCGCGCTCGCACAGGCCGGCGCCGATTTCGTGGCGCTTGCCGATCTGGTCTGGAATGATCCGCAAGGGCCGGCCGCCTCGATTGCGGCAGTGACCCTGCGGTTGAGCCGGATGGAGCCGGTGTGATGGTGCTCAAACCGTGATGGTGCTCAGGCGCTGGACGCTCGCTTTATCGACCGCCGGTCTGCTCTTCTCTCTGCCGGCGTCCGCTCAGGCACCCCTGAAGATTACGCCGCAGGTTTCGACGCCGCCCAAAGCATCATCAGGGCCGAAGCCGGCGCCGGCGCAGCGCGTGCAAAGGAAATCGGTTACCAAGCGGAGCGCGTCGAAGCCTTCTGCGCGGCAGACAGCGAGCAAACCGGCGCGCCCGCCTGCAGCAAAGCCTGTGTCCCAGCCCCCCTCGCAGGCGCCGGAACAAACGATTTCCGCCTCGCCGGCATGGACACCCCCGCCCGTATCGGGAAACGAGCAGCCAGATCTCGCATTCGGCGCATTCCAGCGCGGGCATTTTCTCACAGCGTTTGCCGAAGCGACACGTCGCGTCAGTGAGACCGGCGATGCCAAGGCCATGGCGCTGCTGGGCGAGCTGTTTGCAAACGGCTTTGGAGTGATGCGGGACGACAAGAAAGCCGCCGACTGGTACGCCCTCGCGGCGGACCGCGGCGACCGCGAGGCGACGTTCGCGCTCGCCATGTTCCGCCTGTCCGGGCGCAGCGGTCCGAAAGATCCGGATTCCGCCGCGCGCCTTCTCGCCCAGGCGGCCAAGCTCGGCCATGTCGCTGCCGCCTACAATCTCGCTCTGCTCCACCTCGAAGGACAGCAGCTGCAGCAGGACTTCGGCCGCGCGGCGGAATTGCTCAAGCAGGCTGCCGATGCCGGCAGTCCGGAGGCGCAATATGCATTGGCAACCCTGTACAAAGAAGGCCGTGGGGTGCCGCAGGACCGCACCGCCGGCACCCGCCTGATGGGCGCCGCGGCCCGTGCCGGTAATACCGATGCGGAGGTCGAGTACGCGATCGCGCTGTTCAATGGCGATGGCATTGCCAAAGATGAGACTGCTGCGGTGGCGCTGCTGCAGAAGGCCGCGCGCAAAGGCAGCCCGATCGCGCAGAATCGGCTCGCCCGCGCCCTGGCGGCGGGACGCGGCCTTCCGCCTAATCCTGTGGAAGCCGCGAAGTGGCATATCATCGCGCGCTCGCGTGGAGAATCGGATCTCTGGCTTGAAGGTTTTCTGCAGAACCTGACGCCGGAACAGCGTCAGGCAGGAGAGAAGTCAGCCGAAGCCTGGCTCAAAGCACTACCGCCGTCGCGCTCTTGACGGCGATAGCGCCAGCGGGCAGACCAGCTGCGATTTCACTGACAAGCTGAATGCCTATCGCTCCGCCGTTTACGGCAGCGGGCGGTCTGCCGGACCTTCAATGCTCCGTTCCGCTCTTCTCAATGTCATGGTCCAGGCTGCCTACAAGGCTGGGCGTATGCTCAAGCGCGACTTCGGCGAGGTCGAGCGGCTACAGGTCTCGGTGAAAGGCCCAGGAAACTTCGTCTCCGCTGCGGATCACCGCGCCGAGGAAACGCTTTGCCACGAGTTGATGAAAGCTCGGCCCGGCTACGGTTTTCTTGGCGAGGAGGGCGGCCGCCAGCACGGTACCGACAAATCGCATACCTGGATCGTCGATCCGCTCGACGGTACCACGAACTTCCTGCACGGAATTCCGCAATTTTGTATTTCGATCGCACTCCAACGCGACAACACGATCGTCGCGGGCCTCATCTATAATCCCGTGCTGGACGAACTATTCACCGCGGAGAGAGGCAAAGGCGCGTTCCTCAACGAGCGGCGCCTGCGGGTCGCAGCGCGAACACGTCTCTCCGATGCGCTCGTCGGCTGCGGTCTACCGCACCTCGGCAAGGGCGATCTGATCCTCTTCCGTCAGGAAGCCGCGGCGGTGCAGGACAAGGTTGCGGGTCTGCGCCGCTTCGGGTAAGCTCTTCACGATCAGTTGCTCAGCCTGCTCAAGGCCGCGGTGAACCGTCAAGCTTGAAAGATGAACCGGCGCCCAGCGCACCAGTTTGCTTTCGCCGCACGGGTGCCATAATGAAACCGCCAGCTTCGGCACGAACGGCTATGGCGCGCGATCTCGATCCCTTCAAGCTCTCTTCGCCTCGCATCTTTCTGGTGCGGATGCTGGTGTTCCTGATTCTGTGCGCGTTGGTGGTTATCGTCCTTTATAAACAGATCTGGACTGCGTTTCTTGCCAATCCTGGGCTCAACGGCCTGATCATCGGCGTGCTGCTCGTCGGTATTCTGTTGGCGTTCCGGCAGGTCATCCGACTGTTTCCGGAAGTGAACTGGGTGAACGGCTTTCGCCTTGCTGATCCCGGCCTAGCGGTGGAACGGCCGCCCGTGCTGCTCGCACCGATGGCCGCGATCCTCGGCGATCGCATGGGGCGCATGGCGATTTCCACGCCGATCATGCGAAGTATTCTCGATTCAATCGCCACGCGGCTCGACGAGGCGCGCGACCTTTCGCGCTACATGACCGGGCTGCTCATTTTTCTCGGCCTGCTCGGCACGTTCTGGGGCCTGATCGAGACCGTCAGTTCGGTCGGGCAATTCCTCAACGGGCTGAAGGTCGGCGGCGACGCCGGCACGGTATTCGAATCGCTGAAGGAGGGACTGGCCGCGCCGCTTGGCGGTATGGGCATCTCTTTCTCGTCCTCGCTGTTCGGCCTTGCGGGCTCTCTGGTGCTCGGTTTTCTCGACCTGCAGACGAGCCAGGCACAAAACCGGTTTTATACCGATCTCGAGGATTGGCTCTCCACCACGGTCCGTGATCTCGGAGTCGATGTCGACGGTCGCGCGGGCGCGCCGGTCGGCACTGAACTGCGGCTCGTGCTCGACCGCTTGAAGGAAGTCACGGCGGAAGGCGGCTCGAGCAAGGCCGCAACCAATGCGATGGCCAATCTCGCCGAGGCAATTCAAGGACTGGTGGGCCATATGCGGAGCGAGCAACAGATGATCCGCGACTGGGTGAATTCCCAGTCCGAGCAGCAGCACGAAATCCGCCGTCTGCTCGATCGCTTGGCCCGCGAGAACCCCGCCAGAATCGGTCACGAGGTCTAGTCCATGGCTCTTGCCCGCGCCCGGCGCGACCGCGCCATTGATTATTGGCCGGGTTTCGTCGATGCGTTGTCGACATTGGTCCTGGGCGTCGTCTTTCTGCTGTCGATCTTTGTCGTCGTGCAGTTCTTCCTATCGCAGGAGGTGACCGGCAAAGATACGGCGTTGGCGCGGCTCAATGCGCAGATCGCGCAATTGACCGATCTTCTTTCCATGGAGAAGACGAGCAAGTCGACGCTGGAGGAAAGTCTGGCGGCGCTGCGCGCGAGCCTTGCGACCGCCGAGAGCGAGCGCGACAAATTCAAGAGTGCGGCCGAGGGCGCCGGCAGCGGAGCGGCGGCCGCGCAAAGTCGGATCAACGCGCTCACCAGCGACCTGGAAACCGAGAAACGGCTCTCGGGGCGTGCTCTCAGCCAGATCGAGCTCCTGAACCAGCAGATTTCGGCCCTGCGCCGCCAGCTCGCCGCACTGGAAGAGGCGCTCGACGCGTCGGAGAAGAAGGACAAGGAGGCACAGGCACGCATTGCCGACCTCGGCCAGCGGCTCAATGTGGCGTTGGCACAGCGGGTGCAGGAGCTGTCGCGCTATCGATCCGAGTTCTTTGGCAGGCTGCGCAGTATTCTCGCCAACCGACCGGAAATTCGTGTCGTCGGAGATCGCTTCGTGTTCCAGTCGGAGGTATTCTTCGACGTCGGCGCCGCCGTGCTGCGCCCCGAAGGCCGCGCCGAGCTCGACAAGCTCGCCGCCGCGCTGCTGGATCTCGAGAAGGAAATTCCCAAGGACCTGAACTGGGTGCTGCGCGTCGACGGCCACACCGACGTGCGGCCGATCGCGAGTGCGCAGTTTCCCTCGAACTGGGAACTGTCCGCGGCCCGCGCCATCTCCGTCGTCCAGTACCTGGTCGGCAAAGGCGTCTCGCCGCAGCACTTGGTAGCGGCCGGATTTGGTGAATTTCAGCCGCTCGACACCGCCACCACCGAAGACGCTTATCGCCGCAACCGCCGTATCGAGCTGAAGCTGACGGAGCGGTGAGTCGCGACGCGGTGCGATCGCGCTAGCGCCACATGCATTAAAGTAGCGCCCTCCGGCACGCGTACCAGGCGCGCCCCACGCAACGATTACCGGCCAACATCTGTAACGCGCCGCAGAAATTCGCCGATGCGATCGACCTCCGGTCCCAGTGCGTCGATCCAGCCCATCAAGCTGACAGCTCCATGCACCATCCCCTTCCAGAGGCGGAACTCCAAGTCGACCCCCGCGGATTTTGCTCGCTCGGCCAGGCGTTGGGAATCCTCGAGCAACGGGTCGAACTCGCATGCCGCGATGTAGAGCGGCGGCAGTTTGGCCAAATTGCCAAGCATCGGGACGGCGAGCGGATTTTGCCGAGCAGCCTGGCTCGGCAGATAATCATTCAGGTATCGCGCTATATCGGCTGTGCCGAGGAAATAAGCTCCGCCACCGTAGGCCCGCTGCGATGGCGTATCAAGATCCAGCGAATAGGCGCCGTATAACAGGGCAGCACCGCATATCGGATGTGCGCCGCGATCGCGCAATGCAATGCACACCGCCAGCGCGAGGTTGGCTCCAGCCGAATCACCGATAACGGCAATGCGCTGCCCATCGATTCCGAGAGTCGAGCCCTCATGCAACGCCCATCGCACGGCTGCAATGCAGTCGTCGAGCGGCTTTGGGAAGGAATGCTCCGGAGCGAGTGCATATTCCACGCTCAAACAGCGGAGGCCCGATCGCTTGGCGATCTGACGCGCGAAGCCGTCATAGGTATCAAGACTGCCAAAGACCCACCCTCCGCCGTGCAACAGCACGACTGTAGGTGTCGGGGCAGCTACGCCTGGATCATAAATCCGTACCCGAGCGAGGCCGCTCGGCACGGTGATGGTTCGTTGCTCGACGTGCGGCAGTGCCGGAGCACCGGCGTTCAGATAAAATGACAGCTCGGTATTGATCCGCCGAAGTTCTGTCGGCGAAAGCTGAGCCGGAGGTGGCAATCCCTTCAGTCGCGCGTAGATCAAGCGCAAAACAAACCGCAGCTGGGGATCGAGTGGGCGCCAAGCTGTCTCGAACTGTGCAAGGAAAGCTTCAGTATCGGACTCGGCTGCAGCGGGATCGTCGTTTGCTGCTGAGGCCTCAGGCAGGAAAAAAACTGCGTCTCGCGCCAAGACAGTTGTTTGCGGATTCGAATGCTTCAAATGATCTTCGTTCATGAGAGGACCCCGCCGGACATGTAGGACTGTCTGGCGCAAGGATGTCATGTCAGCCTGCAGAGCTAAACATTTCATTTTTATTGCGCATCCGGCGCAACATCATCTCGTATCGCTGGTTCAAGCTTCAAGGCTTCGATCGCGTGGCAAACTTGCAACGTGAAACCGAATTGTCGGACTCGAACTGAGCCGTGGATTGTCTGCGGGTGTGGATTGTGCATGGGTCGCAGCGCTTATCGAGCACGGGTTTGGCGGAGCAGCCTTAATTTTGATGCGCCTGCCACGATCTCGCACCCGCATGCGCTCGGCGCCGTGCGGTGCCATTTCGAGCGCGGTCAGCGCGAGAGCGGCAGCCGGTGGCCACGGGGAGCGAGGGGCAATGCGACACATCGCACGACTGGGTTTCGCAGCGGCTTCAGCAATGAGCCTTCCGCTTGCGGCGCCAGCGGCGGACATGCGGATGCCCGTCTACAAGGCACCTCCGGTGTATGACAGCTGGGCAGGTCCATACGTGGGTGTCGCGCTTGGGGCAAAATGGGCGAACACGACATGGACGACAACGTCGACCTCGGACTTTCCAGGCACGATTGTCGACGCCTCCTCGCCGCGTGATTTCAACCCATCGGGCGCGCGTATCGGCGGCTATGCCGGCTATAACTGGCAAAGCCAAGCCTGGGTATACGGCGTCGAAGTCGATGTTGCCTATGCGAACAACACCGCGAGCAGCACGGGCCTCCCCCGGCTGCACGATTTTATGTTTTCCTGGAGCTCCTGGACGCGGCGTCGATCGCGCGTCAGTGACCATGAGTTCAGACGCGAGCGCGCGGGCTCGGGTCGGCTACCTGGTCACTCCCGCCGTATTGCTTTACGGAACGGGCGGCATTGCCTGGCAACATGTCCGAACATTAGGATTTTGTCAGCACAGCGTTGCGGACCCGCATTGCACGGTCGCCGACGGATTTCCCTTTGACACACGAACAAACAGGCAAACCCTCGCCGGCTGGACCATTGATGGCGGCATCGAGTCGATGATATCGGGAAATTGGCTGTTGCGCGCGGAATACCGGTACGCGGATTTTGGCACGTTTGACGGTGTTTTGACGTTTGGTGCCCCGGGCGTGACTCCCGGGACGGATTTCCATCGCTACAATTTGTCTGTCACAACGCACATTGCAACATTTGGCCTTGCGTACAAGTTCGGCGGGCATAATGCGGATTACTGAACGACTCAGATACCGCTGTGTCGATCTGCAGGATCGAAGACAGCCCACCGTTGATGCCGACGCAAGACGGGCCGCTCGGGAAGAGCGGCCCGTTGGATTGTCCGAACGTCTTCATCGTTCAAGGCTGTCCGGGCGTGCTGGCAGTGCTGCCATTCACCGCCCGATCGTACGCGCCGGCATTGTAGCGGCTGTTCGGTTGCGCGAGCGATGCGCCGGTTGACGCGGCCAAGATCCCCACGAGAGCAACCGCAAGCGTGAATGCTGATAGAGTGCGTTTCATTTTGGTCTCCATTTTGACGAACTGGTGACAGCGACTGTTGCCCGTGCGGCAACGCGTTTCTCACCTGCGGGCGTTAAATGGATGCGATGCTTGCAATTAATAACTGTTGCGCATTCGAACGGGCCATTCGGTTGTGATTAACAATGGGCGCGATGCGATCCTCATTATTTGCTGCATATCGATGGCAGATTCTGGGTTCTCGATGACAGTCGCCGCACCGGCTGTCGACATTTGGTTGGTCGGCATCCGGCGCGCAAGCTACAGAGACTAATTTCACTCGGTTTCGAATTGCAGCTTCGCTAGGCGCGCATAAAGCCCATCTGCCGCCGCAAGGGCGGCGTGCGTCCCCTCCTCGACGATACGACCGTGCTCGAGCACGAGAATGCGGTCGCAGGAGAGCACAGTGGCGAGGCGATGGGCGATAACGATAGTGGTACGTCCCTGCATCAGCCGCTCCAACGCGGTATGCACGAGCGTCTCGCTTTCCGCGTCCAACGCCGAGGTCGCTTCGTCAAGCAAAAGCAGGGGCGCGTCGCGAATGATCGCCCGGGCGATGGCGATGCGTTGCCGCTGTCCGCCCGACAAGGTCACGCCGCGCTCGCCGATCGATGTGGCGAAACCCTGCGGCAGCCGGCACGCGAAATCGGTGACCAGGGCAAGCTCCGCCGCGCGCTCGATCTCCGCGTCGGAGGCTTCCGGCCGACCGAAACGAATGTTGTCGGCAACCGATCCGGCGAATACTGCCACCTCCTGCGGCACCAGCGCGACGTGGCGCCGCAGGTCGGCGGGGTCGAGCGCCGCGATGTCGACGCCGTCGAAGGTGATGGTTCCTCCCGAACGGTCGTAGAAGCGCAGCAGGAGATGAAAGATCGTGCTCTTGCCGGCGCCGGACGAGCCGACAAGCGCAATCCGCTCGCCCGGAGCGACGGAGAACGACAGACCGCTAAGAACGAACGTTTCCGGTCGCGTCGGATATGCAAAGCGCACGGCCTGGAATGCAATCTCGGCGCGCGGCTTCTCGGGCAGCGGGGTGGGATGCGCCGGAGGCCTGACGGCCGGTTTCACCGCGAGAATTTCGAACAGGCGCTCGGCCGCGCCCGAGGCTTGCGACAGCTCACCCCAGACTTGGCTGAGCTCGCCAAGCGCGCCCGCCGCGAACACCGCGTAGAGCACGAACTGGCCCAGTACGCCCGGCGTCATCTGGTTCGCAAGCACATCTTGTGCGCCGACCCAGAGAACCACCACCACGCTGGAAAAGACCAGGAAGATGGCAACCGCCGTCAGCACGGCGCGCGCAGCGGTCGAGTGTCGAGCGGCAGAGAACGCGCGCTCGACCGCGTCAGCAAAACGTTTGGCGGCTATTCTCTCGTAGGTGAACGCCTGCACCGTTCGCATCGCCCCGATCAGCTCGGCCGCATAGCCCGACGCGTCGGCGAGCGTATCCTGCGCGCCACGGGAGCGGCGCCGGACCAGCCGGCCGAATGCCACCAGCGGAAGCACGATGACGGGAATCGCCCCAAGGACAAATCCGGAGAGCCGCGGACTTGTGACCACCATCATCGCTGCGGCGCCGAGGAACAGCACGAGATTACGCAAGGCAATCGAGACCGAGGCGCCGACCGCCGATTTCACCTGTGTGGTGTCGGCGGTGAGGCGTGAGACGACTTCCCCGGTCTGGGTACGATCGAAGAACAGCGGCGAGAGCGTAGTCAGATGACGAAAGACGGTCTCGCGCAGATCGGCGACGACGCGTTCGCCGAGCGTGGTCACGAGGTAGAAGCGTACGGCGCTCGCAGTGGCCAGCACCGCCGCGATCGCAATCATCACCGCGAAATAACTGTCTATCAGATGCAGATTCTCGCCCGAGAACCCGAAGTCGATCATCCGCCGGACCGCCACCGGGACGGCAAGCGTCGCGAGCGCCGCGACGATGAGCGCGACCAGCGCACCGACGGCGCGCCCGCGATAGCGCAGGACGTAAGGGAGCAGACTGACAAGCGGCCGCAGCCGCACCTGCCGACCGCCGAACGCTTGCTCCGGCCGTGCGCCGGATGTCTCGTCCGCAGTGACGACCGAAGCAGGTCCTCTCGAGGCGGCAGCGTCGTTCATTGCACTAACGTCCCATTTGCCCATTCCGAATGGAGGCGCACTTTCTAAAGATTTGCGGCCAGTATTCCGCAGCCAGGCTTAGCGCCTAGATGGCGGCACTTCCCGCCATCAGGCGCCTTGTTTCTGTAGCCCGGCTACGTTATAGAGCCGCGACTCCATGCAATCGAAGGTAAAAACGACCGTGCAGCGAGGCACGGCGAGGTTGAAATCAATGAAAGCTGGCATTCATCCGGAATATCACACCATCAAAGTCGTCATGACCGATGGCACCGAATTCGAGACGCGCACCACCTGGGGCAAACCCGGTGACACGATGCACCTTGACATCGACGCCAAATCGCATCCGGCCTGGACCGGCGGGCAGCAGCAGCTGATCGATCGCGGCGGCCGCCTCTCGCGGTTCCAGAAGAAGTTTTCCGGCTTTTTGAAATAGCCGAGAGCCAGGCGTTCACCGCCTATTCACGCCGAGTCCTGCCTAAAGGCGGCGCGTAGCAACCTGAGCTGACACTCCACCGGGTTGATTGCGATCCGCTCGTCCGGCGCATGGATTGTGGTGTCGAGGCGCCGCACCCGCTCTTGCAGGGCTATTGACCGCTTGATGAGCTCCCGTAGTCGCTCGGGCACCAGGCGGGTGTTGGCGCCATCGTCCCGGCCATCGGGCGAGACGCGGATTTTTGCCTTTTCCCTGCGCGCTTGGGCGAGCGACATCTCGCCTTCATGGACTGCCCGGTGCAGCAAGAGCCAGGAGGCAAGCTGCATCAGCCGTGTGGTGAGCCGCATGCTTTCGGCGGCATAAGCCAGCGCGGCATTGCGCTGCAGCCCCTTGGCTTGCTGCCGACCATCGCCATCGAGATAGTTCGCCGTCTCCTTGACCAGATCCATTCCTTCCCGGAACAGCGCGGTGAACGTCTGGGAACCGGCGAGCCGTTCGCCGAACGAAACCGCGCCGGCTACGCCCCGGGACTTCTCGCCCATCTCTTTACGCCCCGCACAAGGTTTCAGCCGATGCTGCCGGAGCGCAACGCGCGTGTCCAGCGCCGCCCATAGGCAGCACGACTCCGCACTGATAGGCCCGGGGCGGGCGCTTGATCCGAAACGGCACAAAAAAGAGCCGCCGTTGCCGGCGGCCCGAAGTTATAACAGGGAGGCGTCAAACAGAGTGGACAGGAGCCACTCGACGTCCAGAAGCTGGACGATCTCCGTAATGAAGGAGAAAGCTTAACATTTGATTAACAATTACCGGAATTTAAGTGGTTTTTCCCGCCAGGGGCCGGGGCCAGCAACGCTGGCGATGTCATCTCTTGAAGAATTGATCGGCCGCCGACCGGGTAGATTGCTTGCTCGCCATCGCCGCTTCGAGTCGCGCAATCTCCTCCTTGAGCAGCGCAATGCGCTCTCGCAGCTCACCGACCGAGAGCAACGCGAGATCCTGGCCGATCTCGTGAACAGGTTTTTTCTTGGGCGCGAGGTCTTCCTCAAGCATCCGCACGGCTCCTGTACGCGCACGAAGGTAACCGAGCTTGGCACAGGTTGTCACATCGGCGGCACTCGACTAGAGAACGCCGTTGTCTCGCTTGGGATCACAAGGACCAAAGGCTCGATGCCCAGTTTGCCGGCCCAAATGACCGCGATTGCGATTCGCGCGCCCGGTGGACCGGAGCATTTGGTGCCCGAGCAGCGTCCGGTTCCGGCGCCCGGGCCCGGAGAGATTCTGGTCAAAGTCGCCGCCGCCGGCGTGAACCGGCCCGATGTGATGCAGCGCAAGGGCCTGTATCCGCCACCTCCGGGGGCACCGGACATTCCCGGACTGGAGATCGCCGGCACAGTGGTGGCACGCGGCGCGAATGTCGGCCGGTGGAAGGATGGCGATCAGGTCACCGGGCTCGTTGTGGGCGGCGGCTATGCCGAATGCTGCCTCGCCCACGAATCACATGCCTTGCCGGTTCCCGCA
>WNGA01041374.1_pt1 | contig 11074 bp, 8 predicted proteins | sample 5400061 | NCBI WGS metagenome assembly WNGA01 (sample SAMN13153366, study PRJNA577476) | soil metagenome | isolation source: 100 cm soil or saprolite under grassland replicate 2 | place: USA:California | collected 2016-06-15
TGCACCAGACCTCCCAGAAGCAGCGGTCCGCTTCGAGCTCGGTCGCCCAGCGCGCGACCTGGTCGAGCAGGTCTCGGAGCGCCGCCATCCGGCGGGCGATCGGCTCGTCCACGCCGAGATCCTCGTCCCCGGTCGCCAGGTGCTCGGCGAGCGACCGGTCGGCGAGCACGGCCGCGCGGCGGAGCGCCCGCAGCTCCCGCGGATCGAGCCCACCGAGGGGAGAGGTGAGCAACGATGGCAGCAGCTCGTCGGCGCGGCTCTGGTCCAGCGCGAGGCGGAACAGGTCGAGCACGTGCCGCACGATCGGCTCGTGCAGGAGCTGCCGCTCGCCGGCGCCGAGGCGGTAGGGGACGCCGCGACGCTCAAGCGCACGCCTGACCAGGCCGGTCAGCCGGCGCGGTGACGGCAGGAACACCGCCATGCGACCGTAGGGGACGCCGTCGCGATGGTGGGCGATCCGCAGCAGCCTTGCGATCGCGTCGGCCTCCTCGGCAGGCCCGGGGAAATGGGCCGCGTCGATGCCGGTGATCCCACCTCCCCGCAGGGGCACCGCCGGGTGCGGGCCGGCCGCCTGCAGCCGCCGCACCGCGTCGAGGCCCTTGCCGCCCAACCGGCGGCTGTGCTCCAGCAGCACCGTCCGGGCGCCCAGCCGGGCGGCACGCTCGGGCAGCGTCCCCGGCGCGGCGCCTCGGAAGGCGTCGGTGGTCCCGGCCGGGTCGCCGGCCATGATCACCCGGGCGCCGCCGCCAGCGAGCAGCTCGAGCAGCCGGAACTGTGCCGGGTCGAGCTCCTGCGCCTCGTCCACGAGGACCGTGCCGACCTGCGCGACGGTGTCGGCTCGCAGATCCGGGTGGTCCTCGAGCAGATCGCCCGCCTGGACGACCATGCCGGCCTGGTCGACCAGGTCGGCGAGGGCGAGGTGGCCGAGGTAGCTGCCGAGGAAGGCGGCGGCCAGGCGCCATGCTGGCCGGCGCTGGGACGCCGCGCGCTCCTCGAGGTCCTCTGGGCCGACCAGGCGCCGCTGGCAGGCGAGAACGAAATTGGCCAGCTCGTCGGTGAAGGCCCGGGTGCGGACCAGCGGTTCGAGGTCGCTCCAGTCCACTACCGGCGGGTCCTGGAGCAGCAGCTCGCGTACGAGCGACCACTGCTCGGGGCCGCTGAGCGGACGCGGCTCGCCGCGGTAGGGCAGCAGGTCGGCGTGGCTGGTGACGAGGCCGCGGGCGAAGGCGTGCCAGGTGACGCAGCTGAGCGCTCCACCGGCGGCACGCTCGACTCGTGCCAGCAGCCGCGCGGTCGACGCGACCGCCGCCTGCCTGCTCGAGGTCATGTACAACGCGGTCCCCCCGGCGCGGGCCACCAGGTCGTACACGGTCGCCTCGAGCAGCGTCGTCTTACCGCTGCCGGGACCGCCGAGCACGACCACGTTGCCCGGAGGCAGGCCCGCCGCCAGGGCCGCGGGCGAGCCGTCGGGCAACGTGATGGCCGGGGCCGGGTCGCCGTCGCGATCCGTCCGAGCTTGCTGTGAGGCGGCGCCACCGCCAGGTCCGGTCGTCATGCCCAGATCCTAACGACCGCCCGGGACGCCCGTTGCGGGTTGTCCCCACCCCCGGGTGAAGGGATCGGAACTCCGGTATGGCCCGACGCCCGAAGGCGACAGGCGGAGGCGCCAGCGCTGCGGACAACGCGATGCGGGAGCATCGCCAGGGCAGAGGGCTGGAGGGTGCAACTCGGAGAGTCACCAGCCCAAGAGGATGGGCGGCGCAAACGCGACATCAACGGCGGAAGGGGGTGTGGACAACGTAACGCAGGGGTCACCGGCGCTCTCTATGCTCCTCGCATGATGGACACCAACCACCCGGGTCGGCCGGCGCGGCCAGCCCTGACACCGCGGCGACCCGCGGTGCGGGTCGCCGGCGTCGGGCTGCTCGCGCTGGCGGCGCTGGTGGCGATCCTGCTCGCCGGCTGCCGGCCGGATCAGGCGCCTCGGCTGGCGACCAGCCCGGCCGAGCGCGCGACCTGGCCCGCGGTGCCCTCCGACGCGGCCGTGGCCAAGGTCGAGCGGGTGGTCGACGGCGACACCTTCGTGGCGGCGGTCGCCGGCCGGCGAGAGCGTATCCGCTTGATCGGGGTCGACACCCCGGAGACGGTGGATCCCGATCGCCCGGTTCAGCCCTATGGCAAGGAGGCGTCGAACTTCGCCAAGCGGATGCTCGACGGGCGCACGGTCCGGCTCGCGGGCGACGTCGAACCCCGTGACAGGTACGGGCGGCTCCTGGCCTACGTGTGGCTGCCCGACGGGACCTTCTGGAACGCGTTGCTGGCCGCCGAGGGCTACGCCCAGCTCATCACCATCCCGCCTGACGTGACCTACGCAGGTCTGTTTCGCAGGCTGGTGGATGAGGCCCGGTCCGCCAGCCGAGGGCTCTGGGCCGGTCGAACATCGTAATAGCGACTTGGGCAGTGCCTAGGGGGCTACGGATTGCGTCCCCCAGATGTCCGACAAGTAAGGCTGAGGGACGGTCGGCGCTGGAAATAGGTGAAATAGTTAGAAAAGACAGATCAACCCGGACGAGGAATGCTGGACCATTGGGAACTAAAGACGGCCTGCCGTCCGGCGGGGCCCCGGCAGTCCCCCAACCACCGGTCCTCGCAGCCGGACGGCGCGGCCGTCGCATCGCGAACGTGCTTCCCGCGCCTCCCGTGTCCTCCCGGCCGAGGCTCGACGGCCCGGCCGTCATGCGGGCGGAAGTGATCCTGACGAGCGCCCCCCAGCGCCGCTCTGAATCGGTTCCGTGTTCGCGTCTCCAAACAGTACGCCGCTCATTCCGGTTCGTGCTGTGCTTGATTCCAAATCGTTACCAGCCAAACTACCAGATTCGGTCGAGGGTGTCTAGTCCGCGCGGGCTACTGACTGTGGGCCATATCTCATCACTTATTTGGCCGGTTTGTCAACGTCGCTTTGATGGTCTGTTGCTTGCCATCTCGGACTATTCCGAGCTGCACACTCTGGCCTGGCTGGAGCAAACGGATCTGGGCGGCGAGGTCATCCATGCTCTGGACCTTGTTGCCGTTGACGCTGACGACGAGGTCGCCGACCTGGAGCCCGGCCTTGTCGGCGGGACCACCGCTCACGACCTCGTTGACCAGCCCTCCGGCCTCACCGAGCGTCGGGTCGGTGCCGCTGACCCCCAGGTAGCCGGAGGCCGAGGACTTGCCCTGGACGATGCGGGCTGCCGAGGCCGCGGCGATGTCGATCGGGACCGCGAAGCCAACCCCCTCGTTGCCGCCGGATTCCGAGCGGATCGAGTCGTTGATGCCGATGACCCTGCCCTCGCGGTCGGCCAGCGCACCGCCGGAGTTGCCCGGGTTGATGGGGGCGTCGGTCTGAATGACCTCGAAGACCGGGCCGTCCTGGGTGGGCAGGCTGCGGTTGATCGCGCTGACCACTCCAGAGGTCACGCTGCCCTCCAGGCCGAAGGGACTGCCGATCGCCACGGCGGTCTGCCCGACCTGGAGCGGTACCTTGAGCGCGAGCGCCGCCGGTTGCAGGTTGCCGTGGTCGATCTTGACCACGCCGATGTCGGTGCCGCTGTCGGTCCCGAGCACACGGCCGGAGAGCTTGGTGCCGCCGGCGAGGCGGACGGTCACCTGGCTCGCGCCCTCGACGACGTGGGCGGCGGTGAGGATGTAGCCGTTCTTGTCGTAGATGACGCCGGAACCGAGCCCCTGGTCGGTCTCGAGCTGCACAACCGTGGGGAGCAGGGCCTTGGCCACAGCGGCGACCGGCTCGTCGCCGGCCTTGATCTGCGAGGGCGTGACGGCGACGGGCGTCCCGGGCGCCTTGCCCGAAGCGCTGGCGTCGCTGGACCCGCGGTCGCGCAGCTGCCCGATGCCGAAGCCCGCGCCGAGCAGCAGGACCACCGCCAGGACGGCGGCGACCAGCCGGAAGGTGTTGCGCCGGGGCGGGCGATCGCCGCTGCCAGTGGCTGAGCCGCCCCAGGCCGGCCCTGCCCCCGCGGGGTCGGGGATGGGGCTGGTCTCTGCCTCACCCCACGGAGGCACGGTGGTCCCCGCGGACCATGACCGCTGCGGCTCGGTCATGGTGCCGGCTTGGGATTCTGGCGTGGGGCCGGGGGCACCGGGGGCCGGAGCGGACGGGCCGCCGCCCGGTCCCGCACCGCTCCAGCCACCGCCGGCGCCGCCCTGACCCCAGCTCGTTGGGGCCGCCTGACCCCAGCTCGATCCGCCTTGACCGGTCCGGTCGGAACCGTCGGCCCGCCAACCGCTCTCGGCGTCCGTGACCCAGCCGGGGGAACCCTGCTGGGTCGAGCTCTCGTCGTCGAGCGGCGCGGTCGCATCGCGACCAGCCTCGTCCTGGGTGGTCGGCCGCTCGTCGGAGGGCTCACGGGCACCGTTGGCGGAGGTCGGCCGGGGTCGCCACATGTCAGAGTCGGACATCGATCGGCCTCCTGAACGGACTTCTCTCATTGACGAGATCCTGCTCGTCTGTGCATCGAGCGTAGGCGCGCCGCACTAAAGTGCTGGTAAGCGAACTCTCAAGCCCACGTAAAGCCCTTCGTTGCGGTACGTAAGCTTTCACCTTCGGGAACGGATCACGGTGGGCCACCCGAGCGACCCTGACGCTCCGGCGGCATACCCGGCGGAGCGGGGAGGCTGGCGTGCCCGTGAGGCTCCGGCGGCATACCCGGCGGAGCGCCGAGGGCTACCGGGGTACTCCCAGTCTCGACTGGAGCTGCACGTCGCCGCCGTGGCTCTGGGCGATCTGCCGAACGATCGACAGGCCGAGGCCGGTCCCTCCGTCAGCCCTGGAGCGGCCCTTGTCCGCCCGCCAGAACCGGTCGAACACCCTTGGCTGGTGCTCGGCGGCGATCCCGGGCCCCTCGTCGGAGACCGCGACCCATGCCAGCCCGCGTTCGCTGCCGACCGCCAGCCGGATTCGGGAGTTTGCGGGCGCCAGCCGCACGGCGTTCTCGAGCAGGTTGGCGACCGCGCGCTTGAGGGCGTCCCCGTCGCCCATGACCACCACGCCCGGCGCGACCGTGCGATCGAGCACGATGCCGCGCGCCTCGGCCGGCGCCAGGAATTCCTCGCTGGCCTCGGTCACGGCCCGGCCGAGGTCCACCCGCTCGACCGCGAAGGTCGGCGCCTCGCGGCGCGCGAGCGCGAGCAGGTCGTCGACCAGCCTGGCCATGCGGTCGCTGGCGCGTTTCACCACGACCACCGCCTGTCGCAACTCGTCGACCTGCGGGTCCTTTTCGCCGAGGGCGAGCTCGGCATTGGTGCGGATGATCGCCAGCGGATTGCGGAGCTCGTGCGAGGCGTCCGCGAGGAACTGCTGCTGCGCCGCGAAGGCGGCGTCGATGCGCGCGAGCATCGCGTCGAAGGTGTCGGCGAGCTGTTTCAACTCGTCGTTGGGGCCCTGTAGGCGGATGCGGCGGGACAGGTCGGTGGCCTGGATCTCGCGCGCCACCCCGGTGATCCGCCCGATCGGCGCCAGCACCCGCCCGGCGACCACCCAGCCGACCACCAGGCTGGCGAAGAACAGCACGATCAGCACATCGAACGAGAAGGTCCGCAGCCGGTCCAGCGTCTGCTGGTGGACCAAGCGCTCGAACTCTCTGGCGGTGACGATGTCCACCGGGAACGACTGGCCGCTGTAGCGGTCGATCACCCTGCCGTTGAAGATCGCCATCGGCTCGCGCAGGCTGATCCAGAGGATGAGGTAGATGGCCCCGATCACCAGCGCCGCCAGTCCGAAGAGGACGCCCGAGTACAGCAGCGTGTAGCGGAAGCGGATCGAGCGCATCCACTCGGGCAGGCGGTTGCTGGACCAGGTTGTTACCTGCCGGTGGCTCACCGAGCTCACGACCCCTCTCGCAGCCGGTAGCCGCGGCCGACCACGGTCTCGATCGGCTGGCCCTCACCGACGTCGGCCAGTTTGCGGCGCAGCGTCATCACGGTGACGCGAACGGTGTTGGTGAACGGATCGGCGTGCTCATCCCAGACGTGCTCGAGCAGGTCCTCCTGGGAGAGCACCTGGCCGGCACGCGACATGAAGTAGCGCAGCAGCGAGAACTCCTTGGGCGTCAGGGAGAGGTCGTGGCTGCCGCGCCGGGCCTCGTGCCTGGCGGTGTCCAGTTCCAGGTCGCCGACGCGCATGAGCGCGCCCGAGCGGCCGGCGTCGCGCCGCAGCAGCGCTCGGACCCGCGCCTTGAGCTCGTCGAAGTCGAACGGCTTGATGAGGTAGTCGTCGGCGCCCTCGTCGAGCCCGATCACGCGATCCCTCGGCTGGTCCCGGGCCGTCAGCATGAGCACCCGCGGGGCCGACGGCTCCTCGCGCTCCCGCCGCAGGCGGCGGGTCACCTCGATCCCGTCGGTGCCGGGCAGGTTGAGGTCCAGGCAGACGACGTCGTACTCGTTGACGGACAGCTTGTCCAAGGCCTCGTCGCCGTCATAGGCGACGTCGACCGCATAGCCCTCTCGGCGCAGGCCGCGGGCCACCGCGTCCGCGAGGTCGACCTCGTCCTCCACCACCAGAACTCGCATAGGCGAAATGGTAGCCGTCGAACCGTTCAAGAAGCTGTCAAAGTCCTTGGCCGAGCCCCGCGGGACCTGGCCAAGCTCCGCAAAGTGCCTGCGTCGGGCCCGGCGAGGCGGCCCTGGGCGGACCTGGCACCGGCGGAACCAGGCAGCGGCGCGTCACTATACTTGGCCCCAGGCTCATGGACCCTCGCGCCGACCCGCAAGCGCTTCTGCCATTGCTGCAGCGGCGATATCAGGACGCCGTCGCGCGGCTGGAGCAGCTCGTCAACCAGGACTCGGGGTCGTTCGCGAAGACGGGTGTCAACCGCGTCGCGGACCTGCTCGAGCACGACCTGCGATCCGGTGGCTGGCTGGTCGAGCGCAGGACGCACCGTCCGGTCCCCGGCGAGCCGGCGCTCGGGGACGTGCTGATCGGACGCCGCCGCGGCGGGCTCTCCCTGGGCGCGGGCGGGCGGCGCCTCCTGCTGCTCGCGCACATGGACACGGTCTTCGACGACGGCGAGGCGGCGGCGCGGCCGTTCCGGACCGACGGCCGCCGGGCGTTCGGTCCTGGCGTGACCGACGACAAGGCCGGGCTGGTGACCGGCGTCGAGGCGGTCGAGGCGCTGTGCGACGACGCCGGCTTCGAAGACTTCGAGTCGATCACCATCCTCTTCTCGCCCGACGAGGAGATCGGCTCGCCGTTCAGCAAGGCGGTCATCCGGGAGCTGGCCGCCGACCACGACGTCGCGATCGGGCTCGAGGCGGCCCGCACCAACGGTGACCTGGTCTCGGCCCGCAAGGGCATCGCGGCGCTGGAGGTGCGGGTGACCGGCACGGCGGTCCACGCGGGCGTGCGGCCGGAGAAGGGCGCCAGCGCGGCGCTGGAGGCCGCCCACCACACCATCGCGCTGCACGGGCTGAACCGCCGCTGGCAGGGCGTGACCTGCAACGTCGGCACGGTGCGGGCAGGCACGCGGCCCAACGTGGTGGCCGGGGGCGCCATCCTCGAGCTGGACCTGCGCGCCACCAGCACCGCCGACTTCGAGCGGGCGCTGGCGGCGGTGTCCGAGATCGTCGACCGCCAGACCGTCCCCGGCACCCGGTCGGCGGTGCGCGTGCTCCACCGCCATCCGCCGATGGAGCGCACCACCGCGGTGATGGCGCTGGTGGCGGAGGCCCAGCGGGTGGCGCGAGACCTCGGCTTCGAGGTCGGCCACACCGCGACCGGTGGGGCGGGCGACGCCAACACCACCGCGGCGGCGGGCGTGCCGACCATCGACGGGCTGGCGCCTGTGGGGGGCGACGCGCATGGACCCGGCGAATGGCTCGACCTGGACAGCCTGGTGCCGAGGACCGCCCTGCTCGCGGGGCTGGTTGCCCGGTTCGGCAGCGCGCGAGCCGAGCTGGGGGCGTGACGGTGCGGGCGCAGACCGCTGTGCCGGTCCCGATCAGGCGAGTGGTACTGCTGCTGGTCGGCGCCTTCGTGGTGATCCATTTCGCGGTCCCGCAGATCGCCGGTGTGCACCGGGCCCTCTACCGTCTCGGCCAGGTGGACCTGCGCTGGCTGGTGCTGGCGACCGTGCTGGAGATGGCCTCCATCGTGGCCTACACGATGCTGCCCTGCTCATCGCCGCCTTCGCCACGGTGGTGGTGCTGCTGATGCGTGGCGAGGAGAGATCGGTCAAGGTCCTTCGCGCCGCGGCGGCTCGGCTGCCGCTGCTGGACCCGGATCGGGTGGTGGCGATCACCAGGCGGCTCGCCGACCGGCTGCGCACGCTGGTCGCCGACCGAGCCCTGGTGGGGCGGGCGGTGGGCTGGGCCGCCGCGAACTGGCTGCTCGACGCCGCCTCGCTGTGGGTGTTCGTGGGCGCGTTCGGGCACTGGGTGCGGCTGGACGACCTGCTGGTCGCCTACGGGCTCGCCAATGTGCTGGCGGTCCTGCCGATCACGCCGTCGGGCCTTGGCGTGGTCGAGTTCGTGCTGACCTCGACGCTGGTCGGCTTCGGGACCCCGCGAGACATCGCCCTGCTCGGGGTGATCAGTTACCGGGTCCTGAACTTCTGGCTGCCGATCCCCATCGGCGGGCTGGCCTACCTGTCGCTGCGCGCCGAGTACGGCGCTCGGGAGCGAGGCAGCGAGCAGCTCCGCGAGCTGGCCAAACAGTCGTTGGAGAAGGCGGAGCCGCCCCGCGAGTGGGCGGTCCGCCACGGCATCCGCACCGACTACGGGCACCACGGACATCACGGCCACGCCAAAGAGGACGGGTCGCCGGACGATACTCACGGGCCTCCCGGCGGGCGTGAAACCGGCCCCGGCGGGCGTGAAACCGGCCCCGCCGGGGGGGAAACCGGCCCCGGCCGCCGTGAAGCGGATCCCGGCGGGCGCGATGCCCGCCACGCCGCCGAGCGCTCGAACCGCGGGCCGTCCGGCCGGTAGCGCGGCCCGACCTACTCCCCCGCCGCCTTCCTGCGTCGGGTCGTGCTCCTGGACTTGGCACGCGACCCGCCACGATCGCTGGCCGGCTTGCTGGCCTGCGCCGCCTCCACACTGGCACGCAGCGCGTCCATCAGGTCGACCACCTTGGACGGCTCCGCCGGCTCCGCGTAGGTGACCTCCTCGCCCTGGACCTTCTTGCTGATGAGGTCCTCGAGCGCGGCGCGATACTCGTCCTGGAAATCCTTCGGCTCGAAGTCGTCGGTGAGGCTGTCGATCAGGCTGCGGGCCATCTTGATCTCCTGGGGCCGCAGCTCGACCTCCTCGTCCAGCTCGTCGAAGCGGGCGGCGCGGATCTCGTCGGGCCAGAACATCGTCTCGAGCACCAGGACGTTCTCGCGCAGCCGGACGGTCGCCAGGTGCTCCTTGTCACGGAAGGCGACCTTGGCGAGCGCCACCTTGCCGTCGTCGCCCATGGCCTCCCGCAACAGGTGGTAGGCCTTGATGCCGGTCCCGTCCGGCACCAGGTAATAGGACCGCTGGAAATAGATCGGGTCGATCTGCTCCGAATCGACGAATCGTTCGATCTCGATCGCTCGCGCGGTCTTCACCGGCAAGGTATCCAGCTCCTCGTCGGTGAGCGTCACGTAGTGGTCCTTCTCGTACTCGTAGCCCTTGACGATCTCCTGGTAGGGAACCTCTTCCCCATCGATCGAGCAGGCGCGCTTGTAACGGATACGGCCTCCGTCGGGAGCGTGCAGCTGGTTGAACTTGAGCGTCTTCTCCTCGGTGGCGCCGTAGACCTTGACCGGGATCGTCACCAGTCCGAACGAGATCGCGCCCTTCCAGATCGTCTTCATGGCTTGCTCCTGGGTCAGGCGGCGGCCCACCGTCATGCCGGTCTACCTGCTCAATGTACGCTAGAAGCCTGGTCATGTACGGCAGCTGGAGCCACGAAGGAGCGTACAACCGTGGCGAGTCGCGCACGCCGCCTCCAGCTTCCCGCGCCGCTGCCGGCACGGCGCGCCGGAGACGCCTGGCGCCTGATCGCGGGCGACCGCGAGCTGCGCCTGTCCAACCTCGACAAGGTGTACTGGCCCGAGGACCGCCTGACCAAGCGGGACCTGCTCGGCTACTACTGGAACGTGGCCCCGCTGCTGCTCCCGCACCTCCGGGACCGTCCCTTGACCATGCTGCGGATGCCCGACGGCATCGCCGGCGAGGCGTTCTTCGAGAAGCGGGTGCCGGGCCATGCGCCGGACTGGCTGCCCACCGCCCGCGTCCCTGGCGACGACGGCAAGGTCAACGACATGGTGATGGCGCAGGATCTGGCCAGCCTGCTGTACATCATCAACCTCGGCTGCATCGAGCTGCACCCGCTGCACAGTCGGGCCGGCTCGCTGGACCGGCCGGAGTTCGCCCTGTTCGACCTCGACCCGTTCGAGCCCTACACGTTCGCCGACGTCCGCACGGTCGCCAAGCTGATCAAGGTGGTGCTGGACGGGCTTGGGCTGCGCGGCTACCCCAAGACCTCCGGCGCCACCGGGATGCAGGTGTACGTGCCGCTCCAGCCGGTGCACCCCTACGCGGACGTACGCGCGTTCGTCGAGCAGGTCGGCCGGCTGCTGGTGCGCGCCTACCGCGAGAAGGTGACCATGGCCTGGCCTGTCGCCGAGCGGTCCGGAAAGGTGTTCATCGACCACCAGATGAACCGCCGCGGCGCGAACATCGCCTCCGTGTACTCACTGCGACCGCGTCCCGGCGCGCCGGTGTCCACCCCGCTGGACTGGGCGGAGCTGGACGAGGACCTGGAGCCGCGGCACTTCCGCATCGACAACGTGTGGCAGCGGTTCGAGCAGGGCGACCGCTTCGCGCCGGTACTCACCGACCGCCAGTCGCTGTCCGCCGCACTCGGCACCTTGGGCATCCAGCCGACCGGCATCGGCGGGCCGGCCGATGCCGCCGAGCCGGAGGAACCCCCCGGGCCAGCCCGCCCGCGCCGCGGCGCCGCGAGCCGCCGGGCCGCGCCACCTGGCGCTCCCACGGGACCGCGCCGGGAGCGGACCCGCCCAGAGGCGCCGCCGCCCGACCTCTC
>WNGA01012289.1_pt1 | contig 11073 bp, 9 predicted proteins | sample 5400061 | NCBI WGS metagenome assembly WNGA01 (sample SAMN13153366, study PRJNA577476) | soil metagenome | isolation source: 100 cm soil or saprolite under grassland replicate 2 | place: USA:California | collected 2016-06-15
AATCCTCGCCTTGCCGGCCCGTGACTTGGAGAGCGCCCGCGCCGCGGGCGCTCTCACTCACGCGGGTCGAGGGCTGCAGGCCCTCGCGGGGCGCGGGGCGGAGCCCCGCATTGGTTGCGGCCGAAGGGCCGCGTTAGGAAGAACAAGCGCGGGTTTCGGCCGATAGGTCGCCTCCCGTTAACCGCGGAATGAAAAACGTTTGCTCCTCAAACGTTTTCTCGCCGCTGTGCAGCGAAAAAATCCCGAGTACTTGGTGGAGATGATTGGGATCGAACCGTCGGCCTCCTGAGTGCGATTCCGGGTGAAAAGAGCCATGAACCCGATTCTCGCGTCAATACGCGGCGCTTCGGAGCAGTACCGGGCAGTGGCGCGAGCACGGCTCTGGGTTCCGATCGCGGCAGCGGTCATCGCAGCAGCCGGCTGTCTGCCGACGCCCGGTGCGAGCAGCGGAGGCGGTGGCGCGTCCGGACACCCGGCGGGAGGCGGAACCGGCGGTGCGGGCGGGACGGGCGGCGGCTCTGCAGGGACGGTCGGCGGCACGACGGGTGGCGGCGTCGCCGGCACGGGCGCCAGCGGCGGGGCGGGTGCCGCCGGCGGCGTGGCGGGCGCCGACGGCGCGGCGGGCGTCGCGGGCAACTCCGGCGATGGCGGACCCGTCGCGGGCACCACGGGGAGCGAAGGCGGTTCGGCGGGTACAGCGAAAGGAGGCGCGGGCGGTGGCGGCCGCGGCGGCGCGGGGGCCGCGGGCAGCGGCGGTTCGGCGGATGGCGGTGGCTCGACGGGCCGCGGCGGTTCGACGTCCGCCGACGGCGGCGCGGGCACGGGCGGCGCGGCGGGCAGTGCGGGCGCGGCCGATCGGCAGGCGGCGCAGGTGCTGGATGGGTTCGCGGTGTTGAAGCCGTGCGTGAGCAGCTTCCGCCCGAGCGGCAACGCGAGCAACAGCGGCGACTGCTGCTGCGAGGAGCTGGCCGCGAACGAAAACCAGCACATCACCAAGCAGTTCGGCGGCGATCCGAACGTGACCTACAACGTGAAGCTGCGGGTCGCGGGCGTGGCGGAGCGCTACTGGTACGCTGGCGGAACGTTGGATTCCACGAGCAAAGTCTTCTACGCGGGTGGTTTGCCCACGATTCACAGCGCCTCCGCCCCCAACAACAACCTCCGGCCCGGCCAGGGCGCCTGCAAGATCCACCCACCCGAGACCGACGCGGAATTCGCGCTCCCATTCATGGTCCCGGTCGAGGTTCGGCCCTCGGACGGCTGCTACAACGGATTCAACGTCTTCGCGTTCACGGTCGCGTCACCGAAACAGAGCTACTACCTCAACGACACGGTCGATTTCGACGGCATCGATCGCCAGCCGCACACCGTCTACAAGACCGACTACACGATCACGATCGCGATCACCGGCCAGGCTCGGCTCGACTTTTACACGATCGACGGCGACCACCACCAAGTGACCAACAATGGCACCATGATGGTCCCCAACCTCAAGACCGCGCAGCCGTACAACGGCAACTTCCTCGAGCTAACCGTCGTCGACGTGACGCGCGCGAACTAGACCGGAACTTAGCTGACCTCTAAACTGACCTCTAGCGAAGACCTCGCAGAGCGCGTGATCCTTGTGCAAGTCGGCGCGGCGCCGAGCGTTCTTCGTGGTCGTCGCTAGAGGTTCAATCCCCGGCGCCCCTTCATCGCGAGTGTGAGGAGAAGGTGTCCTGGCCGAACCGGTGTCACACTAGGGTCATGGCCAGTTGGTGGCGCGCCGTTGTCGTGCTCGGCGTGATCTCGATCGGGGCGTGCGGGACGCCGGAGGGGGACTGCAGGGAAGAGAGCCGGACGGTGGGACTCGACGAAGCCAACGCGACCGGAATGACGGCGCGGCAGATGGGTGCGCGATTCCACGTCGGGGACGTGGTCTGGTCCTGCTCTCTCGCCTGGGCGCCGCTCGGCGATCAGACCGACGCGATCTGGTCGCCTCACGACACGACGACGGCCGCCACCGCGAGCCTGCGCTGGGCGCCGGACAGCAGTGCGACGGAGGTGACTGGGCTGTCGCCGCCCGGCTCGCGTCTGGCCTGCCCGCCGCGCGTGGAGATCGATCTCCTCTTCGACCTGGCCACGCAGGACGGAGGCTTCGCCGATTCGTGGAGCGCCCGAGGAGGGTTCCTGACGAGCACGGACCATCTGTCGGTGAGGTTCGATCCGCAGCACGCGGGCGGCTTCCACGGCAGCTACACGTTCACGTTGCTCCACTCGTGGCCGGTCACGGCCACCACGCTGACGGTCGGCGCCTTTCCCGATCGGCTGGAAGGATCGCTTGTCGAGGGGACGCAGCGGATGACCGGGCCCGGCTCGGGCGAGGGCCTGTCGGGCGAAGGCCTGATCGTGAGGGTTGGGAACTGGCTGTGCGAACAGGGGGTGTGATCCACCGTCTCGGAACCGCAGGGCCCGTAGGGGGCCCGGGAGGAGTTGACGGAGTTCAAGACGGCGAACAACTACAACGCGGCGAACGACATCAACGCCATCTACTACAATGGCGGGGACCTCGGCGTCGGACGCGACATGCACTGCTGGAAGATCCACCGGAATGATCATTCCCCAGCGGGAGACGCCGCCTGTTACGTCACGAACTACGGCGCATCGTTCGTCGATCCCTCGCTCTCTGTCGACGACGCGCTGGCGCAGGTGATCGAGCGCGATCCGTTCAAGATCGCCGCCACCGTCGCGATGGCGCCGACCCCGTTCCGGGCGGCCGCGGCGCTCGCGCTCGCGCTGGCGGCAATCGTCTGGCCCGCCGCGCCCGTCCGGGCGGCGGCCTGCGCGAGCGATATCGACTGTCCCGGCACCGCGTGCGGCAGCCAGGTCTGCGACTGGGTGACTGGTACCGTGGCCTGCGTTCCCGCCGGCACGAAGTGGCCGCAGGGCGCCGACGGCGAGTGTGCGACAGACGCCGACTGCAAGTGCGCTCCGCAGGGCGCCAGGTGCTTTCCCCCGTTTTGCACCTTCACGGTGCCGCCCGACGCCGGAGCGGCCGGGACGACGGGCTCGGCGGGCGCCTCGGGCGCCGGCGGCGGTGGGGCCGGCTCGGGCGGGGGCGGATCTTCGGGAGCGACGGGCGGATCTTCGGGAGCGACGGGCGGATCCTCGGGAGCGACGGGCGGAGTATCCGGCGCCGCCGGCGGATCGCGCGGCTGCGGCTGCCTGATCGCCGGCGCGCCGCCCGGGCGGCGGGACGACGGCATGCTGTGCCTCCTCGGCGCCGCGCTCACCGCGCAAGCTGCGCGCCGTCGCCGTCGCACACGCTCGTGAACGGAGTACCGTGCGGTGCTGGGCATTCGATCACGGCGAGAGTTGGTGTTAGCCCGCTCCCGATTTTAGAACTGGAGCTGCTGCGGCCCGCGCGTTGCTGCCCCACGCTTGGCTTGGCCGTCATCAGGATTCTGAGGCTCGCGGTCGTGCGTGGTCGAACCAAGCTGCGAGTATCCGTGAGAGCGGCCCTGGGAATGGTCCTTGCAGCCAGAGCGGTCATGGCGGCGACGAGGAGTAGCTCAAGCATCGAAGGACGGACGCCTCTCACCATGGCGGCCACCGTTGCGCTTTTGGTGATTGGGGCCTGCGGCTCCACCACGGGTGGCGGTGACGGTGCGGCGGGTGGTGGTGGCGGTGGAGGATCGCCCGATGGCGGCAATGATGGATCGTCCGGTCGCGGTGGCGGATCGTCCGGTGGGGCTGGAGGGTCGTCGGATGGCGCCGGCCGAGGTGGCGTCGGCGGTGGCGCGGGCGATGTCGGTGGCGGATGTGGGCCCGGCTTTACCATCGGCAGCACGCGCCCGGCGGGAGATGGCTGCAACGTCTGCCAATGCATCGCGCCCGGGACCTGGGTCTGCACGACGGCCGCGTGTCCGATCGGCGGAAGTGGCGGTACCGCAGCGGGTGGTGGTGGGGGCGGCGCCGGTGGAACAGCAGGCCGTGGGGGTGGCGCTGGATCGGCTGGCCGGGGCGGCGCCGGAGTTGCGGGCACTGGAGGGCAGGGCGTGTTGTGCGGCGGCGCCCGATGCTCGCCTGGCGACACCTGTTGTTACGACTCGACGGGGAATGGAACGTGCGCGACCCCGCCCGCGGTCTGTATCGGCGCGCCCCCTACGTGCAACAGTCAACAGCCCTGCGAGGTGGGCCGCACCTGCGACGTCACGTCACCGCGTCGCTGTCTGGCCAGCGCCGTCGGCGGCGTCTGTATCGAGACGCCGACCTCGTGCACTCTCATTTACCAGCCGGTATGCGGCTGCAACGGCATCACCTACGGCAACGACTGCGAGCGGCGCCGGGCCATCGCCCAACTTGATCACGAGGGTCCGTGTTCGAGTACCGACGCCGGCGGTGGTTAGCGATGCCCACCGCGGTGAGAATCGAGAGGGTCGTGGCGGTGGTGCTCGCCGAATCCGCTCAGACCGAAATGGGCGGCCGCTCGTTGAGAACCAGCCAGTAGATTCCGAGCTGGCGCACCGCTTCGGCGAACTGCGTGAAGTCGACGGGCTTGACGATGTAGCTGTTGGCGCCTGACGCGTAGCAGCCCAGCAGATCCCTGTCTTCTTTCGACGAAGTCAGGATGACAACCGGCAGAAGCGCCGTGCGTTCATCAGCTCTAATTGCGCGAAGGACATCGAGCCCTCCAATCTTGGGAAGGTTCAGGTCCAGAAGGACGACCTGCGGAAGCTCCTTCGTCTCTCGTCCTGCGTAAGCACCCCGCGCAAACAGGTAGTCGATCGCGGCCGCACCGTCCCGCGTCACCACCACCTTGTTGCCGACGTTGCTCTTCTTCAGAGCACGTAGGGTCAACTCCTCGTCGCTCTCATTGTCTTCGACCAGCAAGATGACGCGCTCGATCATTGGTCGGGATTCCCTTCATCCAAGGTGAAATAGAACGTCGCTCCGCCGCCCACCTGACCCTCGGCCCAGATCCGGCCATTGTGACGACGGATGATCCGCTGGACCGTCGCCAAACCTATTCCCGTTCCCTCGAACTCCTGGGGCGTGTGAAGCCGCTGGAAGACCCCGAACAACTTCGACGCGAAGGCCATATCGAAGCCGGCGCCATTGTCGCGGACGAAAAACAGGGATTGGCCGTCCCGTGTAGCACGCGCGAATTCGATGCAAGCCTTGGCCTGATCTCGCGTGAACTTCCAGGCGTTGCCGAGCAGATTCTCGAGCACGATGGCCAGGAGTTGGCTGTCACCGTTCACCGACAGGCCCTTACCGATGAGAAACTCGACGTTGCGTTCAGGCTGGACCTCCCTTAGACGCGCTGCCGTGGCGCGGGCGCAGTCGCTCAGGTCAACCGACTCGCGGCGAAGGTCCCCTCGGGTGACGCGGGCCAACGAGAGCAAGCTTTCGATGAGCTGCGCCATCTGCTGAGCCGACTCGCGCACCCGACGCAGGAATCGTTGTCCTTCTTCGTCGAGCTGAGGCGCGTAGTCTTCCAGCAATGCGTGGCTGAAGCCGTCGATACCTCGCAGCGGGGCGCGTAGGTCGTGCGCCACCGAATAGCTGAATGCCTCGAGCTCACGGTTGGCCAGGTCGGTGGCCTCCTTCGCGCTCGCGAGAGCTTTCTCTGCCCGCTTGCGATCGGAGATATCGCGAGCGACCTTCGATGCGCCGATGACCTGACCGCGCGAGTCGTGAATCGGAGAGATAGTCACGGACACGTCGATCTCGCGACCATCTTTCCGACGACGGACCGTCTCGAAGGGCTCGACGCGTTCACCCCGCTTGAGCCGTTCGATGATCGCCGGCTCTTCTCCCTCCCGGCCTGGCGGCAATAGGATCGCGATCGGTTTCCCGATCACCTCCGCCGGCGCATAGCCAAATAAGCGCTCGGCCCCGCCGTTCCAACTTCGGATCGTGCCCTCCAAGTCTTTGCCGATGATCGCATCATCGGAGGAGTCGACGATCGCTGCCAGTTGCGCCCGCAGCTCCTCGACTCTCTTTCGTTCCGTGATGTCACGGATGGTGCTGGAGACGAGCAACCCTTCTTCGGTCTCGAGAGGGCTCAGGCTGATTTCGACCGGGAACTCGGTTCCGTTGCGGCGGCGTCCCCACAGCTCCAGGCCGGAGCCCATGTAGCGGACCTTGGGATCCGCAAAGTAGCCAGTGCGGTGCCCGGGATGGCCTTGGCGAAAACGGTCGGGCACGAGGATCTCGACGGGTTGGCCGACCAGCTCGCCTCGCTGGTACTCGAACAGTCTCTCCGTCTGCGTATTCACGAGGACGATGCGTCCCTCATGATCGACGATCACCATCGCGTCGGGCGCGGACTCGAGCAGGCCTCGGAAGCGTTCCTCGGCCTTCTTGCGTTCGGTAATGTCCTGGATGAAGGCGGTGAAGCGGTGCGTGTTTCTCTCACGGATCGCGGAGATCGTGATCTCGACGGGAAAGTGGCCTCCATCCCGGCGAACCGCGGACAGCTCCACTCGCTTTCCTACGACCGGGCCTTCGCCGGCGACCAGGAATCGCCGTAGGCCGGCCTCGTGCGCGGCGCGCATTTCGGGCGGAATCACGGTCTCGGCGACGGTCTTACCGAGCGCCTCCTCTCGCGACCAACCAAACAGGCTGTGCGCTTTCGGGTTCCATTCGGTGATTCGGCCTTCGTGATCCATTTCGATGAAGGCTTCGTCCGCTGTCTCCAAGACCTGACGAATCCGCGCCTCGCTGTCCCGCAGCGCGTCCTGCGCGCGCTTTCTCTCCGATATGTCGCGGATTGCGCTGGAGACCAGGATCCCCTCGTCGGTCGCAAGCGGGCTCAAGCTGATCTCGATCGGGAACTCCGTGCCGTCGCTTCGGAGGCCGTAGAGCTCGAATCCCGAGCCCATGGCGCGAACTTTCGGATCCACAAAGAAGCTCGTTCGGTGCCCCGGGTGCTGCTTGCGAAAGCGCTCCGGCATGAGCATCTCGACCCACTGGCCGACGAGATCGTCGCGGCTGTATCCGAACAGCTTCTCGGTCTGCGCGTTGACGAGCAAGATGCGGCCCTGGTTGTCGACAATGACCATTGCGTCTGGCGCGGACTCGAGCAGACCACGGAACTTGTCCTCGGCCCTTCGCCGCTCACTGCTGTCGCGAATCGCCGCGGAGACGAGCGTCCCCTCCTCCGTCTCGAGAGGGCTCAAGCTGATCTCGATCGGGAATTCCGTGCCGTCGTTGCGCAGGCCGTACAGATCGAGGCCGGAGCCCATCGATCGCACCTTCGGCGCGGAGAAGAAATCTGCCCGGTGCCGGGGATGTTTGGCCCGAAACCGCTCCGGAATCAGTTTTTCGACCAGGTGCCCGAGCAGCTCCTGTCGCGGGTAGCCGAACAGCTTCTCCGTCTGGGCGTTGACGAGAACGATGTTCCCGTACCTGTTGACGATCACCACGGCGTCCGGCGCTGACTCGAGGAGCCCACGAAACTTCTCCTCGGCGCTTTTGCGCTCGGTGACGTCGCGAATCGCGGCCGTGACGACGACGCCTTGGGCGGTCTCGACGGGACCAAGGCTGATTTCGGCGGGAAACTCGCTTCCGTCCTTGCGTACGCCGTGAAGCTCGACGCCGCCACCCATCGAGCGGCGGCGTGGCGCATCGAAGTAGCCAGAGCGGTGGGTCGGGTGCTTGTCCCGGTATCGGGACGGAATCAGAACTTCGACCAGCTGGCCTACCAACTCGGACCGCTGATACCCAAACAGTTGCTCGGTCTGCCCGTTGACCAGCAGGATGCGGCCATCCCGCCCGACGATGACCATCGCGTCCGGCGCGGCTTCGAGAAAGGCGGGAAGGCTCGACTCGATAGCCTGCCGCGCGTCGTGCGCCTGTTGGTTTCCCTTCTCGTCGGACATCCGCCTCCCTTGGACGGCGCCGACTTTCCCCCCCCGGAGACAACGCCAAATGTGTTTCGATCGACGCTATGCCTCGGCTTCCCAGCAGTCAAGCGGAGGGGGTCGTTTCGATGACCAAAAATGGTCGCCCAGAACGTAGGTTGCAGCGGCTTGCCGCGGTCCACGCCCGTCAGTCATGCGAGGACGACCGGGCCGCGCTGGAAGACGCACCAGATCCGGTTGTGACTCCGGTCGCAAACTCTGTGACGCATTGGCGGTAACATTGCGACCATGGTTCACGCGCGCCGATCGGTGTTTGGCCGTGCTCGGGTGGTCGCACTTTCCGTGATCCTCGCCAGCATCTCGTGCATCGGTGACAAATCCGCCTACTTGGGCGTTCCTCGGAACTTGGCGGTCGACTCGTTCGGCGCGCTCGTATTCGGGGACGCGTGTCTCGCGAGCAAGGCGGACCTGTGCAGCACGGAGACAGTCCAGAGCGAATCGTTCACGGTCGATCCTCCGTCGGTGCTCGAGGTCGTTGCAGTCGAGGCCGTGCCTGCCGATCTGGTTCGACTCGAGATGTATAAGGGCGCCTACATGGTCCATGGTCTCGCGCCGGGGCACGCGAACGTGTGCGGTAACGGCACTTTCAGCGATGGAACCAAACGCAGCGACTGTTCGACAATCGAGGTGCGCGCGATCGATCACGTCGCAACCCGCTTCGAGTGCGACCCGCCGATCGGCGACGTGACGCCCGCGCCACTGGTTCGCCCGGGCGCGGCGCTGCGCCTCGATGTGGACCTGGTCGCCGCCGACGGAACCGTGCTCGATGGCGCCGTCCTGCATCCCGTCGACGATGCGCAGCTGATGGGTGGCCCGACATCGTACCTCTGGTCGAGCCCGAGCGGCGGGGGGGCGCTGACCCTTACCTCGGTCTTTGATTCCAAATTCTCGCAGGTTCTCGCAACGTACGGACCCGATCGCGTGACCGGCGTCGTCGCGGCGGTGGATGTCATCCCACCGACCGTGCTCCCTCCGGGGGTTCGCGAGCCGATTTACGTTGCCGAAGACGTCGGGGCGTCGCGCGCTTGCATCGGCTTACCCGTCACCGCCCGGACGGAAGCGCCGGACGTCTGCCTCGGCCCGAAGGGTGAGATGACTTGGGCCGAGGAGGGCGGTAGCGGCACCTCATTCACGCCCGTCAACGAGGGAACCTGCCGGCTCTCCGTCGGCGTCGTTGGTGGCAGCGGGTACCAGACGACGATCGAGGTGCCCTTCTACATGACGAATCCGGCGGATCAAGGCCGCGACGGCGGTCGGCTGGGCTCGTGCAACACCGACGGCCAGCGCACGTGCGGGTTCGGCCGGGACGCGATTCTGATTTGCCGCAACCACCGGTGGGCCGTCGACTCGAGCTGCGGTGGAAAGCTGTGCGATTACACCAAACCGGCGGCATCGTGCACCGGCACGACCGTCTGCGTGGCATGCCGCTGACGACGCAGTCCGGGCCCGCGACACAGGTGGGGGCGATTGTACTTCGCCTCGTGGGAGTTAGGAGGAGGCCAAGATGACCCGATCCTTCGCGTTTGGTCTGATGTTCTGTTTCAGCGTGGGGTGCGGCAGCAACGGCGGAGGCGCGTTCGGAATGTGGTGGGACGACGACGGGACACCGGTAAAGTTCATCGGCGGGGATGCGAGGTTCACCAGTTCGGGAGGAAGCGATTCCTACGACATCACGGGCGTGGCCCACCTGGCAACGGTGCAGGTGCAAGTCACGGCTCCGTCGCCGATCGCGCCCCAGACGTTCGTTTGCAATCAGACGACCACCGGCCAGCTTGTCGGCGTGACCTATTATCGCCCGGACGGCGGTATTGATTTCATGGAACAGAGCTGCACGGTCGTCCTCACGAAGGCGGGCCAGATTGGCGACACGGCCGTCGGAACGTTCGAGGCGGTGATCAACATACCAGGCGGCGGCACCAAGACGATTTCGAACGGCAAATTCAACCTGCACGTCAGCAAGCCGTTGTGACGGTCCCGGTCGCCGAATGAGGTCGAACGGGAACGCGAGACAAGCGAAGCGCAACCAGAGCCTCACCCGTACGCCGCGCGCCAGGCGGGCGTCGGTCGCCAAACGACGGAACAGCCGCAGCGTGTCCGGAGGCCGCCGTTCCAGTTTTCAAGGCGCGTCGGGATGCTCGCGCTCGAATGCCTCTTCAGCGCGCTCGTTGAACTGCACCACGCCCCGCTGCGCGTCCTGGTACGAGGTCGTGTAGTCGATGTTGATGATGAAGAGGCCGCCGAGGCCGGTCGCGAGCAGCGGCCAGTCGTGCCCCCACGTGAGCTCGTCGCGGCGTCCATACGCGATCGTCACCGGCACGATGATCATGGCCGCCGACGCCAGCGCGATCGCGAGCCGGATCGTGCCGTTCAGATGCTCGCCGACGTACATCTGGCCGAGGCCGGGGATCAACGACAGGCCGGCCGCCCGGCCCTTGGACTTCCAAGGGATGACCTTCGCGGCCATCGCGACGTTGGCCAACGGCGTACCCGGATAGTCGTGAATCAGCAGGTCGAAGGCTTCGGTGCCGGACTCGCGCGGGAGCCCAGCGACGCCCACGTTACGGTACGCCCATCCCAAGCGATAGAGGACCAGCGGACGGAGCGCGGTCGCGGGATGATCGATGAGAAGGCTCTCCCAGAGCTGGGTGGCGGCGTCGTATGAGCGAAGCCGAAGGTCCAAGAGGTCGAGAGAGCCAGCCAGGCTCTGGAGCGCGGGCAGCTCGACGATCACGGCGGCGGCCTGCGCGAGATTCCCGCCGAGCCCGCGCTGCGGAAACGCGAACCGATAGCGATAGAACGCCTCGCCTTGCATGAAACGCAGCTTCTCCTCCGGCGGCGCGCTCGCTCGATCGAGCTCGGCCTGGGTGCGCGCCAGCCGGTCGCGCGCGCGGCCAAACGAAGCGTCGTCGCGTCGGATCGTCACGGACGACGAGCACGCGGCGACCGCCATCACTGCCGCGGCGCAGAGGGCACCGGCCTGTCGATCAGCTCGAAGCATGACGTGGTCGGAAGTCCCGGGCGCGGGTTAGGCGCTTGATCCATATTAGTTTTTCAACTCGCGCGGTTGCAGTTCGTAGTTCCACTCGCCGTGGAACTCGTGAGGGTGCAAAGCAAGATCGCTCATTTGAGCTTTCGTGATCTCAACGCCGGTTCGGTATTTTCT
>WNGA01012291.1_pt1 | contig 11073 bp, 10 predicted proteins | sample 5400061 | NCBI WGS metagenome assembly WNGA01 (sample SAMN13153366, study PRJNA577476) | soil metagenome | isolation source: 100 cm soil or saprolite under grassland replicate 2 | place: USA:California | collected 2016-06-15
GCATCACGCAGCCAGCAATGTCGGTAGTCCCAGTTGCGCACCCCGCCGAGAGCTTCCGGCAGCGACGTGGTCGGTGCCGCCACGATCCCCCCGGTCGGCGCGTAAGTCAGCGTCTTGAGCGTGATGAGCGAGCGCAAGACCTGATCGTGCCATTCCCCCTTATAGGTGCAGTGGCTCGACCAATCCCGCCACCACGCTGCCGTCTCTTCCAGCACCCGCTCGGGATCGACGGGTGGCGGAGCCGGTTCGTGCGAAGGATGCCAGATCAGCACAAACGGCACGCGCTGGCCTGCCGAGACGGAAAAATCCGCGACGGTGGTGAATTGCTCGCCTCGAGTCTCGACCGGCGTGTGGAGGTAGAGTGAATCAGGGCCGCCGACCGCGTAGAGGACACCCTTGAGATTGCGGACCCACGGAACGATGGAACCGTAGTCGAAGCGGATCACCAGCTCCATCCGCATCCGCACTTGGCCGCGAAGCCCCTCCACGACCCGCACCACGCAGGGACTGTTTTCTCGCGGTGGCATGAAATCCACGAGCCGGACCGCGCCCTCATCGGTCTCAAATTCCGTTTCGAGGATCAACGTCGCCGGCCGATAGTGCCTCCGGGTCTGCCCCACCTCAGCGGTGGGACTGAGCAGCCAGCGGCCATGCCGTTGGTCGCCGAGCAGCGAGGCAAAGCAGGCGCCGGAGTCGAAGCGCGGCAGGCAGAGCCAGTCAATCGAGCCGTCGCGTCCGACCAGCGCGGCAGTGTGGGTATCGCCGATCAAGGCATAGTCTTCGATCCGCATGCAGACTCCATGCTGATACTTCACTATAACACTGTAAAGGGAAGGTGGTGCCGAAGCGGGGATTTGAACCCCGACGGGATTGCTCCCGCTAGACCCTGAATCTAGTGCGTCTGCCAGTTCCGCCACTTCGGCACAGAGCGGAAAGAGGGATTATATGGTACAGTTTCGACCGTGTCCAGCCTGAAGAATCCGTATTGGATCGGACGGGCGGTCGTCCCTGCCGCCTGGGCCTGGATCCTGCTGGTGATTGGGCTGTCCTTCTGGGGGGCCTGGGACATCCCATCGCGTTTGCCCGACATCAACGAGATCGCCACCACCCACCTGTTTCTTGCGCCGATTTCCCTGATACTGTTTCTGCTCGTGAGCTGGATTCGTAAGCGCTTCGACGATGAAGAGGCGCATCCTGGATCACGTCCCTTCGCCCGCTGGCGCGCGACCCTCGGGATCTGGCTCCTGGCATTCCTCCATCCGGTCTCCTGCGGACTCTACCCGACGGCGTTCAATCTTGATACCCGGACGGTTGAAGCCATCAGCCGCGCGGTCAGTGAGATGCAAGTGGGGATGAATCGCGGCGAGGTGGAGAAGCGGATCGTCGAATTGAACGCCGCGTTGCCGATCTCTATGCAGATGGATCAAGAGCGCCATCGGCGTGATCAGCAGGACGTGGCGCGGTACCTTGCCGAGCAGGATCCGGTCGCGCGTCGGCAGCTCTGGCCGACGCTGTCGAGAGACACGTTCGTCTTCATTCCCTGGGGCGCAAAGCCGGGGGAGGAACCGGACCGAAACGCGCGCGAGCAAGTCTTTCTCCGGAGGATGCGCGCTTCCAGCAATATCGGCGTGGACAGGATTCAGATTCGATACGAGCTTGCCTTTTTGATGGAGGAAGTCGTCTATTCCTCCAACCGTCAGCTCCTCATGGATCCCCAACCCTGCACAATCCACGCCCGCATCCCGGCGCCTCCTGAAGCGGAGTTTCCATACCCCTGTCCGTCGAAGTAGAGGGGCAGGTTGCGCCTCGCCTATTGCACCGGCGTGGGACGCGCCGGCACGGATGAATCGGACAGCGCCGTCAGCCAGCTCAGCGAGATTCCATATGATGTGGGGGTGGGAGGAAGCATTTCTTGCGGGTCGCCGGCGAGGACGATCCGTTCACGCACTAGGCAGGCACAGGCAAACAGGAGCGGCAGGGGAATGCGGGGCCCTTCGTCCACGAGCAGAACATCGTACCGGATGGTCCGGAAAATGGCGTCGCTGACCACACGGCTCGCCGTCGCGGCGAGAACGCGCTTGGCCTGGAGGAAGGGCAGGCGTTTGGTGTCTTCTTCCATGGCGAGCACGTCCCACACCTTGGCGGCCCCCCCCAAGCGTTCGATCTCCTCTTTGAGGTCCTCGTACTCGGGCCGCATTTCCGGGTCGACGGCGGCCTCCGGCTTCAGCTCGTTGATACGCCGCTGCACGATCTCCAACTCCTTCATGTACTCCTGCTTCTGCGTCTCATACAGCACACAGTTCTCTTTCATCGTGGCCACATTGCTGCCGATCACCTGCATGCTGAGACGCTGCCAGACGGGGAGAGTCTCATAGATGCCCAGCAGACCCTGCAGCCGCTTGATCTGGGCCTGCGCGTCGCCGAGGGCCGTGAGCAGGCGCCATTCGAGATGGCGCACTTCGTCAAGGTCCTTCTGCTTCTCAGCCTTGTAGCGCAGGATGGGGGCGAGCTCCAGATAACGTTCCAGCTTGCGTCGGAGGCCCGCCTTGTCGGCTTGTGACTTGCCCAGGAAGGTTGAAACCTGCGCGTCGAACATCAGATCCCGCAGATTGATGCCTCCCTCGCCGGCGCTGGTCGGCGCATCGTAGCAGCAGAGGAAGCTGCGGTGCTGGAGCCCGGCGCCGCGGAGGCCTTTCGCGATGGCCAGAAGAGCCTCGGTCAGGGTGCGGGTGTCGGGTCCGATGAGCAGAATCCGTTTGTTGGCTTTGACCAGTTCGGTGACCACGGCCGCCAGCTTGGTCCGGCGTACTGTCCGATCGGTATCCCAGATGGTGGTGAGCACGGAGGTCACGATCGTGGAACGAAGAGTCGGATCGTCGACGGGCTTGTCAGGGGCCACCCAGGGCATCAGGCGATCGGCCGGGCCGAAGTGATAGGCCGACGAATGGTGCAGGATGTCCTCTAAGCGCTCGCGGACCTTCTCCTCTTTGTCCACCGCGCTGATGAGGACGGGTAGTAGTTCGAGAGCCTTCACTCGGTCAAGTGCTCCAAGAGACAAAGGGACAGGCAGCCGATCTCGCCGGCCGGATCGTTCCGTTTGTTCTGGCATTGACGGGTGCGACTGCAGGCCAGAGCCTGCGGAAGCCTCTGGGCCACGTCAACCGGCAAATCCCCCATGCGGTAGACGAGGACCGTTCCCTCATCTGTGGACGACAGGATGAGCAGCCGCTGGCGAGCATCGTCCTCGATGATCGCGGCCCGTGGTGCCTGTGGGCCCAGCCGTCCGAGGCGATAGCCTTCCAGCGTCCACCGCTGCTTGACCAATTCCGCGGGCGGATGGAGCGGGGTAGAGCTCATGCGAATGTTCAGGAGAAGCGGGTCGAAGACCGGTTCAGCGATGCTCTGGACAGGGACCAGAGTGAGTACGGCAAACACCCAAAGTATCTGGAAAATCATGCGCTTATTCTAGCGAAGCAGCGCTTCGATCACAAGCCGCCGTTCATTGACTTTAACCACACTGTGCTGTAGTATCTGCTCCTTCCAGCCACAAGGAGTTGCTGCAATGAAAGTGATCCTGCGAGAAGACGTGCAAGGGGTGGGAAACATAGGGGATATTCTTGAGGTCGCGCCCGGCTATGCCCGCAATTATCTGCTGCCTCGGAACAAGGCGGTGGAGGCCATCGGTCGAAATCTCAAGGTGGTAGAGCATGCCAAGCGGGTGATCGCGGAAAAGGCCAAGAAAGAGAAGGCCGAATTCGAAGGATTCGCGAAGAAAGTCAGCGCCACTGCCGTGACGGTCACGGTGCAGGTAGGCAAGGATGACAAGCTGTTCGGGTCCGTCACGGCGAAGGACATCGCCGAGGCCCTGTCGGCCCAAGGGATCGAGGTGGACAAGCGCAAGATTCACCTGGCCCATCCGATCAAGGAATTGGGGACGGTGGCCGTTCCCGTCAAGCTCCATTCCCAGGTGACAGCGACCGTGAACGTCGCGGTGGTGAGGGCCGACGCGCCCGCCGATGCTGCGGCTCCCGCCCACGAGGGGTAACACTTCGATGGCCAGCCCACTGCAGACGACAGACTCTGAAGTCTACGAGGCTATCCGACTGGAAGGCCGTCGGCAGCGCGAGAAAATCTTATTGATCGCGTCGGAGAACTTTGCGAGCCCCGCCGTTTTGGCCGCCCAAGGTTCGCTCATGACCAACAAGTACGCCGAGGGCTATCCAGGCCGGCGTTACTATGGCGGCTGCCAATACATGGACGTCGTGGAGACGCTGGCGATCGAGCGGGCCAAGCAGATCTTCGGCGCGGACCATGTCAACGTCCAACCGCATTCGGGGTCGCAGGCCAACATGGCCGTCTATTTCTCGGTCCTCAAGCCGGGTGATTCCATTCTGGGCATGGACCTGGCCCACGGCGGGCACCTCACCCACGGGAGCCGCGTGAGCTTCTCGGGGATTCTCTATCGCGCCTATTTTTACGGCGTGGATCGGACCACCGAGTTCATCGATTACGACGCGGTGCGGAAGGTGGCCGAGGAATGCCGTCCTCGCATGATCGTGGTCGGCGCGAGCGCCTATCCCCGGATCCTCGATTTTCCCAGGTTTCAGGAGATCGCGAAAGCGGTGGGGGCCTATCTCATGGTGGACATCGCCCACATCGCAGGCCTCATTGCCGCCGGCCTCCATCCGAATCCGGTTCCCCATGCCGATTTCGTCACCACGACCACACACAAGACCTTGCGTGGCCCGCGTGGCGGCATGGTGATGTGCAAGGCGGAGCATGCCAAGGCGTTGGACAAGGCGGTCTTCCCCGGTCTCCAGGGCGGACCGCTGATGCATGTCATCGCCGCCAAGGCCGTCGCCCTGAAAGAAGCACTGGCGCCCGGCTTCAAGAAATACCAGGAACAGGTTTTGGCGAATGCCAAAGCCCTCGCGAGTGGCCTGCAGAAGCGGGGCTTCCGGATCGTCTCGGGCGGCACGGACACCCATTTGATGCTGGTGGATGTCACCTCGAAGGGCATCACGGGAAAGGAAGCCGAAGCGGCCCTCGACGAGGCCGGCATCACCGTCAACAAGAACGCGATTCCGTATGATGAGAAGCCGCCGGCCATTGCCAGCGGCATCCGGCTCGGAACCCCCATCGTCTCCACTCGAGGGATGCGCGAGAAGGAAATGGACACGATCGCCGATGCGATCGACAAAGTCCTATCTCATCCGACGGACCCGGCCGTTCGCAAGCAGGTCCGTACTCGCGTGCGTACCCTGTGCGGGAAGTTTCCCATCTTCGAGGAATACCGGTAACCAGAGGCCCAGCCATCGGTGCGATGCCCGTTCTGCAGCCACGTCGAAGACAAGGTCGTCGATTCGCGCATGGCCAAGGAAGGCGAGGCCATCCGCCGCCGCCGGGAGTGCCTGGACTGCAAGCGCCGATTCACTACCTACGAGCGGGTGGATGAAATCCTCCCGATGATCGTCAAAAAAGACGGACGACGGGAGCCTTTCGATCGAGCCAAGATCCTGGCGGGGCTGAAGAGAGCCTGTGAGAAGCGTCCCATCAGCATGGCCACGCTGGAGACTGTTGCGGATCAAATCGAGAAGCGCATCCAGGAACGGGGCGAGGCTGAAGTGCCGTGCCGCGTGGTGGGCGAGGAAGTCATGGCCGCACTCCACCAGATCGACCAGGTTGCGTATGTGCGGTTCGCCTCCGTATACCGTGAATTCAAGGACGTCGAGCAGTTTATGGATGAGGTGAAGGGACTGCTCCGTGAGAAGGGTGAGGGGAAGACTTAAAGCCGTTCCCTCCGTCGCATGCCCGTCAAGACCAAACTCTCTCGTCGTCGACCTTCCAGGGGACGGGGCGTGTCCCGGGCCCGGACAGGCACGGCCGTTCCCGTCCTCACGAACGTGGCGATCATCGGAGCGGGTTCCGGAGGATCGGCACTCCTGACGATTCTGGCCCCGGATCCTTTGGTCCGCATCGTCGGCGTGGCCGAGATCAACCCCAAGGCGCCGGGACTTCGTCTGGCCCGACGCTATGGCATTCCCGTGACACGGAATTTCCGCGAGCTGGTGTCCCACGAGGATGTGGAGCTGATCATCGATGTGACAGGGAACCCGGAAGTTGAGGAGGCCCTGTTCGAGCTCGATCGCGTCGGCGTCGCCGTCATTCGGGGAACCAGCGCCAAGTTCATGTGGCAGCTGATCGAGGCGCGCGTGCGCGCCAACGCTGAGATCAAGCGACAAGTGAAAAAGTTCCAGGATCTCTCCCGTCTCTATGAGAAGGAGGCCGGCTCGGCCATCGCGGGAGAACGCAGCCGTATCGCCTGCGAATTCCATGATGGCCTGGTGCAGACGCTGGCTGGGATCAACCTCAAGCTGAATCTCTGCCGGGAATTGATCTTCTCGGATCCGACCCGGTGCTACGAACTGTTGAGCGACTCCAAGACTCAGCTCAAGGCCGCCATGGAGGAGTCGCGGCATGTGATTTTTAACCTCCGCCCACTCTATTTCGAGTCGATGGAATTGGTGCCTGCCCTCAAAAACTACCTGAAGACGTACGAAACGCAATACCATACCCGGACCGAGTTTGAGGCCTCGGGGGATGAGTCGGCGCTGTCGCCGAAAGCCAAGATCTTTCTGTTCCGGATTGTTCAGGAAGCGCTCAGCAACGTGCAGAAGCATGCGAAAGCGGACCGCATCAGGGTCACGCTGACGGTCGCCGCCGATCACATTAAGGCGATGATCGAGGACAGCGGAGTGGGATTTGATCTGGAGGCCGTCTCGCAGGATCCGACCAAATGGCAATCGTTCGGTCTGAAGGGGATCCTTGAGCGGGCCCGTCTGGTTGGGGGGACGGCTCGAGTGGAATCACGGAAAGGTCATGGAACGCGGGTGTTCGTCGATATTCCAACCCCACCGGAGGAGGCATAGCACCATGGAGCGGATCAAGGTTCTGATCGCCGATGATCACCGCGTGGTCCGGGAGGGCCTGGCGGCGATCATGCGGGAGACCGACGACCTGGAAGTGGTGGGGGAGGCCCGTGACGGGCAGGAGGCCGTGGAGAAAGCCCGGGAACTGTCGCCCGACGTGATCTTAATGGACGTGAGCATGCCGCGCATGAACGGCGTGGAGGCCACGCGCGCCATCAAGCGGGAATCCCCCCATATCGGCATCGTGGCGCTGACGATGTACGACGAGGAGAAGTATATCTTCGATCTCGTCCGAGCGGGCGCCACTGGCTATCTGTTGAAGGATTCCGAATCGACTCAGATCATCTCGGCCATCCGCTCGATCTACAAAGGCGAATCCCTCATTCACCCCTCCGTGGCCAGCAAGATCCTGGCGGAGTTTTCCTTGCTTTCCGAGGGAAAGGGGAAGAGACAAGCCAGAACCGAGCACGACCTGACCGAACGCGAGATCACGGTGCTGCGCCTGGTGGCCGACGGGAAGACGAACAAAGAGATCGCCAATGATCTCGACCTGAGCGAGAAGACGGTGAAAAACCACGTGCGAAACATCTTTCACAAATTACAAGTGTATGACCGCACGCAGGCCGCCATTCTGGCCATCCGCAAGGGGTTGATCGAGCTTGATCCGAAAAGATAGAGCGGGTGCCCGCTAGTACCCGTAGCGGTCTTCTTCCCCTGGCAGAGCCGTGTTCGAGTAGCCGCGGACTTCCCAAAAGCCTGGCTTGTCGCGTTCGACAAAGGTGATCTCCTTCACCCACTTGGCACCTTTCCAGGCATAGCGTTTGGGCACGATCATCCGCACTGGTCCGCCATGCTCCTTAGGCAAGGGTTCGCCGTTCCACTTGCAGGTCAAGAGAACGTCCTCGTCGTCGCAGGCTTCCAGTGGGAGATTGGTCGCGTAGCCGTCATAGGAAGAGAAGAGCACGAAGCGGGCTTCAGGCTGAGGGCGGACGATGGACATGAGGTGCCGGAAGCGCACGCCTTCCCACTGGTTATCGAACGTGCTCCACGTGGTGACGCAATGGAAATCGGAGACGGACGCGCAATGCGGCTGCTTGAGGAAATCCTCCCATGTCCAGACCGCCGGCTGAGCCACCGCTCCGCCGATGGTGAGCGTCCAGTCAGCGAGAGAAATCGTGGGATGAACGCCGAGGTCGAGGACAGGCCATCCTTGGGTGATGTGTTGGCCGGGCGGAAGACGACCCTCGCGCTTTCTAGTGTCAGGAGGAACGCCTTCTTCAGTCAGGCCACGTTTCGCTTGTGCCCAGGCCTCTTTTTTATGGATCAGCCGCTCATTAATTTCTTCCATGCTGCCTCCCTGTGATCCGACAGTAGCATGGGCTATTCGGTGTTACAACAAGCAGAAGCAGGGGTGGAAAAAGCTACAAATGTAGTGTTTTTACAACAAGTTCTAGTTTTTATAAACCCGCAGTTTTTGCGGCAATGCGATAAAATATTTAAAGATATCAACTTGTTACAAAAACGTGTGGGTATGGTACCGGACTTGCTTAATCTCTTAATCTTGCTAACGCTTTCAGTTTAAGGGAGTCTAATAAATATGCGGTTTCAGCAGACGATCCGTAAGCCGGTTACCTGCAGCGGGGTTGGTCTTCATTCCGGGTGTCGGGCTTCTCTCGCGTTGTTGCCTGCGCCTCCCGATAGCGGCATCGTCTTCATCAGAAAAGACGTCAGTGCCAGCGCCAAGGTCCAAGCCTCCATTAAAAACATTCGGCCTGCTCTGCTGTCAACCACCATCGGAGTCGACGGGGTGCAGGTTCAGACCATCGAACACCTTCTGGCTGCTGCGGCTGGCCTCGGGGTCGACAATCTTTATGTCGAAGTGGATGCGCCGGAGCTCCCGGCTCTGGACGGCAGTTCGACACCCTTTGTGAACCTGATCTTGGAGGCGGGAATCATAGCGCAGGAGCGTCGCCGGTCTTACCTGAAGATCGTGCGGCCCATTGAAGTGAGCGAGGGGGATAAACGCATTACGATCCGTCCGTCCTCTGCGTCGAGCGTCACCTATACGATTGAATATGACCATCCCTTGATCGGTCAGCAGGTCTATGCGTATGACTGGTCCAAAGAGGCCTTTCTCCAAGAAATCGCCCCAGCCAGGACCTTCGGCTTTTTACATGAGGTCGAAGCGCTTTGGGCGGCGGGTCTGGGCCTTGGCGGGTCCCTCCAAAACACACTGATCCTATCCGATGACGGATTGCTCAACGAGGATGGTCTCCGATTCACGGATGAGTTTGTCCGCCACAAGGTCCTCGACCTGATCGGGGACATGATGTTGCTGGGATTGCCCGTTATCGGAGAAATCGAAGCCGTGCGGTCAGGTCATGCCTTGCATGCCCGCCTTGTCTCCCGCATCCTTGAGTCCCGCGAGAATTGGGTCTTCGTTTCGGCTGAAGCCCACGTCCCGGCCGGTCGCCTTCGTGAGCTTCCTCCTTCGCTTGTCGCCTCTCCCCAGCGCGATTAACTACGGCGTTCGATCCTCTCGGCCGGCGCGGCTTTTCTCGTTCGGTCTCCTCAACGTACAAGAGTACGCCTCCGTCGCCCTCACTTGCGAGAAGCCACGGCGGTCTTCGGTCTCAAACGCCTCGTGATTTTTTCCTGAGATAGACTTGAGTGAGTTAAAGGTGGGTTAAGAGTGCTGGGGGCAAGGGGCCTTGCCCCCAGCACGCGATGCTAGAGGGGAACTTATCTCTTTTTCTTCGACTTTTTCTTCGCTGCCATTAATCCTCACCCCCTTTCGTATACAGGTCGGTTATTCGCTCTGATCATGCCGATATAATTTGGAACGACCCAGGAGGGACTAGGAAGCGCAGCTCGTGCAATCGAGATTTGTAGACTGTGATCCGTTGATCCAGACCGGCTATGATGGTTTTCAATTCGTCCAAAGCAACTCATCAGTAAACAATCTGTAAGGATTTATAGCAGGCGTTTTAGAACATGTCAATAAATATTTTTTGTTACGATTCTTTTTTTGAATTCTTCGACGGATGATTGAGTCGAGCGGCGAATTGTTTTCGATCGCGTGTTCTTCAGATTAGTTCACGGCGGCGACGGTGCTACGTCGTGGGAGTAGGCGTCGAGACTTTGACCGTCGGCGTGAGCGGGACATGCTTCCAGGCCTTCGCACTGTCCGTGCTGCGGAACATGCCGCTTCCGTTGGTCCCTGCGTAGACGGTCTGCGGATCCATCGGACTGAGCGCCATGGCCCGGATATTCAGGGTCGCCAGGCCCGCGTTCGCCGCGGTCCAGGTTTGACCGCCGTCGGTCGTCTTGTGGACCCCTTTCCGTGTCCCTGCATACAAGACGGAAGGATTGGAGGGATCAATCAGCAGCACGCTGATATAGGTGTCGGCCAAGCCCTTTTCGATCCGAGTCCATGACGCGGCGGCGTCGACGGTCTTGAATAGACCGTTGGTTGTGCCCGCATAGACTGTCCCTGGCTTTTGGGGATCGGTGACCAGACTGTTGACCCCAAGCGCCATCGCTGCATCCAGCTTTTCCTTTGGAATGAGCCCGTTGTTGACCCGATCCCAATGCGCCGTCCCATCGGTGGTCTTGTACACGCCGCCTGTCGTGCCGGCGTACATCACATCGGGATTATGGGGATCCATCGCGAGCGTGACGACGTAGTGAACTTCTTTCATTCCATACATGCGTTCCTCCCAGTACCGGCCTCCGTCCTTGGTCCGGAACGCGCCGACGGTCGTCGCGGTATAGATGAGATCGGGAACGCTTGGATGGAAGACGAACTGGTTGACGACCGAGACGTGCTCTTTTAGACCTGCATTGTGCGGAGTCCAGCTCTGGCCACCGTCCGGACTCTTGTACACGGCGTCTCCCATGGTTCCGGCCAGGACGTTGGCGGGGCTGTGAGGGTCAACCCCCAACGTGAGGACGCGAAAGCTGCTGAGGTCTGTCGTCATCTTGCTCCAAGTGGAGCCGCCGTCACGGGTCTTGTAGAGCGATTCATTGGTGGCCACATATACGATGTCGGGGTTCCGCGGATGCGGTGCGATTGCCACGATCGTGTCGCTCTGCTTGCCACAGGCCGTGGTCGCCAATAAAAGGCTGAGCAGCATGAATATGC
>WNGA01018325.1_pt1 | contig 11073 bp, 13 predicted proteins | sample 5400061 | NCBI WGS metagenome assembly WNGA01 (sample SAMN13153366, study PRJNA577476) | soil metagenome | isolation source: 100 cm soil or saprolite under grassland replicate 2 | place: USA:California | collected 2016-06-15
CAGCTGAAAGCCGGCGATACGCTCTACGTGGCGCCGAACCCCGCCGGGTTCCTGGTGCTCTCCGAGGTGCCGGACGCCGCGACGCTGTGGCTGGTCTCGACCGGCACCGGCATCGCGCCTTTCCTTTCGATCCTGCGCAGCGCGACGCCGTGGCAGCGGTTTCGCCATGTCGTGCTGGTGCATGCCGTGAGGTATGCGAAGGAACTGGTTTATCGAGACCTCATCGAGGCGCTCCTCGACCAGAGGAAAAGTGCATTCCGGTATGTCACATTCGTGAGTCGCGAGGCGGCGCCCGGATCGCTCGCCGGCCGCATTCCGGCGGCGGTGCGCGATGGCAGGCTCGAGGCGGCCGCCGGATTGCGGCTCGCGCCGGAGACCTCGCAGGCGCTGCTGTGCGGCAATCCCGCCATGCTGAAGGACACGGCGTCGGCGCTCGCGGAGCGCGGCATGCGCAAGCACCGGCGCCGCAGCCCCGGACAGGTGACGGTGGAAAGCTTCTGGTGAGCCGCGCGCTGCGCTCAGCGGTGACAGGCATGACGCTGGTGCTCCTGGCGGGCTGCAGCACCGTGCGCTTCACCTACGACAACGCCGACGCCTTCATCCGCTGGCGCGCCGGGCAGTTCCTCGACCTGCACGATGAGGCGGCCGACGAGCTCGACGAGCGCATCGACGGCTTCCTGCGCTGGCACCGCGCGCAGGCGCTGCCGAAGTACGCGCGCGACGCCGACGAGGCCGCGCGGCGGCTCGCCCGCGGCCTCTCGCGCGAGGACCTGCTTTGGGGGTACGATTCTTTCCTGGCGCGGTCGAGGGAGAGCCTGCGCGTGGCGGCGGAGCAGATCGCGCCTTTGCTCGACCGGCTCACTGCGGAGCAGGTGCAGCATATCGAGCAGGGAATCGCCGAAGAAAACCGCAAGTTCGCGAGGGAGAACCTGCGGGGCAGCGAGCGCGAGCGCAGGGAGCGCCGCGCGCAGCGCATCATCGATCGGCTGGAGGATTGGTTGGGGAATCTGTCTAAGGCCCAGGTCGAGCGCATCAGGCAATACTCCGAGCGCGCGCCGCTCATCGGCGAGCTGCACGACCGGGACAACAAGCGGCTGCAGGCCGATGTGCTGGCGATCATCCGGGCGCGGCAGGCGCAGGAGCGCCTCGCCGAGCGCGTGGTGAACTGGGAGAAGGAGCGCGACCCGGCTTATGCCGCCGCGCGCGCCGCGTCATGGCAGGAATTCTATGCGCTGCTGCTCGACATCGATCGCATGGAGACCCGCGAGCAGCGCGCGCGGGCGGTGGCGCAGCTGCGCCGCTACGCGGAAGACTTCCGGGTGCTCGCCTCCAGGGCGCCGGGCGGCGGCCGGTGAACGATCCGGCGCCGCTGCGCAGCATCGAATCCGCCCTCGAGGCGGTGCAGGCGACCTATGCGGGGCGTACCCGCTACACGCAGCTCGAGTACGAGGCGCTGCTCGCGAATGCCTCGATCGGCATCGCGTTCACGCGGGAGCGGCGCTTTTTCCTCTGCAACCCCAAGTTCGCCGAGATGTTCGGCTATGGGCCTGACGAGCTGATCGGCAAGCCGGGCGAGACCGTCTACCCCAGCGGCGAAAGCTACGCCGCGCTCGGCCAGATCGCGGTTCCCGTCCTGTCCTCGGGGCGGCAGCTCGACCTCGAGTGGGAGATGCAGCGCAAGGACGGCGCGACCTTCCTGTGCCGCATGGTCGCCAAGGCGATCGACGCCGAGAACACCCAGCAGGGCACGGTGTGGATCGTCGAGGACATCACCGAGCGCAGGCGCCACGCCGACGTCGCGGCGCGCCTGCTGCGCGAGCAGGACGCGATCTTCGGCACGGCGTCGGTCGGCATCGTGTTCCTCAAGGACCGCAGGATCGTGCGCTGCAACCGGCGTTACGAGGAGATGTACGGCTACGCCCCGGGCGAGCTCGATGGCAAGCCGACCTCGGAGCTCTACGCCAACGCCGCGGACCTGGCGAACGCGGCCTCGGCGTACGAGCTCCTCGCGCGCGGCCAGACCGCGCGCCGCGTCGAGCCGCGCCGCCGCAAGGACGGCAGCACCTTCTGGACGCGCGCCGACGGTCGCGCCGTCGATTCGCAGGACCCGCTCAAGAGCTCGGTATGGACCGTCGAGGACATCACCGAGCAGCGCCGCGCCGAGGACGAGCTGCAACGCGTGCTCGCCGAGCAGCAGGCGCTGCTCAACAACGTAGTGGTCGGCATCGCGTTCAGCCGCAGCCGCAAGGTGATCCGCTGCAACCGCCGCTTCGAGGAAATGTTCGGCTTCGGCACCGGCGAGGCGCTCGGTGCCTCGTGGCGCGAGATGTACTTCACCGACGAGGAATTCGAGCGCCGCGGGCAGACCTACGGCGAGCTCGACGCAGGGCGCACGCACGCCCGCGAAAGCTGGGTGCGCAAGCAGGACGGCTCGGGCTTCTGGTGCCGGATCTCGGCGCGCGCGGTCAATGCGGGCGAGCCGTCCAAGGGCTACGTGTTCCTGTTCGAGGACATCTCCGAGCGCAAGCGCGCCGACGAGGTGCTCGAGCGCCTGGTGCGCGAGCAGGACGCGCAGGAGCGCGAGGCCGAGGAGCGCGTGCAGCGGGCGCTCGCCGAGCAGGAACTGATCCTCGACAACGCCACGGTCGGCATCGCGTTCGTGCGCAACCGCGCCATCCAGCGCTGCAACCGTTTCCTCGAGGACATGGTAGGCGCCGGCCCGGGAGAGCTGGTCGGCCAGACCTCGGGCACCCTGTTCGCGAAGGCGCGCGAGGCCGCGTATGCGGCGACTGCGCCCGGCGAGACCCACGAGGCCGAGCACCGCCTCCGGCGCAGGGATGGCACCACTTTCCTGTGCCGCATGCGCGGGCGCCGCATCGACGCCGGCGAGCCGCAGCAGGAATGGATCTGGAGCTACGAAGACGTCACGGCCGAGCGCGAGGCCGACCTGCGCGTGAAGCGCGCGCTCGACGAGCTCGAGCGCGCGGTCGCGGAGCGCACCGCCGAGCTGCAGGAGGCCAAGGCGCACGCGCAGCACCTCGCCGCTCACGACGCGCTCACCGGGCTGCCGAACCGCAGGCTGCTGGAAGACCGGCTCACCCAGGCGCTCGCGCTGTCGCAGCGCAACCGCCAGCAGACCGCGGTGATGTTCGTCGACCTCGACCGCTTCAAGCACATCAACGACTCGTTCGGCCACGCGGCCGGCGACGTGCTGCTGAAGGAGGTCTCGCAGCGCCTGGTGAACCAGCTGCGCACCGGCGACACCATCTGCCGCATCGGCGGCGACGAGTTCGTGGTGGTGCTGCCCGAGGTGAAGCGATCCTCGGATGTCGCGCAGGTCGCGCAGAAGGTGATCGAGCAGCTTTCGCAGCCGGTGAGCATCGAGGAGCGCGAGCTGATCGTCACGCCCTCGATCGGCATCGCGGTGTTCCCCGAGGACGGGCGCGACGCCGAGACGCTGATCCGCAACGCCGACGCCGCGATGTACCACGCCAAGGAGCTGGGGCGCGCCAACTACCAGTTCTTCACCGACCAGATGAACCAGGCCGCCTCGCGCCGCATTGCCCTCGAGAGCGACCTGCGGCGTGCGCTAGGCCGGGGCGAGTTGCGCGTGCATTACCAGCGCATCGTTGGGGCCGACGGGCGCGGCGCCGGGCACGAGGCGCTGGTGCGCTGGCAGCACCCGGAGCGCGGCCTGGTGATGCCCGCGGACTTCCTCCAGCTCGCCGAGGAGACCGGGCTGATACTGCGGATCGGCGAGTGGGTGCTGCGCGAGGCCTGCCGCTGGGGGACCTTCATCGGTACCGAGCGCGGCCTGCAGGTCGCGGTGAACCTCTCGCCGCGGCAGTTCAGCGACCCGAACCTGCCCGCGGTGGTGGCGCGCGCGCTTAAGGACACCGGCTTGCCGCCCAGCCTGCTCGAGCTCGAGATCACCGAGTAGCTCGCCATGCAGCAGACCGACGCCACGCTCGCGACGCTGAAGAAGCTGAAGCGCCTCGGCGTGTCGATCGCGATCGACGACTTCGGCACCGGCTACTCGAGCCTCGCGTACCTCAAGCGCTTCCCGGTCGACAAGCTGAAGGTCGACCGCAGCTTCGTCGCCGGGCTGCCGCAGGACCGCGACCAGGCGGCGATCGTCCGCGCCATCGTGGCGCTGGCGCATGCACTGCAGATCCGCGTCATCGCCGAAGGCGTCGAGACCGACGCGCAGCGCGCCTTCCTCGCGAGCTGCGGCTGCGATTTCATCCAGGGCCACCTCGTCGGCCGGCCGCTCGACGCCGATATCGCGGCGAAGGAATACGTGTAGGGGCTGGCGGCCATGGATCTCATCGCACACTTCCGAGGGGCTCGTAATGTGGTGTCCGTGCCATCGGGCCTGGTGCTGTTCCGCGCCGGCGAGCCCGGTGCGAACATGTACGTGCTGATAAAGGGAATGGCAGAGATTTATATCGGCGAGGAGGTCATCGAGTTAGCCACCGCGGGGGCGCTGCTTGGGGAAATGGCCATGGTCGATTCGACCGTGCGAAGCGCCACGGTGATTACCCGGACGGGTTGCCGGCTGGTTTCGATCGACGTTTCACAGTTCGATCTGCTGGTACGCGAGTCTCCGGAGTTCGCGAGGCACGTCATGACGGTGATTGCCGGCCGTCTGAGGCACATGAACGAAAGGCTTAAAGAGGCGCTCGGCGAGTTGTCGGTTCGTGGTCGACGGCCGAAGTGAGCGCTAGGTGGCGTGACGCCGCCTTGACTTCAGCAGCTCCTCGATGCCCTTGATGTTGATCTCGACGCCGAGCATGTTCGGATTGATCTCGAGCGCGCGCCTGAACCAGGCGAGCGCCTGCTCGTATTCCTTGAGCCTGAAGTAGATCTGCCCCACGCCCGAGAGCGCGCCGAAGTGCCCGGGGTTGCGCTTGAGCACCTCGTCGCAGTCGGCGAGCGACCTGGCGTACTCGCCGGCGAGGTAATAGGTGGTCGCGCGCCGGTTCCAGCCCTCCGCGAATGCGGGTTTTTTTTGAATCACTTGCGTAAAAACACTGATTGCCTCGGGGTAGTGGCCCGCCTGCATTTCTTCTGCGCCGCGCGCCATCAGGCCGTCGATCCCGGCGTCGCCGGAGCGGCTCCAGAGCAGCCACAGCCCCTGCTCGGCAAAGCTGCGCACGAACGCGCTTTCGTCGCGCAGCCGCTGGTGCAGGAGCTTCGCATCGGCCATGTCGCCGCGGTTCGCGAGCCACACGATCGCCTCGGCGCGCGTCGCGGCGTCAGCGCTGCGCAAGCTGGCGAGCGCCTGATCGCGCGATTTCGGCGGCTCGGGGAATGCCGGCGCAGCGGCCGCTGTTAACGCACAGGCAAGGAGTAGTATTCGCAGTCTGGAAAGGGACAACATATGAGAATTGCTTTCGCGCTGGTCATCATATCGCTTTCGCTCGGCTCGGGCGGCGTGCTTGCCGCAGGCGACCCTGGCAGCTCGAGCAGGATGGAGACGCCGAAGGACCCCGTGCTCGAGAAGGTCGCCGCCGCGACCTCGCGCCAGGACTGGGCTGGCGCCCAGAGCCTGCTGCAGGACGCGCTCTCGAAGGATGCCGGCAACGCCGACTACCACAACCTCTACGCCTACTCGATCCGCAAGGGCCCGAACCCGGACATGAGCCTGGTGTTCAAGCACTACAACGAGGCGCTGCGGATTGATCCCAAGCACCGCGGCGCGCACGAGTACCTCGGCGAGGCTTACCTGATGGTCGGCAACGTGGCAAAGGCCAAGGAACAGCTTGGCGCGCTCGACAGGCTGTGCTTCTTCGGCTGCAGCGAGTTCACCGACCTCAAGAAGGCGATCGCCGAGCACGAGAAGCAGGCGACGAAGTAACAGCCGCAGCAGCGCCAGCTTCCTGACCGCCCGGGTGTTCCGGGGTCAAGCGGTCGGCGTCGGCTATTCTAGCGACATGCACCGCGAGAAAGGTTCGCGCGCCTATCGCACCGCGCCCACCGACGCGACGACGTTCTATCCGCGCCTCATCGGCAGGCACGGCGCGGTGGCGGCGAACTCGTATCTCTCGGTCAACGCCGGGGTCGACGTGTTGAAGGCGGGCGGCAACGCGATCGATGCCGCGGTCGCGGCGAGCTTCGTCGAAGGGCTGGTGAATCCGCAGATGCATACCATCGGCGGCGAATGCCCGATCCTGATCCGCGCTGCGCAGAGCGACAAGGTAGTGGCACTGAACGGCAACATGGCCGCGCCGGCGCGCGCGACGCCGGAAGAGTTCCGCCGCCGCGGCCTCGATCACGTTCCCGACGAGGACATCCTCGCCGCCGGCGCGCCTGCGGCGTTCGGCGCGCTCGCCACCGCGCTTTCCCGCTTCGGCAGCCTGCCGTTGTCGGAAGTAATCGCGCCGGCGATCGATCTCGCGAAAAACGGCTTCCCGGTGTCGCAGGGCCTGCGCAACCAGGAGAGGTATGGCCTCAAGCACCTGCAGGAGAAGTTCCAGCACTGGCCGGGGAGCAAAGGCATTTATCTTCCGTTACCTGAAATTGGCAATCTTTTAAAAAATGAACCGCTCGCGAGGACTTATGACTACCTCGCGAACGCCAAGGACCCGCTCGCCGCTTTCTACAAGGGCGAGGTCGCGGCCGAGATCGCGCGCTTTTCGAAGGAGCGCGATGGGCTGCTCGAGCGCGCGGATCTCGAAGCCTTCCAGACTCGCCTTGAAGAACCCGCAAAATTCAATTTTGGCGAGGCGACTGTCTACAAATGCGGCTTCTGGTCTCAGGGCCCGGCCATGTTGCAGGCGCTGGCCATTCTGAAATGTTTTGACTTGAAAAATCTAAGTCCCGCAAGCGCCGACTACCTGCACTTCCTCATCGAAGCGATGAAGCTCGCGTTCGCCGACCGCGAGCAGTACTACGGCGATCCCTCACAGGTGATGATGCCTGCTGAAGTGCTGCTCTCGGAAGCTTACGGGAAGGAACGAAGCAAATTAATAGATCAGAAGAAAGCGAACGACGAGCTGCGTCCCGGCGACGCGTGGCGCAATGCCGCGCTCCTGCCGGCCGACGAGCGCTTCACGCCGCAGCCCTGGGACCCGGGCACGGTGCATGTCGACGCGATCGACGCCAGGGGCAACATGGCCTCCTTCACGCCGAGCGGCGCGTGGCTCAAGTCGGCGCCGGTGATCGAGGCGCTCGGCTTCCCGCTTTCGACTCGGATGATGACCTTCTACCTCGGGCCGCCGAGCCACCCGAACGTGGTGGCGCCGTTCAAGCGGCCGCGCACCACCCTCACGCCTTCGCTCGCGTTCCGGCGCGGCAGGCCGTGGATGACCTTCGGCACCATGGGCGGCGACCAGCAGGAGCAATGGTCGCTGCAGTTCATCCTGTATCGCGAGGCGTTCGGCATGACGCTCCAGGAGGCGATCGAGGCGCCGAAGCTTTCCTCGGACCACTTCCCGGGCTTCTTTGCGCCGCATGACCATTTCCCGAAGCGGGTGAGAATCGAGGCGCGCTTCGGCGCCAAGGCGATTGACGAGCTGCGCAGGCGCGGCCACGATATCGAGGTGGCCCCCGACTGGACAGAAGGCTTTCTCTCCGCCGCGCAGATCGACGAGGCAAGCGGCCTCATCGAGGCGGGCTGCGACCCGCGCGGCTCCAAGTCCGAGGCCTTTCCTTCCTTTGCCTACTGCTGGTGACCAACATGGACGACCTGAAATCGCGTTGCCTGCGACTCAAGCGCGAGATCGAGGCGAGGACCGCCGAGGTTAACCAGGAGATCAGCCGCTATCCGGGGCCGATCGCGCGCTGCGACGCCCAGCTCGCCGGCCTGCTCGAGGAGCGCGCGAGGCTTTCGCGCCTTGCTGCGGCGCTCGAGGAATTCGCTGCTATCCCCGCGACTTTCCGCGAGCCCGCATAAGTTTTTTCCGCGCCAGCGCCGTTCCGGCGCCCAGCGCTCTCAGCTTCGCGGCCGCGACGTCGCGGTCCATCGGCGCCATGCCGCAGTTGGTGCATGGAAACAGGCGGCTCGCGGGAACGTACTTCAAGGCTTTTGCTATGACTTGATAAACTTCTTCCGGGGTCTCCACCCGGTCCGTCGCAACGTCGATCACGCCGACCAGCACGTCCTTGCCCTTCAATAACTTCAGGAGCTCGACCGGCACCCTGGAGTGGATGCACTCGAGCGACACCTGGTCGACGCGGCTTTTCGCGAGCGCCGGGAAAATTCTCTCGTACTGGCGCCACTCGCCGCCGAGGGTCTGCTTCCAGTCGATGTTCGCCTGGATGCCGTAGCCGTAGCAGATGTGGACGCAGGTGGCGCATTTCAGCCCCTGGATCGCGCGGTGGAGCGCATCGATGCCCCAGCGCTTGACCTCATCCATGTAGACGTTGAACGCCGGCTCGTCGAGCTGGATCACGTCGACCCCGTCCTTCTCGAGCGCGCGCGCTTCCTGGTTGAGCAGCTCGGCGAATGCCATCGCCAGCTTTACCTTGTCGCAGTAGTGCTCGTCGGCGATGGTGTCGACGATGGTCATCGGGCCGGGCAGGGTGAACTTCAGGCGTTTCTCTGTATGTTTTCTGGAAAAAGAGGCTTCCATCTGGTGCACGCGCCCTTTCAGGCGCAGCGGTCCGGTGACGACCGGGACCATCGCGTCGTAGCGGTTGTTGCGGATGCCCATCTTGACCTTGTGCTCGAAGTCGATGCCTTCGACGAACTCGAGGAAGCCGTGGACGAAGTGCTGCCGCGACTGCTCGCCGTCGCTGACGATATCGATGCCGGCGTCCTCCTGCTCCTTCAGCCACAGCAGCGTCGCGTCGCGCTTCGCCTGCTCCAGCTCGGCGCCGGCCGCGCGCCATGCCGGCCAGAGCTTGCGGGTCTCGGCGAGCCAGGCGGGCTTCGGCAGGCTTCCCGCGATGGTGGTTTCGAACATGGGCATCCTCCCTCGATGACTATTATCATGATTCATGCACTGCCTGCGGACCCTGCTGGCCACCCTCGCGGTCCTCGCTGCCGGCTGCGCCGAGACGCCGGTGGCGCCGCAGCAGGCAGAGCGCCAGCGCGTGCTCATGACCACAATCGAACCTTGCAAGCAGCAATATCCGTCGGTCCGCGAGGTCGAGATCGACGAGCACGGAAACATATGGGCCCAGGTCCGGCCGAGTTCTCTGGAGTGGGACGGATTCAAGCGCTGCGCTCAGGAGGCGCTGATGCGCGCTTCCGAGAAGGGGCTGCCCGGTTCTGGCGCCCTCGCCGCGACAGCCGGCCCCGCGAATGTCTCGTTCAAACCGGCCGGAACCTTGATGCTGGTACCGGCTTCCGTCAACGGCGTCGAGGCGACGTTATTGCTCGACACCGGGGCGAGCGTCACCCTCATCCGGCCGGCGCTGGCAAGCCGGGCAGGGGTCGAAGTGCCTGCCCGCGCGCGGAGAATGTACGTGCGCGTATTGGGCGGCGAGCGATTCCTGGTGCCCTTCGTGAAAGTGCAGTCGCTACGGGTTGGCGACGCAGCCGTGGAAGGCATCGACGTCGGGGTCTTCGAGGGGCCGGGGTCGTTTCCGAGGAGCGTGGACGGTGTGCTGGGCGGCAACTTCCTAAATCACTTCAAGGTGACGATTGACAGACAGGGCCGCCGGCTCACGCTCGAACCGTCGCGCACGGCCGCGGCGCAGTGACTCGCGGGCGTCGCCGATAATGGTGCTGCACGCAGGCGGCTGCCATTGCGGCCGCGTGCGCTTCGAGGTGACGGCGCCGGCGGCAATCAGCGTCGCAGAGTGCAACTGCTCGATCTGCAGCAAATCCGGCTACCTGCACCTGACCGTCCCGAAATCGCGCTTTCGCCTGCTCCAGGGCGAAGACTTCCTGACCCGGTACGGTTTCAATACCGGCGCCGCCCGGCACCTTTTTTGCAAAGTGTGCGGAATCAAGTCATTCTATGTGCCGCGGTCGGACCCGGAGGGGATCAGCGTCAACGCGCGCTGCCTCGATCCGGGGACGGTGACGCGCATGGAGCTGCGGCCTTTCGACGGGCAGAACTGGGAAGCTTCTATAAAGGGAAAATCATGGCAAGGCTGATCATTGCGGCACTGGTGCTGGGACTTGCGGGAACCGCCTGGGCGCAGAGGAAGGACTGCGACGAGCTCAAGGGCGAGATCGAGGCCAAGATCAAGAAGAACGGCGTCGACAAGTTCACGCTCGACATCGTCGATGCCGACAAGCAGGCCGAGGGCAAGGTGGTCGGCACCTGCGACGGCGGCACGAAGAAGATCGTCTACAAGCGCGGCTAGCGCGTCTCCTGCCGAGCCGTTCGCAGCCACAGGGCTGCGGCGGCTTGCGCGGCGCGTAGCAGCCCGAACGCGGGGCCGTCGGCCCGGGCGTTGTAGCGCGGTTCGGAGGTCTGGCTGTCATCATTGCCGCCAATCAGTCCTTCGCTGGATTGGCAGCGTCCTCCTACCACTTCGCGCGGCAAGACACGCGCTAACTCAGTAAGACGCCAGAGGAGGCGATCATGAAGCACAGACTTTTCTTCGCGTTACAAGTTGCGCTCTTGGCAATGATGGGTTTCTGGGGGCCAGCCCAAGCTGATTCTCCGACACTTCAGGCGATTCAGGGGCTGCCGCAGGCCTGGGATAAGACCTTGCCGGCGGACGATCCCGGCGGTCCGTGCCCGAGCAATTCCAGCCGCTTCACCTGTGTGATGGGCGGAGCCGCGGTGCGGGACAATGAGACCGGGCTCGTCTGGGAGCAATCGCCGAGTACGACGCCACAAACGTGGGAGAACGCGCAAATCCAGTGCAATCGAAAGACTGTGGGCAAGCGTAAAGGCTGGCGCCTCTCGACGATCCAAGAGCTGGCGAGCCTGATAGACCCGACCCAGAGCAACCCAACTCTCCCCGCCGGCCATCCCTTCAGCAACGTGCAGTCCCTCTACTGGTCGGCGACTACCTTCGCCGCCAACGCCAGCATCGCGTGGTTCGTCGGCTTCGTCGATGGCGACGTGAACGGCTTCGATAAGGCCATCACGGCCACCACCTTCTTTGCCTGGTGTGTGCGCGGCGGACAGGGGGTGGATCCTCAGTGATTCGGTCATTCCAGTG
>WNGA01012293.1_pt1 | contig 11072 bp, 10 predicted proteins | sample 5400061 | NCBI WGS metagenome assembly WNGA01 (sample SAMN13153366, study PRJNA577476) | soil metagenome | isolation source: 100 cm soil or saprolite under grassland replicate 2 | place: USA:California | collected 2016-06-15
CCCACCGAGACATTGGTGCCCTACCTTTCTTGGCTTGACTTCTGTGTCATTATACACGACCAAAACCGGGCTGGAGACGCGCTCCACCTCCTTTCCGCCTACAAGCATCGCGATCCGGCACATGCGCGAAAACACGCGCCGATCAGAATGGTAGTGGGCGGGGTAGCCGAAACCGTACGAAATATCGTACGGGGCAGCGCTTTACTCGAATGTTTTCTGGAAACGCTTGATATTGTACGTCAAACAGACCGATCTGGCAACCACCAGGCTACTTGGTCGCAGCTGGCGCGGCGATCGGGGGTGGCGCCTGCCCGGTAGCCAGGAGTTCGATCGCCGCAGCCAGCTGTGAGTCGGCGCAGGTGGCCTGCCCTTGTGGCGGCTGACGATCGGCAACGCACGGAACCGTGCTGGCGGCATCTTCGGCGTAGGGCACCAGATACTGCGGGGTGATACCGATCTTGTGGATTTCGCTTTTGTTAGGGGTTAGCCAGTGGGCGATCGTGATATGCGCGCTGCCGCCGTCGCTTAAGGCATGGATGTTCTGAACCGACCCTTTGCCAAACGTCTTTTCGCCCATGAGATACGTGGCCGCGCGCGTGTCGCGCAGCGCCCCGGCTACAATCTCGCTAGCGCTGGCCGACCCGCCATTGACCAGCACAATCAGTGGTGTCGTGAAAGCGCGTGTGTCGCTTGGCCCGCTGATCGTACGCAGCGCGGTGAGATCACTGGTGTTCTTGTCCTCGTAGAGCGCTACCCCATCGTACAGGCGGCCAAGCACCTCCTGCGCATTAAGCAGAAAGCCGCCGGGGTTGTTGCGCAGGTCGAGGATGATGCCTTTGGGGTTGCGCGGCAGCAGCTCGCGCAGAGCTAGGTCGAATTCGGTAGTGGTAGTGGCTTTGAACTCGCTGATGTGGATGTAGGCCAGGTCGCCATCCAGCAGCTGGTCGTCAACGCTGGGAATGATGATATCGGCGCGGGTCAGTAGCACATCGAAGGGCGCATCCGTACCGCGGCGGATGGTTAGCTTGACGGTAGTGCCGGCCGGCCCGCGCAACTTCGCGGCAACCTTGACCGCCGCCTGGTTGACATCCAGCCCGGCGATCAGCGGCTCGACCGGCTGATCGTCGATGTTCACGATCTGATCATCCTGCCGCAGCCCGGCCTGGATCGCCGGCGCGTTCTTGACTGGCTTGTAGATGAATGCCTTACCGTTGTCAATCCGCAGGTAGGTGCCGATCCCACCGAGCTTACCCTGCATATGATCCTGAGACTGAGCGGCCAGCTCGGGCTCCTGGTAGACAGAATACTGGTCGCCTAGTGCGTCGAGCATGCCTTTGATCGCGCCCTGAATCATATGCTGTCGATCGAGCGGTGCCTGGTGATAGAACTCGCTCTCCACCAGGTTCCAGACTTCCCAAAACACCGCGAATTGATCGCGCAGCTCGCCCGGCGTGGCCCGGTTCGCGCCCAGCCCAGGCCCGAGGTATGCGCTGATGTCGCTGTCGAGCGGAATGTGGCCCCCCAGCGCGATCGCGCTGACCCAGCCGGCCCCAAAGCCAACCATCAGGAGTGCGCCGGCCAGCAGGCCGCGCTTGAGAATCTGGAACGTCGTAGTCATGCGTTGCCCTCGGTTCGTGACAGGGTGACAAGATGACAAGGTGACAAGGTGATTGTGTTGTTCATCTTGTCACCTTGTCATCTTGTCATCTTGTTAGGTTACTCTAGGTCGCCCATCTCGTAGAGAATCGCCGATGTGGCGACGATCGGCGCGGTCTCAGCGCGCAGCGTACGTGGCCCGAGTGTCACGGCTATCATATCATACCGCAGCGCGGTCTCAAATTCGCTGGCGCTGAAGCCGCCCTCCGGGCCGCTGAAGAGAGCGACTGAGAAGGGGTGCGCCGGAGACAGGGAGACCGGGAGAAGCGGAGACAAGGAGGCGGGGAGATGTTGCTGATCCTTGTCTCCTTGTCTCCTTGTCTCCTTGTCTCCTTGCCCCATGTTGTGTTGTAGCACACTGCGCAACGAACGCACGCCGCCGCCCTCCCAGAGCAACAACGCCGTGCCTCGCTGGGCCGCGTAATCGCATGCCGCCGGTAGGAACAGCGCTGGCGCCAGGCGCGGCAGCTTGCCGCGGCGCGACTGCTCGGCCGCCTCGCGCATGATCCGATTCCAGCGCTCCAGCTTATTGGCGCTCAGCTCGTCGGCGTCGGCGATCATGCTGCGCTCGCAGATCAGTGGCACAAATGCCGATACGCCCAGCTCGGTTCCCTTCTGGAGCACCCATTCAAATCGCTCGGGCCGCATGAGTGCAACATACAGCGTTAGCTTCGTGCGCGGCTCGCCGCCGGCCAGCTCCTTGCGCTCGACCGTTCCGGCCACCCGGCCGCGCTCGACGGTATGCAGCGCGACGACGTGCTGCCAGCCGCTGTTGTCGAGCAGCGTGATCTTTTCGCCAGGGCGCAGCCGCAGCACTGAGCCGATCTGATGTGCCAGCTCGCCATCTTCGAGCAGCACGTCGCGCCCGTGAATCGCATCGGAGTCCACGAAGAAGCGGTAGGTGTTGCTCTGGATTGTTTGCCGACGCGTTGGGCGGGTGTGTTTTGGCATAGATGGCACTTTATATGCGGCATGGGCTTATGATTACTTGCGCTTCTTCTTATTCGCTTTACGCGCGGCGGCGGATGCTTTGCGCTTATTTTTGTGCCGCGAGGATGTATTCGATTTTGGCGTCGTGAGGGTGATCGGCCCGTGGGGATCGCGTATGTGCGTAGGAAGCATGGCCCGCATCTCGGCTTTTTTGGCGTTCCTGCGCTGGTGCGTTCGCAGGAACACTGGGTCGTTCTGATCGACCTTTTGCCCGAGCGCTTTGAGTACCTCGCCCCAGTCGCCGGCGATCGACTCGTCGATCATATCCTGCTCGAACGCGCTACGGATGACCGGCAGCGCCTCGACCGCGTCGAGATGGATGAGGTCGGCCAGGAAGAACCCATTGGTTTCGGGATCATTGTCGACGGCGTGCTCCAAAGCATCGCTAAGGATTTGGATCGCCTGATCGCGCAGCTCGGGGTGCTGCTTGCCGACCAGCTCGACCGCAGTGCCGGCGTTCCAGCGGCCATACTGCCAGCGCGTGTTATCCTGAATATACTGGCGCAGCGGCTCCAGCGCCGGCTGCCCAGCCTTGCCCAGCATGTCAGGCAGTTCTTCGCCGAACCACTCGCTGTCGATATCAAACAGCGGCACTAGCTCAGCGACGTGCGCGCTCACATCCAGGCTTGCCAGTGCGGTAAGCGCATGGATCGGCGCCCAGACGGCATCCGATTCGCTTTCCATCGTGTTAAGTGCGCGGTCGCGCGTCATCCGCACCAAATCCGGCACATGTTCCTGGCTGAAGCCGAGTTGCGCGATTCGCTCATTGATGTCGTCAATCTCCAGGGCATTGCCCAGCGTCAGCAGCTGATCCAGCGGCGGCGGATACCTGCCGTCGGTAGGAACAAGCGCCGCTTCGACATGGGCGCGAACTATCCTGTGGCGGTCGCTACCATCGCCGCCCCAATCGTACTCCAGCTCGGCTGCTTCTGTGTCGGTCATGGCATTCTTCCATTCTTCTCAAATGGGATTAGGGATTTTCGAATACAACGGTCCCTAATTTCCAATCGCTGCCCGCTATCCTCGCGAACTCTTGCGGTACACCAGCGCCACCCAGTCGCCCTCCTGCCGCCGCTCCAGCGGCGTGAGGCCGGCCATCGAGAATGCAGCGCCGACCTCATGCTCGCGGTCGGCGATGATCCCCGAGGCAATCAGTGTACCATCAGATGTCAGCGCGCCGGCCATATCGGCGGCCAGGGCCGACAGGACACGCGCGATGATGTTGGCGACGATCACATCAAACGTCAGTAGTCCGTTGTCCGTTGTTCGTTGTTTGCCATTTGGTGCAACGGACAACGGACTACTGACAAAGGACCCTCCGAGCCAGTGATCCAGCGCCGCGCCGCTGCCCAGACTGCCTTCGGCAACGCTTACCTGGTCGGCAACGTCGTTGCGCGCCACATTCTCGCGCGCGGCGGCGACGGCGATCGCATCGGTGTCGAGCGCCAGCACGGTTGCGCCCAGGCGGGCAGCCGCGATCGCCAGAATACCCGAGCCGCAGCCCAGGTCGAGCACCTGCATACCTGGTTTGATGTATTGTTCGATGAAGCCAATACAGAGCTGCGTAGTTGGGTGTAGGCCGGTGCCGAAGGCCATACCAGGGTCGAGCCGCAGCACGATATCATCAGGCTGTGGCTCGTACTCTAGCCACGAGGGCACGACCACCGTGCGCGCGCCGATCCGCTGGATGGTGTAGTGCTGCTTCCAGGCGTTGGCCCAGTCTTCTTCCTCCAGCTGGCGCACGCTCAGCGGGCCGACGGCGCGCATCTGCCCGAAGTGCCAGAGCGCCTGCTCGATCCGTTGTCGGGTCTCCTCGGCTCGCTCATCCAGCGCAAGGTAGGTGCGCACTGTCACCGGCCGGCTGGTGTCGAAGCTATACTCCGGCCCATCCGCGCCAGGGATGATCGGCTGATCGACGACCACGCCGCCATTATAGCCATGCTGTGCCAGCAGCTCGCTGACCGACTCGACCGCCTCGGGCTCAACATCAACACTTAATTCAAGCCAGGTCATGTTACCTCTGACAAGGTGACAAGGTGACAAGATGACGAGACAATCACCTTGTCATCTTGTCACCTTGTCACCCGCTCACCTTGTCATCTTCCAGCGTGTCCCCTGTGGACCATCCTCCAGCGTGATCTCCAGCTCGGTTAGCCGTGTGCGTACCATGTCGGCCAGCGCGAACTGTTTGGCCTTGCGCAGCTCGGCGCGCAGCTCGATCAACAGCTCGATGAACGGCGCGGCCTCCTGCGCATGCGATTGTGGCACCGCAAGCCGGAGCCCAAGTACGCCGGCCAGATCGCGCAGCGCCGCCTGCCCGGCCGCGAACGGCGCGCCGCTCAGGCCTGAGTCGCGCGCGGTGTTGATCGCGCGCACCAGCTCGAACAGCGCCGCCAGCGCGCCTGAGGTGTTGAAATCGTCGTCCATCGCCTCGTCGAAGTGTGTGCGGCTGGAAGCAACGATCGCGGCGAGCTGATCGGCTGCGGCGCCGTCGGTGGCAGCGCCGGAAGCCGGCTCCAGTGCGCTACGCAGCCGCGCTAGCTTGCGCTCCTGGTCGGCAACGATCTCGGTGCCGTAGAGCAGTGGGCTGCGATAGTAGCTCGAAAGCACGATCAGCCGCAAGACATCGGCATCGTGCTCGCGCAGGAAATCGCTGATGTTCACGACATTGCCAAGCGACTTCGACATTTTCTCGTACTTGACGGTGCCGTCGGCGATGCGCGTGTGGATCTGGAGCATGCCATTGTGAACCCAGAAGCGCGCGAACTCCTCGCCGGTCAGGCTTTCGGTCTGGGCGATCTCGTTTTCGTGATGCGGAAAAACAAGGTCGTTGCCACCGCCGTGGATGTCGATCTGTGGCCCCAGCTCCTTGAGGCTCATGGCCGAGCACTCGATATGCCAGCCTGGCCGGCCGTCGCTCCAGGGGCTAGTCCAGAACGGCTCGCCGGGCTTGGCCGCTTTCCAGAGCGCGAAGTCGGCCGCGTTCTCCTTGCGCTCATCCACTTCGAAGCGCGTGCCGGACAGCATATCCTGGAGATTGCGCCCCGAGAGCTTGCCGTAGTTCGGGTCGGATGCGACTCGGAAGTAGACATCGCCGCCGGCCACGTAGGCGTGGTCGCTCTCGATCAAGTCGGCGATGAAGCGGACAATCTCGGGCATTGTCTCGGTGGCGCGCGGGTAAGCTTTGGCCGGCAGGATATTGAGCGCCTGCAGCTCCTCGAAGAACTCGGCCACATACGACTCGGCCAATTCCTTCGGGTCGCGCCCAAGTGCGTTGGCGCGGTTGATGATCTTGTCATCCACATCGGTGAAGTTAACCACATGGCGCACCGCGTAGCCGCGATACTCAAGGTAGCGCCGGATGATGTCGAATACCAGCGCCGACATCGCGTGGCCGATATGGGCGTTGTCGTACACTGTCACACCGCAGACATACATTCGGACGACGCCCGGCTCGACGGTTTCGAGCGGCTGTTTGCTGCGGGTGAGCGTGTTGTAGATTTGGATTGACATTGACAACCTCATAAATCCGCATTTCTACAGCGGGAGCCACCGGCGTTGATCGGTCCACTCTTTGGCTTCGCTAGCCTCCCACAGTAGAAATAACTCTTCCGCTTCGCCCCAGCAACTCAGCCTTTCTTTGCGCTTTGAGCGCACGAATACGCTGAACTACCGGCGACGGTTCTTTCTCAGCTTCTTCGCGCTGGCTTTGTTCGCGCCACGCAACCAGCCGTGCCATATATGCATCGACATCGGCGCGGTTGTGGTGGTAGTATGTCAACGTCGCGTGGATTTTTCCAGGCTGAGCGATGGGTAGTATTGTGCTATTTCCTCAGCCGTGTACCCGTCGAGATAAAGCTCAAGAACGTTATCAATGCCAATGCGATGGCCCTTGATGCGAATATCATCGGGGCTGAGAAAATCGAAGTAGTCTTCGAGTTGCATAGCTGTTCCTCCTAGATCCCCGCGCCCAACATAAACTCATCATCCTTCATGCCGTTCTCGCCGAGCGAGGCCCACAGCTTATCGGGCAGCGCGTCGAAGGCCAGGTGATGCTCCATATGATGATGGTCGGTCGCTAGCTCGACCTCGGTCAGGCGCTCTTCTAGTTCCAGCACCTTGGCGCGCAGGCCGCGCAGCATCTGGCCCTCGGGGTCGGGCAGATCCTCGACTCGGCGCGTGGCGCCGGTGCGCGGGTCGCGGGTAACGACCACCCGCGCCGGCACGCCGACAGCGGTGGAGTGTGGCGGGACATCCTTGACCACCACTGCGCCGCCGCCGATCTTCGCGCCCTCACCGATCGTGATCGCGCCGAGAACGACCGCGCTGACGCCTACCACCACGTGATCCTCGAGCGTTGGGTGGCGTTTGCCGCGCTGCTTACCGGTACCGCCGAGCGTCACGCCCTGGTTGAGCGTAACCCAATCGCCGACGATCGACGTCTCGCCGATCACCACGCCCATACCGTGATCGATGAAGAAGCCGCGCCCGATCTGCGCACCGGGATGGATCTCGATGCCGGTCACGAAGCGCCCGATCTGCGAGATCAGCCGAGGAACGAAGGGTATCTGGTGTGTCCACAACGCGTGGGCCACGCGGTGCAAGGTGATTGCGTGTAGGCCGGGGTAGAGCAGCACCTCGGCCAGGTTGCGCGCGGCGGGGTCATTCCGGAGAATTGCCAGCACATCGTCGCGCAGAATCTGGAAATGGGATCGTAATGACATGAAGAAACCTCCCGTAACATCCGGAAGCAGTACAAGCAAAGGGCCGTGCGGACGAAAGGGACGCCATCTTCAACGTGATGACGTCCCTAGCGACAGATGCACGGACATCCCTTGCTCTCGCTGCGCCGAGGTGGTAGGGAGGTTTGAACAGCTGAGACAGTATCGATTGTGCGGAGCCACACTGTATTGGTGTTCCAGCGGACATCGCTAAGTGATGGGCTTGCTTTCACTGTTGCTCTTTGTTTCGCTCGCGGGCTCGCTCTTGGCCGCCGGCTCACTCTTGGCTTCGCTCTTAGCCTCGTTCTTGGCATCGCTTTTGGCGGCCGTGTCGCCGGCGGTCGCTTTTTCGGCCTTGCCGGCCGAATCATCGCCGCTTACCGTCGCGCTGCTGGATTTACGACTATCGGTAACATACCAGCCCGAGCCTTTGAAGACGATGCCCACTGGCTGAAAGACGCGTCGCACTGCGCTGGCGCACGACGGGCAGGTTCGTAGCGGTTCGTCTTTGAAGGACTGGAACCGCTCAAACTGAGTTCCGCAGCTGTCGCAGGCATAGACATAGGTAGGCATAGTCGCCACTTTCTCCTGATGAGTTATTCGTCCACTCTATTCTACACGATCTGGTGGGTGCGATCAAACCGTCTGAGGTTGGAGATTCGTTAGACTTTGGACAGCTTTTGGATAACAGTTCTTCATCTATTCTAACAGTTCGTGGATACAATTGAGTGACAAGCGCTGAACCTCCTCATGATGTTTTTGTTGCGCCCGGCTGGGCGCAACAAAAAACATCATGAAATGACAGCGTACCTTGCTGCCGTTCGTCCTGAGCGTGTCGAAGCCACGTCCTGAGGCTCCCCTGAGCCTGTCGAAGGGCTTGACGAAGGGGGCAGGCTAGAAGCCACTTAAAACTGCCCCAGCACAGTTTGTTATTTGATCTGTGCGGTTTGAAGGAGTTGAATATGACGACGCGCAACGCACCACCGGTCTACATTGTCGGCGATATACACGGGCAGTATGAGCAATTGGTCGGGCTGCTGCGTGGCGTGGGGCTGGTAGACGAGCGGCTGGATTGGGCCGGCGGCGCGGCGCTGGTCTGGTTCATCGGCGATTTCTTCGATCGCGGCCCCTGTGGTGTCGAGTCGGTCGATCTAGTGATGCGCCTGCAAATACAGGCCGAGCAAGTTGGTGGATGCGTGCGCGCGCTGCTCGGCAACCACGAGCCGCTCATTTTATCGGCGCGGCGATTTGGCGAGCAGCGCACCGCCTGGGGCGGCACCTTCTTGTGGGATTGGCGGCGCAATGGCGGCAGCGACGAGGAGCTGGAGCGGCTGACGCCCGCGCATGTCGCCTGGCTATCCGATCTGCCGGCAATGGCGCGGGTTGGCGATCACTTGCTGATTCATGCTGACTCGACGATATACAGCAGCTATGGCAAAACGATCGCCGAGGTCAACCAGGCCTTCAAGGCGCTGCTGCAGGCGGATGAGGCGCCGGCCTGGGATCGGCTGCTGTCGCAGTTCAGCCACCGCAAGGCATTCATCGATGAGGACGCCGAAGGCGCGGCGCGCGCGGCCGAGTTCCTGCGCGATTTCGGTGGGCGGCAGATCATCCACGGCCACACCCCGATCAGCTTCATTCGCCACTGCCTGCCGGAAGAAGTCACCGAGCCGCTGGTGTACGCCGGCGGGCTGTGTGTGAATGTAGACAGTGGCATGTATCTGGGGGGGCCGGGGTTTGTCTATCGGCTGCCTGTGCCGGAATGATCGAAGGTGTTGGGTATTGGGGGTTGGGGCTCGCAACGCCGCCCGCCCAACCCCCAATACCCAACCCCCAACACCTGCGTATGCTACGGCGTCCACAGCGTTCCATCCAGCCAGCGGCTCTGTGTCCATTCAATTGGTTGAACGGTGATCGGATATTTGGCGGCTTTATCCTCATCAATATCGACGCCCAGGCCCGGTTTATCGTTGGCCCACAGATAGCCCGCGCGTAGCTCGGGAGTGCCTGGAAACACCTCGTACAGCGCTTCCCCAAAGTGGATGACCTCCTGAATGCCAAAGTTGTGGCACGCAAGATCGAGATGCAGATTCGCTGCATGGCCCACTGGTGAGACATCGCCGGGCCCATGCCAGGCTGTGCGAACGCTGAACGATTCGCACAGCGCGGCCAGCTTACGGGCAGGAGTCAATCCGCCCAGCTGTGAGATATGCGCCCGGATGAAATCGATCAACTGCTCGACGATCAGCGGCCGCCACTCTAAAGGATTATTGTGTAGCTCGCCCATCGCGATCGGTGTGGCGCATTGCTCGCGGAGACGCCGAAACCACTCGATCTGGTCCGGCGCGAGCGGGTCTTCCAGAAAGAACAGGCGATAGGGCTCCAGGGCTTTGGCCATCCGCATCGCGTCAATCGGTGCGAGGCGTTCGTGAATATCGTGCAGCAAGAACAGCCCGAACCCGATTGCAGAACGGACATGTTCAAACATGTCGGGGATCGAGCGCGCATAGACATCGGGATCGTAGTACGCGCCAGGGAATGCGCCGGTGGGCCGATCCAATGACTTCATGCGATGCGTGGCTTGTGGCGCATCCTTGCTGGGCATGGCCGTCGCTGCGGTAATATCCTTCACGCGCCCGCCGTAGCCGCCCATCTGGCAGCGCACGGCGAGATACCCTTGCTCCTGGTAGTTGAGGACATTGTCCAGCACTTCTTGGGGATCGCGGCCATCGGCATGGCGATACACCATCGCCGCTTCACGGCACTTCCCGCCCAGCAGATCGTACACCGGCATATTGGCAACTTTGCCCTTGATATCCCACAACGCCATGTCGACGCCGCTGACCGCGTTGTTCAATACCGGGCCGTTGCGCCAGTAGGCGTTGACCATCATCATATGCCACAAGTCGTCGATATTGCGTGGATCGCGGCCCTGGAGCAGTGGATTGAGGTAATCGTCGACCGCTTTTGCCACCAGGGTCGGGCGCTGTGTGAATGTGGCGCAGCCAAGCCCATACAGGCCCTGCTGATCGGTCTCGACTTTTACCACCACCAGCGCGATGCCATCGGGGGCGGTGAGAATCGACTTGATATTGGTGATTTTCATTTTTAATTAGCCCGGTGGGGAGGTCTGGAGGGGCAGAAGGCCCCTCCAGACCTCCCCAGTGAAAGTTCGTTAAACTGGCAACAATTCCGACAAATGCTCGGGCTCAATTTGTGGGTTTGCCTCAGCCGTTCTTGCGTGCGAACTCGCCCATGAGGCTCGCCAGCGCGGCGGCGCCCTCCTGGCTCATCGCGTTGTAGATCGAGGCGCGAATGCCGCCGACCGAGCGGTGGCCAGCTAGCCCGATCATCCCCGCCGCCGTCGCCCCGGTGATGAACCGTTTCTCCAACTCCTCGCTGGGCAGCCGGAAGGTGATGTTCATCTGCGAGCGATCGGCGGGCGCGGCGTGGCCGTGGTAGAACCCGCCGCTGCTGTCAATCGCGTCATACACGGTCTTGGCCTTCAGATCGTTGTGTTTGGCCATATGCTCCAGGCCGCCGGTCTCCTCGATCCACTCCAGCACCAGGTTTAGCAGATAGACCGCGAATACAGGCGGGGTGTTGTAGAGCGAGTTGTTCTTGGCGTGCGTGGCGTAGCGCAGCATTGTCGGCGCGGCCTTGCTTGCGATATCCAGCCAGCTCTGGCGCACGATCACCACCGTT
>WNGA01012299.1_pt1 | contig 11070 bp, 9 predicted proteins | sample 5400061 | NCBI WGS metagenome assembly WNGA01 (sample SAMN13153366, study PRJNA577476) | soil metagenome | isolation source: 100 cm soil or saprolite under grassland replicate 2 | place: USA:California | collected 2016-06-15
TCCGAACCTCTCGAAGGGGGAGTTGCGCCGGCTTCTCTTCCGCTGCTACCGAGGGTTCTATCCGGCCGCGGACGTCGCGTCGAAGCTCTGGCGGATCTTCCGCCGGCGGCGCGACTACCGCTCTTTTGCGGCTCTGTTCGCCGTGTCCGGGCTCTCGGTGATGTCGCGGATGGCGAGCGCTCGCCGTCTCCACCCGATGGCCGGGGGAATCGGTCGCCTGCGAAAGGATCGGGCGAGCGACTATTCCGGACTGCGCCGCCGGACTTTCGGCATCGACCTCGCGCCGCTGCCTTCGAGCCTCCCACTCTCGAAGGAGGACGAAGAGATCAACCGCCGCGCGAAGCTCGTGACGGCCTCGGCGGGGTAGGCGGGCTCAGTCGGACCAGTCCTCGCTCGGATCCTTCGCGCAGGCTCCGGAGAGCCCTCTGGAGAATCGACCGGGTCGTTGTGGAGGTTACATCGCCGCCTTGGCGGTTCGGTGAATCTCCGTCGCCCACATCTTCCCGTCTTTTTCCTTGTAGTCGAAGTGAATCGCGTCGCCGGCCTTGAGATCCTCGACCTTCGCGTCCTTGACCTTCGTGGTCTCGTTCCAGTAGAGCGTCCAGCTCTGGTCGTGCTCACCCGCGACGACGATCATCTTCTGGTCCATGTCGATGCTGGTGATCTTTCCCTCGTGCGGACGCCTGGCTGCATAGAGAGCGGCGCCGACGCAGAGAAAGGCGATCAGGGAAATCGTGAGAGCCTTCTTCATGACTGACCTCCTCGAGGTATCAACCTCTCGATGGAGTCGAACACGGCTTCCATGAACCCCGGGTGAATGGTAATCCTGCGATCGCGCCGCGCCGGGACCGGTCGGGCACACCGCTTGCTCCGATACCCCGAGAGGAGTTGACGGGAGCGGGTGAGGTCTGCTCCGTCGATGGCAGACTGTTCGCGGACAAGGAGGAACCATGCTCACGAGGAAGCCATTTCCGACAGCCGTTCTCGTGGTTACGGCGTTGATCGTTTCGGCCGCCTGTCGTCCGACCCAGACCGTTCAGCGGCAGACCGACGATGCCGGGATCAAGACCAGGATCAAGGCGAAGCTCGCGAGTGACGTCGGCGCCGCGACGATCACAGCCGTGGAAGTGAATGTGACGAACGGCGTCGTGACCCTGGCTGGGCCGGTCGCGAGCGAGCAGGAAAAGCAGAAGATCGAGGCGGCGGCCCGGTCCGTCGAGGGCGTCGTCAGCGTCACGAGCAATCTGCAGGTCACGGCGGCTCCGGCCACCTCGCCTCAGCCGGCCACGAGCTCCGCCCCGGCATCCGCGCCGTCCCCTCCGAGCGGGAACAAGCCGCTCTATGTCCCGTTCCCGACGCCGACACGGGCGCCCTAGCTGAACTCCCGGAACGTACGGGTTGCGGACGGCGACCGGACCTACCGTTTCTTCGCGAATCGGGCGATCTCGTTTTCGAAGCCGGGCAGGATCGACCGGATGAACGCGTTCTCGAGGAGCTTTCCGATGACCTCCCCCGGGCTCGCGTGAGGGTTCGAGACCGGACCGGAGATGTCGGCGACCGTCACCACTTCCTTGCGCTTCTTGTTCTTGAGAATATCGGCGAGCCCCTCGACGACCCCTTCATAGAGTCTCTTGAAGAATGGTTTTCCCCTGTCCTGCCGCGGATCGTAGACGTCCATGTCCTTGAAGAGCGGCTTCATGTACCCGTCGATCCGGCCATCCTTCACTTTTAGCTTGGTATAGAGCGAGAACTCACCACCGACGACGTCGAACTTTCCATAAGCGCGCCAGAGATCGTTCATCGCGGTCATCTGGGTGTCTTGGATCTCGAGGTTCAGGTCGAAATCCGCGCCGGTCCGCTCCGGCCGGAAAGTCGCGTGGGCGGTGGTCTTTCCGCTTCCCATGAAGCTGCCGGTCAAGTCCGCCACGGCCCGGCCTTCGCTCGTCTTGTTGGTGAGATTCGTAACTCTCAGGTTTGCTCCCGAAAGGAACAGCCGGTACGAAGGCGTCTTCGCGCGATTGACGATCGCGAGTGTGCTGTTGCGGATCTGAAACTGGTCCAGCCGGATGTGCGTCCCCGGCTTGTCGCTCGCCTTCCTGACCTCCTCGCCCACCTTCTGGGCACGCTTCGCCTCGATCGGCGCCGTCGGACCGGTGTGGATGTACTCCAGCCGGACCCGGTCGATCCGCAGGTCCTCGACCCGGGCCCTCTTGACCGCCGGCGCGAACTCGATCTGGCCGTGCGACGTCAAGAAGCCTTCATGGATCGACAGATTCGCTGCGCGGGAAAGCATCGGACGGAAGTAGTCGAGCGGCACGTTCTCGAGACTGAAGAGCGTGTCGAAGCCCGGATAGGGCTGCGCGAGAAAATTCGCGTGTCCGTCGATCTCGGCGCGTCCCGTCCCGAACACGATTCCCTCCGCATGGACCGGCGAAGGGTAAACGCGATCGGCGGAGCGGATGTTACGGATGTTGTTCGCGCGGAAAAACAGGTGGGTGACTTTCAACGGCCTCGTCGGGTCCTGGTCGATGTAAGTGAAGCTGCCGTCGTTCAGTTGAAGGAGGTTGATCTTCAGGGGATAGATCGCGTAGGCGGCGTCCTGCCATCCGCGCTTGTGGAGCGGGACTTCGTCGCTCGCCTCCTTCCGGAGCTGCGGCAGGTTCACGTAGATCTGCGGCTGGTCGAACTGAAAATCCGAGACCAGCTTCAGTTTCAGGAGCTCGCTCCACTGAACGCTCGCGTGAAGGCGAGGGAGGAGAGCGACCGGGGGCTCCGGATGAGCGTTCTGGCGGATCGAGACGTCGTGGAGGGTGACCGAGAGCCCGATCAGATGGAAGTCGAGATCCTGGATGTGCGCGGTGTAGCCCGTGAGCCTCTGGTTGATGTTCTTCTCCATCGCGCGCCGCATGGGCTCGTCCACGAAGAGGGACGCAATCGCGATCAAAAGGAGGATCCCGAGGAGGATTCCGAGGAGTTGAAGGGTGTGTTTCGAGAAGTGAAAGCCAGCGTGGCCGATTTTCCCGAGGAGAGTCGGGTGCTTACCGGGCCCCCTCTTCGGAGTCTCGGGAGGTGCTTCCTTTGGTCGGGGCGCTGTTGAAGCCATCGATCACCCTTCCGGTCTGTGAGGGCAATCCACGTGCCAGAAGGGGCCTCTGCGGATTAACCTCCTGTCCATGAAGAGCGAGGTCCTTTTCGAAGGCGATCATCTTGTGTTTCGGCGCCGCCGCGGCTGGGAGTACGTGGAGCATCGCACGGCGAAAGAGTCCGTCATGGTCGTCGCGCTGACGGAAGACCAGAGTGTCGTCCTCGTCGAGGAGCTGCGCCCGGCGGTCGACGCGCGCGTGATCTGCCTTCCCGCCGGACTCGTCGGCGACGAAGGACCGGAGGACCGCGAGAGCGCGGCCCGGCGCGAGCTCACCGAGGAGACCGGCTACGAAGCGTTCAGGCTCGAGCCTCTCGGGAGAGGGCCCGGCTCCGCGGGCATGTCTTCGGAGATCGTAAACTTCTTCCGGGCGCGCGGCGTGCGCTTCGCGGGCGGTCAGGGAGATCGGGAGAAAGAGGAGATTCGCGTTCACGTCGTTCCTCTGGGGGAATTGACCGCCTGGGCGCGCGATCGCGAGACGGAGGGAATCCTGATCGACCCGAAGATGTGGACCGGCCTCTCTCTCTCGCGAGATCGGCCGTGACGCGGCGTTACCACCTCGTCACGTTCGACTGCTACGGAACTCTGATCGACTGGGAGGACGGGATCGGATCGGCGTTCGTTCGCGAAGCGGCGGGAGATGGAGTCTCGCTCGATCCATCGCACGTCCTCGCCGCGTACTACGAGGTCGAGCCCGAGGTCGAGGCGGCGGACTTCCGGCTTTATCGCGAGGTCCTCTCCGAGTCGGCGATGCGCGTCGCGTCGCGGCTCGGATGGAGGCTTCGGAAGAAGCGCGCGGACTTTCTCGCGGCGTCGCTCCCGGAATGGCGCCCGTTTCCCGACGTCAATCCGGCGCTCGTGGAGCTCGTCGGTGCCGGGTATCGGCTCGGGATCCTGTCGAACGTGGACGACGATCTGCTGCGCGAAACCCGGCGTCACTTCCCGGTCGCTTTCGAGGTCGTCGTGACGGCGCAGCAGGTCCGCTCGTACAAGCCGGCGCCCCGGCACTTCCTCGAAGCACGCCGGCGGACCGGCGACGAGCCGTGGCTTCACGCGGCGCAGAGCTACTTCCACGACGTGGTTCCGGCGCGAGCGCTCGGGATCCCGGTCGCGTGGATCAATCGGAAAGGGGAGCTGCGGTCCGGTGACGCTTCGCCCGACGTCGAGCTTCGGAATCTGACCGAGCTCGCCGACTGGCTGGGCTTGCTCGATTAACCGGCGGGAGTCTCACGCAGATCGCTCGGCGGCGTTTCGCGCACTCCGATCGGCAACGGTTCCCGCCGCGACACCTTCATCCAGACGCCACCCGCTGGTCTCAGAGTGATCGAAGGGAACGGGACGACCTCGACGTCCGACGTCCTCTCGAGTCGAAAGCGGCGTGCGACGGTCGCGAGGATGAGCACCGCCTCCATCATCGCGAAGCGGTCTCCGATGCAGACGCGCGGACCGCCTCCAAACGGGAAGTAGACGAACCGCGGCAGCCTCGCCGCGAGCCCATCGAGCCAGCGTTCCGGAAGGAAGCTCTCCGGACTCCCGAACCAACGCGGATCGCGATGCATCACCCAGGGGCTCATGTAGATCGTCGAACGCGCCGGCACCCGGTAATTGCCGATCTCGCAGTCCGCGACCGCTTCGCGTCCGAGCACGTAGGCCGGAGGGTAGAGCCGGATCGCTTCCTTGACCACCGCGTCCGCGTAGGGGAGCTTCGGGAGGTCGTCTACGGTGGCCGGCCGCCGCTCGAGCTCTCCGAAGAGCTCCGCCACCAGCTTGTCCTTGACGAGCGGATGACGGGAAAGGAGATGCCAGGTCCAGGAGAGCGTGATGGCCGTCGTCTCGTGGCCGGCCAGGAAGAGAGTCACGACCTCGTCGCGCAGCTGTGCGTCCGACATCGCCTGCCCATCGTCGTCGCGCGCGCTCATCAGCATCGAAAGCAGATCCCCACGGTCGCCGGGCGAGGCCCGGCGCTCCCGAATGATCCGCGAGATCACTTTGTCGAGCAGCGCGACTCCGCGTCGGTAGCGGAGGTTTCCCGGAGTGGGGACACCGTCGGGGATCCGAAGGGGCCGGCGAAAACGCGCGGCGATTTCCATCAACACGACCTCGAACGCATGGCCCACCTCGTCCACGTCGCGTTCGACGTCGGCGTCGAAGAGCGTTTTCGAAACGATCTGCATCGTCACCCGCATCATGTCTTTGTGGACGTCGCGAACCTCGCCGTCCTGCCATTGGTCGACCAGCCGGTCCGCGTATCCGACCATTGCGTTGCCGTAGGAAGCGATCCGGTCGGGGTGAAACGCCGGGGCCGCAAGACGACGCTGTCGAAGCCAGAAGTCCCCTTCGCTGGTGAGCAGGCCGTTTCCGAAGATCGCGGTGACGTGGCGCCAGAAGAAGCTGTGTTTGACGAAATTGTCTCGATTCTTGCGCAGGACGTCGTCGATCAGGTCGGGATGGTTGAGAAGGAATACGTCCCATCCGGCGAGCTTCAAATAGGCGACGTCGCCGTGCTCGCGCGCCGTGGCCGTCAGGAAGCCGAGGATGTCGCGGCTGAACTCCGGGAGATTTCCGAGGAGGAAGTGACCTCGCGGTCCGGGCGGGCGGACGGCATTCATGAGGACTAGACATGCCGCGGGGACAGGCCCTGCGGGCCTGTACCCGCCGCAGTACAAGACTCTACATCCGGAGGGCTTTCTCCGACCGAACCTCTCGCGCGACCAGCTTCAAGTCGGTGACGAGCATCCCGTAAAGCCGCTCCTGGCCGGCAGCGTCCTCCGCGCGCAGGACCGCCGACGGGTGCAATGTCGCCATCGCCTTCGGCGCCCAGCCGATGCCTTCCAGGATCTGGCCGTGCCGTTTCATGATGCGAAAGTCGGGTCCGAGAAGCGCCTTGGCAGCGGTTCCGCCCAGGCACACCAGCATCTCGGGGCGGATGAGCGCGAGCTCCGCCTCGAGCCACGGCCGGCACGCGCCGATCTCGACCGTGCCCGGCGTCTGGTGAATGCGGCGTTTCGGCGTGCGAATGAACTTGAAGTGCTTGACCACGTTCGTGACGTAGACGTCGCTTCGCGGAAGATCGGCGTCCGCGAGAGCGCGCGTCAAGACCTCCCCGGCCGGGCCGACGAAGGGCGCGCCCTGGATGTCCTCCTGGTCGCCGGGCGCTTCGCCGACGAGGATCGCGCGCGCCGTTTGCGGCCCCTTGCCGAAGACGGTCTGGGTCGCGTCGCGATAGAGGTCGCAGCCCCGGCAGGAGGTGGCGGCCGCGCGGAGCTCCTCCAGGTTCGCTGCAGTCTTCGGAACGAACTCTCCCGCTCCCGGCGTGCGGGCCGCGAGGTCGGCATCGGTGATCTGCTTCGCGATTCGCTTCAAACGCACGACGTCGCGATCCGATTCAGAGGCGAGGACGTCGGGGTTCGCGCGCACGAGCCGCCAGAGAACGGAGTAGAGAAGGCGCCAGCGCTCGGGGTCGGAGTGGCGCGCCGCCGCGCGGCAAAGCTCGACGAACTCGCGCGGGACGCGGAAGTCGGCGGCCTCCGACGGCGCCTCCCGGATCACCTCCGGCTCGAAGAGCCCGCCCTGCGTGGCCGCCTCACGCCAGACGACTTCCTCCGGCGCGACCCCGTCGGCGAGGAGCTTTCGAGCCGTCGCGCGCCAGCTCTCGAGCGTCGGCTGGATGACGACGTCTCTCACGACGGGAATGTTACCGCGGATGAATTCGGAATTCCTCGCGAGCGATGCGACCTCTTCAATGAAGTCTACGCTCTCGCACAGAAGCTGGTGCGGCTCGGCCTGGTTCTTCTGGAGCCCACAGGAAGCCGCGAAGGCCGCGGCGGAAGAAGAGGTAGTCCTCCGCCGTTTCGGCGAGGAGGAGTTTGATAGCCGCGTCGCGTCCGAGCTTCGTGTCGCGCGCGCGATAGACCTCGCCCATGCCGCCCGCGCCGAGCGGCGAGATGATTTCGTACGGACCGAGGCGCGTGCCGGCAGCGAGAGGCATATAAGGGACCGGTCGGATTCTATTTCTGCCCGGGGAGGAAGACCTGCCTTCGAAGCTCGAGCGGCGGCTGGGCGTTGCCGACGCGGCCGCGCTCGTCGTGTCGAACGTGATCGGCGTTGGAATCTTCACGACGCCGGGAATCATTTCCGGGATGCTCCGGCATCCCGCGGCGATTCTCGCCGTCTGGGCGCTCGGGGGTCTGCTCGCTCTCTCGGGGGCGATGGCCTACGCGGAGCTCGCGGCCTTGAAACCGAAAGCGGGGGGAGAGTACGTCTATCTGCGCGAGGGTTTCGGACGTCTGGCGGCTTTCCTCACGGGGTGGACGTCCTTCGTCGCAGGGTTCTCGGGAGCGATCGCTGCTGGCGCGATCGGGCTCACCACGTACCTCGCGAGGTTTTTTCCAAGGGCAGCCGATCCGACTCCGCTGTGGCGTGTCTCAGTCGGTCACCTTCCCGTCGCGATTTCACGTCCGACGCTGATCGCCGTTGTGACGATCGTCGCCCTCGGCGCGGTCCACGTTCGAGGAGTTCGACCCGGCCGCATGGTCCAGGACACACTTGCGGCAGCCCAGATCCTCGGATTGCTTCTCTTCATTACGCTGGGGTTCGTCGTGGGACGGGGATCCTTCGAAAACTTTTCGGCCGTCGGAAAGGCGCCGCCTTCGATCTGGCTACTCGCCCTGATCCCGGTGATGTTCAGTTACAGCGGCTGGAACGCGGCCGCGTACGTCGCCGAGGAAGTGCGAGAGCCCGGCCGCAATCTTCCGCTCGCGCTCGGCTGTGGGACGCTCTTGGTGGTCGCGATTTATCTCGGGTTGAACGCGCTCTATCTTTACGCGTTGCCGGTGGACGCGCTCTCCGGGCGCATCAACGCCGCCGACGCCGCAGCCGAGCGGCTCTTCGGACCCGGAGCCGCCGGGTGGCTATCTGTGTTGGCGAGCCTGATCATTCTCTCGAGTCTGAGCGCCATGACACTGGCCGGTCCGCGCATCTACTACGCGATGGCGCGGGATGGTCTCTTTTTCCCGGCGGCCGCCCGAGTTCATCCGACCTTCGGCACGCCCGCGGTTGCGATCGCGGCCCAGACCGCGTGGAGCTGTCTCCTGGTCTTCTCGGGCACCTTCGAGCAACTCCTTACGTACACGGGGTTCGCGATCGTCCTCTTCTCGGCCGTCGCCGTCTGCGCTCTCTTCATGCTGCGATGGAGGAGCCCGGGGACCCGGCGCCCATTCCGCGCATGGGGCTACCCGGTTGCACCAGCGATCTTCGCCCTGACGAGTCTCGCAATCGTCCTCAACGCGGTCCTCGAGGCCCCCGGTCCTTCGGCGATGGGCCTTCTCGTCATCGGAGCGGGAATCCCGCTCTACTGGTTGATGCGACGCCGGGGACAAAGGAGCGGGCAGAACTCATGAGCATATTCTTCGCGAAACGTCTCTCGCTCAACGAGGCAGCCTCGATCTCGTCGCGGCACGGAACCCGGTTTCCGACACCCGCAGGGCTCAGTGCGGAATCTGGCCTCCCGCCTCTTCCGCGCCGGTCGTGCCGAACAGGAGCCGGCCCCCCTCGAACGCCGTGTCCCGCAGCGTGACCGCGAGCGCTTCGCCGAGCGTGTCGACTAAGTGCACGTCCAGCTTCGCGCGCACTTCCTCGTTCAGGTCTTCGAGGTCGGCCTCGTTGTCCTTCGGGAGCACGATCGTCGTGATGCCCGCCCGCACTGCACCCAGGATCTTCTCCTTCAAACCGCCGATCGGCAGCACCCGTCCCGAGATGGTGATCTCGCCCGTCATCGCGACGTCATTTCGCACCGCACGCTTCGAGAGCGCCGAAACGAGTGCGGACGCCATGGCGATCCCCGCGGAGGGTCCATCCTTCGGGATCGCGCCGGCGGGCACGTGAACATGGACGTCACGGCGGAAATCGTTCTCGTCGATGCCGAGCCATCCGGCGTGCGAGCGCGCGAATGTCCACGCGGCGCGCGCCGACTCCTTCATGACGTCGCCGAGCTGTCCGGTCAGTATCAGCTCTCCCTTCCCGCGCATGAGTGACGCCTCGACGAACATGATGTCACCGCCGGCGGGGGTGTAATACATGCCGGTCGCGATGCCGATCTGGTCCTCGCGAGCCATCTTTTCGGGATGGACGCGCGGGCGGCCGAGCAGGCCGCGGACGTCTTCCGGCCGGACGGTCTGGCTCTCGACCTCGCGGGCGGCGACGCGCCGCGCGACTTTGCGCGCGAGTCTTCCGAGCTCGCGCTCGAGTTGGCGCACGCCCGACTCTCGCGTGTAGCTCGCGATCACCTCGAGGACAGCGCCGTCCTCGATCGCGAGCTGTCCAACAGAAAGACCGTTTTCTTCGAGCTGGCGCGGGACCAGGTAGCTCTTCGCGATCTGCAGTTTCTCCTCTTCCGTGTAGCCGGCGAACGGGACCGTCTCCATCCGGTCGAGGAGCGGTGCCGGGATGTTCTGGATGAAGTTGGCTGTCGCGATGAAGAGGACTTCGGACAGGTCGAACGGCACTCCGAGATAGTGGTCCGTAAAACTGTCGTTCTGCGCCGGATCGAGCACTTCGAGGAGGGCGGAGGCCGGGTCGCCCTGGAAGGACACGCCGAGCTTGTCCACCTCGTCGAGGAGGAAGACCGGGTTCTTCGTGCTCGCCTGCTTCATTCCCTGGAGGATCCGTCCCGGCATCGCGCCGATGTAAGTGCGCCGGTGACCGCGGACGTCGGCTTCGTCGCGCGCGCCGCCGAGCGAGATGCGGACGTACTTTCGCCCCATCGCGCGGGCGATCGACTTCGCGATCGACGTCTTGCCGACGCCGGGCGGTCCGACGAAGAGCAGGATCCGCCCCCGCGCCCGGGCGGACTTCCGCAGCGCGTCTTTCGGCGCTCCCGGCTCGGGCGAGGGCTCCGCCTCGGCCGCCGCCTCTGTCTCCTTCGCCTTCTCCGTGGCCTGCGTGAGCTGGCGCACGGCGAGGAACTCGAGGATCCGGTCTTTGACGTCCTTCAACCCGTAGTGGTCCTCGTCGAGGATCTGCGCCGCCGCCTGGACGTCCAGATGCTCGTCGCTCCGCGTGTTCCAGGGGAGCTCCGCGATCGTCTCGAGATACGTACGGATGACCTGCGACTCCATCGATTCCCGTCCGATACGGGTCAGCCGGGCCCACTCGCGGTCGACCTCTTTGCGCGCTTCCTCGGAGAGGTCCAGCGCGTCGAGCTTGGCTCGCAGCTCCTTCAACGACTCGTCGTCCGCGCCTTCGCCCTCGCCGAGCTCCTTCTGGATCGCCTTCATCTGCTCGCGCAGGTACATCTCCCGCTGGCGGCTGCCGAGCTCCTCCTTGACCTTCTCCTGGATGTCCTCCTGAGCGGAGAGGACGTCGATCTGCCGCTGGACGTGGATCAGAACCCGACGGAGCCGATCCTCGACCGAAAGCGTTTCAAGGAGGGCCTGCCGCTCCGCCGGCGGAATGTCGATGTAGCCGGCGACGAGATCGGCGAGCCTCCCCGGTTCGTCGACCTCCGCGAGAATCTGATTGACCGCCTCCTCGGGCAGCCCCATCTTCCTGCCCAGCTCCGCCGCGCGCTCGCGCGCTTCGCGGTGCAGGGCCAGAAAGGCCGGGTCGCGCGGGTCGAGCGGCGTCATCTCCTGCGCGGGCTGCACGGTCGCCTCGAGGTAACCCTTCTTGTTGGCCAGGTAGCGCAGCGCGATCCCGCGGGACTGCCCTTCCAGCAGCAGCCGGATTCCGCCGAGCCCGCGCTGGACGGAGCCGAGGGTCGCGATCGTCCCGATCGTGTAGAGCCTCTCCGGGGCGACCTCGTCGCCGTCCTGGCGCTGCGCGACCGCGAACACCCGCTTGTCGGTCCCGTTCACGGCTGCATCGATCGCGCGCAGGGTGCCGGCCCGGCCCGCGTTGATCGGAAGCCCGACGCCCGGGAAGAGAACCGA
>WNGA01031410.1_pt1 | contig 11067 bp, 8 predicted proteins | sample 5400061 | NCBI WGS metagenome assembly WNGA01 (sample SAMN13153366, study PRJNA577476) | soil metagenome | isolation source: 100 cm soil or saprolite under grassland replicate 2 | place: USA:California | collected 2016-06-15
GGGCAGTGTCCAAAAATATTGACCTGCAAATTGTGTCAGATCCAAAATCGCCGGCATTTGAAGAAGCGGAAGTTATCATTGGCAATGTGGAACCTTTAACGCTTCAACGTGCCAAGAAATTAAAATGGGTGCAGGTGTTGCATGCCGGTGTAGAAAATATGCCCAAGGAAATGATTGAACATCCGCTGGTGCTCACCAACATGCAAAAAGTATTTGCACCCGTGATTGCTGAAAGCGCAATAGCTCTGCTGTTGAATCTAACCCGTGGCCTGGTACAATTTGCCATTCCGAATTTCCAACAGAAAAAATGGGTGAGCGATCCACCGGATAACATTAAGCTTGATGACCTCTATAATAAAACTATCGGCATTGTCGGAATGGGTGGCATTGGTTCAGAAACTGCAAGACGCCTTCATTATGGGTTCAATATGCGTGTGTTGGCAACGGATGCAAAACCTATGCACAGACCAGATTTCGTGGAAGAATTGCATGACCCGTCATGGTTTATGGAAATGGTTCCAAAAGTGGATGTGTTGATGAGTGCTGCACCACTTACAAAAGAAACTAAAGAAATGTTTAATGACCAGGTGTTCAGTAAAATGAAACCAGAGGCGTATTTCATTAATGTGTCGCGGGGTGGATTGGTAAAGCAGGATGCATTGATAGAAGCACTGAAATCTAAAAAAATCAGGGGTGCAGGTTTAGATGTGGTCACTCCTGAACCATTGCCGGCGGATAATCCGTTATGGACTTGTCCCAATCTGATAATTATCGCGCATAATTCAACAGTAGCGGACAGCCGCTATGAAAGAATGTTTGCTCTTGTGATGGAAAATGTAAGACGCTATACTTTGAGATTGCCGCTAATGAATGACGTTGACAAGGAAAAAGGATATTGACCTGACACAAAAGCAACAGAGGAATTTAATGTTTATGTTATATGGAACAATCTCATTCCGCTAACAACTTTTTCAAATTTGTAATTAATTCAAAGCAAAAGTAAGGCAGTGCAAGTTTCAGATAACTCCATCTGAAAGTCATATGGACGTATTAAAATACAATCCTGATTATTTCAACAAACTATATATTCACTAACCCAGTTGTTTATTAAAAAAAAGAAGGTGTTCCCTAATATGTCCGATCCAGTAGGTCCAGTTATGTTCACCCACATATTCGTTATAGATATGAGTAATATTATTGGTTAATAAATCGGCATGCAGTTTACGATTTGCTTCGATAAGTATATCATTTGTTCCGCAATCAAATAAGAAAGCGGGGAGGTTATCCCTGTTTTTAAGCAATGTTTCCAGCACAGAAGTTTGATGAGTGACATTAGCTGCTATTTCGCTTATATCACCGTTTTCATACCAATTGGTAAGCTGTTGAAACTCAGTAATAGAGCTTAATGCGCTAAAAGCTTTGAAAAGATGCGTGTAGCCGGCTCCTATTCTCAATGCACCGAAGCCGCCCATTGACAATCCGGTAATAAACAAAGGTGAATTAACGGAAGCTATTTTTATTTCCTGTCTCACCGCAGAGGGCACATCCTCCACAATCCATTTTTCATAATCATAGCCATCTTTGTGGGGAAGGAATCCACTTCCATCCCGCCAAAGGCCATCACTAGGCATTACCAATACCATTGGCCTGATTAAACCATCTTTAATCATTTTTTGTGCAGTAAGATGAACTCCAGCTTTCAAAGGCCAGCACCAGGAACTTCCATAGACGCCGTGCAACAAAATTACAATGGGCACATCCTGTACGTTTTTCATAGGTGGAACATATACGGTCATATCTCCCCGTCCGGAAAGGTTTTTTGTACGTATGGTAATATGCCTCAGGTTATCCCTTTCAAATCGTGGGTTAGAAATCTCAGTTGTAAAAAAACGTTTGCCTGTCATATTGATGTTCATCTGTCATTAAAAGTGACTAAATACTAACATGGTAAGTTAGATTCCTCCCATAACGTCAAAGAATTGATTAGGTAATTATTATTTAAACACAATCACCCCTTTTGCGTTGCGGCCGCAGTGCATATCATCAAAAGCTTTACTCAATTCATCCAATTGGTAGGTTCGCGTTATCATTTTATCCAGTATCAAATCGCCTTTGGCATATAATTGCTGCAGGATGGGCATGTCTATTTCGGGGCGGCATTTCCCATACAAGGGATTGATATAAATTTTATCCCATTCAAATAAGTTCATATCAATGGTTACATTACTTTCACAACCGCTTACCTGCACGGCAGTGCCTGCATTTCGCACCATGGCTAAAGGAGCTGCCACCAAATCAGGTATAGCTGTGCACTCAAACGCATAGTCGGCTCCCCTGTTTCCTGTTAACGCTTTCACCTGTTTTGCCATGTTCAATAATCCTTTATCATTTTTATCAGCTAAAAGCGTATGGGTTGCGCCATATTCTTTTGCCATGTCCAGTCGCAGCGGATTAATATCTACAGCAATAATTTTGATGGCCCCGGAAATTCTTGCAGCTTGTATTACGTTTAATCCCACACCTCCGGTGCCAAGCACCACTACCGAGCTGCCGGTTTTTACCCGGGCGACATTCACAACAGAACCATAACCTGTCATTACTCCACAGCTGATAATTGCTGCAGAAGTAAAAGGCATTTCTGTTACTATCTTCACAGTGGCAGCTTCCCTTACCACTGTATATTCACTCATCGTTCCTATACTAAAGGAACGTTCAATGGGCTTACCCTTATATAAAGTTCTTTCCAATGCCGCATGGCCACCGCTGACTTTATTGCCTGCTGTTACCGGTGAATTATTTTCACAGATATGGTGGTTGCCTTCCATACACTGAAAGCATGTGTGGCAGGGGATGGCCCAGTTGAGAATTACTTTATCGCCAGGTTTTAGGTTTGTAACAAATGGCCCGGTTTTGATTACTATACCAGCACCTTCATGCCCCATCACGATTTGCTTGCCCCAGCTTTGTGAGTCCCAATCGGTATGGCAAATACCGGCAGCCTTTATTTGAACAAGTATTTCATCGCCATCCGGGTCATTCACTTCGATTTCATCTACAAGAAATGAATCTTTACCATCTGCAATAGCTGCTTTTGATTTTAACATAAACTAATTTTAAAAAAATTACAGAATTATATCAGTTTCCATTACCAGAACTTAATATATAGCGCCAGTAAAATACTCAATATTATCACACCTATCGTTTCTATAATAATTTACCAGGCAAAGGGAGTTTAAATTGGAATCTTTCAAAAGTTATTTTGATGACGGTTTTATTGTTAATGCTTTCAATAAGCTATTTTATACTCACGCTTAGGGACTTTCACTGAGGACAACATCACTGGCTCTGACAATACTGCCGCGGGTCTCAGTCTTACTATTTATTAATCATAGCCTCATCATGTAACTTTCGGGAAATATCACATTTTCTTCAGTACGCTCTTTTGTTACACTTAAAATAGTACTGGCAAGATTCTGTACCTGTACCAGCAATTCAGGAACAGCATTGCTTTCCCAAAGCACACCTCTTAAATTACTGCCGATAGTGAACATCGTTTTATTTATTGTAGCACCCTCGTTTTTTACTGCGCCTGTTGTTGCGTCTGCATTAATTTTACTTACAGCAATGTCGTAGGGATAACAATTAGTAATTATTCATCTCTAAAAATTTATCCAAATCCAGCCAGAGAATATATTTTGGTGGAACATCCGACTATCTATAATGCAGCACAGCTTAAAATGGTGGATATGTTTGGACGAGTTGTCAAAACGATTAAGACCGATAAGACTAGTGATCAAACGGAAGTTGATATTAAAGGTTTAGCGCCGGGATTTACAAGGTAATATGTGAAGATGGCATAAGTACAAAAAGCGGGACTATTGTAGTGGAATAACAATTTTTGCTTTACTGGTATTAATATGACTCGTGAAAATACCTTTTTTGTGTTGCAATCTATTCTATGAAACTACCCTATGAAAGCACCTGTATGGGGTTTAGGTGCGATTTATTCGCTTCAGTTCAACAGAAATTCTTTGTTCCCATAACGGCTCAATAAAGCCTTCACCTCATTCATCCATTTATTTTCCCTACTCAGATGGTTCTGTTTGGTTGCTATAATCCAGACATTTATCTTTTGATCTACGAACAGATTCGTTTAAATAATTTTCTTTTCTCGTGTGCTATTAGTTTTAGGACTATAGTACAACGGGCTCCGTTTTTACGGGGCCTGTACTATTTCCTAGTAACATACTCTCGTAACCGTCCCTTACAACCCTCATCACTTATGGGGAATTTTTATTCATGCCCCATAAATTCCTTTTTTATAGTGTCAGGAGTGAGTGTACCCACGAACAGAATAGTCACAAATCATATTGGTGGTATTTTGTTAGCCAATTTACGTACTTGGCTTTCATAAAACCATTCCCAGAATTGAGAAGAATTCCTATATTTTTTTCTTATGTTATATACCAGCATTTGAAACAAAACATGCAAAATTCTTATTAAATTGAATATAGCAATAAGAAGGGTACACCAGTATTATAGTAGCGGATAATAAAAGCATTTCTTTTGAAATTCATCACTGATGTTGATTCTATTTTGTATATGGTTTTTGAGTCTGGAGAACATTGGAATAAGGAATAAATAATTAGAGTTTAGTTTGTCATTTTTCTTTTTTGACATTAGCAATTTACTCAATCTTAAGTTCAAATAATGGTATTTGTTTATTGCGAACTATAAAAAAAACTTAACAGCTTCTATGAGTGTATTTTTAGTTGAGTACCAGGCAATAACAGCAATTTTGCTATCACTTATATTTTATTTACTGGCAAATAAATTTTAAAAAATGAACATCACTATCACTCCACTCCCCACACTCAATAAAAAAAATTTTTTACACAATCGAGTGGGGCAAAAAAGCAGGTCAGCGAATTGCTACAGGCATTTTCACTTACGTCCATCCAGAAAATCAAATTCAGGAACAACATAACAAAGAAGCACTTGATACTCTCGAAATCAAAAAATCAAAATTAATTTTAGAATGGCAAGCAGTCGGTACAGGAAGTCAACCTTGTCACAAGTACAAGAATAATTTTTTAGAATAATTTTTTAGAGTTTTACGAAGAGTATGTCAAAAACAATAAAGGAGATGGTAATAGACATCTTGAATGCAGTCTTATTCACTTTAAAAAGTTTGTAAAGAACAAATACATTTCACCCCTCGACATAACAGAGGATTGCTGCGAGCGGTTTCGAAAATATCTATTGGATCATTTAAATGGAGAAACACCTGCAAATTATTTTACCAGATTTAAAAAGGTTTTGAAATCCGCAACGAGGCAAGGTTATTTTAAAATAAATCCAACACAAGATATTTCTGCAAAGGCAAACAAGAATAAACAAAGAAAAAATAATTTAGAAGCGGATGAATACATTCAATTGCTTCGCACACCATGCCTGAATGAAGAAGTAAGTGAAGCTTTTATTTTGTGTTGCTATACTGGTTTAAGATGGTGTGATGTCAGAGCACTTGAGTGGGGTTATGTCAGAAGCGACTCAATAGTCTTCAGTATTGTACAGAAGAAAACTTTTGTCGAACATTTTATTACACTTCATCCGATTGCAAAAGCTATCTTGGATAAGCGCAATGCGCGAGCCGAGGCAAATAAAAAGAGCCGGTTTATTTTTGATTTACCAACTGCCGACGGAGCAAATAAAGCACTGGGATTGTGGTGTAAAAATGCTGGGATAAAAAAGCATATTACATGGAATTGTGCAAGGTGAAGCTTTAGTATTTTACTTCAGGATGAAAGAGTAGATGCAGCCACTGTTGCTTTAATGTTAGGGCATACTTCTTCAAAGTATGTTAACGAAATATACAAAAGATACAGACCGAAAAACCAAGAGGAAGTAATACACAAATTACCAAAGCCGGAAGTAAAAGACTTCTCCGTTGATTTTGTGATATAGTGTTGATATAAGTATAATGTTCTAACATTCAATTTTGAAAATTAATCGTGTTGGATAATAACCAATTTATCCAATGCTAATATTACTCTTTCTCGAACGAAATAACTTTAAAATAGTTGGCAAGATTTAGATTAATTATCTTTGAAGTGAGAAAAAGCGTGAATCACTGAAAAGAAGTGACAACAAGTTCGAAATCGCGCATCTTAATGACACATAAATGACTCATGAGGCACATAAGTGATTGATTTCCAGAGCAAAAATGTTCCTGTTCCGGGCACGTGGTTACCATTATTTTTACAATAAATCATGGTTACTCCTTTTGAAATTTGCCAGTAAGAAGTAAAGTAAGGATAAGTAAGAATTAAAAAATGTAAGGCAATGTTTAGAAAGCCAACAAACTTCTAACTAAATCTTTGGAGCCAGATTTTGATCTGAAGTCAATAGTGGAAAATGTTTCGCTATAAAAAGAACGAACAATACAATTGAAACCTTTTCGTATAAGAACTGCTTGAATGGTGACACTCAAACAAAAAGAGCAAGGCTTTGGAGGCCTTACACTTTGTAATTATAAGGATATTTAATACTCTATCGATACAGTTTAATTATCCTGTTTATTGTGCTATATGTCGTGATATTCTCAACCCTTTATGAACTTTCATGTTGACCATAAAAGCTCTACTTTTTTCGAAATTGTGACGTATTTTTTTACAGTTAAAATCGCTGAATTTGGAGGCCATTACAATTATGGTAATGACGAAGGTATTAAACTTGCTTACTCAGAATTGAGTAAAGAAATTTTTATGACTATCATCCTAAAACTGCAACATATCAACCCCAAAATAGACTCATATTAACAAGACAAAGAAATACAGCAGGTAACAAAGTTATATTTGCAATAGCAGGTCTGAACGGAAGAGCATTTGGCAACAAATTGTCTCGTCCTGAAATAGGTTGTATTTAGAAAACAACCTAAAGAACTTAAAACAACAAGCGTTCATGAGTATTTAAAGGAACAGGTTATGAGCTTTAGCCAAAAGTACGGTTTAAGCAGAACCACCTCAACAATGGATAATGATTTCATAAGCATTTATAATCTGTCTCCAAAAAAGCAACAGAAGTATTATCTTCCATCAGTGAAAAACAAATGGAGGTGAAAAACAAAATGGATATCGAATCACAAATGGATCTTCGTCCGCCAAACACCCCTCCAACCTACTGGCTCACCCGATTTATGATTCTTCGCTTGCTGGGGATAATTTACGCTATAGCCTTTCTCGTGGCAATCAATCAGATTGTTCCTTTGATTGGCTCTAACGGACTTCTCCCGGTGGGAATTTCCCTGAAAGTGGTGAGCCATGCACTCGGGTCAGATAGTGCTGGTTTCGTACGCCTGCCGTCACTATTTTGGCTCTGGCATTCTGATACAGCACTTTTAACTGTCGCCTGGACTGGATTTGTACTTTCCTTTTTAGTAATAGCAGGCTATGCAAATGCGCTGCTCCTTGCTGTTCTTTGGTTTCTCTACATGTCCTTCGCTCATGTAGGACAAGACTGGTATGGATACGGCTGGGAAATCCAACTTACCGAGACTGGGTTTCTTGCTATCTTTCTTTGTCCCTTGCTTGACATGCGTCCATTTCCCCGGCAGGCACCACCCATGCCAATCATTGTTTTATTCCGATGGCTGATCTTCCGCCTCATGCTTGGCGCGGGTTTGATCAAGATCCGCGGGGATGAAATATGGCGTAACGGCACCGCTCTCTACTACCATTTCGAAACACAACCTATACCAGGTCCTCTGAGCCGATGGTTCCATTTTCTTCCGCGTACAGTTTTAAAAATTGGCGTGTGGTTCAACTGGCTTGCTGAACTTGTGGCACCATGGTTCGTATTCTGGCCTCGACTGGCACGTCACGTTGCGGGTGTGGAAATCGTATTATTTCAGATCACCCTTATTCTCAGTGGTAACCTTTCCTTTTTAAACTGGCTGACGATCGTTCCCGCCCTGGCTTGTTTCGACGATGGCTTCTGGTCCAGGCTTCTTCCCCGCCGGCTCGTTCGTAAAGCGGAAGCTGCTGCTGGTAGCGCCGAAGTATCCAAACCTATGCTTACTACTGCATGGATCGTGACTGCTGTTATTGCTCTCCTTAGCATGCAGCCTGTAGTTAATATGCTGTCTCCAGAGCAAATTATGAACACTTCATTCGACCCTTTGGATCTGGTAAATACTTATGGCGCGTTTGGAACCGTGGGAAAGGAACGTTTGAATGTGGTATTCGAAGGAACGATCGACGAGGACTCGAGTGACAAAGCCAACTGGAAGCCCTATATCTACAAAGGCCTGCCTGTGTTACTTGACAAGCGTCCGCCGCAAGTAGCTCCCTATCAGTTGCGTTTGGACTGGCAAATGTGGTTTGCAGCTATGTCGTCTCCCGATGAATATCCATGGACGCTAAATCTTGTTTCGAAACTCCTTTATAATGATCCCGGCGCTCTAAGTTTGTTTGCCAGTAACCCCTTCACCGATAAGCCGCCGCGATACATTCGCGCAGTTCTATATCATTATACCTTTGCAAAGCCAGGCAATCCTCAGGGCCTTTGGTGGAATCGTGAGCGGGTTAGCATCTGGCTGCCAGCTATGTCCACCAAAGATCCGCGGCTGCTGGAATTCCTAAAGAGTGAAGGATGGATTCCATAACTTGATAAATAAAATGGTGAGGGCGCTGGATGTTGATGCCCCCAACAATAATTGATTAGTTGTACAGTTACAATTTAGTGCGCAATCTTATAGAAGACTTTGTAGAGGATTTTAAGAAAATAATAATAGTGATTAAAACAGATTATGATGCAATTGTCATAGGCTCAGGACCCAATGGACTCGCAGCCGCTATTACGATACAGCAAGCAGGGCTTTCTGTGTTGCTGGTGGAAGCAAAAGCAGTTATTGGTGGCGGGCTGCGGTCAGCGGAACTTACCCTGCCCTATTTTGTTCATGACGTATGTTCTGCTATACATCCCTTAGCAGTTGGTTCTCCCTTTTTTAAAACACTTCCTCTGGACCGGTATGGATTGGAATTCATCCATCCGCCAGTTCCAGCAGCACATCCTTTTGACGATGGCACTGCAGCTGTTTTGCATCCATCCCTTGACCAAACTGCACAATCATTAGAAGAGGATAAGCTTTCTTACCTAAAGCTCATAAAGCCCTTGGTAAAAAACTGGCCCGGAATTGTAGCCGACGTATTCGGGCCATTGCATTTTCCCAAAAAGCCTTTTGATATGGCCCGTTTCGGTCTGTATGCATTGATGTCAGCTACACAACTGGCAAAACGTTTTCGTACCCAGGGGGCGAAAGGATTGTGGGCAGGGATGGCCGCACATTCAATCCAACCCTTATCCAATGCTACTACCTCGGCTATCGGATTGGTACTAATGACTGCCGCACATTTGGAAGGATGGCCCATTGCTAAAGGTGGATCAGGTGCTATTGCCAATGCCCTGGCTGCTTATTTCAATGCAATAGGTGGTACCATTGAAACCAATGTTAATGTTCGCTCTCTTAGTCAGCTCCCCTCAGCCCATGCTGTATTGTTTGATGTTACCCCCAAACAATTACTACAGATCGCAGGCCATAAATTCTCTTCTCTCTACAAATGGCAACTGGAGCGGTATCGCTATGGCATGGGTGTATTTAAAATTGATTGGGCTTTGGATGAACCTATACCTTTTACAGCAGTTCTTTGCAGGCAGGCTGGAACGGTTCACTTAGGAAATACGTTGGAAGAGATTGCGGCGTCAGAGCGGTTAACTGCAGAAGGAAAACATCCGGAAAAGCCTTTTGTGTTATTGGCTCAGCAAAGCTTATTCGATGCATCGCGGGCACCTGAAGGAAAACACACTGGATGGGCCTATTGCCACGTGCCTAATGGTTCACAAAGGGATATGACGGAACGTATTGAAAAACAAGTGGAGCGTTTTGCACCCGGTTTCAGAGACATGATCCTGGGGAGGCACGTGATGAATACAGTTGAGATGGAGGAGTATAATCCGAATTATATTGGAGGGGATATCAATGGAGGAACGATGGATACATGGCAGTTGTTTACGAGGCCAGCTCTTCAACTCTCACCATATAAAACATCTGAAAAAGGAATATACATCTGTTCTTCCTCAACTCCCCCTGGTGGTGGCATACATGGTATGTGCGGCTATCATGCTGCGAAAAAAGCCTTGAAAAATGTTTTTCATATTCAGGCACCACCTGTTCATTAACCCAATTGCATAAAATAAAGATCTAAAAAAACTTAATTACTTAAACTTTTGATTGATATATTTATTCAATTCAACCAGATTTTGCAGTTGAGATAATTAAGTTCCAAGACTAAGTAGTATAAGTTCCAAGACTAAGTGGTAGTTGAGCATGATTATAGCAGCAAATAAACCATCATACCATTGTCGTCGTTTAAGAGGCACATACATTTTCAATATTTTTTATTGCTATTATTGCTTATCCAGCTTTCTACTGCAAAGCAAAAGCAGTTAAATCTTAAAGTATAAAGTTTAGGCTGGGGGTTGATTTCTATACGTTAATTGATGAAATAAACTCATCAGATTATAAGCCGTCATTACAAAACGCATTGCTGCTTCAGCTTAATTATTATCTTGTCTTGCTCCATTATAAGACAAACTAAAACTTTATAAAACCCGGGTGTCATTCTGTTGAAATGTAAAAAGCCTTCGGTAAATAGCTGAAGGCTTTGCGATAATTTCAATACTAGTCTACCTACTGGTTAACTTTTATTTATAGGAGAGACATTAGGATAATTAATGAATTGTACCCGCAGCCACCTCCTGGAAGAATTTCACAATTAAGGGTGGAACATTGTCCGGATAAGTATGATTACCATCGTATTTTAAAAATACTACAGGATCATTGATGGAAGAAGAATAATGCGTTGCCACAGTGTTATAAGGACCGGTAGCCCACGTACTTCCAGTTGAAGAACATTTATCCAAATTGCAGATTGCTTGTGAAGTCGACTGCTGTCTGGTAAAACTCACAACCGGATCAGATTTACCTGCAACCTGCATGGCGCGCAA
>WNGA01015381.1_pt1 | contig 11065 bp, 12 predicted proteins | sample 5400061 | NCBI WGS metagenome assembly WNGA01 (sample SAMN13153366, study PRJNA577476) | soil metagenome | isolation source: 100 cm soil or saprolite under grassland replicate 2 | place: USA:California | collected 2016-06-15
GGTTCGGACGGAGTACGGCTCTGCGCCGACCGGCTACTTCCTGTTCCTCCTGGTTCCGGCGATCTCGGTCCTACTGGGTGGGCGACACGCGGTCAGGAAGCGGGCCACCTTCAGGTACGAGGCCGCCGCGCTGGGGGCGGCGGCCGGCGTCGTCTTCGCCATCCTGGTGGCGGTGGCGTCCTGGTTCGCGTCACTGTCCGTCGGCGTGTCGGGCGACATCGCCGGCGTTTCCTCGGACTTCTCAGCGAGGATCGGGCCGGACGTCCTCATCGGAGGGCTCATCGCGCTCGGGTGGGGCATCGTCGGCGGAGCCGCCGGCGGATGGTTGGCGGGGCGGGAGCTCCCGGCTCGCGCTCCGCTCCGCGCGCCGTGAGGTCTGGTTGACATGCGGAAGGCCCGGCCTGACGGCCGGGCCTTCCGACTGTTAGTTCTCTATCCGAGGCCCGTACCGCTCCGCGGAGGCGACGGGGTCGAAGCCGGCTCGCTGTAGAGCATGTAGGCGCCGTAGGCCCACACGAGGTTCAGCGCGAGCCCCACGAAGAACCCCCATGACGGTGACGTGCTCAATCCCGCATCGGATGGTTTCAACACCAATCCGATGAGAGAGAACAGGAGGGCGAGGCCGGCGTTGGCGAGGTGCAACATGCCTCGCTGCACAGGCATCCTGAGCTCGGTGCCGATCACCTTGGTCGCGACGATTTCCACGATGGCCAGCAGCGCCAGGAACCAGGAGAGGAACAACGTACCGTGGAATGCGGTGAGTCCCTTGCCGGGCACCGCCACGCCAAGGGTCGTGCAGCAGCTGTACCAGACGGGCAGGAACGCCCAGATGACGAACCCGATCGTTCCACCGAGGATGATCTTGTCCGCCGTGGAGACGTTGGACAGGTCGAACCCACGACCTTGCTGTGCCATCGCTCTCCTTTCGTTCCCCGAGCGTCGTGGCCGTGCAGCCTGGGCTATCCAATACCGGGCCACCAAGCGAGTCAATCACGCGGCGGGTGCGGCTCTCGCGCCCGAGCCATCGTGAACAGGGCTGCCGCGCAGGCCAGGATCCCCGCGGGGAGGGCGATCCACGGGCCGAGCCACGGCCGCGTGAACGCGGGAGGGCGAAGCGTGCTCAGGGTTGCGCCGACGGTCACCGCCGCCCCGAGCAGACACTCCACGATCGCCCAGGGGTGATGGGGACGGATGCGTCTTCCTCGCATCATCAGCCAAACCGACAGACCGAGCGCGGCGGCGATCGCGGCGAGGACCGACCACTGTGCTGTCCGGCCCCAGGCCCCCAACGGATGCGAGCCTTCCCCGAACCGGGTCCACGGCAGGAGGGTCGCGCCGACGGCCACCGCGAAGGCCAGCCCGACGATCGTCCACGGAACGGTCCACCGCTCCCTTGCGGGGAGCACCTCCGCCGGGAGCCCGGGCCCCAGGGCCGCCTCCAGGCATTCGACACCGAGGACCCGCCCTCGCACCGGTACGGCGCAGGCGAGGCAAAGCGGCCGTCCGCAACTCTGGCATTCGGCCACCGAGGGGCTCGCCGGGTGGAGGTCGCAGCGATCGCCGCTCTTCGTGCTCTTCTCGTCGACTGGCACGGCCCAAATCCTAGCGTTGGGGTTCAGACGCTCATGTTTGACACGTGTGACCGCCGGTCCATACCGTGCGGGCGTGAAAGCCCGGGTGGCGGTGCTGGCCTCCGGCCGAGGGACCAACCTCCAGGCGCTCCTGGACGATGCGGACGTCGGGCCCTGGATCGTTCTCGCGTGGCGTACGACCACGCGCTCCGAGAGTTGCTGGAGACGGAGCGCATCGATTACGTCGTACTGGCCGGGTTCATGCGGATCGTTGGGCCGGAGATCGTGGGCGCCTTCCGCGGCCGCATCCTGAACGTCCATCCGGCCCTCCTCCCCTCGTTCGTTGGGACTCATGCGGTCGCGGACGCACTTGCGTGGGGAGTCAAGGTCACCGGCGTCACCGTCCACCTGGTGGACGATGAGATAGACCACGGACCGATCGTCGCGCAGGAGCCTGTGGCGGTGCGAACCGATGATGACTGGGACACTCTGGAATCACGCATTCATGGGGCCGAGCACCGATTGCTCCCGGCAGCGGTCCGCGCGCTGGTCGAGGGTCGGATCAAGGTCGAGGGACGCGTGGTGCACGTACTGGGGGAGCCGGGCCTTGGGTGAAGTTCGACCGGTCCGGCGAGCACTGCTCGCCGTCTACGACAAGACGGGCCTCGTCGCGCTGGCGAAGGAACTGGCGGACCAGGGTGTGGCGCTCGTGTCCTCAGGCGGAACCGCGCAGGCCCTGCGCGACGCGGGCATCGCGGTCACACCCGTCGAGCAGGTGACTGGATTCCCCGAGATGCTCGGCGGCCGAGTGAAGACGCTTCACCCTAAGATCCATGGGGGGATCCTGGCGGATCGCCGGAAGCCCGAGCACGTGGAGGAGCTGAAGGCCCAGGCGATCGAGCCCTTCGACCTCGTCGTGGTGAACCTGTATCCGTTCCGAGAGACGGTGGCGGGGGGCGCGCCGGTGGACGAGGTCATCGAGAAGGTCGACATCGGCGGGCCAGCCATGGTGCGGGCGGCGGCCAAGAACTTCGAATCGGTGGGCGTCGTGGTGTCGCCGGAACGATACCCGAGGGTCGTCCAGGAGCTCCGCCGGGAGGGTGGACTCACTCGCGAGACGCGCTGGGAGCTCGCCGCAGAGGCCTTCTCCCACACTGCGGCGTACGACGCGGCGGTGGCTGGGTGGTTCGCGGCCAGGGAGGGAGCCCTGCCGAGCTTCGTTGCCCTCGCCCTTCGTAAGGTCGAGGACCTCCGGTACGGCGAGAACCCCCATCAGCGCGGCGCCCTGTACGAGGAGACGGCGGGGCCAGGTCCTCTCGCGGGTGCCCGCGTCCTGCTCGAGGGCAAGGAGATGTCGTTCAACAACTGGCTCGACGTGTATGCCGCGCACTCGCTCGTGACCGGGCTGGCAGCCCCAGCGGCGGTGATCGTGAAGCACAACAACCCGAGCGGCGCGGCGGTCTCCGCCTCGCTGGCGAAGGCGTACGAGCTGGCCTTCGAGTGCGACACGGTTTCGGCCTTCGGCGGCATCGTGGCCTTCAACCAGGAGGCTGGAGAGGACGCCGCGAGCGCCATGGGAGAAGTGTTCACCGAAGTGGTCGTGGCTCCGGGGTTCACGGACGCCGCGCTCGACGCGTTCGGCGCTCGGAGGAACCTCCGCGTGGTGCAGGTGCCGGAGCCGCTGGGCGGTGGCCTCGACATCCGCCCTCTTCCCGGAGGGGCCCTCGTTCAGGACCGGGATGTCGCGAACGAGACCCGGGACCAGATGGAGGTCGTCTCGGCCCGGGAGCCCAGCGCGGCCGAGTGGCGAGACCTCGCGATCGCCTGGACCGTTGCGGCGCACGTGAAATCGAATGCCATCGTGTTCGCCAAGGACGGGGCGACCGTCGGGATCGGCGCCGGACAGATGTCGCGGGTCGACGCCTCATGGATCGCCGTGCGAAAGGCCGGGGATCGGGCGAGGGGCGCGGCGATGGCGAGCGACGCGTTCTTTCCGTTCCCCGACGCCCTCGAGGTGGCCGCCCAGGCCGGGGTGACGGCGGTGATCCATCCGGGAGGGTCGGTGCGGGACGAGGATGTGCTGGCGGCGGCGGAGGCGCATGGCATGGCGGTCGTCGTCACCGGCCGCCGGCACTTCCGGCATTGACCGAGTTGGTCTCTCGTTTGGCTCTGTGAGGCCCCAGTAGGATTCCCGCCGTGACGGCGTCCCTCATCGACGGCAGGGCCATCGCCAGCCAGATCCGATCCGAGGTCGCGCAGCGGGTCATGGCCCTCGTGGACGACGGCGTGCAACCGGGCCTGGCCGCGGTGCTGGTGGGTGAGGACGAAGCCTCCCACATCTACGTCGCCACCAAGCAGAAGGCCTGCGCGGACGTGGGGATCCGCTCCGAACAGGTCAACCTGCCGGCCTTCGTGACGGAAGGGGAGTTGCTCGCCGCCATCCGGCGGCTGAACCGAGATCCCCAGATCCATGGCGTGATCGTGCAGCTGCCCCTACCCCGGCACATCTCCGAGCTCCGAGCCCAGTCGGCGATCGATCCCTCGAAGGACGTCGATGGACTCCACCCCACGAACGTGGGGCTCATGGTCCGAGGGGAGCCGGCCTTCCCGCCGGCGACGCCCTACGGGATCGTGGAGCTCCTGCTCCGCTCTGGTGTCCAGCTCGACGGCGCCGAGGTCGTGGTCGTGGGGTACGGCGAACTGGTCGGCGCTCCGCTGTCGATCATGCTGGCGCAGGACTCCATCCGGGGAAACGCCACCGTCACCATCAGCCACGTGAGGACCCGCAACCTCGCAACCCACACCCGTCGCGCCGACATCCTCGTCGCGGCTGCAGGCGTCCCGGGGTTGATCACCGCCGACATGGTGAAACCGGGGGCGGTCGTCGTTGACGTGGGGGTCCATCGAACCGACCACGGGCTCGTGGGCGACGTTCGGTTCGACGAGGTCAGGGAAGTGGCGGGGCTGATCACGCCGGTGCCCGGTGGGGTGGGTCCGATGACCGTCGCCATGCTGCTGGTGAACACCGTTACCGCCGCCGAGCTCCTGACCGAGAAGCGTTGAGCCAGACGCCGAGTCGGCTGGGACGGATCCTGCGCGCGGGCCGGTTCTGCGTGACGGCCGAGGTCGTGCCCCCACGCTCCGCGGATGCGTATCCCGTCACCGCCCAGGCGCGGGAGCTCGTCGGGTACGCCGACGCCGTCAATGTCACCGACAATCCGGCCTCAGCTGCCCACATGGCACCGCTGGCCGGCGTGGCGGTCGTCGCCGACGCGGGCATCGAGCCCATCCTCCAGCTCACGTGCCGGGACCGGAACCGGCTGGCCCTGACGGCCGACCTCCTGGGGGGCTGGGCCCTCGGCGCGCGGGCGGTCCTGTGCCTGTCGGGCGACCCCGTGGCCCGGGGGGACCATCCCGACGCGAAGGAGGTCTACGACCTCACGGTGCTCGACCTCGTTCGTCTGGCGGTCGACCTCCGCGACGAGGGTCGACTGCTGTCCGGCACGACCATCGAGAGGCCGCCTCGGTACCTGATCGGCGTGGCCGACCTCCCGCTCGCCGACGGCTACGACCCGGCGCGGCTGGAGGCGAAGATCGACGCGGGGGCCGACTTCGTCCAGACGCAGATCGTCTATGACGTCGATGCCTTCGCCGCGTGGGCGGATGCGGCGAGGTATCGAGGCGTGTTCGACCGGGTGGCGGTCATCGCCGGGGTAGCTCCACTCCGGGGCGCCAGACAGGCCCGGCTGGTCGCGTCGTTGCCGGGCGTGAGCGTGCCCGCGGACGTTCTCCGGGCCCTGGCGGAAGCCGGCCCCGATGCGGAGGAGGAGGGCACCCGCCTGACCATCGGCATCGTGAACCGGATACGGGAGATCTCGGGACTGGCGGGCGTTCACGTCATGGGTCTGGGGCAGGAGGCGGCGGTCCGCCGGGTGGTCGAGGGGGCCGGACTGCTCCCTCGCCCGGTCGCCGCCCTCTAGACTCCGGCAGGATCGACCAGAGAGAGGAGGCCACGGATGGCCGAGACCGTCACCATCGAGGGGAAGCAGTACCTGAAACGGAACCCGCTCGGCGTGCTGGGCTTGACGTTCATCACACTCGGCATCTACGGGCTGTACTGGTACTACAAGATCAACGACGAGATCCGAACGTTCACCAGGGACGAAACGATCAGCCCGGTCCGGTCGCTCATGGCCATACTGTTCGGGTGGCTCATCATCGTGCCCCCGTTCATCGCGGTGTGGAACACGGCGAACCACGTGCTGGAGATGGAGGAGCAGGTGGGCATTCAGAGCCAGATCTCGCCCGCGCTGACGATCGTGCTGCTCCTCGTACTTTCGATCGCACTCGGCATCTACGTGCAGGAGCACCTCAACCGGGTATGGGACAAAGCATCGGGTCACCAGGCGCCGGTCGCGCCGCCCACGCCGCCTCCGCCGTCAGCCATACCTCCCGGATGAGCGCCTTTGCCGGAGCGCCGTCGACTCAACCGCGGGCATCGATCGGGACGTAGGCCTGATCCCGGGGTCCGACATACTCGGACTCGGGGCGGATCAGGCGGTTGTCCGCGTACTGTTCGCGGACGTGCGCGGTCCAACCGACCATGCGGGCCAGGGCGAACACCGGCGTCATGAGGTCGGTGGGGATCTCGAGGTAGTGGTAGACGCTGGCCGCGAAGAAGTCCACGTTCGCGTGGAGTCCCTTCTCCTGGCCCACAACCCGCTCGATCTCGGCCGAGATGTCGAACCAGCGGGTGTCACCTTTTCGCTCACCGAGCTCCCGTGAGAGCCGGCGAAGATGCGTGGCTCGAGGGTCCTCGGTCTTGTAGACGCGATGCCCGAACCCCATGATCCGCTCCCGCCGGCCCAGCCTTTCCTTGATGTAACGCTCAGCGTTGGCCGGGTCGCCCACCTCCTCCAGCATCTTCATGGCCTCCTCGTTGGCCCCGCCGTGGAGCGGGCCCTTGAGGGCGCCGATGGCCCCGGTGATCGCGGAGAACATGTCGGACAGGGTCGAGGCGATCACGCGAGCGGTGAACGTGGAGGCATTCATGGTGTGGTCCGCGTAGAGGATCAGGGTGGTGTCCAGGGCCGCGGCGTCGGGCTGCTCGGGTTCGTCTCCGGAGAGCATGTACAGGAAGTTCGCCGCATGCGGGAGCTTCGGGTGGGGCGGCACGACCATCTCGCCGGTTCGCATCCGGTGGTACATCGCGAGCAGCGTCGGCGTCTTCGCGATGAGGCGGAGGGCCTTGCGCTCGTTCGCCTCGGCACTGTTGTCCCACCCATCGGGGTCATAGGCGGACGCGGCGGAGACGCCGGTCCGAAGCATCGACATCGGCGACGTCTGCTCGGCCAGGGTCGGCATCAGTCCCTCGAGGAATGGCGAGACCTCTCGCTCGGAGACCAGTCGCTCCGAAAGCTCGTCGAGATCGGGCTCGGTTGGGAGCTGGAGGTTGTGGAGAAGGTAGGTGACCTCCTCGAAGGTCGACTGGGTCGCCAGGTCGTGGATGTCATAGCCCACGTACCACAGGCGCCCCTGCTTGCCGTCGACGTCGGACAGGCTGGTCGATGCGGCGATGACCTCTTCCAATCCTCTCTGCGACACCGCCCTACCCCCATCCTGAACGGTGGTTCGAAACCACCACTCACCCCAAGGGTACCTCGCGGCACCCGACGCGCAGCGACCCCGCCCGTTGCGAGGACGCCTCCGGGCGGCGCTGGCAGAATGGGGCCAGTCGCGACCTTCGAAGGAGCCGAGCATGGCGACGTACCGCGTAACGCTCATCCCGGGAGACGGCGTCGGCCCCGAGCTGTCGGAGGCCACCCGCCGCGTCCTGGAGGCGACCGGGGTCGGGTTCGACTGGGACGTCCAGGAGGCCGGCGCCGATGTCGTGGAACGGTACGGTACGCCCCTTCCCGACCCCGTCCTCGAATCGATCCGGCGCAACCGGGCGGCCATCAAGGGTCCCATCACCACCCCGGTGGGTAGCGGCTTTCGGAGCGTGAACGTGGCCCTTCGAAAGGAGTTGGACCTCTACGCGTGCCTCCGGCCGTGCAAGTGGTACCGAGGCGTGCGATCCCGGTACCAGGACGTTGACGTCGTCATCGTCCGGGAGAACACGGAGGACCTGTACGCGGGGATCGAGTTCGAGGAGGGTACCCCCGGTGCGAAGGAACTGATCGAGTTCATCGCCGAGAAGACGGCGAAGCGCATCCGCGACGACGCCGGCATCTCGATCAAGCCGATTTCGGCGTGGGGGACCGAGCGGATCGTCCGATTCGCCTTCGACTACGCCCGGAGCTATGGCCGCACGAAGGTCACGGCAGTGCACAAGGCGAACATCATGAAGTTCACCGACGGGCTGTTCCTGGAGACCGCCCGACGGGTGGCGGAGACCTACCCGGACATCGGGTTCGAAGACCGGATCGTCGACAACCTCACGATGCAGCTGGTCCAGCGGCCCGAGGAGTACGACGTCCTGGTCCTGCCGAACCTGTACGGCGATATCGTCTCGGACCTGTGCGCCGGCCTCATCGGCGGCCTCGGCGTGGCGCCGGGCGCAAACATCGGGGATGAGGCTGCGGTGTTCGAGGCGACCCACGGGAGCGCCCCGAAGTACAAGGGGATGAACAAGGTGAACCCCATGGCCATGATGCTGTCCGGCGTCCTGATGCTGCGGCATCTGGAAGAGACCGAAGCCGCGAACCGGCTGGAGTCAGCGATCGCGGCCGTGATCGCCGAAGGAACGTCGGTCACCTATGACATGAAGCCGAGCCGCGACGACCCGACGGCCGTCGGCACGTCCCAGGTCGCCGATGCGGTGATCGAGAAGCTTCAGGCCTGACATGCGGGTGACCATCGTCGGGAGCGGGTTCGTGGGCCAGACCACCGCGATGCGGGTGGTGGAGAAGGGGCTGGCCGAGGTGGTCCTGATGGACATCGTCGAGGGGTTGCCGCAGGGACTGGCCCTCGACATCAGGGAGTCCTCGCCGGTCGAGGGGTTCGAGCCGAACGTCACCGGGACAAACGATTACGCCGACACGGCGAGATCGGACGTGGTGGTCATCACCGCCGGGTTCCCCAGACAGCCGGGCATGAGCCGCATGGATCTCCTGGGCAAGAACGCGGCGGTGGTCCGCGACGTCGTGGAGAACGTGGTGCCGGGGTCACCGGATGCCGTGATCGTCGTGGTGACCAACCCGCTCGACGAGATGACGTTCCTGACGTCCGAGGTCTCGGGGTTCCCCAAGCGGCGCGTCGTGGGGATGGCCGGCGTGCTCGATTCGGCCCGGCTGCGGTACTTCATCGCCGAGGAGCTGGGGGTGTCGCCGTCCGCGGTCGAGGCCATGACCCTCGGCTCGCATGGCGAGTCGATGGTGCCCTTGCCTCGCCACGCCACGGTGGCCGGCAAGCCGCTCGCCGAGATGGTGGACGAGACGACGCTGGAACGGCTGTACCGGCGAACCCGCGACGCCGGAGCCGAGATCGTCGCGCTGCTGAAGAAGGGGAGCGCCTACTACGCGCCCTCCGCCGCTATCGCCAGGATGGTCCAGGCCATCGCCCGGGAGGAGCGCGACGTGCTCCCCGCGTGCGCGTGGTGCGAGGGCCAGTACGGGATCCGGGACGTGTATGTCGGCGTCCCGGTCCGGCTGTCCCCTCCGGGCGTCGGGGAGATCGTGGAGCTCGACCTGAACGAGGACGAGTTGGGGGCGCTTCGCGGGGCTGCCGAAGGCATCCGCGCGAAGTGCGCCGACCTGGCGAAGCTCTAGCCGCCCGGGGTGGATCCGGGGGCGCGCCATAGAGAGAGCTCTCGAGCCATGGTGGCGGAAGTGTGGCATCCGGTCCGGGCCCCTGGATGCAACCGCGCATAGGATGCCGTCTGTGGCGAGGTTCTTCCAGCTGGTCGCCGAACGCGCCCGCAACTTCTTCACGAACTGGCGGGAGTACGACGGGCCGGTTGGGACGAAGCTCGCGCTGACGTTTCGCAACCGGGCCCGGGCGATCCTCTCCACTGCCCAGTGTTGCGGGCACCCCGGCGAACCGGGCTGCTGACAGGTCCAGGGCGAGGGCCCCGGTTCGGGGCCCGAGGAGCACGGCGAGAGGGGCTGAGGCTCGCTACCGCTTGGCCCGGCTCTTCTTCCGCGTGCTGGCCTTGGTCTTGCTCGCCTTCGCCGTTGTGGTCTTGGCCTTGGCCCCGCTCGGCTTGGCCTTGGCTACCGCCACCGCGGCGACGATCTTGGCGGCCCCGCCACTCGGGCTGAATACCGATTCGTGGCCATCGCTCCACCGGACCCGGTATCGGATCGCCACCGCCCCCTGGATGACCTCCAGGATCTCTCCCTCGCGGGTCGGCTGGCCCACAGCCTCGGATTCGACCTCGATCCGCTCTCCAGGCTTCCCGGTCATCGGCGAACCTCCATCCTCGCGTCGTCCCATCCATCCATCCTCGCGCGCTCGACGACCCGAGACTACCCTGGAGTCTCCTCCGACCGCACGGCCGCCGCCACGGCGTCGGCCACATCGGCCGTCGAGGCCGTCCCACCCAGATCGGGGGTCCGCACCCTTCCGTCGAACAACACGCGGTCCACCGCCGCCTCCACCGACCGTGCGGCGGTGCCCTCCCCCAGATGCCGCAGCATCATCGCCCCCGACAGGATCATGGCTACCGGGTTCGCCCGACCCGTCCCGGCGATGTCCGGGGCGCTCCCGTGGACGGGCTCGAAGACCGCGTACTCCCAGCCGAGGTTGGCCCCGGACGCGAGGCCGAGCCCGCCGACCAGCCCGGCGACCAGGTCGGAGAGGATGTCGCCGTACAGGTTCGGCAGGAGCAGCAGGTCGAAGTCCCCGGGTGAGCGGGTGAGACGCATGGACAAGTGATCGATGTGCATCTCACGCGCATCGACGTCCCTGTTCTCGGCGGCTTCCTCCAGGAAGATCCGCAGGAACAGCCCGTCGGAGAACAGCATGATGTTCGCCTTGTGGCCGAGCGTGATGGACGCCCGTCCGTGCGATCGGGCGAACTCGAACGCGAAGCGCACGATCCGCCGGGCCCCGGTCACCGAGATGGGTTTCACCGTCACACCGGCGTCCTTTCGGATCTCGTGGCCGAACTCCTCCAGTTTCCGCCGGAGCTCCTCGGTCTCGGGCGCTCCCCGCTCGAACTCGATACCGGCGTAAAGGTCCTCGGTGTTCTCCCGGATGACGACGAGGTCGACGTCCGGATGGCGGGTGGGGACGCCGGGAAGCGAGCGCGACGGCCGCACCGCGGCGAACAGGTCGAGCTCGTGCCGGAGCGAGACGTTCACGCTTCGAAACCCCACCCCCACCGGGGTGGCGATCGGTCCCTTGAGTGCCACTCGCGTACGCCGGATGGAGTCCAAGATCCGGTCGGGGAGTGGCGTGCCCTCGCGCGCCAGAGCCGCGGCACCTGCCTCCTCCATGGCCCACTCCAATCCGACTCCGGTAGCGTCCATGACCCGCCGGGTGGCTTCAGA
>WNGA01018766.1_pt1 | contig 11064 bp, 12 predicted proteins | sample 5400061 | NCBI WGS metagenome assembly WNGA01 (sample SAMN13153366, study PRJNA577476) | soil metagenome | isolation source: 100 cm soil or saprolite under grassland replicate 2 | place: USA:California | collected 2016-06-15
CCGCTGTCGCGCCTGCTCGCCGACCTCCCGCAGACCGTGTCCACACCCGAGCTGCGGGTCGACTGGCCGGACGAGCGCAAGTTCGACGTCGTCGCGCGCGCCGCGCGGCATTTCGCGGCGAAGTACCCCGTCTCGACGCTCGACGGCGTGCGCATCACCTTCGCCGACGGCTGGGGCCTGCTGCGCGCGTCGAACACACAGCCGGTGCTGGTGCTGCGTTTCGAGGCGGGGAGCGAGGCGGCGCTCGCCGCGTACCGGACGGAAGTGGAGGGCTGGCTCGCGACCCAGGGCCTCCGGCCGTGACGCGCGCCCACCGACGGTGGGCCCTGGCGCTCGGTGCCGTGCTGCTGGTCGTCCTGCTCGTCGGAGGACGTTGGTTCGCGCTCGAGACCGCGGAGCGCGCCTGGGCCGCGAGTCTCCGGGGCGGCGCCGTGTACGTCGCCGCCCGGGACTTCGCCCGCCTCGTGTCGGGTCTGATCCTGCTCACCGCCGTGGGGTGGGGCACGGCGAACCTGTTCTTCGTCTACCGGGTGATCGGCTCGGTGCAGCTGCCGCGCCGCCTCGGCGACCTCGAGATCGTGGAAGCCGTGCCGCAGCGCGTGCTGCTCGGGGGCACGATCGCGAGCGGCCTCGCCTTCGGCTTCATCCTCGCACTCGGGACCGGCGACTGGTGGATGGCCGCGCGCCTGGCCGCCACCCCGCCGCATTTCGGCGTCTCCGACCCGCTGCTGCACCGCGACGTCGGCTACTACGTCGGCCAGTTGCCGTGGGCCGTGCGGGCCCAGGGCTTCGCGCTGCTCGCGACCGTGACGGCCGCGGTCATCGTCGCCCTCCTCTACCTCGGTATCGGGTCGCTGCGCTTCCGCCGCTGGCGCCCCTACGCGAGCACGCACGCCCGGGCTCACCTGGGCGGCGTGCTCGCGTGCACCGCGCTGGCCATCCTGTGGGGCGCGCTACTCGACCCGGCCGAGACCGTGGCGGGGCTGCACGGCGCGCTGGACCGCGGCGCGCTCCAGGTCCGCCTCCCTGGCGCCGCGGTCGTGGCGGGGCTCGCGGTCGCTGCGACCGGCGCGAGTCTCGTGTGGACCCTGCGCGATACGCCGACGCTGCTCCTCACGAGTTGGGGGGCGCTGCTGGGCGCGTCCCTGGGTGTTTTCCTGCTCGTGCCGGCGCTACTCCGCGACGCCCAAGCGCAGCCGGACGTGGGCCTCCCCCAGCAGCGGGACAGCCTCGAACGGCTGGCCTTCGCCCTGGACTGGCGCGCAGACCCGCCGCCCGCGTTCCCGGCGGCCACGGCGGCCGTCGCGATGCTCCCGGTGTGGGACGCCGAGCGCGTCGCCGGCGCCGCCCGCCGCCGGCCTGAGCTGCTGGGCGCGCACGCCGCCGTGGCGGGCGTGGCGCTCTCCCCGCGCGCCCTCGGCGACGGCCGGGCGACGTGGCTCGTCGCCGCCATGCCCGACCTCGAGGCGTCGGCGCGCGCGCAGCCGGGACCACGCTGGGCCGAGATCCACCGCGCGCCGTGGGCCCGCGCCGGCCGCCCGCTCGTCGCCGTCGAATCCGACACCGGGCTCGAGATCGCGCCGCTCCTCACGCGCGATCCCGCTGCCTGGTTCGGCCCGGGGTTCCACGAGTTCGCGGTCGCCGCCCCGGACAGCTGGCCGGACCTCGCCCCCATTCTCCCTCGCCACAGTGGAAAGCGGTGGTCAGGGGGAGAGGCCAGGGGCGCCGGCATCCCGCTCGCGGGCTGGTGGCGCCGCACGGCGCTCGCCTGGTCGTTACAGAGCCCCGAGCTCGCCCGCGCGGAGACGGACGGTCTCCTGCTCTTGTGGCGGCGCGACGTGGTGGAACGGCTGGAGCGGCTGGCGCCGTTCGCGACGTTCGATGCGCCGACCCCGCTCGTCGCGGACGGCGGCCTCTGGTGGGTCGCGTACGGGTACCTCGGGTCGGAGACGTTCCCGCTGGCGCGGCGCATGGAATGGGAGGGCCGTCCCGTGCGGTTCCTGCGCGCGGGGCTGATCGGCGCCGTGAGCGCGGCGAGCGGCGACACGCAGCTCTACCTCGCCCCGGGGGCGGACTCGCTCGCGGCGACGTGGGCGCGGATCTTCGGCCCGCTGGTCCGCCCGCTCGACAGCCTGCCGGCCGCGCTGCGCGCGGGGCTGCCCTACCCGCGCCAGACGTTCCGGATCGCGGCCGCGCTCGTTGCCGCGGCGCGAACCGACTCGGGAGCGTGGATCGCGCGCCCGCGCGAGCCCTTCGAGCTCGCCGCGCCGGACGCCGACGGGGAGACGCGGGTGTGGACGGCGCAGGGGTTCGAGACCGGCAACCCGCGGGAGGTCGCGGCGGTCGTGGCCGCGAGCGTAGGACGGACAGGGCCGGAGGTCCTCGTGTGGCGCCCCAGCCCGGCGGTGCAGCTGCCGAGCGTGCTCGTCGGGTCGCCCCAGCCGCCGACCGCCCCCGGGGTGCTCCGCCTCTGGAACGTCGGTGGCGCCCTGTTTTCGGCGCAGGCGTTGTTCCGCGAGCCGGCTGCGGAGGGCCCGCCGGGCATCGACACGCTGTTTCTCACGTGGGGCGAGCGGCGCGGCCAGGGCGCGACGGCGCGGGCCGCGCTGCGGGATCTGCTGACCGCGGGACACGGCGCCCACCTCCCCGCGGACACCTCCCTGGCGGCCCGCTGGGACGCGGCGCGCGGGCTCGCCGCCCAGGCCGACGCGGCCCTGGCAGCGGGCGACCTCGAGGCCTTCGGCCGCTACTACAAGCAGCTCACGGAGCTGCTCGAGCTACGCCGGCGGAAGCTTGCCCCTACCCCCGGGCCCCGCTAGGTTGCGCCGCCGTGACACCTGGGGACGGGGGCGGCACCATCGTCGTCGCGCTGGGCGGGAACGCGGTCGCGCCGCCGGGCGAGCGGCCCACCATCACGAACCAGTTCCGCCACACGCGTGAGAGTCTCGCGCCGATCGTGGATCTCGCGCGCGACGGCTGGGCTATGGGTGGATGGGCTACATGATCCAGCAGTCGCTCCAGAACGCGCTGGCCCGCGCGAGCGTCCGGCGGCAGGTCGTCACGCTCGTCACCCAGACGCTGTGTGACGCGAACGACGCCAACCTGCGAAACCCGACCAAGCCCATCGGCCACGCCCTCGACGCCGCCCGGCTGGCCCGGCTGCAGGCCCGCGGCGTCCCGGTGAGAGAAGAGCAGCCGGGCCGCTGGCGCCGGGTCGCGCCCTCCCCGCGGCCCATGGCGGTGGTGGAGCACGACATGATCCACTACCTCGTCGCCGCGGGCCACATCGTGGTGGCCTGCGGGGGCGGCGGGCCACCGGTGTACGACGACGCCGTGCTCCGGCTCGAAGGGATCGACGCGGTGGTCGACAAGGACCGCGTCGCCGCGATCCTCGGCCGGGAAATCGGCGCCGACGTGCTGCTGATCCTCACGAACGTGGACGCCGTGTACCGGGGCTACGGCACGACCCGCCAGGAGGCGATCCGCCGCCTCGACCTCGCCCAGGCGGATCATCTGCTCGCCGGGAAGGAGCTGGGCACGGGCAGCATGCGGCCGAAGGTCGAGGCCGCGGCGGACTTCGTGCGAGCGGGCGGCACGCGCGCCATCATCGCCGAGCTGGCCCAGGGCCTGGCGGCCCTGCACGGGCAGGCGGGCACGACCATCACGCAGGAGCTGGCGTGAACCTGCACGAGTACCAGGCGCGGGCGATCCTCAAGGGCTACGGCATTCCGCTCCCGGACGGCGAGGTCGTCGAGACGCCCGAGCAGGCCCGGGCGGTCGCGCGGCGTCTGGGGGGCAGGGTGGTGCTGAAGGCCCAGGTCCACGCGGGCGGCCGCGGGAAGGCCGGGGGCGTGAAGCTCGCCGACGGCCCCGACGAAGCCGCAGCGCACGCGTCGACGATCCTCGGAATGACCATCAAGGGGCTCACCGTCCGCAAGGTGCTGGTCGTGCCCGCGGCCGACATCGCGTCGGAGAGCTACGTCGGCGTCATCGTGGATCGCGCCGTCCAGCGGCCGGTCCTGATGGTGAGCGCGGCGGGCGGGATCGACATCGAGGAAGTGGCGGCCCGGACCCCGGAGAAGATCCACCGCCTGGCCGTGGATCCGCGCTACGGACTGCTGCCGCACGAGGCGCTGGGGCTCGCGTTCCGGCTGTACCGGGACTTCGCGCCGGCGCGCGTCGCGGCGGACATCATGCAGCGGCTGTATGTCGCCTTCTACGGCGTGGGCGCTTCCCTCGCGGAGATCAACCCGCTCGCGACCACCCCTGACGGCCGGGTCGTCGCGCTCGACGCGAAGATCGTGATCGACGACAATGCGCTCGACCGCCGCCCCGAGATCGCCGCCCTGCGCGACAGCTCGGCCGAGGCGCCGTCCGAAGTGCGGGCCCGTGAGGCCGGGCTCAGCTATATCAAGCTCGAAGGGACGGTGGGCTGCTGCGTGAACGGCGCGGGGCTCGCGATGGCGACCATGGACCTCGTGAAGTACTACGGCGGCCAGCCCGCCAACTTTCTCGACATCGGCGGCAGCTCGAATCCCCAGAAGGTCGTGAGCGCGCTCGGCATCATCACCGCCGACCCGGGCGTGAAGGCGATTCTCTTCAACATCTTCGGCGGCATCACCCGCTGTGACGACGTGGCGAACGGCATCGTCCAGGCCACCCGGGAGTTCCCGCTCCAGGTGCCGCTCGTCATCCGGCTCACCGGAACGAATGAGCGGGAGGCCGTGCAGATCCTCACCGCGGCCGGCTATTCCGCCCTCACCGACATGGACGAGGCCGTGCAGCGGGCGGTCGCGCGGGCGCGGAGCGCGTGAGCGTCTTCATCGACCAGAGCACGCGCCTGGTGGTGCAGGGAATCACCGGCCGCGACGGCTCGTTCCACACGCGGCAGATGATCGGCTACGGCACCGCGGTCGTGGCCGGCGTGACGCCGGGGAAGGGCGGGCAGCTGTTCGACGGCGCGGTCCCGGTGTTCGACACCGTGGCGGATGCCGTGCGTGAGACCCGGCCGAGCGCCTCGGTCATCTACGTGCCGGCCGGCGCCGCCGCCTCGGCGATCTTCGAGGCGGCCGACGCCGGCATCGGACTGATCGTGTGCATCACCGAGGGAATCCCGGTGCTCGACCTGACGAAGCTGCTGCCGTACCTGAACGAGCGGGGCGCCCGGCTCATCGGTCCGAACTGCCCCGGCCTGATCGCACCGTCCAAGTGCAAGGTCGGCATCATCCCCGGCACCATCTGCCGGCCCGGGCGCGTCGGGGTCGTGTCCCGGAGCGGCACGCTGACCTACGAGATCGTGCACCAGCTCTCGAGCAACGGCTTCGGCCAGTCCACGTGCATCGGCATCGGCGGCGACCCGATCATCGGCACGAACTTCATCCACTGCCTCTCGGCCTTCGAAGCGGACCACGACACCGACGCGGTGGTGCTGATCGGGGAGATCGGCGGGAGCGACGAGCAGCAAGCTGCCGAGTTCGTGCAGCGAGACATGACGAAGCCCGTGATCGGGTTCATCGCCGGCCGGACCGCGCCGCCCGGACGCCGCATGGGCCACGCGGGGGCGATCATCTCGGGCTCGAGCGGGACCGCCGCCGAGAAGATGGCGGCCTTCGAGCGCGCCGGAATCGCCGTGATGCAGCGCCCCTTGGACGTCGTGCCGCTGCTCAAGGAACGCCTGTGAAGCTGCGCGACGTCCTGCGGTCCGAGCACATCGTCGTCCCGCTCGGCGCCGCCACGGTCAAGGAAGCCACCGAGCGACTCGCGGAGCGGCTCATCCAGGCCGGTGCGGTCGCCGAGCCACACCGCCTGAACGCGGTGATCCGCCACACCTGGCCCGAGGACATGGTCTCGGTCGGCGAGCACGCGTTCCTGCCGCACTTCCGCACCGAGGCGGTTCGGGGCCTCGCCGCGGCGGTGGGGATCTCCAGCACGCCGATCCGCTGGGAGAAGGACCCGAACCGGACGGCCCGGATCGTGATCTTCATCGTCGCGCCGCTGCGCGATGCGGCGCTCTACCTGCAGGTCGTGGGGGCGTTCGCCCGTACCCTCGCCGACCCGGAGACCGTCCTGGCGTTGCTGGCCGCGAAGACGCCCGAGCAGGTGGTGCAGCTCGCCGCGCTCGACGCGGTGGAGCTGCCGAGCCAGCTCACCGTGCGGGACGTGATGACGGCGCGGCCCGTCACGGTAGGACCGGAACGAACGCTCGGAGAGCTGGCGGAGATGATGATCGAGCACGACATCCACGCCGTGCCGGTGGTGGACGACGCTGGATCGCTGATCGGAATGGTCACGCACCGCGAGCTGTTGCGGCACCTGCTCCCCGACTACCTGCAGCGCGCCAAGACCGGCGAGTTCCGGGCACCCACCAGAAGCCAGATCCAGCGCGGCTCGACCGACCCGCGGCTCATCGCGGTGAAGGACGCGATGGCACGCTCGGTGCTGTGCGTGTCGGAGGACCAGACCCTCTCCGACGTGGCGAACCTGATGAGCTCGAAGGACACCGACCGCTTCCCCGTGGTGCGGGAGGGCGTCGTGGTAGGATTCCTCACGCGGGCGGACGTGATCCGCCGCCTTATCGCCCCCTGACACCTGACACCCGACACCTGACACCCGGGATGCTGACCCTTGCCATCATCAAACCGGACGCCGTGCGCGCCGGTAACACCGGGCGGATTCTCGCACACCTCGAGAAGGCGGGCTTCGCGATCCGCGCCGCGCGCCTCGTGAGGCTCTCGACCACGCAGGCCGAGGCGTTCTACGAAGTGCACCGGGAGCGAGGGTTCTACCGCTCGCTCGTCACCTTCATGACCTCCGGCCCCGCGCTGGCCCTGGCGCTGGAGCGGGAGAACGCCGTCGCCTACCTGCGGGAGGTGATCGGGGCCACCGACCCCGCAGCGGCGCAGCCCGGCACCGTGCGCCAGCTGTATGCCGAGTCCAAGGAGCGCAACGCGATCCACGCGTCGGATTCCCCCGAGAATGCAGCCCGAGAGGTCGCCTTTTTCTTCTCGGAAGGGGAGTTGCGGGAGCTTGCTTGACGCAAGTGCCACAAGGATTTAGCTTCGCTGCTTCATGCTACAGGTGGACCTGCGGGAGCTGGCACGCGGCGCCGTCGAGACCCCAGCCGAGCTGGCGGGCGACGACCCCCTGTTCGCAGGGATCGACGCCGTCCTGGCCCAGCCGGTGCGCGTGGCGGGCCGCCTGCAGGCGGCCGGGGAAGGCCGGTTCTACTGGCGGGGCTCGCTCCGCACGCTGGTGGCCGGAGAGTGTCGGCGCTGCCTCGCCGCCGTGTCGGTGCCGGTGGAGGCGGACATCCGCGCGCTGTTTTCCCAGGACCCGGACGCGCTGGACGACCCGGACTCCTACACACTCGCCCGGGAGGCGACGCAGATCGATCTCCGCCCCGCGGTGCGCGAGGAGCTGCTGCTCGCCGTGCCGCAGTGGGTGGTGTGCCGGGAGGACTGCCGCGGGCTGTGCCCGCGCTGCGGCAATGACCTGAACGCGGGCCCGTGCGGCTGCGCGCCGGCGACCGATCCCCGGTGGGACGGGCTGGCCGCGGCCAGGGGCAAGGACTGAAAAGGACATTCACATGGCCGTACCCAAGCGCAGGACCTCCAAGCGCAAGAAGCGCGCGCGGCGCACGCATTACAAGGCGGCGCACATCACGCTCCAGCCCTGCCCGCGCTGCGGGGATTTGAAACGGCCGCACCGGGTCTGCCCGACGTGCGGCTATTACGCCGGAGAGCAGCGGGTTACCGTCGAGGACTGACGTGATTCGGATCGCGCTGGACGCCATGGGCGGCGACGACGCCCCGCGCGTGGAGGTCGCAGGCGTGGTGCAGGCGCTGCGAGAGCTGCCGCCCGGGTTCACGATCCAGCTGGTCGGCCGCACGCCGGACATCGAAGCCGCCCTCAAGCCGCACGGCGCACTCAACCGCGGCCGGTTGCAGATCGTCGACGCGCCGGAGGTCGTGGGGATGGGGGAAAAGCCGCTCGCCGCGATCAAGAGCAAGCCGCGCTCCTCGATCGCGGTGGGGCTCGGCCTCCAGAAGCAGGGCGCTTCCGACGCGTTTATCTCCGCCGGGAACACCGGCGCCGTGATGGCCGCGGCGACCCTGATGCTCCGCCTGCACGACGGGGTGCAGCGCGCGGCCATCGGGACGCTGTTTCCGACGGCGGTGCACCCCGTCCTCGTGCTCGACGCCGGTGCCAACGTGGACTGCGACGCGCGCGAGCTCGTGGGGTTCGCCCACCTCGGCACCGTGTACGTGCGCGACGTGCTGGATCGCCCCGACCCCGGGGTCGGGCTCCTCAACGTCGGCGAGGAGGACGAGAAGGGGAGCGCCGCCGTCAAGGAAGCGCACCAGCTGCTCAAGCAGACCCGCGGCATCCGTTACGTGGGCAACGTGGAAGGCCGTGACATCCTCGCCGGACAGGCGAAGGCGGGGCGGATCGACGTCGTGGCGTGCGATGGCTTCGTCGGCAACGCGATCCTCAAGTTCTACGAGTCGGCGGGGCGGATGTTCGCCGAGATGGTCCAGCGCGCGTTCCCGGACGTGCTCGAGCGACCCGAGGCGAAGCAGCTGTTCAAGATCCTCGACTACTCGGAGTACGGCGGCGCGCCGCTCCTGGGCATCAAGGGCGTCGCGATCATCTGCCACGGCGCGTCGCCGGCCCGCGCCATCATGAACGCGGTGCGAGTCGCGCGGCAGATGGTCGAGAGCCACCTCGACCAGGACATCGACGCCGAGCTCGCCGAAGGGAAAGCCGCCCGATGAAGCGACCCATCGTCGAGCTCTGGGGCACGGGGAGTTACACGCCCAAGCGCGTGATGACGAACGACGAGTTCGCGACGCTGCTGGACACCTCGGACCAGTGGATCCGGGAGCGCACCGGGATCCGCGAGCGCCGCGTCGCCGGTCCCGACGAGTCGAACGCCTGCATGGCGAAAGCCGCGGCGGAGCGGGTCCTGCAGGAGACGGAGCTCACCCCGCTCGACCTCGACGCCATCGTCGTCGCGACCTGCTCCCCGGACCGGCTGCTGCCGTCGCAGGCCTGCGACCTCCAGGCGATCCTCGGCGCGAAGAACGCGGCCGCCTTCGACGTCGGCGCCGCGTGCACGGGCTTCCTGTACGCGCTCAACGTCGCCGAGGGGCTCCTCGCGGTGGAGCAGGCGAGCCACGTGCTGGTCGTCGCATCCGAAAAGCTCACGAGCATCATGGACTGGACGGACCGCACCACGGCCGTGCTGTTCGGCGACGGGGCGGGAGCCACCATCGTGCGGCGCAGCGCGAACGGCCGCGGCATCCTCTCGAGCTACATGAAGTCGGATGGCACGCTCGCCGAGCTGTTGTACCGGCCGGGCGGCGGCGCCGCCCACCCGCCCGACGAGGCGCTCCTCAAGGACCACTCGTACTACATCAAGATGGCGGGGCGCGAGGTGTTCAAGGCCGCCGTGCTCTCGATGGCGGACGCCTGCGATCAGGCCCTGCAGCGCGCGGGGTTGCGCGCCGCCGACATCGACTTGCTCATCCCGCACCAGGCGAACATTCGCATCATCGAGGCGACCGCGAAGCACGCCGGCCTGCCGATGGACAAGGTCTATGTGAATGTGGACCGCTTCGGCAACACGTCCGCCGCCTCGGTCGCGATCGCGCTGGACGAGGCCGTGCGGTGCGGCCGGGTGCAGCCGGGCATGAAAGTGATGTTCGTCGCCTTCGGCGCCGGCTTCACGTGGGCGAGCATGGTCGTGCAGTGGTAGCCGCGACCGTGTGGCTGTGCCCCGGCCAGGGCGCGCAAACAGTCGGGATGGGGAAGGACCTGGCCGAGCGGTTTCCGGCGGCGCGGGAAATGTTTCAGGCGATCGACGACACGCTGGGCTTCGGGCTGAGCCGCCTGATGTTCGAAGGGCCGGAGCAGGAGCTGACGGCCACCCACAACGCGCAGCCCGCGATCCTCGCGCACTCCGCGGCCGTGTTCGCGGTCATGCACGGGCACCCGCGCGCGGTCGCCGCCGCGGGACATTCGCTCGGCGAGTACTCGGCGTACGTCACCGCCGGGGCCCTGACGCCGACCGACGCGGCGGCGCTGGTCCGGCGCCGCGGCGCCTTGATGCACCAGGCCGGCACCGAGCGGCCAGGGACGATGGCGGCGGTGCTCGGGCTCGCGACCGCGGAGGTCGAGGCCGCCTGCCGCGAGGCGTCCACCGGCGGCGCCGTGGCGGTGGCCGCGAACCTCAACGCCCCCGATCAGACGGTCATCTCGGGCGACCGGGCAGGGATTGCCCGGGCGGGCGCGGCGTGCAAAGCGCGCGGCGCCAGGCGGGTGATCCCCCTCAAGGTGAGCGGCGCCTTCCACTCCCCCCTCATGGCGCCGGCGGCAGGCCCGCTGCGCGCCGCGCTCGACGAGACCCCGTTCAGCGACCCGGCCTTCCCGGTGGTCGCCAACGCCACGGCCGAGCCCGTGCGTGCCGCCGGGCCCGCGCGCCGCCTGCTCGCCGACCAGCTGACCGCGCCGGTACGGTGGGTCGCGTGCGTGCAGCGTGCGGCCGAGCTCGCCGGTGAGGGAGCGGGGGCGCGGTTCGTCGAGATCGGTCCGGGGAGCGTGCTGGGGGGGCTGGTGAAGCGGATCCTGCCGGACCCGTGCGTCGTGAGCCTGGGGACGGCGGACGAGGTGGCGCGATTCCTGGAGGCGGCGTGAGACGGGCGGTCGGGCGGTCGGGCGGACAGGCGGTCGGCGACTGCCATGCGCGCAGCCTCTCCCGTCCGCCCGTCCGCCCGTCCGCCTGACCGCCGGGGTGGGCCGGGATGAGAATCGATCTCTCCGGCAAAGTCGCCCTGGTGACGGGGGGGAGCAGGGGCATCGGCCACTCGATCACCCAATCGCTCGCCGGCGCGGGGGCGAGGCTGGCGGTGCTGGGACGCGACGGGGCGAAGGCCCAGGAGGTGGTGCAGTCGCTCGGGAACGGGGCGGGGCACGGCTACGCCTGCGACGTCAGGGATGCGACCCAGGTCGAGACGGCGGTCGACGCCGTCGAACGGGATTTCGGCCGGATCGACATCCTCGTCA
>WNGA01012317.1_pt1 | contig 11062 bp, 8 predicted proteins | sample 5400061 | NCBI WGS metagenome assembly WNGA01 (sample SAMN13153366, study PRJNA577476) | soil metagenome | isolation source: 100 cm soil or saprolite under grassland replicate 2 | place: USA:California | collected 2016-06-15
CGGTGCTGTGCGAGATCGTGCACCCGGCGCTGACGGCGCTGAAGCGCGACATCGTGGCCTACGGGGCGCACGCCGCCGAGCGCCTGCTCGAGCTGCTCGGCGGCGCCGCAGTGCGCGACCTGGAGGACGCCATGCCGCGCCTGGTCGCCCGCGGCAGCACCGCGCCGCCGGGGAACTGAGCGTCTCGTCAGCGCAGGAGACCATGCTCCATGGCGAACATCGCCGCGGCCGCCCGCGTCGATACGCCGATCTTCGCGTAGATGTGCTGGACGTGGTAAGGGTGGAGCCGGACCTGCTCCCGCTGGGTGGCGGTCAGCGCCCTGGGCTTCTCCCACACGTGGCTGGAGACGGCCACGCGCCCGAGGTCGTGGACAGGCCCGGACCACCGCGAGAATGGGCAGGTCTACCGATGCTTCGGCCGCTGCCGGTTGGCACGCTGACGCCGGTCGACGACGAAGGAGGCGGCGATGATCCAGGCGCTCAGGGTGCGGCGGTCGGCCACGGTCCGGCCCACCCTGCTGACGCCCGCGTTCGTGACGGTGACGCTGGCCTGCCTGGCCTATTTCACCGGCGACGGCGTCCTGGTCCCGGCGGTGCCCCGGTACGTGGCGGGCCCGCTCGGCGCCGGCAACGTGGCCATCGGCCTGGTCGTGGGCGCGTTCAGCCTGTCGGCCTTCTTCCTGCGCCCGTGGGTTGGCGGCCTCGGAGACCGCTGGGGCCGGCGCCCGCTCATGCTGGTTGGCGCCTCCCTGTTCGCCGCCTCGGTGCTCGCCTACCCGCTGGCGTCGAGCCCGGTGGTGTTGGCCGCCCTGCGCCTGCTCACCGGTGCGGGCGAGGCGTTCTTCTGGGTCGGCGCGGTCACCGCCGTCTTCGACCTGGCGCCGCCAGCGCGCCGCGGCGAGGCCATGAGCTTCGCCTCGCTGGCCCTCTACGTGGGGATCGGGCTCGGGCCGCTCATCGGCGAGCTGGCGATCGAGCGGGTCGGGTTCGTCGCCGCGTGGGTCCTCGCCGCAACGGCCGCGCTGACCGCGCTGGTCATGGCGCTGCGGGTGCCCGACACCCGCCCGGAGGCTGCCGCCGGCGAGGCACCGGGCTCCTTGCCCCGGCACCGCCTCGTGCATCGGGCCGGCCTGCTGCCCGGTCTGGTGATGCTCACCAGCATCCTGGGCATGGCGGGGTTCCTGACCTTCGTGCCGCTGTACGCCATGGACATCGGGATGGACGGGTCCCGCCTGGTGCTGCTGGTGTTCGCCGGCATCGTGGTGGGGATCCGCAGTGTCGGCGCCCGCATCCCCGACCGGCTCGGCGCCGCTCGGACCACCCGCATGGCCCTGGCGCTGTCGGCGGCGGGACTCGCGCTCGTGGGCACGTGGCGGTCGCCGGCGGGCCTGCTGGCTGGCGCGGTGGTCTTCGCCGTCGGCATCGCCCTGTTCACCCCCGCCGTCATGGCCCTGGCCGTCCAGGGCGTGGCGCCCCAGGAGCGGGCATCGGTGATCGGGACGACCTCGGCCTTCCTCGACCTCGCCTTCGGGCTGGGCCCGGCTGCGTTGGGCTTTGTGGCCGTGGCGATCGGCCGGCCGGGGACGTTCCTCGCCGGCGCCGCCGCGGCCGCCGCGGGCTGGGTCCTGGTGGTGTGGACGCGGCTCGGCCGCCGCGGCACCTAGCCGGCGGGGGCGAGCTCGTCGGCGAGGGCGCCGAGGAACAGGCCGACGTCGGTGACCACGCCGGTCGCCTGGGTGGAGCCCCGGTCGGCGAGCTTGGTCACCGTCGCCGGGTTGATGTCGACGCAGACCAGCGGCACCGAGGCGGGCAGCAGGTTGCCGACGGCGATCGAGTGGAGCATGGTCGCCACCATCAGGGCGTAGCCCACCCCCGGCAGCAGCGAGCGCATCTGCCGCTGCGCGTCGATGACGTCGGTCATCGTGTCCGGGAGGGGGCCGTCGTCGCGCACCGACCCGCCGAGCACGACGTCGACGCCGTGCAGCACGCAGGCGTGCATGATCCCCGACGTCAGCACCCCCTGCTCGACCGCCTTGGCGATCGAGCCGCAGCGGCGGATGGTGTTGAGGGCGCGGATGTGGTGCTCGTGGCCGTGCTCGACGCCGATGCCCTCCAGCAGGTTCACGCCGAGCGAGGTGCCGTACAGGGCGCCCTCGATGTCGTGGGTGGCGAGCGCGTTGCCGGCGAACAGCACGTCCATGTAGCCGGCCTCGATCAGCCGCACCACCGCCGGGCCGGCCCCGGTATGCACCACCGCCGGGCCGGCGACCCAGAGGTTCTTCTCGCCGCGCTCCCTGGTCGCCCGCATCATGGTGGCCACCTTGCGGACGATCAGCCCCTGCGGCTTCTCGCTGGAGACCTGGGAGGACATGAACTCGAAGACCTCGCCGGCGCGGCCCCGGTCGCGCGGGCGCACCCGCAGGCCCTGGCTGCCGACCACCACCCGGTCGTCCTTGAGCACATCGGACATCGGCACGGTGCGGGCGTGGCCGTCGTGGACGACGATCGCGCAGTCCATCTCCGGGTTCTCGACCTGGAGCCAGACGCCGCCGACCCGGACCTCGGTCTCGAGGTTGGTGGAGGAGTAGAAGCCGTCGGGGAGCACCCCGTCCATCTCGGCCGGCACCAGGTCGGCGTCGCCGGTCTCGAGCCGCTGCATCCCGAGCCCCATGAGCGACTGGACCAGCTCCTCCAGCCGCGCCGGGTCGTCGACGGTGACCAGCAGGCGCGCGTAGGAGGGGTCGACCGGGGTGCGGCCGACGTCGAAGCGCTCGATCCGGTAGCTGGCGCGAGCCTCCAGGACCTGGTCGAGGATGCGGGTGAACAGCATCGAGTCGATGATGTGGCCGTGGATCTCGAGGGTCTCGGTGTGGGCGGGCATGGCTCCTCTGGTCGGGCTCGGGTGCTGGCTGACGGACGATTGTGGCACGTCGGCGCGTAGAATCGCGGACGATGACGGTCGATCTGCGCTCCGACACCTTCACCCGGCCCACCCCTGCGATGCGCCGCGCCATGGCCGAGGCCGAGGTCGGCGACGACGTCTGGCGCGAGGACCCCACCGTGCAGCGGCTGGAGGCCGCGGTGGCCGAGCGTCTGGGGCATCAGGCGGCGCTGTTCGTCCCCTCCGGCACCATGGGCAACCAGATCTGCCTGCGGCTGGCGGCGCCGGCCGGCACCGAGTGCCTGGCCAACGAGGACAACCACATCTTCTGGTACGAGTCGGGCGCGGCGCCACTGCTCAGCGGCATCCAGCTCCACGCGGTGCCCGGCCAGCGCGGTGTGCTCGACCCGGCGGCGGCGCGCCGGCGGGTCCGCACCGCCGACTACGGGGTGCCGACCACCGCGATCGCCGTGGAGCAGACCCACAACCGCGCCGGCGGCGCCGTCCTGCCCCTCGGCGTGCTCGGGGAGCTGCGGCGGCTGGCCGACGACGCCGGGCTGCACCTCCACTGCGACGGCGCCCGGATCTGGAACGCCTCGGTCGCCTGCGGCGTCCCGCTGGACCGCTACGGCCGCCTGTTCGACACCCTCTCGGTCTGCTTCTCCAAGGGCCTGGCCGCCCCGGTCGGCTCGGCGGTGGTCGGCGACCGCGACCTGGTCGAGCGGGCCCGCCAGGTGCGGGCGCTGCTCGGTGGCGGCATGCGCCAGGCCGGCGTGCTCGCCGCCGCCGCCCTGGTCGCCCTGGACCAGATGGTCGAGCGGCTGGCCGACGACCACGCCAACGCCCGCCGCACCGCCGAGACGGTCGCCGCCGCCGTGCCCGGCAGCGTCGACCCCGCCACGGTCGAGACCAACATGGTGCTGCTGGCGGCGGCGCCGTTCGGCACCGACGGCCCCGGCCTGGTGAAGCGGCTGGCCGACCTCGGGGTGCTGGCCGCCGACGTCGACCCCGACCAGGTCCGGCTGGTCTTCCACTACGAGGTCACCCCGGAGGACGCCGACCGGGCCGCCAGCGCGATCGTCGCCGCCGCCGGCGCATGACCCGGTCCACCGAGGGGGCAGCAAGCGCCCCCCCGGACCCCCCCGGGGCGGGGGGTCCGCCGCGGCCGTTCGGCCTGGCCGAGGTGGAGCGGGCGGCTGGCCGGATCGCCGGCCGGGTCCACCGCACCCCGGTCCTGACCTCGCGGCTGCTGGACCGCGAGCTCGGCTGCCGGGTCGTGCTCAAGGCCGAGCACCTGCAACGGACCGGCGCGTTCAAGGCCAGGGGGGCGTTCAGCGCCCTGCTCGCCCTCGACCCCGCCGAGCGGGCACGGGGCGTGCTGGCGGTCAGCTCCGGCAACCACGGCCAGGCGGTCGCGCTGGCCGCCGCCGAGACCGGCGGCCGGGCGCTGGTCGTCATGCCGGCCGGCTCGAACCCGGCCAAGGTCGCGGCCACCCGCGCCTACGGCGCCGAGGTGCTGATGGAGGGCGTGACCGCCGACAACCGCGAGGCGGTGGTGCTGGAGGTGGCCGCCGCCCGCGGCCTGCGCCTGGTCCACCCGTTCGACGACGCGGAGGTGATGGCGGGCCAGGGGACGGCCGCCCTGGAGCTGCTGGAGGATGCCGGCCTCGACCTCGACCTGGTGCTGGTGCCGGTCGGCGGCGGCGGGCTGATCTCCGGGACCGCGGCGGCGGTGAAGGGCCGCTCGCCGGCCACCCGGGTGGTGGGGGTCGAGCCGGCGACCGCGGCCGACGCCCGCGCCTCGCTGGCCGCCGGCCGGCGCATCGCCCTGCCGGCCGCCCCGGCGACGATCGCCGACGGCGTGCGGAGCCTCTGCGTGGGGGAGCGGCCGTTCGAGGTGATGCGCCGGCTGGTCGACGAGATCGTCACCGTCACCGACGCGGAGCTGCGCGACGCCCTGGCGCTGTGCTGGTCGCGGACCAAGCAGCTCGTCGAGCCGACCGCGGCCCTGCCCCTGGCCGCGCTGCTCACCGGCGCCGCCCGCGGCGGCCGGGTCGGGGTGGTCCTCTCCGGCGGCAACGTCGACGCGACCGCCCTCGCCCGCTGTCTCACCGGTCCTGTGTAATCTTGTAATTCGGAGAGCGGAGGGAGGCGGTCTCGATGCCGACGGCGACCAGGGTGCGCGACCACTGCCTGGCACCGGCGCGGGCTGTCGACGCACCAACGGGGGGTGGGACCTACCGGCGGCTGTTCCCGGAGCTGGCGCCGCTGGACTGCGATGACGGCGTCCTGCACGAGCTCGGCCGGGCGGGCGGCGCCTGCGACACCGTCGACGCCGCCGAGGACGAGGGATCCTCCGACGCGGACGGGGCGGCCGGCTGGCCGTTCCTCGGGCAGTTCGTCGCCCACGACATCACCGCCGACCGTTCGCCGCTCACCCATCACGCCGAGGTGGCCGGCATCCGCAACGCCCGCAGCCCCCGTGCCAACCTGGAGTGCGTCTACGGCGACGGTCCCGCCGGCAGCCCCTACCTGTACGACCGTGACGACCCGGCCAAGCTGCTGCTCGGCCGCGACGACGCCGGCAGGCCCCGCGACCTCCCCCGTAACTCGCAGGGCGTCGCCCTGATCGGCGACCCGCGCAACGACGTCCACCTGTTCATGGGCCAGCTCCACGTCGCCATGCTCCACCTCCACAACGGGCTGGTGGACCGGCTCCGGGCCGACGGGGTGGCCGAGCCCGAGCTGCTCGACCAGGCTCGCAGGTCCGCCACCTGGCACTACCAGTGGGTGCTGCTGCGCGACTTCCTGCCGCGGCTGGTCGGGGCGGAGCTGGCCGGCGAGCTGCTCACCGACGGTCCCCGCCACTACCGGCCGGCGCCCGGGGCGGCCTGGATCCCGCTGGAGTTCGCCGACGCCGCCTACCGCTACGGGCACGGTCAGATCCGCGAGCGCTACCGGGTCAACCGCGACGCCGACCCGGTGCCGGTCTTCCCCGACCTGCTGGGCTTCCGCCCCGTCCCCGCCGCCCGGACGGTCGACTGGTCGTGCCTGTTCGACCAGCCGGGACGGCCGCCGGCGCAGCGCGCCAGGCGGATGGACGGGCGCCTGGCCCGCTACCTCATCCGGCTGCCGGAGGCGCTGACCGGGGTGACCCCCGACGACGACTACGGCTCCCTGGCAGTGCGCGACCTGCAGCGCGGCCAGGGGGTCGGGCTGCCGTCGGGCGAGGCGGTCGCCGGCCGCCTCGGGGTGGCGCCGCTGACGGCCGAGGAGGTCGGCCTCGCCGGGTCCGGCTGGCGGCAGGAGACGCCGCTGTGGTTCTACGTCCTCAAGGAGGCCCAGCACCGCGGCGACGGCGAGCGGCTCGGCCCGGTCGGCGGCCGCATCGTCGGCGAGGTCCTGGTCGGCCTCGTCGACGCCGACGGCGAGTCCTACCGGGCGGTCGACCCCGCCTGGCGCCCCACCCTCCCCGCCGCCGGCCAACAGGCGGGGCCGGACGACTTCGGCGTGGCCGACCTACTGGCGTTCGCGACCGCCGTCGCCGAGGCCGGGTCCTCGCCGGCCGGGGAGCCGCCGCGGTAGCGTGGCCGGCATGCAGCCGGCACCACACCCCGACACGCGCGCGCCCCGCTGGGCGCGCCGCTTCGTCGCCGTCTACCTTGCGGTGTTCGTGCTCTGCGGGCTCGCTGGGTTCGAGGCGTGGCCGCTCACCGGCTGGCGGCTGTTCGCCGACGCCCGCCAGGCCAGGCAGCCGGGCTGGCAGGCGGTGACCGTCGACCGGGCCGGCCGCGAGACCCCGGTCCCGTTCCGCGACCTGCCCGCCGGCTACCAGGGCCAGGTGCAGGTCCTCAGGGGCTTTCCCGAGCTGACGACCGACCGGCAGGCGGCCGTCTGCAAGGCGTGGGCGGAGGCGGTGCGGGCTCGCGGCGGCGAGGTCGCCGCGGTGCGCCTCTACCAGACCGACACCGACGTGTCGCGCCGGGTCGGCCGGCGCGGCGCGCCGCCGAGCCGCGTCCTGCGCTACACCTGCCGCGACGGGACCGTCGATGCGCCGGCTTGAGGCGTGGCTGTTCGCGCCGGGGGATCCTCGCCGGCTGGCGGTGGTGCGGATCGGCCTCTGCGGGCTGCTCGCCGTCCGGCTCGCCATCGGTCCCTATGTGGAGCTGGCGTCGCAGCCGGCGGCGTTGTTCCGGCCGATCTCGTTCCTGCGCGTGCTGGAGCGGATGCCGCCGCGGGGGCTGGTGGTCGCCGTCCAGGCGCTGGCGCTGGCCGGCGCGGTGCTCGCCGCCGCCGGCCTGTGGACCCGGGTCGCGCTGCCGCTGGCGTGGGCCGCCGCCCTGCCGCTGGTGGCGATGACCTCCAGCCTCGGCAAGGTGGTCCACAACGACGTGCTGCTGCTGCTCTGCCTGGTGCCGCTGCTGCCGGCGCCCGCCGGAGCGGCCTGGTCGCTGGACGCCCGCCGCCGGGCCCGTCCCGGTCCTGGGCCGGCGTTCGGCTGGCCGGTGCGGACCGCGATGGTGGTGGTGGCTGGCGCCTACTTCTTCTCCGGGCTCGCCAAGCTGCTGCACGCCGGCCCGGGCTGGGTGACCAGCGGCAACCTGCGCTGGGTGCTGTACGCCTCCAGCGACCAGCAGCCTGTTCCCAACCCCTACGCGCTGTTCGTCGCCGACCGGCCGGTCCTGGCCCACCTGCTGGCCGCCGCCACCCTGGCCGTGGAGCTCGGGTTCCCGCTGGTCCTGTGGCGGCCGCGGCTGGCGTGGCTGTTCCTGCCCGCCGCGGTCGCCCTGCACGCCGGCATCTGGCTGGCGATGCGCCTGGACTACTCGGCCATGGCCGCCACCGCCCTGCTGGTCGTGGTGGACTGGCCGTCGGTCCTCCACGCGGCGGCACCGCGGGGGCACCTCGCCCCTGGCGTGGAGCGGGGCGGCGCGCCGGAGGGGCCCGGGGAACCCCAGGGGGGTGCCCCGGTGGATCGGCCGGGGGGGTCCGGGGAACCCCAGGGGGGTGCTCCGGTGGATCGGGCGGAGGGGTCCGGGGAACCCCACGGGGGTGCCCCGGTGGATCGGGCGGAGGGGTCCGGGGGACCCCAAGGGGGTCCCCCGGTGGGACGGGGCCCGGTGGACCGGGAGACGACGGGGCGAGCCGGGAAGGAGCGGAGCCGATGAGCGGAGCGGACGGGGCCGCCGACCTGCTGGTGGTCGGGGCGCCGGTGTACACCGCCGACCCGGCGCGGCGCTGGGCCGGCGCGGTCGCCGTCAGGGACGGCCGGGTGGCCGCCGTCGGCGCCGAACGCGACGTCGCCGCGCTCCGCGGCCCGGCGACCAGGGTGCTGCGGCTGCGTGGCGGCCTGGTCCTGCCCGGCTTCCACGACGCCCACGTCCATCCCTCCATCGGCGGCCTGGAGCTGCTGGCATGCGACCTCCACGAGGTCGAGCCGGCCGGTTACCCGGCGGCCGTCGCCCGCTACGCCGCCGACCATCCCGGCGCGCCCTGGGTCGAGGGCGGCGGCTGGGTCATGGACGCCTTCCCGGGCGGCGCCCCCCACCGGGCCGCGCTGGACGCGGTCGTCGGCGACCGGCCGGTCTTCCTGGCCTCCACCGACGGGCACAGCGCCTGGGTCAACAGCCGAGCCCTGGCCGTGGCCGGCGTCACCGCCGCCACGCCGGACCCGCCCAGGGGCCGGATCGAGCGGGACGCCGCCGGCGAGCCGACCGGCGCGCTCCACGAGGAGGCCATGAACCTGGTCGGCGACCTCGTCCCCGACCCCGGCCCGGCGCAGCGGGAGGCCGGGATCGAGCTGGGCCAGGCCCACCTGCACCGGCTGGGGGTGACCGCCTGGCAGGACGCCCTGGTGTCGCCAGAGACGCTGGCCGCCTACCGGGCCGTCGCCGAGCGCGGCGCGCTCACCGGCCGGGTGGTCGCGGCCGTCAAATGGGAGGTGGCCGACGGCGACGCCCAGCTCGCCACCCTGCCGGAGCTGACCCGCACCCACACCGTCGGCCGGCTGCGAGCCACCGCGGTCAAGCACTTCCAGGACGGCGTCTTCGAGAACCGCACCGCCGCGATGCTCGACCCGTACCTGGACGGCGACGGCGCGCCGACCGGCAACCGCGGCATCGGCATGCTGCCCCCCGACGAGCTGGCCAGGGTCGTGACCGCGCTGGACCGCGCCGGCTTCGACGTCCACGTCCACGCGATCGGCGACCGGGCGGTGCGCGAGGCGCTGGACGCCTTCCAGGCCGCCGCCGACGCCAACGGCCGCCGGGACAGCCGCCACCAGATCGCCCACCTGCAGTTCGTCCACCCCGACGACCGTCCTCGCTTCCGCCGCCTCGGGGTCGTCGCCAACGCCCAGCCCTTCTGGGCGTGCCTGGACGGCTACATGCGGAAGCTGACCCTGCCGTTCCTGGACCCGGAGCGGGCCGGCTGGCAGTACCCGTGGGCGAGCCTGCGCCGAGCGGGGGCGGTGCTGGCGTTCGGCAGCGACTGGACGGTCTCCACCGCCAACCCGCTGCTGGAGCTGGAGGTCGCGGTCAACCGGGTGGCGCCAGGCGACCGCGGCGGCGAGCCGTTCCTGCCGGAGGAGCGGCTCGACCTGCCCGCCGCCCTGGACGCCTTCACCATCGGCTCGGCCTACGCGCTGCGCCTGGAGGCCGACACGGGCTCGATCGAGCCGGGCAAGCTCGCCGACCTGGCGGTGCTCGACCGCGACCCGTTCGACCCAGCCGCCGGGCCGATCGGCGACGCCAGGGTGCTCGCCACCCTGATCGAGGGCGAGCCCGTCCACGCCGACCCCGACCTCGACCTGGCCGGGTAGCGCGGGTCATCCCGAGGGCTGCGCTGGGATGGCCGCCCAGTGGACCCGGTAGACGTCGACCAGCTCCTTGCGTCCCTTGAGTTGCTTGAGCCCGACCGGCTCTGCTCGATCCGTGCCAGCCTGCCGTACGGTTGCGGCCGCGGCGAGGATCTCGCCGCCCACCGCCTCGCTCTGCAGGCGTTGGGCGATGTTCACCGCATCGCCGAGCACCGTGTAGTCCAGCCGCCCCGGCCCGCCAAGGGTTCCGGCGATCACCGTCCCGGTGTTGATCCCGATCCCGATCTGGAATGCCGGCAGACCCGCCTGCTCGGCGGCATCGTTGAGGGCGAGCTGCCGGCGTTGCATGGCGGCCGCGCACGCCAGCGCCCGCCGGGCGTGGTCGGCCGCCGGTCGGGGCGCGCCGAACACCGCCATCACCGCGTCGCCGGCGAACTTGTCCAGCACCCCACCGTGGGAGGTGACGACCTCGACCATGGCCGCCAGGTGGCGCCCGACCACCTCGGCCACCTCCCGCGGCGGGAGGCGTTCGGCCAGGGAGGAGAATCCGCGGATGTCGGAGAACACGATGGTGGCCTCCAGCTCCTCCCGCAGCGCCAGCGCCGACGGCGAGGCCTCCACCAGCTCGGCGACCTCCGGTGGGAGGAAGGACGCCAGCGCCCTGGCGAACAGGGCGCGCTCCTTCATGCGCTGGAACCGAAGACCGAGCCCGGTCTGGGTGGCCAGGTCGCCGATCAGCTTCTCACCGGCGGGGGTGAGCGGCTCGGCCGGGGAGATCGTCACCGTCAGCGCTCCGAGCAGCTCCTCCTCGTGCCCGACCGGAAACGACAAGCTGGTGGCCTGCGTCGCGGCCAGGGCCTCCTCCACGCCGCGGCCCTCGAGCGCGACGGGCTCCGGAAGTTGCCGCGCCTGGGGCCAGCGCGCCTGCGGCTGCAGGACATCGCCGAGCCGCAGCCACACGGTCGCCTGCTCGGCGCCGGTCGCCTCCACCACCAGGCGGGCCATCCGCAGCAACGAGTCGTCGGTGGAGGCGCCGGTCATGCCACGCGAGAACGCCGACAGGACCTCGTACGGCGTGGCCCTCCGGCCGTAGACCAGCCGGTTGGCCAGCCGTCGGCTGCGGTCCCGAGCGGGCTGGAACGCCACCGCGACCACGCCGGTGGCACCGATCGACAACAACAGGTTCGGTCTCCCGCCCGAGCCGACCAGCGTGCCGATCCCCACCACGATGGCCAGGTAGACCACTGTGAAGGCGGCGGTGAGCAGCCCGTAGACGAGCGTGCGCGTGAGCAGCAGGTCGATGTCGTACAGGCGGTGCTTGAGGACCGCGGTGCCGATCGCGGCGTACATGGCCGAGAACAGCA